>Ga0308171_1000436_pt1 | contig 93272 bp, 74 predicted proteins | sample PhyGR1_FD_202135 | JGI IMG/M metagenome (GOLD analysis project Ga0308171, IMG submission 202135) | Phyllosphere microbial communities from UC Gill Tract Community Farm, Albany, California, United States - DLSLSG.R1 | ecosystem: Host-associated > Plants > Phyllosphere > Unclassified | place: USA...
CACGTAAACGTGGGCACAATTGGTCACGTTGACCATGGTAAAACAACTCTTACTGCTGCGATCGCAACTATCTGTGCGAAAACTTACGGCGGTGAAGCGAAAGATTACTCGCAAATCGACTCGGCTCCAGAAGAAAAAGCACGTGGTATTACCATTAATACTTCACACGTAGAATACGATTCTCCAATTCGTCACTACGCGCACGTTGACTGCCCGGGCCACGCCGACTACGTTAAAAACATGATTACTGGTGCTGCTCAGATGGACGGCGCGATTCTTGTGTGTGCAGCGACTGACGGTCCTATGCCACAAACTCGTGAACACATCCTTCTTTCACGTCAGGTAGGTGTACCTTACATCGTTGTATTCTTGAACAAATGCGACCTTGTAGATGACGAAGAGCTTCTTGAGCTTGTAGAAATGGAAGTTCGTGAACTTCTATCTACTTACGACTTCCCAGGCGACGACACTCCAGTGATCCGTGGTTCTGCACTTGCAGCGCTTAACGGTGACGCAGGTCAGTACGGCGAGCCTTCAGTTCTTGCGCTTGTAGAAGCACTAGACTCTTACATCCCAGAGCCAGAGCGTGCAATCGACAAAGCATTCTTGATGCCAATCGAAGACGTATTCTCAATTTCTGGTCGTGGTACAGTAGTAACTGGCCGTGTAGAAGCTGGTATCGTGAAAGTAGGCGAATCAGTTGAAATCGTAGGTATCCGTGATACACAAACTACGACAGTAACTGGCGTTGAAATGTTCCGTAAACTTCTAGACGAAGGCCGTGCGGGCGAGAACTGTGGTGTTCTTCTTCGTGGTACTAAGCGTGAAGACGTACAACGTGGTCAAGTACTTGCTAAACCAGGTACAATCAAGCCGCACACTAAATTCGACGCAGAAGTATACGTACTTTCTAAAGAAGAAGGTGGTCGTCATACTCCGTTCCTTAACGGTTACCGTCCACAATTCTATTTCCGTACGACTGACGTAACTGGTGCAATCCAATTGCAAGACGGCGTTGAAATGGTAATGCCAGGTGACAACGTTGAAATGTCAGTAGAATTGATCCACCCAATCGCAATGGACCCAGGTCTACGTTTTGCGATCCGTGAAGGTGGTCGTACTGTAGGTGCTGGTGTTGTTGCGAAAGTAACTGCATAATCAAATAAAGTTGCATTTCACAAGCCGGGGGTCTAGACTCTCGGCTTGTGTGTCATAGGTCAGTAGTTCAATTGGTAGAGCGTCGGTCTCCAAAACCGAATGTTGGGGGTTCGAGTCCCTCCTGGCCTGCCATTTTTTGCTAAATAAAAGCTTGATGCTGGCTTAATTGTCATATAATAAGTCGCGAATTCTACGACGAGTACAAAAATGTCGAACGATAAATCGCGTGACGCATTAAGCGACGCGCCAATTCCTCAACGAAACAATTCTGCTGAAGTTGTCACTTCTGCATCTGCATTAGACGTAGTGTTATGGGTTATTGCACTGGCGTTATTGATTGGTGCAGCCATGGTAAATCAATATTTGCCTGCATATTGGCCGCCTGCAACCAGTGTTTGGGTGCGTGTCGCTGTAATTTTGACTTGTATCGTCGTCGCTTTAGGTTTATTATACGCCACCCATCAAGGTAAAGGCTTTGTTCGTTTACTTAAAGATGCGCGAATTGAGTTGCGTCGAGTAACTTGGCCGACCAAGCAAGAAACAGTGACTACATCTTGGCAGGTGCTGTTGGTCGTAGTGATTACATCCATTGTGTTGTGGTGTTTTGACTATGGTTTAGGTTGGTTAATTAAGTTGATTATCGGGTAAAAGAGCTATGAAACGTTGGTATATTATTCATGCCTACTCTGGTTATGAAAAGCAGGTGATGCGTTCGCTTAATGAGCGAATCCAGCGTAGCGCTGTTGCCGATAGCTTTGGTGAAGTCCTTGTTCCAACCGAAGAAGTGGTTGAGATGAAGGATGGCAAGAAACGCAAATCTGAGCGTAAATTCTTTCCGGGCTATGTGTTAGTCGAAATGGAAATGAATGATGAAACTTGGCACATTGTAAAAGAATGTCCAAAAGTGCTCGGATTTATTGGTGGTACTGCTGAAAAGCCTGCCCCAATTACGCAAAAAGAAGCGGATGCTATTCTTGCACGTGTACGCAATACTGGTGAAGCACCACGTCCTAAGACGATGTTTGAGCCAGGCGAAGAATTGTTGGTGATCGACGGTCCGTTCACAGACTTTAAAGGAGTCGTGGAAGAGGTACTGTACGAAAAGTCACGTCTCACGTTGACGATTAATGTATTTAACCGTCCAACTCAGGTTGAACTTGAATTTCGCCAAGTCGAAAAAACGGTTTAATTTGAATTGGTTGGAAAGCGCCCGATTTAATCGGGCATTGTTATTACAGTGCTTTGGTGCTGTGAAATGAAAATTGGGGAGCCTCACGGCGTTTGTACCCAGAGGTAATAGATAATGGCTAAGAAGATTGACGGCTATATCAAGCTGCAAGTTCCAGCTGGTAAAGCGAATCCATCTCCACCAATTGGTCCTGCTTTGGGTCAACGTGGTGTAAACATCATGGCATTCTGTAAAGAATTCAATGCTGCTACACAAAAACTTGAAGTTGGTTTGCCAATTCCAGTCGTGATCACTGTGTACAACGACAAGTCGTTCACATTCATCATGAAAACTCCTCCTGCTTCTATTCTTCTTAAGAAAGCTGCGGGTATCCAAAAGGGTTCATCTGTACCGAACAAAACTAAAGTTGGTAAGTTGACTCGTGCTCAATTGGAAGAAATCGCGACTACTAAAGAACCAGATCTTACTGGTGCTGATTTAGACGCACGTGTTCGTACCATCGCTGGTTCTGCACGTTCTATGGGCTTGGAAGTGGAGCTATAAGACATGGCAAAGTTAACTAAACGTCAAAAAGCCATTGCTGCTGCTCTTGAAGCAAACAAAGTTTACACTTTGGAAGAAGCGGTACAAGTTCTTAACAGCCTACCAGCTGCTAAGTTCAAAGAGTCAATGGATGTTGCGGTGAACCTTGGTGTTGACCCACGTAAATCTGACCAAGTTGTTCGTGGTGCTACGACACTTCCAGCCGGTACTGGTAAAACTGTACGTGTTGCTGTATTTGCTCAAGGTGCTGCTGCTGAAGCTGCTAAAGCTGAAGGTGCTGACATCGTTGGTTTTGATGACCTTGCTGAAAGCATTCAACAAGGTAACCTTGACTTTGACGTTGTGATTGCAGCTCCAGATGCAATGCGCGTTGTAGGTAAGTTGGGTACGATTCTTGGTCCACGTGGCTTAATGCCAAACCCGAAAGTGGGTACGGTTACTCCAGACGTAGCTTCTGCAGTTAAAAATGCGAAGTCAGGTCAGGCGCGTTACCGCGTAGACAAAGCGGGTATTATCCACGCTGCGATTGGTCAGGTTGGTTTTACTGCTGAAGCAATCCGTCAAAACGTTGAAACTTTAGTTGCAGACTTGAAAAAGTTAAAGCCTGCTACCTCTAAAGGTGTTTACATCAAAAAGATCACTTTAAGCTCAACTATGGGCCCAGGTCTTGTTGTTGACGTAAACAACGTTTCAAACTAAGTCTTAACTTAGTCAAGAATTTTAAAGTCCTGATGTTGGATATGGCCTTTGGTTATATCTAACCCATCAGGCGGACTTTGAATTGATAAATGTAAATTTATCAGCGTCAAAGACCTCAGGCGAAGTGAGCTTGTTTGCAAGCGATCTTCTTAATAGACCAGTCTGAGTAGACGCGGTGGTGTGATTTATTCCTCCTCCGCGTGTAAATCGAAAGATTTACGAATTGGGAGTGCACCTGTTTGGGTGCATAAATCACCGTTAGGAGGTTTTACAATGGCTCTTCTTATCGAAGACAAAAAACAGATCGTTGCAGAAGTAAGCGAAGTTGCTTCTAAAGCGTTTTCTGTTGTTGTGGCTAACTATCAAGGTTCTAGCGTAGAGAAATTAACTCAACTTCGTGTTGAGGCTCGTAAGCTTGGTGTAACGACACGTATCGTACGTAACACTTTGGCGAAACGCTCACTCGAAGGTACTCAGTTTGATATCTTGAGTGAAGAACTTGTTGGCCCAACCATTCTCGGTTTCTCAACTTCTGAAGACGACATGGGTGCAGCTGCACGCTTGTTCGAAGAATTTGCAAAAACGAACAAAACATTTGAACTCAAAGCTGCTGCATTTGACGGCAAGCTTTATCAAGGTGCAGATGTTAGCGTGATCGCAAACCTTCCGAACCAAGAGAAAGCGCTTACTATGCTTGCCTCTGTTCTTCAAGCTCCTATTTCGAAATTGGGTCGCCTTATTACAGCGCTCAAAGAGAAAAACGAGTCAGAAGCGGCTTAATCCTACTCTCACACCATTCAATATCCATTTGGAGTTTATCTCATGGCTTTAACTAACGAAGAAATCTTAAACGCAGTTGCTGAAAAAACAGTTCTTGAACTTGTTGAATTAATCTCTGCTTTCGAAGAAAAATTTAACGTATCTGCTGCTGCTGTAGCTGTAGCTGCTGCTCCTGGCGCTGCTGCTGCTGCTGAAGAGCAAACTGAATTCAACGTTGAATTGACTTCTTTCGGCGCGAACAAAGTAGCTGTTATTAAAGCAGTTCGTGAAGCAACTGGCCTTGGTCTTAAAGAAGCTAAAGATCTTGTTGAAGGTGCTCCACAAGTTCTTAAAGAAGGCGTTTCTAAAGAAGAAGGCGAAGAGCTTAAGAAGAAACTTGAAGAAGCTGGTGCTACAGTTACTCTTAAGTAATTTCTTAAGGGGTCGATTATTTGATAATCGGCTCCATAAAATGGCTGATGGCTCTTGGGTCATCAGCCTTTTTGCGTTACAATAATCGGCTCGATTTTTGTTTGTTCGAATGTACGAATTCTAATTTTAAGAATAAACAAAAGAATTTCAAACGCTTACCAATATTTTTCGATCTTAAAAATATTGTTAAGCGTTTTGATACCACTTAAAAATTGCAGCATTTGTAAAAGTGGTGGCCATATCGGCCTGCGTAATTCCATCCAAGCTCGTTCTGCAGGCGAGCCTGGTTTACTTTCCGAGGACTCCAGATGGCATACTCATATACCGAAAAGAAACGGATCCGTAAGAATTTTGGTAAATTGCCTAGCGTCATGGACGCTCCATACTTGCTTTCGATTCAAGTCGACTCGTATAGAACGTTCTTGCAAGATGGCAAAACACCAAAAAGTCGCGAAGATATCGGTCTCCAAGCGGCATTTCGTTCAGTTTTCCCAATTGAAAGTTATTCTGGCAATGCTGCTTTAGAATTTGTTGAGTATAGTCTTGGTAAACCAGAGTTTGACGTGCGTGAATGTATTCTTCGCGGGTCAACTTATGCGGCACCAATGCGCGTTAAAATTCGTTTGATCATTAAAGATCGTGAAACGAAATCAATTAAAGATGTACGTGAACAAGAAGTGTACATGGGTGAAATTCCACTCATGACCGAAAACGGTACGTTTGTGATCAACGGTACCGAGCGTGTCATCGTATCTCAGTTACACCGTTCACCAGGCGTGTTCTTCGATCACGACAAAGGCAAGACCCACTCAAGTGGTAAAGTCTTGTACTCTGCACGTATCATTCCTTACCGTGGTTCATGGTTAGACTTCGAGTTTGATGCAAAAGATTTAGTATACGTACGTATTGACCGTCGTCGTAAGCTATTGGCATCGGTGATCTTGCGTGCCCTAGGGTATAACAACGCTCAAATCCTTGAATTATTCTACGAAAAAGTACCGGTATATCTAGACTTCGGTAGTTACCAGATTGATTTGGTGCCTGAGCGTTTACGTGGCGAAATGGCGCAGTTTGACATTGCAGACAATGACGGCAAAATCATTGTAGAGCAAGGTAAACGTATCAACGCACGCCACGTTCGTCAAATGGAAGCTTCTGGTCTGACTAAACTGTCTGTTCCAGATGAGTACTTGTATGAGCGTATCACTGCTGAAGACATCACGTTACGTGATGGCGAAGTGATTGCAGCCAATACTTTGCTCAGCCATGAAGTGATGGTGAAACTGGCAGAAGGTGGCGTTAAACAGTTTAATATTCTGTTTACCAACGACATCGACCGCGGTTCATTTGTTGCCGATACATTACGTGCCGACACCACTGTAGGCCGTGAAGATGCCTTGGTTGAAATCTATAAAGTGATGCGTCCGGGCGAGCCACCAACCAAAGAAGCTGCAGAGAACCTGTTTAATAACTTGTTCTTCTCTTCTGAACGTTATGACTTGTCTCCAGTGGGACGTATGAAGTTCAACCGTCGTTTGGGTCGTCCATACGAAGTCGGTACAGATCAGAAATCACGTGAAGTCGAGGGAATCCTCTCGAATGACGATATCATCGATGTACTTCGTACATTAGTTGAAATTCGTAACGGTAAAGGTGAAGTCGACGATATCGACCACTTGGGTAACCGTCGCGTACGTTCGGTTGGTGAAATGACCGAAAACCAGTTCCGTGTAGGTCTGGTACGTGTTGAACGTGCAGTAAAAGAACGTTTGTCACAAGCAGAAACAGATAACTTGTCGCCACAAGACTTGATCAATGCCAAACCTGTTGCAGCGGCGATCAAAGAATTCTTTGGTTCAAGCCAGTTGTCACAGTTTATGGATCAAAACAACCCACTGTCAGAGATTACGCATAAGCGTCGTGTTTCTGCACTTGGTCCGGGTGGTTTGACTCGTGAGCGTGCAGGCTTTGAAGTGCGTGACGTACATCAAACCCACTATGGTCGTGTATGTCCGATTGAGACGCCGGAAGGTCCAAACATTGGTTTGATCAACTCGCTTTCTGTGTATGCAAAAGCCAACGATTTTGGTTTCTTGGAAACACCGTACCGTCGAGTTGTAGAAGGTCGTGTTACAGACGATGTGGAATACTTGTCTGCAATCGAAGAAGTAGGCACCGTGATTGCACAGGCCGACTCTGCCGTTGACACTGATGGTAACTTGATGGAAGAGATGGTTTCTGTTCGTCATCAAGGTGAATTCGTTCGCATGCCACCAGAAAAAGTAACGCATATGGACGTTTCTGCCCAACAGGTTGTTTCTGTTGCAGCATCGTTGATTCCGTTCCTTGAACACGATGACGCCAACCGTGCATTGATGGGTTCCAACATGCAACGTCAGGCGGTTCCAACTTTGCTTGCCGATAAACCACTTGTGGGTACCGGTATGGAAGCAAACGTTGCGCGTGATTCGGGCGTATGTGTGATCGCAAAACGTGGCGGGATGATCGAGTTTGTTGATGCTTCACGTGTCGTGATCCGTGTCAATGAAGACGAAATGATCGCAGGCGAGGCAGGTGTAGATATCTACAACCTGATCAAATACACCCGTTCGAACCAGAACACCTGTATCAACCAGAAAGTACTGGTGAATTTAGGTGATAAAGTGGGTCGTGGTGATGTCTTGGCCGATGGTCCATCAACGGATGGCGGTGAGTTGGCGCTGGGTCAAAACATGCGCGTTGCGTTCATGACCTGGAACGGCTACAACTACGAAGACTCGATCTTGCTTTCTGAGCGTGTGCTTCAAGAAGACCGTTTGACTTCGATTCACATTCAAGAATTGTCATGTGTTGCACGTGATACCAAGTTGGGCGCAGAAGAAATTACTGCCGATATTCCTAACGTGGGTGAAGCAGCACTGTCTAAGCTTGACGAATCAGGTATCGTGTACATCGGTGCTGAAGTGACTGCGGGCGACATCTTGGTTGGTAAAGTGACACCAAAAGGTGAAACACAATTAACCCCTGAAGAAAAACTGCTTCGTGCCATCTTCGGTGAAAAAGCCGCAGACGTGAAAGATTCATCTTTACGCGTTCCATCGGGCACCAAAGGTACCGTAATTGACGTTCAAGTCTTTACCCGTGATGGTTTAGAAAAAGATGAACGTGCACTTGCGATTGAAAAAGCACAGCTTGATGCTTACCGCAAAGACTTGAAAGAAGAATACAAAATCTTTGAAGAAGCGGCGCGTGAGCGTGTTGTACGCTTGTTGACCAATCAAGAATCGAATGGCGGTGGCACCACCAAACGTGGTGACAAACTGTCTGAAGATATGTTGTCAGGTTTAGAGTTGGTTGATCTATTAGACATCCAACCAACTGATGAAGGTATCGCAGAGCGTCTGAGCCAGATTCAAGTGTTCTTGAAAGAGAAGAGCGCAGAGATCGACGAGAAATTTGCAGAGAAAAAACGCAAACTTGCAACCGGTGACGAACTCACAACGGGTGTATTGAAAGTTGTGAAAGTGTATCTTGCAGTCAAACGTCGTATCCAGCCTGGTGATAAGATGGCGGGTCGTCATGGGAACAAGGGTGTTGTTTCTAACATTCTGCCTGTAGAAGACATGCCACACGATGCCAACGGTGTACCTGTTGACGTGGTATTGAACCCGCTGGGTGTACCATCACGTATGAACGTGGGTCAGATTCTTGAGACACACTTGGGTCTTGCAGCAAAAGGCTTGGGTGAGCAAATCGATAAGATGTTGCAACAGCAACGTACGATTGCCGAGCTACGTATTTTCTTAGACAAAATCTACAACAAGGTAGGTGGCGAGCAAGAAGATCTTGATAGCTTGACTGACGAAGAAATCTTGGTGCTTGCAGGTAACTTACGTAAGGGTGTTCCTTTAGCCACGCCAGTGTTTGACGGTGCTGAAGAAAACCAAATCAAAGAGTTGCTTGAGCTGGCTGAGTTGCCACGTACGGGCCAACAGATTTTGTTTGACGGACGTACAGGTGAACAGTTTGATCGTCCTGTTACTGTAGGTTACATGTACATGCTCAAGTTGAACCACTTGGTTGACGACAAGATGCATGCGCGTTCAACTGGTTCTTACTCGCTTGTCACTCAGCAGCCGCTTGGTGGTAAAGCACAATTCGGTGGTCAGCGTTTCGGTGAGATGGAAGTCTGGGCACTAGAAGCATACGGCGCAGCTTATACGCTTCAAGAGATGCTTACAGTGAAGTCGGATGATGTAGAAGGTCGTACCCGTATCTATAAGAACATTGTAGATGGTAACCACTACATGGATCCGGGTATGCCTGAATCCTTCAACGTATTGACCAAAGAGATCCGTTCTTTAGGTATCAACATTGAACTGAAAAATGGTGACTAAGCGTTAAGCTCGCTCAGATTTTTCAGGAAAAACAGTATTTGTGACCCAGCCGAGTGAGTGAAAACTCCTCGGCATACGGAGAAATAAATTGAAAGACTTGCTCGATATCATGCGTAAGAAAACGGACTCAGACGGTCATACACCGATTGAGTTTGACCGTATTCGTATTGGTCTTGCGTCACCAGAAATGATTAAGTCATGGTCTCACGGCGAAGTAAAAAAGCCTGAAACCATTAACTACCGTACTTTTAAACCAGAACGAGATGGTTTGTTCTGTGCCAAAATCTTTGGTCCAGTAAAAGATTACGAATGCTTGTGTGGCAAATACAAGCGTATGAAATACAAAGGCGTCATTTGTGAAAAATGTGGCGTAGAAGTAACTACTGCAAAAGTTCGTCGTGAACGTATGGGTCACATCGAACTGGCGTCTCCAGTTGCACACATCTGGTTCTTAAAGTCGTTGCCAAGCCGTATCGGTTTGCTACTCGACATGACACTTCGTGATATCGAACGCGTTTTGTATTTCGAATCTTACGTAGTGACTGACCCAGGCATGACACCGCTTGAAAAGTATCAACTTCTCACTGATGAAGAATACTTCAATGCACTTGAAGAACACGGAGATGAATTCTCTGCGAAAATGGGTGCTGAAGCGGTTCAAGACTTGTTAAAAGACATCGATCTTGATGCTGAAATTTCACGTCTTCGTGAAGAGATTCCACAAACAACTTCTGAAACAAAGTTGAAAAAAGCGTCAAAACGCTTGAAATTGATGGAAGCTTTCAAAGAGTCGAACAACAAGCCAGAATGGATGGTGATGAATGTACTGCCAGTACTTCCACCAGACCTACGTCCGCTTGTACCACTTGAAGGTGGTCGTTTTGCGACATCTGACTTGAACGATTTGTATCGTCGTGTCATTAACCGTAACAACCGTCTGAAGCGTCTTCTTGACCTTGCAGCGCCAGATATCATCGTACGTAACGAAAAACGTATGTTGCAAGAATCTGTCGATGCATTGCTTGATAACGGCCGCCGCGGTCGTGCGATTACTGGTTCGAACAAACGTCCATTGAAATCTTTGGCAGATATGATCAAAGGTAAACAAGGTCGTTTCCGTCAGAACTTGTTGGGTAAACGTGTTGACTATTCTGGTCGTTCGGTAATTACCGTAGGTCCTACTTTACGTCTACATCAATGTGGTCTTCCAAAGAAAATGGCACTTGAGCTATTCAAGCCGTTTATTTTTGCAAAACTACAAGCGTCTGGTCAGGCCACAACCATTAAAGCTGCGAAGAAAATGGTTGAGCGCGAAACTCCAGAAGTATGGGACGTTCTTGCCAACGTGATTCGTCAGCATCCAGTGATGTTGAACCGTGCGCCAACGCTTCACCGTTTGGGTCTTCAAGCATTTGAACCGATCCTGATCGAAGGTAAAGCGATCCGTTTACACCCGCTCGTCTGTGCTGCGTTTAACGCCGACTTCGACGGTGACCAAATGGCGGTACACGTTCCATTGACACTTGAAGCACAGCTTGAAGCACGTGCCTTGATGATGTCGACCAACAACATCTTGTCACCAGCCAACGGTGAGCCGATTATCGTTCCATCTCAGGACGTGGTCTTGGGTCTTTACTACATCACGCGTGATGCGGTAAATGCCAAAGGTGAAGGCATGATCTTTGCAGATACGCATGAAGTGAACCGTGCGCTTGCAACCGGTCAGGTCGCTATTCATGCACGCGTAAAAGTTCGTGTTCACCAAACCGTGATCAATGAAGATGGTCAACGTGAAAAGCAAACCATTGTTGTGCAAACAACACCAGGTCGTTGCTTACTTTGGGAAGTTGTTCCTGAAGGCTTGAGTTTTGAAATGATCAACCTTGAGATGACCAAAAAGAACATCTCGAAGCTGATCAACTCGTGCTACCGTAAGCTCGGTCTTAAAGATACTGTTATTTTTGCCGATCAGTTGATGTATCTTGGCTTCCGTCAAGCAACACGTTCAGGCGTTTCTGTCGGTATGGAAGACATGGTCATTCCGCCGCAGAAGCAAGCGATTATCGACAAAGCAGAAACTGAAGTTCGTGAAATCGAAGAACAGTTCGAGCAAGGTTTCGTAACCGCAGGTGAGCGTTACAACAAGGTGGTCGATATCTGGGCACGTACCAACGACCAAGTTGCAAAAGCGATGATGGACAACTTGTCTTTCACCAACGTGAAAAACAAGCAAGGTCAAGACGAGAAACAAAAATCGTTTAACAGCATCTACATGATGTCTGACTCGGGTGCCCGTGGTAGTGCGGCGCAGATTCGTCAGTTGGCGGGTATGCGTGGTTTGATGGCGAAGCCAGATGGCTCGATCATTGAAACCCCGATTAAAGCAAACTTCCGTGAAGGTTTGACGGTACTTCAGTACTTTATTTCAACGCACGGTGCGCGTAAAGGTTTGGCCGATACTGCATTGAAAACTGCAAACTCGGGTTACTTGACACGTCGTTTGGTTGACGTTGCGCAGGACTTGGTAATTACCGAGCCGGATTGTGGCACCATGGGTGGTTTGGTGATGACACCATTCATTCAAGGTGGTGACGTGATCGAGCCATTACGTGACCGCGTATTGGGTCGTGTAACGGCGGAAGACGTACGTCGTGCATCAGATGACGAAGTGGTGTTGCCACGCGGTACATTGATCGACGAGAAAATCGCAGCTCAGCTTGAAGAAGCGGGTGTCGATGAAGTGAAAGTGCGTTCAGTGATTGCATGTGAATCATCATTTGGTGTGTGTGCAAAATGTTATGGTCGTGACCTTGCACGTGGTCATCAGGTTAATCCTGGTGAGTCTGTGGGGGTTATGGCAGCGCAATCGATTGGTGAGCCGGGTACACAGTTAACCATGCGTACGTTCCACGTAGGTGGTGCGGCAAGCCGAACTTCTGCAGCAAACAGTGTTCAGGTACGTAACAAAGGTACAGTTCGTTTCCACAATGTGAAAACGGTACAGCACGCGAAAGGTCACTTGGTCTCTGTTTCACGTTCAGGTGAAATCGGTATTGCCGATGAGTTGGGTCGTGAGCGCGAGCGCTATAAACTGCCATACGGTGCAAGCATCTTGCTTAAAGATGGTGAAGCGGTAGAAGCAGGCGGTATTGTGGCGACTTGGGATCCGCATACGCATCCACTTGTGACTGAAGTTGCGGGTAAAGCACGTTTCAGCCAAATTGCGGATGGTGTGACTGCAACATCGAAAACTGATGATGCAACCGGTATGACAACAGTTGAAATCTTACCAGTGACTGCACGTCCTGCGTCAGGTAAAGACTTGCGTCCTGCGATTGTACTCGACACAACCGATGGTGGCGAACAGTTCTACTTCTTGCCACAAAATACCATTGTGACCGTTCGTGACGGTGAAACAATTGGTGTAGGTGACGTTATTGGTCGTGTACCACAAGAATCTTCACGTACACGTGATATTACCGGTGGTCTTCCACGCGTTGCGGACTTGTTCGAAGCACGTAAACCGAAAGAGCACGCGATCTTGGCAGAAGTGTCTGGTATCGTGAGCTTTGGTAAAGAAACCAAAGGTAAGAACCGTTTGGTGATTACACCTGATGATGGTTCTGAGATCTACGAAGAATTGATTCCAAAATGGCGTCAAATCAACGTGTTCGAAGGTGAGCATGTCAACCGTGGTGAAACCATTTCTGATGGTCCACAAAACCCGCATGACATCTTACGTTTGAAAGGCGAAGTGGCGTTGACCAACTACATCGTGAACGAAGTTCAAGACGTTTACCGTCTCCAAGGTGTAAAAATCAACGATAAGCACATTGAAGTCATCGTACGTCAAATGTTGCGTAAAGTAGACATCACCGATGGTGGCGATACCAGCTTCATCAAAGGCGAACAAGTGGATTACATCCGTGTTGTTCAAGAGAACCAAGCTGTCTTCGCGCAAAACAAATTCCCTGCGAAATTTGAGCGTCAATTAATGGGTATTACCAAAGCATCGCTTTCGACTGACTCATTTATCTCGGCAGCATCGTTCCAAGAAACGACGCGCGTGTTAACCGAAGCAGCTGTAACAGGTAAAGAAGATGATCTACGCGGTCTCAAAGAGAACGTTGTGGTGGGTCGTCTGATTCCAGCCGGTACAGGTTTGGCGTATCACCTTGAGCGTCGTCGTCAAGAAGCGGAAGCGGCAGAATTTGAACTGCACAACGACTTTAGTGACGTTGACCAAGCGTTCAGTCAAGCATTGAACCAAGAACAGTTCTAATGTAAGTAGATTGCAAAAAAAGGCACCTTCGGGTGCCTTTTTTTATATCAATAAATTAAATGTGTAAGCAGTTACAAAACTCCTGCATTTTTTTGTAGGAATTAACATTTTGACAAGTATCAATTCACAAAAAATGCTTATGCTGAGTGAAAAGAAAGGAGGATCTTTTCATGAAAAAGACAATAAGTTTAATGGCTACAGCAATCGTTTCAACCGTACTTCTTGCAGGCTGCCAAAATATGAGCCCATCTGATCAACGTATTGGTGCAGCCGCACTGGGCGGTGCCGTTGGTGGTGGTGTGGGTAACCATGTTGGCGGTGGTTTAGGTGCAGGTGTGGGTGCAGCTGCTGGTGCCGGTGTAGGATCAAATGCCAAAGGTGGTAATCGTAATACCACCACCAGTAGTGCAGTCGGTGCTGGTATTGGTTCAGTGGTCGGTAAAGCCATTTTTGGTGGTGACGGTGGTGCTGCCATTGGTGGTGCAATCGGCGGTGGTGCAGGTGCTGCAATTCAAGAACGACGCTAAATCTATTTCATAAAAAAAGAGACGACTTGGGTCGTCTTTTTTATTGCCGTGATGATTTAGGTTTTTTACGACGGATGTATAACGTTTTGTGCACTTCTGCAATACGAATGCCAGACTCATCAAAAATATTCACCACATAATTACGAATAACGGGCGCATAATTTTCTGCCAATGCTTTGACATGATCAATTTCATTGGCATCCAGCCGAATATCAGCATACACCGTACTGCGTCCCGGGGTCAAAAAATGAATCGTGGCAGATTTATCCCAGACAATATATTTAGACCCCAGATGATGCATCAGAATCAGCATATAAAAAGGGTCAACCATTGAATATAAACTTCCTCCAAAATGTGTACCGACAATATTTTGGTTTTTACGCGTCAGGGGCATTTTGACGCGGATAAAGTAGTTATTCAGGTCGATTTGATCAATCTCGATGCCGGCACCCCGGTAGGGAGAGTAGCGATTGATCATAAACTTGGACACCATGGGTATGGTCTGAAGATGTCTTAAAATATTCATAAGGGTCAATTGTTTTTATATGATGATTATTCATACTAAATAACTATCACTAATCTGGCATTGATGGCAATGCCCAATCCGACTAAAAACATGGTCAATTAAAACAACAAGGACATCGCAATGCATCCTCAGATTTCGACTGTACGCACCACGGATCAACAGACCTTATGCTGTAAAGCATGGGGGCATCCAGAATTACCAGCGTTGGTACTGGTACACGGCTATCCTGATAATCAGGAAGTGTGGGAGCCGATTATACAAGAACTGATTCAGCACTTTTATATTGTGACCTATGACGTGCGAGGCGCCGGACAGTCGAGTGTTCCCAAAAAAATCCGGGATTATTGTATGGCGCAATTGTCTCTGGATCTGGAGGCGGTAGTAGATCAGGTTTTAGAAGGGCGACCTTTCCATTTGGCTGCCCATGACTGGGGATCATTGCAATCGTGGGAATCGGTGACAGATCCAAGATTTAAAGATCGGATTTTATCGTACACCACCATTTCGGGGCCGTGTCTGGATCATGCAGCACATTTGCTGGGCAGTGAGCTGAAAAGCCAGCCGTTAAGTGTATTAAAAAAGCTATCAAAATCATGGTATATCGCGACGTTTCATCTGCCATTTCTGGCACCGTCGGTGTGGCATTTCTTTACCCCACAGAAATGGGGAAAAGTGCTGAGTAGGTTAGAACGCAAGCAAGATTTACCACTCAATCCGAATATTGCACGTGATGGCAAATATGGCATTAATTTATACCGTGCCAATTTTATTCCTGTAATGCATCATCCGCGCAAGCGTTTTGCGCAGTGTCCTGTACAGGCCTTGGTACTTAAGCACGATGCATTTGTCAGCCCTGAATATATTTTAAACGAAATGCCAAACTGGGTTGATCAGTTTGAGTATCAGGAAATTAACGGCAATCATTGGGCCGTGTTGAGCCAGCCGAAATTAGTCGCTGGCCACATTGCACGCTTTGCTCAGCAGCATCATGATGAAAACACCCTGTAAAAGCGCATGAGTATTCCGACAAGATAAACCACAGTCACAGCCCATGTGCGGCATGAATCTGCTAAAATATCGCCTTTTATTTTACCTGACCTTGATTCATGAATGCTGTTGTTATTGCGATTGCCGTGATGTTTATCTTGTCACTGGCACGAGTCTCTGTTGTTTTAACGTTGGTGATTTCTGCTGTTGTGGGGGGATTGGTCGCAGGCTTAAGCTTATCCGATACAGTTCAGGCTTTTAATGCTGGACTAGGCGATGGTGCCGAAGTGGCGCTTGCCTATGCGGTTTTGGGTGCATTTGCCTTGGCATTGTCCAAATCTGGATTACCAGATTTGCTGGCGCATAAACTGATCGGTTTATTGGGCATGGAAGCCAGCAAAAAGCGCGAGAAAAAAGTGAAGTATTTATTGCTGAGTATTTTACTGATTGCCGCGATTTTTTCACAAAACCTGATTCCGGTCCATATTGCCTTTATTCCGGTGCTGGTGCCGCCTTTATTGCAGGTCATGAACCATCTAAAGCTGGATCGTCGTGCTGCGGCATGCGTACTCACACTGGGCTTGGTCGGAACCTATATTTTCTTGCCTGTGGGTTTTGGTGCCATCTTTCTTGAACAGATCCTGATGGGGAACATCAATAAAATTGGCGCACAGTACGGCTTGCATGTCGAACGCTGGATGATGCCGATGGGAATGGCCATTCCGGTTATGGGCATGGTTCTGGGAACACTGGTGGCAGTATTTATCAGCTACCGTAAGCCACGCCATTATCAAGATCGTGCCGTCGCCCGCGTGACCACAATTGACCTAGATAAACCGCTTCGTGCCGAAGCGCATGTCACGCATTCTCTTGCCGAAGATGCAGAAGAACTCAAGCAAGAAGCACAGCACGTGCCGTATATTTCCAAGAAAACCCTATTCATGGCGATTTTAGCCATCGCGCTGACCTTGGTTGCGCAGCTGTATTCGGGATCGATGATTTTAGGCGGATTGGTCGGTTTTGCCGTGTTGTCTACCGCGGGTATATTCAAGTGGCAAGATGCCGATGATGTGTTTGTACAAGGGATGCGGATGATGGCATTGGTTGGCTTTATTATGATCTCGGCTGCCGGCTTTGCTTCGGTGATGACCCATACCGGTGATATCAACCAGTTGGTCAATGGCGTAGTGCATCTGATTGGTGATAATCATGCTTTGGCTGCATTTCTCATGCTGTTTATCGGTCTGTTTGTCACGATTGGGATTGGTTCATCGTTCTCAAGTGTACCTGTCCTGGCTGTGATTTATGTACCCCTTTGTGTACAGTTTGGTTTTTCACCACTTGCGACCATTGCACTGATTGGAACCGCTGCGGCATTGGGTGATGCGGGATCACCTGCATCTGACTCAACCTTGGGCCCAACGGCAGGACTGGGGGTCGACGGTCAGCATGACCATATTTGGGACACTGTGATTCCAACATTTATTCACTTTAATATTCCTTTACTGATCTTTGGTTGGATTGCAGCCATGGTGCTTTAATTTATTTATTAACGCGTGAATATAAATCAGTATCTCCTGATTTATGTTCATGCGAAGTTTAATTTAACAACAAATAAAACCTGATTAAAAAAGTTGGAATAAATAAAAAATCAGATTAAATTAATCGGAATTAAATCCTGATTAAAATAATAAGAATTAAAAATAAAACCAAGTATTTTTGTATGAATTAAAATAATTTTATTATTAATCATTGGTTTAAAAATAATATTAAAATATATTAATTCTCTATATTGCATTTAAATAAAATCAATGTTTATTATTATAAAAGAGATAGGGGATAATCATGTTGCTTAGAGTTTTTGTTTTATCTTTGCTAGGTATTTCAGCGTCAGTATTTGCTGGCGAATGGCAAGTTAAAGTGGGTGCAAGTGTTTTGGCACCTTCAAGTGATCATAATACGATGGCCGATGGTGCTGTCACTGAAGCGAAAGCCGATCATGCATTCAGTTTTACACCATCAATCGAATATTTTTTTGCCAATCGAAATATTTCTTCCGAGCTTTTATTGGCGACGCCCTTTAAACATAATGTATTGGCACGTGTCGCGGGTGGAGCGCCTGAAACGATTGCGAGCTTTAAACAGTTGCCACCTACACTCACGGTGAAATATCACTTTAAAAATTCTACTGGATTCACGCCATATGTCGGCGTGGGTGCAACCGCACTATTGGCATGGGATGAACAGACCAAAGGTTCACTGGCAGGAACTTCATTGAAGGCAGAGCACGCCTATGGGTTTACCGGTCAAGTCGGGTTTAATTTCCAGCCGGCCGATGCAAAACATTGGGGTGTTTTTGCCGATGTGCGTTACGCTGATATTGGTTCTGATTTGAAATGGAATGGTGAAAAAATTGGAACACTTGAAGTTAATCCGTGGGTATATAGCGTAGGTTACAGCTATAAGTTTTAATTTAAGTATCAACCATAGCGCAAAATAATAAAAACCATCATAAAAATAACAAGAGAGATAACGGCAATTAAAGGTCTTATTGGAGAGCATAAGACCTTTTTATTTTTTTATAGTGAGATACACAGTGTCACATTTTGTGTTGAAACTTTACCCAACACCACATTTGAATTTTTTAAGCTAAGTATATAAAGCCTTAAAATGAGAATTAAAATATGCGTCGTTCAGCTTTTATCATGTTCACGTGGTGTGGTTTGATGTTTGCGGGTGCGGCTTCTGCTGCAAGTTTTCCCTGTGAAAAAGCCCAGCTTCGCTCGGAGAAAACCATTTGCCAGACTCGCTCACTCAATGATGCCGATGTAAAAATGGCCACCACCTACGCAATTGTATTGCATGCATTGCCTATGGGAGGGCGTGATGCCGAAAAAGGCATGCAGTATCAATGGCTCAAACAGCGCAATACTTGCGGTTCAAACACGGGCTGTTTAAGTCGAAGCTATGCATCGCGTCAGCAACACCTCGATGACATCATTCAAAATCGTGTTTTGAGTCATGGACCATTCTAATTGATCAAAAAATCTTTAGGATTACCATTGAAAATTCATCTAGGCACTCCAATACATAGCACATTATATAACAACATGTTGTGATCTATGAAGGAGTGTCCTATGAGTGAGCAAACGAGCACATCACAAAATTATAGCTTTCAAGCCGAAGTTGCACAGTTACTGCATCTGGTGACCCACTCACTGTATTCGAATCCTGAAATTTTCTTACGTGAGTTGATTTCTAACGCGTCCGATGCCTGCGACAAACTGCGTTTTGAAGGCATTAATCATCCGGAATATTATGAAAACGATTCGGCACTGCGTGTACGCGTGCGTCTGGATAAAGATAACCGTACCTTAACCATCAGTGACAATGGCATTGGCTTGAGTCAGCAAGAAGCCATTGACAACTTGGGTACGATTGCTAAATCGGGAACCAAAGACTTTATGTCTAAGCTAACCGGCGATCAAAAATCTGATGCACAATTGATTGGTCAGTTTGGTGTTGGCTTTTACTCAGGCTTTATTGTGGCCGACAAAATTACGGTAGAGTCGCGTCGTGCCGGGTCGGATGCACAAGACGGTGTGCGCTGGATTAGCGGCGGAACGGGTGAATTTGAAGTACAGCAAATCACCAAGGATTCACGTGGAACCGACATCATTTTGCATTTACGTGACGATGCACTGGACTATTTAGAATCTTGGAAAGTTAAGCAGATTATTAATAAATACTCTGACCACATCAGCTTGCCAATCGAGATGCAAAAAGAAGTATGGCAACAAGAAGAAGCTGCTGAGGGAGAAGAAGCGAAACCGGGTCAGTATGTGAAGACTGACGAATGGGAAGCCATTAACTCGGCGAGCGCATTATGGACACGCAGTAAAAGCGAGATCACTGACGAGCAGTACATCGAGTTCTATAAAAATGCAACGCATGATTTTGAAGCACCGCTTGCATGGACACATAACCGCGTAGAAGGCAATACCGAGTACACTCAGTTGCTGTATATTCCGGCCAAGGCCTCACAAGATATTTTTACCCGTGAAGCCAAAGCAGGGATCAAGCTGTATGTGAAGCGCGTCTTTATTATGGACGATGCGGATAACCTGATTCCAAACTACTTACGTTTCGTTAAAGGTGTGATCGACAGTGCCGATTTACCACTGAACGTGAGCCGTGAGCTGTTACAAGAAAGCCGTGATGTCAAAACCATCCGTGAAGGCAACACGCGCCGTATTTTGAATGTGTTGGATGGTTTGGCAAAGTCTGAAGATGAGAAAGATCAGGAAAAATTCAAGACCTTTTATGCCGAATTCGGTTCTGTACTCAAAGAAGGCTTGGGTGAAGACTTTAGCAACCGTGAACGTATTTTAAAGCTTTTGCGTTATGCAACTTCGACTAACGATGAGATCAGCACTTCGTTTGCCGACTATAAAGCACGTATGAAAGAAGGCCAAAAAGCCATCTACTATGTTACGGCAGAGAGTTTAAATGCAGCCAAACATTCTCCACAGCTTGAGTTGTTTAAGAAAAAAGGCATTGAAGTCTTGTTGATGTCGGAGCGTGTGGATGAATGGGCAATGAACTTTGTGCATGAGTTTGACGGTGTGGCACTGCAAAACGTGTCGAAAGGTGCGGTTGATCTGGGCGATCTGCAAGATGCCGAAGAGAAAAAAGCACTTGAAGAAGCTGCCGAACAATTCAAGCCAGTGGTCGATAAATTATCGGATTCACTCAAGGCAAAAACCAAAGAAGTGCGCGTGACTACACGTCTGGTCGATTCACCTGCTTGCTTGGTGACCAGTGACGGTGAACTTTCACCTCAGTTGGTTCGTATGCTGAAACAAGCAGGGCAGCCTGTACCTGAAAGCAAGCCAATTTTAGAAATCAATCCAGCGCATCCATTGGTACAAAAGCTCGAACATGCAGCGCAGTTCGATGATCTGGCCAATGTCATCTTTGATCAAGCCGTGATTGCTGAAGGTGGTTTACCGGAAGATCCAGCCGCTTATGTAAAACGTATCAACAGTTTGCTGCTAAGCTAACAGTAAAGCCCCGATTTCGTATCGGGGCTTTTTTTAATTGTGGATAACGTCAAACTTATCCACAATTCTCATCGATACTAAAAATTGGCCTCAAAACTCATTTGATAACTAAAGTGATAGCCATTTTGATCGGTCAGATCATCGGTATAGTTCAGATCATTTTGCATAAATAACCAGTTACGCCATAATGGGCGTCGCCAAGACAAATAAGGGCCCCATTGGCTCAGAAGTACATCTTTCTTCTGTTTTTCATAAATTCCTGAGGTTAATACACCATAGGTCACTTTATCTTTACCGCTTAAACTGAGCTGATGAAAGGTAGTATTACGCCATGTAAAATCTTCATCCTGTGTTTTGGTCACATTAAACTGGCTGGCAAATAGCGTGCTGTCGCTTAATTTTTGTTTAAGATTCAGATTGGTTTCACTGTAATTTTTACTGCTCGAACCGTAGCGAAACACTTGCTCGGTATCTAAATCTAAATGATGCATCAATACCCATTTCTTTTTAGCCAGAAACTGGACATAGACATCTGAACTTGAATTTGCACCCAAATCGAGATCATTGGAAAAGGGCAATAGGCTTGAAAGTGTCGACCAACTGGCTGAAAAAGGGTTGGGTGCGGTCGACTCGTCCCGATGTGTTTTTGAGTTATTTTTGGTTTTGCCAAAGCGTTTGACGGGCGGCGCATAATGCTGCTGCGTGCGTTGCCACAATGAATCTTGTCCAAAGACTTCAAGTAAACGTTGATTTAAAACTTGAGGATCTTCAAGAGACGATGCAACCTCAGACACTGATGTATTGCTTTCGGTTTCGCAGCGCTGATTAGAAGACCTGACCAAAGGATGCTTCAAAGACGAACCGTTACTCAGCAGTTGAGCGCCGTAGTAAACGCTGAGCATGCCCATTGTGATAAAACATAAAGAGATCACATGCCGTTGAGTCATCGTTTAAAAAACATAAATCATGAACGGCACACTATAGGCAATCAAGCTTAATAAATGCTTTAAGCTTCAGACCATTACTCGGTTATATGACTGTCAAATCAACCTGTATTTGGCAGCCAGCACATCGACTTAAAAAATAGCTTCCAAACGTACAAAGGTACTCAGATAATGACTACGATCTTCACGATGATCGTTTAGATAATTGAGATCGCCTTGTACATAAAACCACTCCCGCCATACCGGTTGACGCCATGACATAAACGGCCCCCAGCTATTGAGGCGTAAATCGTTGTCGTTGTAATAGCCGCCCATATAAATGCCATAGTTAAAGCGCTGATTGGCAAAAAACTGATGCTGACGAAACAGGCGATTGTCCCACCACCAGTCATCTTCTTGTTCATCGGCATGTGTCAGGCTAAATTGATTCGACAAAAAAGCTTCGTTTGGGCGAGCATGGGTGAGTTCTAAGTTGGTTCGGAAATAGTTTTTGCTGTCGATACCGTAGCGATAGATTTGTTCGGCATAAAATGAAAAATCATTACGTAATACCCACGCGCGTTTGGCTTTAAGTCTGACATAAATGTCATCGCCTGAGCGAATCCCTAAATCGGCATCGGTTTCAAAGGGCAGCTTTTTCGCAAAATCTGACCAGCGCAGAGCAATGGAACTGTTGTTGTCTCTGGTCTGGCGGGTATCGAGACGCTTGTTATCGGCATTCGGTTCAATGTTGGTATTGGCAATGTTATTTTCAAACTCGTTATCGAGCGACTCATCCCCAAACACCACACTAAAGCGACGTTCTAAAGTGGGAAGCTTAATTTTACCTCGAATACGTGGTTTGACTTCAAAACCGTTATATTTATCCCAGTAATTATCCAGCATCACACGTAGCGTGGCATTAGCGGGTTTATTGGGGTCGATATCACCAAACCAGTCATCAATTTTAACTGAAGTATGATCAGCCCAATCGCGAATTTGTTTTTGCTTACGATCCACCCAGGTTTTGTTTTCGGTTTCGTTCACTGACGGCACCATGACCTGATCGGATTCCTTCGGCAGCATGGTCGGCATGGCATCTACCCATGCCGGAATATAATCCAGAAGATTCTTTTCATTACTTTGATTTAATTGCCGAAGTTCGACTGGATAGGCCACTGAGGTGGGAGGAATGTCTGGATTACTCGGTAAAACCAAGTCAGCGCTGGCTGTGCTGGTTACGGTACTTTCAGCCCAAGCAGATGGAAGGCTGGCACCAATCAAACACGTTGAAACCGCCCCGAAAATCCATGCTTGTTGTTGTGTTGTCATCATGTATCAAATCGTTATTATCAAACTTATACTGGTCACTGTTGTTGATTTGGCATGTAAAATCAAGACCATCAACAAAATAAAATAAATTTAATAACATAAGCCTCTTTAACTCAAGCATGATTCAGGCTTTAATCAAAAGGTTGCTTGATACATATAGAAAAATGCCCCTCATTTGAAGGGCATATCGATCATGAAATAAATATGATGATTAAACACAATCATTGATTATGATTAAGCTGTTTTAGCACAGCGTCGAGAATAGAGTTTACCTGCAACTCCCCCAATCAGGGCACCACTAAATGTACCAAATACTGGCAGGACACTGCCTGCAACAGCACCAATCACAGCGCCTTTAACCGTTGGAGAAAAGCGAGATTTTTTCTTCGCTACAGGTTGCTCCGGTTGATCAGATGGTTCAACAGAATTAAGTGGGCGTGCTGTGTCTTGATTCTCTAATGTCGTCATTGTTTATCCCTCTTGTTTAAAATACAGATTTGATTGGATATCGCGCCAAAGCGAACGAATCATATTGCTTAAACATTCATCTAAACACAAAAGCAGGGTGTGCGTGTGGTGAACGTGTTAAGTTCGCAAGGGCTTCAGTTAAAAATGACAATGTTTGATTACAACAGCAGATCTCTTGGTAATTCACGTGAATCTATGTAATAAAAATGCAATAAAAAAGCCTTCTAATCCCTAGAAGGCTTTTTTAAGAAACAGTTCTCAATGATCGAGAGCAAAATAAGAAACTACAGCGCATGAATACAATAAATTCAAGAGTTGTATCTTAAAAAGAAAGTTCTGCCATGTATAGTCATATTTTTGCAACGCTGCATTGCAGTTTTGCTTAATAATTGTTCAATAATCGTGGGATGTGCTACACCACAAACTTGATTAGTGATTTGTATCACATTTTTCATCTGAGCAGATATTGGCATCTGTTGGCGATTGCTGTTCAATTTGTGCCAAGCTCTGATTGAGAACTTGCAGAAAAACTTCACGCGGCTGTGCACCTGAAAGTGCAAATTTTTGATCGAACACAAAAAAAGGGACACCTGAAATATTCAGTTGCTCATGCGCGATTTTCTCATCGTGACGAACAAAGTCAGCCAACTCATCACTTTGCAGTACGTATTCGACCTCAGCATGATCTAAGCCGATCCGTGATGCAATCTCTTCAACCACTTCGCGTTCGCCAATCGATAAACCTTCGGTCATGTAAGCGTGAAAAAAGGCTTCCTTGGCCTGATTGCCCAAGCCTTTGCTTTGCGCAAGGTGAATGATGCGATGCGCATCGAAGCTATTGCCAGAGTTGGCTTTTTGCCATTGAAAATCAATCCCTTCTTCGGCTGCCATTTGCGCAATGTTTTGCTGCATCTGTTGCATCTCCTCGACACTTCGACCGTATTTTTTGGCCAAGCGTTCGGTATTTGAGGTGTCGTGATGTGCCGGTGCATCTGGATCAAGCTCAAAACTATGCCAGTGAATGTCCAGTTCCACTCCAGCTTCGGCAGCCACATGCTCAAGGCGTTTTTTACCAATATAACAAAATGGACAGACCACATCGGACCAAATATCTACGCGCATAGTAACATCTCAAAAAATCACAGATTCTCCATCATAAGCATGAAATAATCAGAGATAAAGGCATAAAGATGTAATTGCCTGTTGCCTCGTATGCAATACACGCATTTTATGAAATGATCACGTATCAATAACAACAGCGAGCAATCAACAACAACAAAATGAAGGAGAGGAGTATGCGCCGTTTTCAGATCATCATCGCAATTCTGATTGTGACTCTGTCCCTTGGTTTTTTTCTTATCACTATATTCAACAGCAACAGCTCAAAGACACCAGTCAGATGTTTGATCAGGTCATGTCTGAAAAAATGGCATTGCTCTATGATCAGGCACAAGACTGGTCTAAACCTGTACAACTGGATATTCATGATCGCCGATTGGCGGGAAATTATAAAAAGATTTCCGAGTTTTTACTGAATTATTGGGTACAAAACATCAATGCACGTAATGCTTATTTACGTGCCCTCAAGGCAGCCCAGTGGGATACCTTTTTAGATGTGATACGGCTTGAGCAAGATCAGAAACAGCAGTATGCGCAAACACAAAAGATGCTCAATGATGTGCGGCAGGCATCCGTGCTGTATCAAAATCAATATGAACAGATTCATCAAGCTTTTATGGCCGAGGCCAAAACCTTGTCGGTAGAGCCAGATATGCGGATTTTGCTGGAAAAGAAACTGGGCAGCAACCAGAAAGTCGATCAGGATCATGCCATTTTCTTACTAGAAATGCAGATTCTAGATAAAGCCGATGCCATGTTTGCCACTTTAAAAACCCATCCGTGGGAACGAAAAGACAAGAAAATTCTGTTTCGCGACACCGCGCAGGTGAAGGCGTTTAATCTGTTATATCAGGATGTATTACGACTTAATGCCAAAATTGAGAGTGTTAAAAAGCGTAATATGGCTGCGCTTGATCAGGAACTTAAGACGTAATCTTGAGTTTAAAAAAATCCCCGCAATTTGCGGGGATTTTCTCTTATTCGAAGGGCATATTAAACGCGTTCGATAATGGTCGCGATGCCTTGGCCCAAACCGATACACATGGTGGCAAGACCAATTTTCGTGTCTTGTTGTTCCATCACATTCAGTAAGGTGGTGGTAATACGCGCACCCGAGCAGCCCAAAGGATGGCCCAGTGCAATCGCACCGCCGTTTAAGTTGATGATGTCTTGCTTTTCATACACACCCAAACCTTTCATGACCGATAGGCCCTGAGCAGCAAAAGCTTCATTCAATTCGATGGTCTGAATATCTGCCATGCTCAAGCCCGCACGTTTCAGTGCTTTTTGAGTGGCTGGCACAGGGCCATAACCCATGATTGCTGCGTCACAGCCAGCAACCGCCATTGAGCGAATCACGGCACGCGGTTTTAAGCCGAGTGCTTGTGCACGTTCTGCCGACATCAAGAGCATCGCAGAGGCACCATCAGACAGTGCAGATGATGTGGCTGCGGTTACAGTTCCGCCTTTTGGATCGAATACTGGGCGTAATGCTTTGAAAGACTCAAGATTTGCATCTGGACGGATCACTTCATCGATGTCGCAAAGGATTTTAAAGCCATTGGCATCGTGGCCTTCAACACCCACAATTTCATGTTTAAAACGACCTTCTTGCGTCGCAGCCCAAGCACGGCGGTGTGACTCTACACCAAACGCATCTTGCTCTTCACGCGTAATACCATTCATGCGTCCGAGCATTTCAGCCGTTAAGCCCATCATGTTGGATGCTTTGGCATAGTGCTTCGAGGCTTCTGGGTTAAGATCGATACCATGCATCATGCCGACGTGGCCCATGTGCTCGACACCCCCAATGATAAAGATATCACCTTGGTTGGTGGCAATTTGCGCCGCCGCAGTATGAATTGCCTGCATCGATGAACCGCACAAACGGTTGACGGTTTGCCCTGCAACCGTTTTAGGCAAATCGGCCAATAGACCAATATTACGGGCAATGTTCATCCCTTGTTCGAGTGTCTGGTTCACACAGCCCCAGATCAAGTCTTCTACTTCATTGACATCAAATTGGTTACGTGCAACTAGCGCACGTACCAATTCTGCAGATAGGCTGTCGGCACGTACATTTCGGAACATCCCGTTTTTAGATTTGCCCATGGCAGAACGAACACCATCAACAATCACAACGTCACGTGGATTTAAAGTAGTCATTCACGTTGCTCCCTTAACCGTAAAATTTCTTGTTGTTTTCAGCCATATCGCAGAGCATTTGCGGTGCTTCGTACGCTTTGCCGAGATGTGCATATTTGTTGCAAAGCGCAACGTATTCTGGCACGCCAGTCTGATCGATATAACGGCATGGGCCGCCACGGAACGGCGGGAACCCAATGCCCATAATCATGGCCATATCCGCTTCAGCAGGAGTGGCGACGATGTTGTCTTCGAGGCAACGAACCGTTTCGTTACACAGTGCCAGCATCATGCGGTCAATGATTTCTTGCGGGTCAAACTCGTGTTTTTCACCTGTCACAACCGATGCAATCACTTCATAGGCGCTTGGGTCAACCGTTTTGGCTTTCTTGCCTTTTTTGTCGAGTTCATACTTATAAAAGCCGACATCATTTTTCTGGCCCAGACGTTTGGCTTCGTACATGGTCTGGATTGAACCTTTAAAGTCTGGTTTCATACGATCAGGGAAGCCTTCTGCCATTACTTCGGCGCCGTGCACACCCGTATCGATCCCCACCACATCCATCAGGTAAGCAGGGCCCATTGGCCAGCCAAATTTTTCCATAACTTTGTCGATTTGCTGGAAATCTGCACCGTCTTTGAGTAACAAATCAAATGCACCAAAGTACGGGAACAACACACGGTTGACCAAGAAGCCCGGACAGTCATTCACCACAATTGGGGTTTTGCCCATTTTTTGTGCCAGAACAACGGTCGTTGCAACCGCTTCATCGGAGGTCTGTTCACCCCGGATGACTTCGACCAGTGGCATCATGTGCACTGGATTGAAAAAGTGCATACCGACAAAATTTTCCGGACGCTTTAACGCTTTGGCCAAACGTGTAATCGAAATGGTCGAGGTGTTTGACGCAAGAATGGTGTTATCACGGACTTTGGCTTCGGTGTCGGCCAGTACCGCTTCCTTGATTTTTGGATTTTCGGTCACCGCTTCAATCACGATATCGACGTCTTTAAACTCGTCGTAGCTCAAGCTTGGACGAATTCGCGCCAGTGTTTCACCCATTTGAGCCGGCTTCATTTTTTTGCGTTCAACTTGTTTGGTTAACAGGTTGTTGGCTTCTGACATTCCAAGCGCGAGCTGAGGGTTCCCAATATCTTTCATGATAATTGGCGTGCCTTTGCTTGCAGCTTGATAGGCAATCCCGCCGCCCATAATCCCGGCGCCCAATACAGCAGCTTGATTAACAGGGTGCGCGCCTTTTTCGTGTTTTTTCGATACTTTCTTGATGATTTGGTCGTTGAGGAACAAACCAATCAGTGCTTCAGCTTGCGCAGTGACCGCAGCTTTGGCAAAGCCTTCTGCTTCAACCTTCAGCGCATCATCACGGCTGAGGCTTGCACCGGCCTGCAATGAATCAATCATGAGTTTAGGTGCAGGGTATTGCGCTGGATTGGCTTTGGCCAAAACGGCACCTTTCGCAGTATTAAACGCCATCATTTGTTCAAGCGGTGCCAGTTTAACTGGATCGATTTTTTCCTGACGCTTGGCTTTCCAGTCCAGACGTCCAGCGAGAGCTTGTTTCACCAGATCAATTGCAGCATCTTGTAATTTGTCGGCAGCGACCACGGAATCGACGGCACCATCTTTTAAAGCAGCAGCCGGTTTTTTCGGTGCGGCCATTGCAATCCATTCGACTGCATTATCAATCCCGATCAAACGGCTCAAACGCACGGTACCACCAAAGCCCGGGAAAATTCCCAGTTTGATTTCTGGTAAGCCGACCTGTGCGCTTTCAGACATCACACGGTAATCGCACACCAAGCACATTTCAAAGCCGCCACCCAGCGCCATGCCATTAATGGCAGCGACTTTCGGGATGTCTAGATCTTCAAAGCTGTTAAAAATCTCATGAACAGGTAAAGCCCACTCCACAATCGCGCTTTCGCCCTGTGCAAAGTTATCGCCAAATTCGGTAATGTCGGCACCCACAATAAAGGTCGATTTGCCGCTGGTGACGATCAAACCTTTTACTTCGGAATGGTTTTTAACTGCTTCGATGGCAGCTTTAAAATCGTCTAGGGTTGCACGGTTAAACTTGTTGACTGACTCACCTTGTAAGTCAAAGCGGAATTCTGCAATTCCGTCCTGAAGCATTTGGACGGTAATGGCATTGCCAGCGTGGATCATGCCTGATCTCCTTTATTCTGGAGGATTTATACGTTGATGTTGTGACGTGTATATCGCGTTATACGGTTAAAATACCTCGTCAATCTTACGATAACTATATCGAAAAAGAATCTAACAAGTTGTATCTAGTCGTGACGCAAGGGTCACCTATTTTTCACGGGTGATTTGGGTGAATATACTTAAAAACCCATACATATTCGTGTTGAGTAATTTTATCACTATGATTTATCTATTTTTTTATAAGTGATTTTGTACATTAAACCTAGTCTTCACTCAAATTTAAAAGTTGTGTTTTTGTAATAAGACTGTCAATAAAGTCAATTCGCCATTTTGAAGGGCTTTTTTTATGCTGGATTTTACCTTTATAAAGTCATTCATTCAGAGCAGGATACATTGGGTAGATGATCAAAACATAAGTTGTTAAAATACGCGCAATCTTTTTTGAGTGGGTCTTCATGATTAAGTGGATCATATTGGCGATTTTTGTGATATCAGCGTTGTATATCCAGCATCGCGGTAAAGTACGACATTCGTTTTATCGTCAGTTTTTCGACCATTCGACTTTGCTTGCCCCGATTAATTTCTTGATGTACTTATTTTCAAAAGTGCCCAACCAGCCGTATATCGATACCCAACATTTTAAAGATTTAAAAGTGCTGGATGAAAACTGGGAAATGATTCGCGATGAAGCACAGGCCTTATATCAGCAAGGTGGCATTAAAGCATCGAGTACCTACAATGATTTAGGCTTTAACTCATTTTTTAAAACAGGCTGGAAGCGTTTTTATTTGAAATGGTACGATTCTGCGCATCCATCGGCGGCAGAACTGTGCCCAAAAACCACGGCGCTGCTCAAAACCTTACCGACGATTAAAGCGGCCATGTTTACTGAACTGGCGCCAAACAGCCGTCTGGTACGCCATCGTGATCCCTATGCTGGCTCATTACGCTACCATTTAGGTTTGATCACTCCCAATGATGATCGTTGCTTTATCGATGTCGATGGACAGCGTTATTCATGGCGTGATGGTGAGAGCGTGGTGTTTGATGAAACCTATATTCATTATGCTGAAAATACCACAGACCAAAACCGGATTATTTTCTTTGCCGATGTCGAGCGCCCACTCAAAACCCGTCTCATGGAAAAATTTAACCACTGGTTTGGTAAAAACGTGATGACCGCAGCCAGCTCACCGAACGAAACGGGTGATAAAACGGGTGGCCTCAATAAAGCCTTTGGTTATGTTTATCAGATCCGAATCAAGGCCAAGGCACTCAAAGCCAAAAACCGCAAGTTGTACTATGTGTTGAAATGGGCGCTGATGCTGGGTATTTTCTTCCTGATTTTCGTACGCCCTTATGTGTTTTAAGAGATAAAACCAAACGCCCTGCGGGGCGTTTTTTTATTGAAGTACACACTTCAACGCTGTTGTGTGAACCGCGTCGCGGGCTCAAGAAATTGTTACAACTATTAAAGTTCAATTCATAAAGTTTGGTTCTACAATGGCACCGTTTTGAAAAAGTGGTTCTTCGAAGTAGGTTTTTACAATGGCTCATGTTCATCACGCAGTCCACGTTCACCATGTGCAGGTGGCTGAAAAAAAAAGTGCGCATGTACATCATCACGCTCGCCCGCAGACGACGCATAAAAAATCTGCGTCGCATCATGCAGCACATAAAACGCTAAGTAGCCATTCAAGTACCACACATCGTAAAAGCCATAGTACGCATAGCGCAGGGCATCATAAAAAGCATGTCAGCCGCGATATCGATTTACATAAATTTTCCCATAAGCTTGAAAGTATTTCCGCACGCCATAGCAAGAAAAAATGTGCTCGCAATATCCGCATTGCCTTGCAAACGGCGGGTGCCGATGTATCTAAGCATCCTGTCGCTGCATCGGACTGGGGGCATACTTTAGAAAAAAACGGCTATAAAAAGATTAAACCGGCTTTTGGTCACCCGCAACCGGGCGATATTTATATCATTCAGCGTACAGGCGATCATGTTTATGGTCACATTGCCGGTTATACGGGCAATGGCTGGATTTCAGATTTCCGTCAAAAAAACTATGCGGTATATAAAGAAAAAGATTTGAAATACACGTATTACCGTCTTGAGTCTTAGATCAGTTTAAGCACGCGTCATGATCTGATTGACAGTGATGGCTTGAAAACAGCGTATGGAACCGTCACATTAACAGTCTGACCTTTAGCTAAGACCATGATTGTGAATTCAAACGCGCGTCCACATATTGAAAAACTGCTCGCCAACATGACCCAATTGCCTGGGGTGTATCGCATGTTGGGTAAAGGCGGCGAACTGCTTTACGTGGGTAAAGCCAAAAATCTGAAAAACCGTGTCTCCAGCTATTTTGTCAAAACCATTGAGCACCCCAAAACGCAGGCATTGGTGGCACGTATTTATGATATCGAGACTTTGGTCACGCGTTCGGAAACCGAAGCGCTTTTGCTTGAACAAAATCTGATTAAACAGCATCGTCCGCCTTACAATATCATGCTGCGCGACGATAAATCCTATGTGTACATTTTTGTTTCGAGCGACAAACCGTATCCGCGGATTGCCAGTGGTCGTGGCAAAGGCAAGCATCAAATCGGCAAGTTTTTTGGGCCTTACCCGAGTGCCTATAGTGCCCGCGATACATTACTGGTGTTACAAAAACTATTTAATGTACGCCAGTGCGAAAATAGCTATTTTGCACAGCGTAAACGGCCGTGTTTGCAGTATCAGATCAAGCGGTGTTCGGCACCGTGTGTGGGGCTGATTTCACCTGAAGACTATAAACAAGATGTCGAAAACTCGATTCGGTTTTTACAAGGCGATACCAAAGAGCTGAATCAGGAGCTGATTGCCAAAATGGAGGAGGCAGCCGAGCAACTGGCGTTTGAAAAGGCAGTGTTTTATCGCGATCGACTGGGGTTGCTGCGTGAAGTGCAGGCACAGCAGGCGGTGTTTAAAATTAAAGGTGAGGCCGATATATTGGCGATTGCCTTTCAGGCTGGCGTGACCTGTGTGCAAATCATGCACGTCCGTAATGGACGCATGCTTGGTGGTAAAAGTTATTTTCCGGATATGCTCAGTGATGATCTGGGGCAAATGCTCAGTGATTTTATGGCCAACTTTTACTTTCAGGTGGCCGATGAAATTCCGGTAGAATTAATTGTGAATATGGAGTTGCCGGATAAAAAAGAGCTGGAGCAGGCATTTCAGACCGAATTTGGTAAGAAAATCCAGATCAAGCACAAGGTGCGTGAAACCCGAGCTGAATGGCAAGAACTGGCTGTGATGAATGTGCAGCATGCCATTAAAGGCCAGCTCAGTAATCATCTAGAGCTGAATGAGCGCTTTTATCAGCTTGAACAGGTGGTTGGGCGTCCGATCGATCGAATTGAATGTTTTGATATTAGCCATACCATGGGCGAAGCGACGATTGCCTCATGTGTGGTCTTCGATCAAGGCGGTGCACGTAAACGCGATTATCGTCAGTTTTCCATTGAAGACATTACCGCTGGTGATGACTATGCGGCCATGCGTCAGGCACTCACGCGGCGCTATAAAAAGAATTTGTTGCCCGATTTATTGCTGATTGATGGGGGGAAGGGACAGTTACATATGGCCATGGAAGTGATGCAGCAGTTGGGGCTAGATGCTTTTATGATTGGCGTTTCAAAAGGCGAGGGGCGTAAACCTGGTCTGGAAACCCTGCATTTTACCGATGGCAGCAAAATTCAACTCCCAGAAGACCATAAAGCACTGCATTTGATTCAGCAGGTGCGTGATGAAGCGCACCGCTTTGCGATTACGCGTCATCGCGCCAAACGCGATAAGCGACGCGCATCGTCGGTACTTGAAGCCATTCCGGGCTTAGGGCCGAAGCGCCGTCGTGATGTACTCACGCATTTTGGCGGCATTCAGGGCGTACTCAAGGCCTCAGAAAAAGAACTCACCTTGGTTCCGGGCTTAGGTCCATTATTGGCCCGTACTATTTATAAGATTTTGCACGAGTAAATTGACCAAAAGCATCAGTGACTCTTGGGTCATCTCCCATTTTAGTTTGCTTAAAATCGGTCACAATAGCAGCGAAGAAAAAACAAGAGTGAACTTATGTTGCTAAATGATGCATCACCACAAGTGAATCACCGCAAGGATATTCAGATTTCATCGGGCTGGTCGCAGGGACGTACCGTCTACGGTGGACTGGTTGCCGGTCTATTAATGCAAAATGCACTGGATGTGGTTGCCAATCCACATCAACAAGTTTTAAGTTGCAGTGTAACCTTCGTCGGGCCAGTCAAGGAAGGTGCGGCACAGTTAACTGCCGAGATCTTGCGTAAGGGAAAGTCGGTCACGACCATTGAAGTACGACTGTGGCAGGCAGGTGCGGTTCAAAGTATTTTGCTGGCAAGTTTTGGTGAGCCGCGTTCGTCTGAAATTGTGGTGCATCAGTTACCAGAAGCTCCCGATTATTTGTTGCCAGCGCAACTCTCACGAATGCCTTACGTGCCCTTAATGCCCGAATGCTATCAGCAGTTTGACTTACGCTGGGCCGAAGGGCATTATCCGATTAGCAATAAACTGCCCGATTTTGGTGGATGGTGCAGATTTGATCCTGAGCTACATGCTGAACGTGCATTTAATGTGGCCGACTTATTGATTTTAATGGATATCTGGCCACCAGGGGTATTGCCGATGTTTCAGCAAATTGCACCGGCCAGCTCGCTGACTTGGCACTTAAGTTTTGTTCGCCCGATTGAATATGCTTTACATGACTGGTTTAAATATAAAGTGGTAACGCAGCACGCCGCGTTTGGTTATGCCACCGAATATGCGCACTTGTGGGATGCACAAAATCGGTTAATTGCGATATCTAGACAGACCGTTACTGTCTTTGCGTAGTCGACACTTTGACACATTTCGTATAAAGTTGGCGGTAGTTAAACATGCATGAAACCTTAATTTGCCATATTGGCATGATCTACTGAGGGGCCTCACAGGCGGTGTCTATGACAACAGGTCGAATCCTGAATATCCCAAATATTTTAACACTTGCTCGAATCGCCCTAATCCCGGTATTTTTGATGTTGGCCTATTGGCCACCAGCCATTGGGGTGAATTTTCATGAGGGGAGTTTTTTACGGCATATCGTGCTGACCGCGATTTTTATTTTGGCGGCAGTGACCGACTGGTTCGATGGCTATTTGGCGCGTGCGCTGAATCAGACTTCGGCGTTTGGTCGTTTTCTGGATCCAGTGGCAGACAAGCTCATGGTGGCATCGGCGCTGATTGTTCTAGTGCAATGGCAACCCACCATTTCCATGGCTTTTGCAGCGATTGTGATTATTTCCAGAGAGATTACCGTATCGGCGCTACGTGAGTGGATGGCTGAGCTGGGCGCAAGAACCAATGTTGCAGTGTCGACGGTAGGGAAATATAAAACAGCGTTTCAAATGATTGCGATCAGTGTATTTCTGCTCAACTGGAAGCCGCTAGATTTACTGGCGTATGCCTTGCTCTATACTGCGGTTATCCTGACTTTATGGTCGATGTTTATTTATCTGCGTGCCGCATGGCCGTATCTGAAACAGCCTTAAACTAAAAACCTTTCTTCGTGAAAGGTTTTTTTATGTTCAAGTGCAAGAATCGGGTCGATTGCTTGCAGCAAGCTGGGATAAAGTACGTCAAGAGCAGGAGAAGAGCGCGATGAAAACTTTATCGACAGCGCAGTTTACGGTGATTGCCGAGGTGATTGCGTATTTATATAGCCATGCATCACAACAGCCCAGCCTTGAAGAAGCTGCCGCTCAGGTTGGCTGGAGTAGCAGTTATTTGCAGCGCCAGTTTCAGGCATGGGTTGGCATTAGCCCCAAAAAATTTATTCAGTACATCAGTGTACAACATGCCAAAGCCTTCCTCTCACAACAGCATTCGGTGCTCGAAACTGCCCTAGAGACTGGATTATCCGGTACTGGTCGCCTGCATGATTTATTTGTGCATCTTGAAGGTGTATCTCCAGGAGAGTTTAAGCAACTAGGTCATAACATCGAGATTGATTACTCTTATGAGGCGACGCCCTTTGGCGATATTTTTATTGCCAGTAGTGCGCGTGGTGTTTGTTCTGTCCAGTTTGTACTCAATGAGCAATCAGCGTGTCCACTCACAACCTTGGCACAGCAATATCCATACGCGCGTTTTCAAGCCCATTCGCGCCACTGGCACAAACAAATCGCACAGTGGATTTGTGGTGATTTAAGCGTGAGCCTATCTCAGAAAATTCCGCTGCGTTTACGTGGTACGCCTTTTCAGCTGAAAGTATGGGAAGCGCTCCTGAAGATTCCAGCAGGGCAACTTTACAGCTATCAGCAAGTGGCTGAACATATGGGACAACCTTCGGCCGTTCGGGCCGTGGCCAGTGCAATTGCTAAAAATCCAATTGCTTATCTGATTCCCTGCCATCGGGTGATTCGCGCGTCGGGCGTTGTCGGGGAGTATCACTGGCACACATCACGTAAATTAGCATTGCTATCTACAGAGCTTGCAATAGTGAGATGACATATGACCTTGGATTTATTCGCTCCTGAGCCGCGGCAGAATATATTGCCTTACGATGGTGATGTACAAGACTACGGGTGTATTTTTAGCCCTGATGAAGCCGACGCTTATTTTCAGTATTTGTTACAGCACTTACACTGGCGTCATGATGAAGCCAAGCTGTATGGAAAGCACTTTGTGACCGCAAGACAGGTGGCGTGGTATGGCGATCGACACTATCGCTACAGCTACTCGGGCGTGATTCGAGATGCATTGACTTGGGACCCTGAACTCCTAAAACTCAAGCATCGCCTTGAGCAGTTGCTGTCAGAGCGCTTTAATTCGTGCTTGGCCAATCGTTATGAAGAAGGCACACAGGGAATGGCATGGCACAGTGATGGCGATATGTCGCTGGCCAAAGAAACCACCATTGCATCCTTAAGTTTTGGTGCAACACGGAAATTTTGTTTCCGGCATATGCAGAGCAAGGAAAAAGTCGAGTTGCATTTGCAATCGGGGCAATTGATCGTGATGCGGGGGCAAACCCAGCAGCACTGGCAACATGCGCTCATGAAATCACAAAAAGTTATACAGCCACGAATCAACCTGACCTTTCGCCAATTTCTGCTTTAAAGGGTTAGATCACTGTAGATGATGACAGTCGCTTAGGGGTGTTCAATTTGAGACAAAGCCAAAAATTTCTGCTCAATTTGAATGGCATTGGTCTGCAAAATCTCAATCAGTTTTTCGATATTGATAAATTCAAAGCGATTTTTGGAGGCCACCAAGGTCAGTGCCATGGGCGATTCTTTGCTGTTGGCAAATTTGATCGGAACTGAAAGCCCGGTTACCAACGGATTGAGCTCGCCGTGAGAAATATAATAACCATCTTTTTTGATTTTTTTCATGCGCTGTAAGAAGCCTTCTTCGTCATGGGCAAAATCGACATCGGCCAACTGGCTAGAAAAACGCTGATAGTAATCTTGAATCTGGCGTTTACTGAGCTGCGCCATAATCACTTTAGGTGAAGACCCCATATAGACCGGGCGTGGACAGCCACGGCCATAAGACAATAAGTCGGCGTTTCGAAACACTTCGTGATGAACATCGATACAATAATCACGGTTCAGGTGGGTCAGTAAGCAGCACAGTTCGGTTCGTTCGGCAATTTCGCGCATAAATGGGCTACTGATTTGTACAATTGGGTCGGTGGTACGCGAAATATAATCCATGACCGCAATTTTAGGGCCCAGCGTATAGTCACCTGAAGTACCACTGATGCGCTGTAAAATTTCGCTCGACACCAACTCCTTTAAATAGCGATAACCCGTCGGTTTTGACAAGCCCAGCTCATCACAAATCGTATCGACATTAATGATGGGACGATGAACCGAAAATAAGTCGAGAACTGTCAATATCTTACCAAAACTTGAAAGCGCCATGATGAACTACTTCACTAAATCATACTGAGGAAACGAACCGAAGATTCTTTATAACAAATTGCCTATCATCTTGCAGCGATATTTCACTGAGAGGATTAAATTATCCAAAATTGAACTAAAAAATTGCAATAAAAATATATTAATTATCATAATAAGATATTTTGTTGACGTATTATGTTTTTTTTGAAACAATATTTGAAACAAAATATCGAATCAAGAAATTTCTGATTGTCGTTTTTTGCGTTTTTCTTCTCTTTCTTCTTCCCTGAAAGAATCTAAAGGTCTGGATCTTCCTGCTCCAGATTAGGCGGTCAACCGCCTTTAAAAAATGTTGAATATTATTTTGATTCGTCAGAACAATAGTAAAACATTTGTAGTCATCGTTATCGTTTTCGATCTAGGCCATGTGGTGGGGTTGTTGAGCACCGCTGAGCCTGATGTAGAGATATATTCATGCTTTGGAAACAGATCTTGGCGTTTCGGCCCAGTCGAATGGATTTGATTTTTGCCGTCAAAACCTTTGTCGCCATGATGCTCGCGCTCTATATTGCCTTTTCACTGGATTTGACTTATCCGATGTGGGCCGCGGGCACCGTCATTATCATTGCACAGCCATACGCGGGTATGGTGTCGTCCAAAGCGCTGTATCGTTTATTGGGTACGGTCGCTGGTGGTGCGGTCGCGATCTTTCTTACACCGCACATGATCGATATGCCGATTCTGTTTACCTTCGTGTTGTCGCTCTGGATCGGACTGTGTTTGTATATTTCCCTGCTCGATCGTACACCGCGAAGCTACGTATTTATGCTGGCCGGATACACCACCGCCATGGTGGCCTGTAGCTCGATCAACAGTATTGATACTTATAGCGTTTTTGATATGGCTTTAAGCCGTGTTCTGGAAATTTCGGTGGCGGTGATTTGTAGTGCTGTCGTTTCTGCCACAATTTTTCCAGCGCATCTGGGCACACAACTGCAACGCCGAGTACAAAAAACTTTAGACGATACCCGCGAAGCATTCGAACGTATTTTGACAGATGAGCAGCATAGCAGTCAGTACACGCAATTGCTGGCAGGTGTAGCACGTGATACCTCTGATATTCATGGCTTGGCTGTACATTTGGCCTATGAGCGAGGCGAATTGCGAGGCATGACCAAACCGTTGCAAGAGCTGTTACATCAGATCACCATGATTGTAGCCAATCTGGTCTCGATGTCTGAGCGCATTGCACAAATGGATGAGCTGGATCTACGTTATCGTCAGGTTTTGCCGCAACTGCATGCGCATGTGGTTCGCTTTTTGCGTGAGCAGCAGGATATCCAAGACGATCAGCTAGATCATTTACCTGCCGAATTTACAACGGATTTTCAGCACTTATTCGAGCTGATTCATCCTTCACAGCAGGTGATGTTGCAGGCTTTTCAAATGGATGTGCGTCATTTTATTCAAAATGTCATGACCATTAAGCTCCTCTGGACGCGTATCCAGCGGGGTGATAAACGCATTCCAGATCGGATTGCAGCGCTCACGACACAATATCCAAGTTTACATCGTGATCATGGAATTGCTGTGCGCAGCTCGATTGCAGCAGGTATTGCAACGGCAGCTTCGTTTTTGCTCTGGATTTACAGCGGTTGGCATGCCGGTTATATGATGGCGCAGCTCACGGCGGTGAGTGCCTGTATTTTATCGACGCTCGACAATCCTGTGCCTGCGCTTAAGCTATTTATTAAAGGATCGATCTTATCGGCTGTGTTAACGGTGTTTTATGCCTTTATCATCATGCCAGAAGTGAAAGAATTTTGGCAACTGGCCTTTGTACTGGCACCAATGGCCATTTATTTGCTGTCGATGTTTCCGCAGCCTGCATTGATGGGATTGGCACTGCCAATGCTGATCAACTTTGTGATGAGCTTGAATTTGCAAAACCATTATGCAACCAATGCGGTAGTGCTCATGGACACGGCCATGGCAGGCGTGATGGGGCCGATTATTTCCATTTTAGCGATCCAGTTTATTCGTGCGATGTCTCCCGAGACCAGTGCCACACGCATTTTGGCGTTACATTATAAAGCGATGCGCGAAGCTTTATATTTGCCTTATGGGGTTCGCTTTCGGGTTCATCTACGCAGCATGCTTGATCGCATTGGTATTTTAAATACCAAAATGGTGCAGTCTGATGAGCTGAAGCAGGCGATGAATCGTGCGCTGATTGAAGCCAGTGCTGTGGTGAATTTAAGCCGTATTGCTGAGGTGCTGCACGGTGATACAAGCTCTACTGAGTTAAAACGGGCGTTATTTCGTTTTCAACAGTTACTCGATCGTGGCTTTAAAGAGCAGGAAAAACAATTAGAAACACCACAGGCTTTGCAAGAGAAATTACTGGCACAAATACAACAGATTGAAACGGTATTGGCAAATGAGCCGAACCTCAGCTTAAAACAGCGTATTGAAGTGAGTATGAACAACATCCGCAGCAGTATTTTTCATGCGCAGCAGAATAAACCAGCCGCGCTGATGTCTAAAGGGGAAAGCAATGGGTGAGTTTAATGCATACGGGGTGTACTTTCCGAGCTTTCTGATTCAGGCCATTTGTGCCTTTATCGTCTTTAAAATCGTAACGCGTGGAACCGACCGCCTCATTGCAGCAGGCTGGATTGGATTTCCCGGTGTGTTTAACCTGTGTTTATACATCATCCTGTTGATGGGCATGCACTGGATTTTTCTTTGGCAGTTTGGTCGATGACAGCATCGTTACTAAGTGAAATTGGAATAACGCAATGAGTAAGGTAGATTTACGCAAATTCGTTCGACCCGTGGTCACACTGATCATGGTGATTGTCGCGGTTTTTGTGATTGTGCATTTGTGGAATTACTACAATGCCTCGCCATGGACACGTGACGGGCGAGTGCGTGGCGATGTGGTTCAGGTGTCTTCAGATGTATCAGGACTGGTCACTGAAGTCTTGGTGCACGATAACCAGAGCGTCAAGAAAGGGCAGGTGCTATTTAAAATCGATGTGGCGCGTCAGCAACTTGATGTTGAACAGGCACGATCAGATTTGGCCAAGGCCAAAGCAGGGCTGGCACAGTCACAAGCCAACCTGATTGCTGCAAAGGCCAATTTAGCCAAGACTCAAGCCAATATGGCTTTAGCCGAAAAAAATGCAGCGCGTTATTCAAGTTTGCTCGATGGTGCAATTTCCAAGCAGGAACAAGATCAGGTCTATGCCACACGTGATCAGTCACGTGCCGAGATTGCCCAGATGCAAGCATCCATTGAACAGGCCGAAGCCACCATTACGGAACAAAAATCGTTGATTGATGTGGCGCAAAGTAATTTAAATCTGGCGCAGCTCAATCTGAATCGCTCACAGGTGGTGGCACCAGCAGATGGTACCTTGTCTAACTTCGATTTACAGGTGGGAAATTACGTTAAGACGGGGGACGCAGTAGCCGCCTTGGTCGACCGTAAGCAGCTCTATGTGGTGGGATATTTCGAAGAAACTAAACTCAATCACATTCATGTAGGCGACAAAGCCGTGATCCAGTTGATGGGAGATGATCAAAAAATCAAAGGTCATGTTCAGGGGATTGCATCGGGCATTGAAGATCGTGAGCGTTCGACCAGTTCAACCTTGCTGGCCAATGTCAATCCGACTTTTACTTGGGTCCGTCTGGCACAGCGTGTACCGGTCAAAATCATACTCGATGAAGCGCCTCACAATCCACTGGCATTTGTGGCAGGACGAACTGCGACAGTCAGTATTGTCGAGTCTGAACAGCAAAAGTAAGTCTTAAAAAAAGGCTCCTCAAAATGTGGAGCCTCAGTATTAAGGTGTGATACCTGTCGGGTTGCGATACCAGCTTTGAATCAGTAATCCCGCAGCCAGACTATCGGCCGCCACCCCTTTGGCGCGCCCCTGACTGTGGTAATGATCGAGTTCATCGCGTGCTTCACGTGTGGTTAAACGTTCATCGACCATCCATGTGGTGATATTGGTTTGATGGCGTAAGCGTCTGGCAAACTTACGTGCGCGTGCTGAAAGCTCCGACTCACTATCATCCATATTCAGTGGCAAGCCCACCAAAAATAATGTGGGTTTCCACTCCTGAACGATTTTAAGCAGTTGCTCCCAGTTGGGAATGCCGTCTTTCATGGGAAAGAGAGCCAAAGGCGTGCTGCTTTCGATGGCCGCCTGACCAATGGCAATTCCCATTTTTTGAGTGCCAAAATCGAATGCCATAATCATGCTGTGTGTAGAAATCTCAGGCATGACCAATCTCGGATGATAACCAGTTCCGATCGACGCCGAGTTTTTTATACGCAGCGTCCCAACGTTCGTCATAAGGTAAGTTAAAAATCAGATCCATATCGGCGTCGCAGACCAGCCAGTCGCCACGAGAGATCTCGTCTTCAAGCTGGTTTTTTGTCCAGCTGGCATAACCCAGCGCAATTTGATAGCGGCCAACTCCTTCGTTATGCGCAATCGCGTCTAAAATATCTTTACTGGTGGTAATGCATAGGTTTTCGCCTACTGCAATCGAGGAGTGCCATACAGGTTGACCGGTATGTAACACGAAACCAGCCTCCGGACGTAATGGCCCACCTTGCAAAACTTCATGCGGCTGTACGTGATCGGCATCGATATCCAGATCATTGAGTAACTCACGAACCTGAATGCCCGACGGCCGGTTGATGATCAGGCCCTGAGCACCATCACCGTCATGACGTGCCAGATAAATCACGGTATTTGCGAAAAAATCATCGGCCATTTCTGGAGGGGCAATCAGACAACGGTGTGTCAAATATTGTTTGGTCACCTAGACGCTTCTCCTTTAAATCGGTCGCTTTGAAAGATAGATTCTTCTTATCAACATACAAGAGTAAATGGATTTCGCCAATCATTTTCCATGATTTATTTCTATGACCAAATCTCTAGGCATGCTGGAATTTAAGCTGTCTTAACTGTCTGGCGTGCTGTAACGTGGTTTCATTAATTTCCACACCGCCAGACATTCGGGCCAGTTCAAGAACGCGTTGTTGTTCATCGAGTTCGATGATGGTGCTGCTGGCGGGATCGGTTTGTTGTTTCTTGACCAGCAGATGTTGATCGGATTGAGCCGCCACTTGAGCCTGATGGGTGATACACAGTAACTGCACATGCTGCGCCAGATCGGCCAGTAGTCGTCCGACCACTTCGGCTGTGCCACCGCTAATACCCACGTCAATCTCATCGAAGACCAAGACTTCGGCTTCGGTTTTCTCCGCATTCATCACTTGCATCACCAATGCGATGCGCGACAACTCGCCGCCTGATGCCACACGCGCAAGTGGTTGGGGTGGAATCCCTTTATTTGCTGTAAAGAGCAGTTGAATGAAGCTTAGGCCCTCGGCAGACGGTTGCTCCAGCGGTTCAAACTTAAATTCGAAATGTGCCTCGGGCAAGGCTAAAGGTTTCACTTGCTCGGTCAACTGCTTGGCCAGCGGTTGTGCGGCTTCACGACGGATCTGATCCAGATATTCAGCTTTTTCCAAGAACTCCTGATGGGCAATGTCGACTTGCTCGGCCAGTGTTTCAGGGTCTTCAAGTTGATGTAATTGATCTAGCTCAAGTTGCCACTGTGCATAATCCTGTTTGAGCTGTTCAGGCTGAGTGCGATATTTACGGGCCAGACGATGAAATACTTCCAAGGTACTGTTGAGTTCTTCCATACGTTCTGGATCGAAGCTTTGGCGGTCGATAAACTGGCGTAAATTGGCCGTGGCATCGTCGATTTCACTTTGTGCATTGAGCAATGAATTATAAATTTCAGACAACTGCTCACTACGACCAGCATGTGACTCAAGCCGACGCAGTAACGAGGCCAATTCCTGGGTAATATTCGGCTCAGCCTCATCGAGTAAATTTAGACCATAGCCACAATCTTGCATGATATGTTCATGATGACTCAGTCGATCAAATTCTTGTTCAAGCTCTTTGTAGTCGATTGCGACTATATCTTCAAGTTCTTCAATTTGTAATTCCAGTGTGGCGATGCGCTGCTGGCGGGTGGCCTGTGCATCTAGTGCCGCTTGATGCTGACGAATAGTATTTTGCCAGTCATTGTAGGCCTGTTTTACTGCATGTGCGGGCGTGTAAAAGTTGTAGTAACGATCGAGCCAGTGTTTGGGATAGGGCGGTTCAAGTAATTGTTGCTGACTATGCTGACTATACAGTTGTACCAGCAAGCGCCCCAACTCACGTAGTTCAGACAAGCTGCTTGGGCGGCCATTAATCCAAGCTTTGCTCCGGCCAGTGGCGAAAATGACGCGACGCAAATGAATTTCACCGGAGTCATCATCGAGTTCATGCTCTTTGAGCCATTCGGCCTCTGGGCTATGTTCTCGATAACTAAAAGTTGCGGTGATATCGGCTTTTTCTGCCCCATAGCGCACGTAATTGGTGTCGGTACGCTCGCCCAAACTTGCTGATAAGGCATCTAAAAGCAATGATTTTCCAGCCCCTGTTTCCCCGGTCAGAACGTTAAATCCGTGTTCAATATCCAAGGCAAGGTGATCGGCCAAAGCAAAATTGATAAGAGTTAAATGTGTCAGCATAAACGCATCCAAGGCGCCAAGAGTTTTTTGTTTAAGATGTTTAAGATAGTGAACTTTTGGACTTGTCACAAGAGATTCGTTATTCTAAGTCCATTATAAGAATAGCAAGATTTGTCAGTCAGAAAATGAAAATACGTCTTCCCTTACCTAAACCTGTACAAAAAAGCGCGCAATCGCCAAAAAAAGTGGCGCAGCTCAATCAACAGCTTGCAGTACTATCGACACAATTTCGCCGTGCAAGCGCGGCAGCAGATTATCAGCAAGCCTATGAGCTGGTACGGCAGGTGATTGATCTTGTACCTCAGCATCCGGTGGCCTACATGGATTTGGCCTATACAGAACTTCAGTTAACGCGTTATTTAGATGCTTATGCGCATTATCAGCACGCCATTACGTTAAGCAACGGATCTGTCGATCCCAATATTTATGACGGACTCTGTGAAGTCTGTTTTGCGCTTAATCGCGCGCAAGACATGCAGCACTTTGGCCGTCTTGCCATTGAGCGTAAACAGCAACAGGCAAGCCAAGAACCAAAATTGACACTGCCACAAGCAGCACCCGAACGCTTTCTGACAGAAAATCCTAACCAGAATATTATTTCATTTTCATTATTTGGAGATCATCCGCGTTATTGTGAAACCGCAGTCTTAAATGTTATTCGAGCCAAAGAACTCTATCCAAATTGGCGCTGCCGCTTTTATGTCGATGATTCAGTGCCGACGCCCATTTTGCAGCGATTAAGCCAGCATGGTGCACAGCTCATTAAAGTGACCGAGACTCAGGCTCAGATTTCAGGGTTGTTCTGGCGCTTTTTGGTGATGGACGATCCGCAAGTCAAACGCTTTTTAATCCGCGATGCCGATTCACTGATTTCACCACGAGAGGTTGCAGCCGTTAAGCAATGGCTGGACAGTGACCGCTGGTTTCACCTTATGCGAGATTACTATTCGCACACCGAATTAATCTTGGCGGGGATGTGGGGCGGATGTACAGGCGTTTTTCATCAGGTTGAAGCTTTGATCGGTGATTATATTCATTCCGGACGTTATCTAAATACGCGGGTCATGGATCAGCATTTTTTACGTTATTGTATCTGGCCAACCTTATGTCAGAGTGTTATGACCCATGATCGATATGGATTTGACCCTTCTGCCGAAGCATTTCCAGGCGATCAAAAGCAAGATACGCCAGTGACACTGACCCGACACGCGCATGTGGGAATGAATGAATCGAGTGCAGTGGTCAACGTAACTGTGCCTGATTCAATGGCCCGCCAAATTCAATGGATTTTATACAACAATAAAAAGCAAATTGTGTGTCAGTACCGCGCCACGGTGGATGAATCTGGATCAATCGATCTACATTTGCCAGAATTATATGCGGCGCAGATTCGTGTAAAGGCATGGAATTTGCAGATTTATCCTGTTTAAAACTGATTGATTAGTTATTTCGCCACAATTAAACTACATCTGTCATTACCTCATATAAATGCGACATTTTTTGGAGACGTACGCATGAGTTCTACTCAATTTGATCACGTGAGTGTGATTAAAAAATCAAATGTATATTTTGGTGGTTTATGCATCAGTCACACCGTTCAGTTTGAAGACGGTACAAAAAAAACATTAGGTGTGATATTACCGACTGAACAGCCACTGACATTTGAAACCCATGTTCCTGAGCGTATGGAAATTATCTCTGGCGAATGTCGCGTAAAAATTGCCGATAATACTGAAAGTGAATTGTTCCGTGCCGGACAATCGTTTTATGTGCCTGGAAATAGCCTATTTAAAATCGAAACTGACGACGTATTAGATTACGTTTGTCATTTAGAAGGCTAACTCATCGGCTGTTAAATCAGTTAAAATGGTCGCGTTAAAAAATCCTGTGAAGCTGGCTTTACAGGATTTTATTTTTTTATCTGTGCTTTTAGAGGGTCACCATGGCTAAACCAGAATATTATTATGGCGTTCATTCGGTGGAGTCATTGTTGGAGTTGGAGCCTGAGCGGGTTTTGACCCTGTTTACACTCAAAGGCCGAGATGATCAGCGCTTGCAAAAAATTTTAGAGCTGGCCGAACCATTTGGGATTAGTGTACAAAAAGCCAGCCGTGACAGCTTGGAAAAACTGGCTGGTTTGCCGTTTCATCAAGGCGTGGTGGCTGCGGTGCGTCCACATCCGGTGTTAAATGAAAAAGACTTAGATCAATTGCTCGAGCAGCAAGACAATGCATTGCTTTTGGCTCTCGATCAGGTCACCGATCCGCATAACCTTGGTGCATGTATCCGTACGGCGGCGGCGATGGGCGTGGTGGCGGTGATTGTTCCGCGTGACCGTTCTGCCGGACTCACACCCACTGCACGTAAAGTCGCTGCTGGTGGCGCAGAAAAAGTGAAGTTTATTCAGGTCACCAATTTAGCACGTACATTGGCGCACATTAAAGCGCAGTTCTTTGTCAAAGTTGTGGGCACTATGCTGGATGAAAAAGCATTACCTTTACAAGAATGTGATTTTTCTGGAAACGTTGCCATTGTGATGGGGGCTGAAGATACGGGTTTACGTCCGATCACGCAGTCGCAATGTGACCAAACCGTGTATATCCCAATGTCGGGAAATCTTCAAAGTTTAAACGTGAGTGTTGCCACAGGAATGGCGCTCTATGAGGCCTGCCGTCAACGTTTGGTTTAAGCATTAAATTCGGCATTGTCACAGGTTAAAGATTGCCATGTCACCCAGATTACAAGGGTACGGTTATGTGGCCATTACCATGTGTATTTGGGGTGGCTTCACGATTTTTTCTCGACTCAATGCCCAGTGGCATATCAGTGCCTGGGACATTGTGGCAATGCGTTTTGCAATCGCCTTTTGTCTGTTGGTGCCTATACTGATCTACAAAAAAGACTGGGCCTTTTTATGGCAGCCCAAAGCCATGATTTTGGCGCTGATTGGCGGTGTGGGCTATTGCCTGACGGTTTATAGTGCGTTTTTGTATGCACCCGCCGCACATGCCGCGATTTTTTTAAATGGCACCATGCCGTTATGGACAGCCATTGCAGCCTTTGTGCTGTTCGGGCAGCCCTTTGACCGCCATACATGGCTGAGCTTTTGCATTATTCTGGCTTCAATTGGCCTGATGAGCGTATTGATGCTTCGCCAAAATCATAGTGGTTTTGGCGTTGGTGATGTGCTTTTTGTATGTAGCGCAATGTGGTGGGGAGTTTTTACCATCTTGCTCAAGCAATGGAAGCTGAGCGCATGGCATGCCATGACCAGCGTAGCCATCTGGTCGACATTATTTTACTTACCCGTTTATGCGTTGTTTCTGCCTAAACATTTCAGTCAGGTTGAGCCGCTTCATTTAGTGGTGCAGGGGCTGTTCCATGGCGTATTTGTGGTGATTTTGGCCACACTGACCTATATTGCCGCGATTGAACGTTTAGGTGCGTTTAAAGCAGGCAGTATCGTCAATTTGGCGCCATTTTTGGCGGCATTGATTGCTGTTCCCTTACTTCATGAGCCGCTGAGTCTATCGCTTTTGTTTGGTTTAATTGGAATGGGAATAGGCGCGTTGCAGCCGTGGCGCTGGCGCTTGAAAGACACACTCACCCGAGAGCTTGAAAAGCAGAAAAATCAATCAGGCGAGCGTGTTAAATAATCGGTGTGTAAACGCATCAATTGCTGATACAGCTCATCGAGCGTGCCTTCATTGTGTACCACATCATCTGCGCGTTTTAATTTTTCAGAACGCGGCATTTGTGTGGCTATAATTTTCTGGATCTGTTCGGTCGATTGCGCATCGCGTTGACTGGCTCTTTTTAGTTGGGTGGCTTCGCTCACATCGACCAGCAGGTTGCGATGGGTCATTCGATCTTGACCGGTTTCAAACAATAACGGCGAAACCAGAATCACATACGCACTCTGTGCCTGTTGCAACTGCGACAAAATCGATTGTCGGATGATAGGGTGGGTAATGGCTTCGAGCTGTTGGCGTGCTTCCGGATGCTGAAAAATATAGTCACGTAAGGCGCGGCGATCCAGTTGACCGTCTGCCTGCAAAACCCAGTCACCAAAGTGCTGTGCAATTTTTTCCAGTGCGGGTTGTCCCGGTTGCACAACTTCACGTGCGACCACATCGGCATCGATCACATCAATGTCTTGATGTTCAAACCATTGGCTGGCAGCCGATTTACCACTTCCGATTCCACCTGTAAGCCCCACGATGTACGGCATGCTCATCCTCCTAGATATACCCGCATAATTGCATCTCCCCATAAAAAGGCAATCCAGCCCGCAATGGCAATAAAGGGACCAAATGCAAAAGGTTGATTTTGCTTGCGAATACGCAAAAGTACAACACCAATAATCGCCCCCACAAACGACGACAACAGCACAATCAGCGGCAGCATTAGCGGCCCCATCCAAGCCCCCAGCGCTGCCAGTAGTTTGAAATCGCCGTATCCCATGCCTTCTTTTTTGGTGAGCAGTTTAAACAGGTAATACACCACCCATAAACACAAAAAGCCGATGACATAGCCCCAGATGGCTTCATTGGGAGAAACATACACATGCGCGCTATTGATGCCCAAGCCTAATCCTGCAAGGGTGAGGGTATAGCGATCTGGTAAAAGTTGAGTATCAAAGTCGATAAAGGTCAGCGCAATTAACATCCAAGTGAGCACTAGCCCAAACAACATTTTAAGCGTCGGCCCCAAAACCATCAGCACAGTCAGTGAGGTCAGCAGCGTAAGCACTTCAATGGCGGGGTAGCGGATTGTAATCGGGTGGTCACACGCATAGCATTTCCCGCGTAAAGCCAGCCAGCTTAGCACTGGAATATTGTGATACCAGCGAATTGGCGCATGACAATGCGGACATGAAGATGCAGGTGAACTTAGACTGAGTTTTTCGGTTTCAATCACGGCCTGTTCTGGATGCAGCAACAACTGGCACTCTTGTGTCCATTCCTGCTCCATCATTTTGGGTGTGCGGTAGATCACCACATTTAAAAAGCTGCCAATACAGAGGCTTAAGATACCAATCGCGAGATAAAGCGCAGTCGAATTGGTAATAAAATACGAGAAGATATCAGACATTACACCACTGAACCCATTTGGAAAATCGGAAGATACATCGCAATCACCAGACCACCCACTAAAATGCCCAGAATTGCCATAATCAAGGGTTCCATCATCGATGTAAGTCCGTCTACCGCGTGATCGACTTCACTTTCATAATAATTCGCAACTTTGTCCAGCATTTCATCTAGTGCCCCGGATTCTTCACCAATGGCCACCATTTGAATGGCCATCGTGGGGAAACGATTCGACACGCGCATGGCAAAATGAAGCTGCTGGCCTGTAGACACATCGTCACGAATTTTAAGCACAGCACGTTCATAAATACTGTTATTGGTTGCACCTGCGGTAGATGCCAGCGCATCAATCAGCGGGACACCCGCTGCGAAAGTGGTGGCAAGGGTACGACTATAACGGGCAATAATGGCTTTATAGACCAGATCACCCACAATCGGCAGACGAAGCACGAGTTGATCTAGACGATCACGAAAAGTTTTGCTGCGTTTACGTGCCTCTAAAAAGCCAGCAATGACCGCACCGATAATGAAAATGAGCAATATCCAGTAAGACTGCATCCAGTTGGACATGTTCACCACCATCTGGGTAAAGGCTGGTAAGTCGGCGCCAAATGAGGTAAATAAATCTTTAAATACCGGAACCACTTTCACCATCAAAATAATGGTCACCACGATCGCGACCACAATCACCATAGCCGGATACTTCATGGCTTTTTTGATTTTCTGCTTTAATACTTCACTTTTTTCTTTATATACCGCAACTCGCTCTAGCATGGTTTCAAGCGAACCCGATTGTTCACCCGACTCAATTAGAGAGCAAAACAGATTATCGAAGTGTTGCGGATATTTACGCAGCGCACCAGCAAAAGTATTGCCTCCTTCGACATCTGTTTTGAGTCCAAGTACCACCTCGCGCATCGCAGGATTATCCAAGCCCTCAGCGACAATTTCAAAGGCCTGCACCAGCGGCACACCTGCTTTCATCATGGTTGCCAACTGGCGAGTAAAAATCGTGATATCGAGCGGTTTAACTTTTTTCTTAAATAGTCCTTCAAGCAGGTTACGGCGCTTTTCACGAATGGTTCGAATGGTAATGCCTTGTTTACGCAAGGTGACTTTGGCTAATGCCATATTGCGGGCAGAAAGCTCCCCTTTAAGTTTGATCCCCTTGCGATCAACACCTTCATACGCGAAAGTGGGCACTGTTTGTACTTTTTTTGCTGCCATCAGATGATCCTTGCTTTGCCCCGTTATTCTTCATTCGTCACACGATTGACTTCCTGTAACGATGTGATCCCCTGCATCACTTTTTTTAAGCCAGAACGGCGTAAGTTGCTAAATCCAAGTTTTTCTGCGGCTGCTGCAATTTCAAGTGCATTGCCGTCTTGCATAATAATTCTTGAGATTTCTGGTGTAATTTTCATGACTTCATAAATGCCCACACGTCCTTTGTAGCCCTCCCGGCATTCTTTACACCCCACTGGTTCATAGATATGAAAGTCTGGAGCATTCAAATCGGTTTCGGTAAATCCCATTTCAAGTAAGCTGGCACGTGGCACGTCGATACGCCGTTTACACTGATTACACAGGCGTCTGGCAAGGCGCTGCGCAATCACCAGATTGACCGAGGTGGCGATATTAAAGGTCGCCACCCCCATGCTTCTAAGGCGTGTAAGTGTTTCGGCAGCGTTATTGGTATGCAGTGTCGACATCACCAAGTGACCGGTTTGAGCCGCTTTAATGGCAATCTCTGCGGTTTCTAAATCACGAATTTCCCCCACCATAATGATATCAGGGTCTTGACGTAAAAAAGAGCGTAATGCTGCAGCAAAGGTCAGGCCGACTTTAGGATTAACATTGACCTGATTAATACCTTCAAGATTAATCTCGACTGGGTCTTCGGCGGTAGAAATATTGGCATGTTCGGTATTGAGAATATTTAAGCCGGTATACATCGATACGGTTTTCCCCGATCCAGTAGGGCCGGTAATCAGCAGCATGCCTTGTGGTCGATTTAGCGCTTCGGTAAACAATGCTTTTTGCTCAGGCTCGTAGCCCAGTGCATCGATACCCAGCATCGCGCTCGCAGGATCCAGAATCCGCAGTACAATCTTTTCGCCAAATAGAGTCGGTAAGGAGTTGACCCGAAAATCGATGGTTTTGGTTTTTGACAGTTTCAGTTTAATACGACCATCTTGCGGAACACGCTTTTCCGAAATATCCATTTGAGACATCACTTTCAAACGCGAGGCCAATCGGGTAGCCAGTTGCAAGGGTGGTGTTGCAATCAAACGAAGTACACCATCGACCCGATAACGAACCCGATACATTTTTTCGTAAGGTTCAAAATGTAAGTCTGAAGCATTCATACGAATGGCATCAATCAGCAGTTTATTGATGTATTTGACCACAGGGGCCTCATCTTTACTGATTTCTTCATCGTCGTCGTCATCTGAAGCGGAACTATTCATCTCCAGATCCAGATCAAAATCTTCGGTATCAAAGTTAAAACGGCTATCTTCAGGGAAATATTCGTTTAACAGTCGCTCAAGCTTATCGTGTTCTACAATAATCGGTTCGACTTTGAGTTTGCTGTTAAAACGAATGGCATCCATCGCTTCAAGATTGGTTGGATTGCAGGTCGCGACATAGAGCACATGCCCACGATGAACCAACGGCATTACACGATACTTGCGAATCAGCTTTTCATCGATACGATCTTTGAGAATCAGCGCAGGATCAAAAACATCCAGATCAAATAGCGGTTCGCCAAACTCGACCGAGATGGTTTCAGCAATGGTGATCGGGGTAATGGCATAATGGTCGATCAAATAAGGAACAATATCTTGCTTGTTTTTTTTGGCGCTCTCTTGAGCCATTTGCATGTCGTGTGCATCAATATGACCGTCTTCGACAAGGCGCCGAATGAATCCTGAAAATTTAGGTGATGCGGTAACTAATGACATGGGACTGCCTTGTAACATTGATATCATTATAATTTGTATATAGAAAATTATACGGCGCCACAGAAAAAATACCACCCTGTACAGCCAGCTTTCCATACAACAACGCGTCTATTTTGTTACTGGGAATTGTTGAATTGTCTTGTATCCAACAATTATGGTGCAAAAAGGTCGATCGCTTTACACATGCGATGTAAAAGAAATCGTTCTAATTTCGCTTAAAATCCGTGTAGAATGAGCTGCATTTTTGAAGAAAGGTTAGCAATATGTCGGGCTCGACTATTATTCCTTGGGTTGTCGGCAATTGGAAAATGAATCCTCAACAATCTACTGCCATTCAACTTGTACAACAATTTAAAGATTTATTAAAGCAACAGCCAATTTCTGAGCAGCACTGTCATATTGGTGTGGCGCCAATCTCGATCGCCTTGACGCGTATTCAAAGCGAGCTGGCCAGTGCGAACCGTGCAGTGGCAACCGTTGCCCAAGACGTCTCACGATTTGCAGGCACAGGCGCCTATACTGGCGAGGTCAGTGCAGATTTACTCATCGATAGTCAGATTCAGTATGTTTTGATCGGGCACTCTGAGCGTCGCGAACTGCTCGGTGATCAGGTTGAAATTTTAAAACAAAAAATGACGCATGCCTTACAAGCAGGTATGACGGTGATTTATTGCGTTGGTGAAAGCCTTGAACAGCGTGAGCAAGGGCAAGCTGAGCAAGTGGTATTGCAGCAAATCTGTGATATTGCATCTGTGGTCAGTGCCGAGCAATGGCAGTCGCAAATCGTGATTGCATACGAGCCAATTTGGGCAATTGGAACAGGGCGGACGGCATCACCAGAAGATGCGCAAGCCATTCATGCCAAAATCCGTGAAGGTTTATGTCAGATTACCCCAGCAGGCGCAAAAATTGCGTTACTTTATGGTGGTAGTGTTAAACCTGAGAATGCAGTAGAGTTGGCGGCCTGCGCTGATATCAATGGCGCTTTGGTTGGCGGGGCTTCCCTCAATGCCGAATCATTTTATCAAATCGCTCAGGCATTTGCCCAAACACAACAATAGGAGGTCAGCATGCATACATTTGTGTTGGTTGTACATATCATCTTGGCCGTTATGATTATTGGTCTCGTCTTGATTCAACACGGTAAAGGTGCTGATGCCGGTGCATCTTTTGGTGGCGGCGGTGCTGCAACTGTATTTGGTGCTTCAGGTTCAGGCAACTTCCTGACCCGCGTGACGGCAATCTTGACGGCATTGTTTTTTGTGACCAGTTTAAGCTTGGCCGTTTTTGCGAAAAAACAAACCACAGATGCTTATAGCTTAAAATCTGTACAAACAACAAACTCAGCACCTGTATCAACGCCTGAAACTTCGCCAAATGCACCTAAGTCGAGTCAATAATTGAAAATTACTCTTTATTTTTGTGTAAGAAGCGACTAGAATTCCTGCCACAAGCTGCGGTGGTGGTGGAATTGGTAGACACGCTACCTTGAGGTGGTAGTGCTTTCGGGCGTGGGGGTTCAAGTCCCCCCTTCCGCACCAATCTTCAAGTCATTTGATGATTGGTGTATGCAGCAGTTGAAGGAGTCGCATTAAATGCGAACATCCTGAGATTAAAAAAAGGTATCTTTTATAAGATACCTTTTTTTGTTTGTGTAAATTAAAAATATAATCCTAATTTCTTGTTAGGTGCCGATCAGAAGATGATGCACCGTGTAACGGGATTTGATCTTAAGAATTACACAGCGAAATAAAGCAAAACCCGAAATAGGCCAGAACATCCTTAACACCAAGAAAATGTGCGCTTGCCAGATAAAAAATCTCGATTTTGAGTGTAAATTATACGGTGTTGTTCGATAATTGGGCGTTTGGTGAGTGTAAAGCTGAATAATCGGAATCATTGGTTGACAGGGTGGGTTTAACTCTCTATAGTTCGCTTCACCAGAAAAGTTGCACTGTTTGTGAGACACACAACAGGCTAAGATGTTAAAAATCTTGGTGCAAACTTTTTGCCACACAAAGTGTGTGTTGATGCGGGATGGAGCAGTCTGGTAGCTCGTCGGGCTCATAACCCGAAGGTCGTTGGTTCAAATCCAGCTCCCGCTACCATTTTCAATTTGAGTTGCAAAGTCAAATTGGAGCATTGGTTGAAAGATTGACTTTTTTCAATGAATGTATATAATATTTGCACGTTGATGCGGGATGGAGCAGTCTGGTAGCTCGTCGGGCTCATAACCCGAAGGTCGTTGGTTCAAATCCAGCTCCCGCTACCAAGTTTCTAAGAGGGCTCACAGATAGGTGGGCCTTTTTGCACAGTGGATTTTAGGTTGCTGTGCAAAAATATAGGGGCGATTAACGCCCTTTTTTATTGGCTATCGTGTAGTGTCGACATCAATTGGTCAAATAGTCATGCTTCACTATAGTAAGTCTGAATCGGTCAAAGGACCGATTGAATCGCACAAAAATGACGAGAGTAAATGAAGTTATCAAACAAAACCCAAGCACTCCAAGATCTAATCGCTCCTGCAGTGCAAGCCTGTGACGTCAATCTTTGGGGAATTGAATTTATTCCACAAGGCAAGCGTTCATTATTGCGTATTTTTATTGATAAGCCCGTAGATGAGACTGCTGAACCTGTTGTAAATGAAGACGGGGAAACTGAGCTCGGACGTGGTATTGGCGTTCAGGACTGTGTTCGTGTGACCCAGCAAGTGGGTGCCATCTTGGACGTTCATGATCCGATTTCAGGTGAGTATGCACTTGAAGTTTCATCACCAGGTTGGGATCGACCGTTTTTCCAGCTTGAACAAATGTCTGCATATATCGGACAACAAGTCGCTCTGAGATTAATTAGCGCTGTCGAAAATCGTCGTAAGTTCCAAGCAAAACTGTTGCTCGTAGACCTTGAAAATGAAATGATTCAAGTAGAAGTGGACGGTAAGCATGTGCTTGAGATTGATAGTCATAATATCGACAAAGCAAACTTGATCTATCAGGACTAAATTCATTTAAATTAATAAGAATCTGTAGGTGACTTATGAGCCGTGAAATTCTTACCGTTGTAGAAACGGTTAGTAATGAAAAAGGTGTTAGTCGTGAAGCGATCTTCGAAGCGCTAGAACAAGCTCTTGTTGCGGCAACGAAGAAAAAATTCTACGAAGGCACAAATGCAGAAGAAGCGCAGTTGCGTGTTGAAATTGATCGTAAAACAGGTGACTACCGCACGTTCCGTCAATGGACACTTGTGGCCGATGAAGATCATGAAATGCCAGCATGTCAAGACGCGATTTCTGATGTTGATTCATCAAAATGGTCAATTGGCGATGTGCGTGAACTTGAAGTAGAGTCGATCGAATTTGGTCGTATTGCTGCTCAAATTGCCAAGCAAGTCATTGTACAAAAAATCCGTGAAGCAGAACGCGCACTGATTGCAGATGCTTACGAGTCAAAAGTGGGTGAGCTCATTTATGGCGAAGTGAAAAAGCAAACCAAAGACGGTTTTATTATCGATCTAGGCGACAATGCAGAAGCGTATTTGGCACGTGAAGAAATGATTGCCAAAGAAATTTTGCGTCCTAAGCAACGTGTTAACGCAATTTTATATAGCGTAAACCGTGAAGGTCGCGGCGCACAGTTGCTCTTGTCACGTGCACGTCCTGAAATGCTGATGGCATTGATGAAAAAAGAAATTCCAGAAATTTCTGAAGAAATCATCGAAATCAAAGCAGCGGCACGTCAGCCGGGTGTTCGCGCAAAAATTGCTGTGAAAACCAATGACCATCGTATCGATCCTGTTGGTGCGTGTATTGGTATGCGTGGTACGCGTATCCAAGCGGTTCAGCAAGAACTCAACGGCGAGCGTATTGATGTGGTGGTGTGGTCAGACGATCCAGCGCAATACATTGCAAGTGCGCTTGAGCCAGCCGATGTATCGGGCATCGTACTCGATGAAGATACACGCAGTGCCGATATTATTTTTGCAACCAATGATCAGTTGGCGCGTGCAATTGGTTCACAAGGCCAGAATGTACGTCTTGCATCTGAATTAACTGGTTACAAACTCGACATGATGCTTGAAGAAGAATATCGTGCTCGTCAACAAAATGAAGCACAGCAGTATTTGGACATGTTTGTCACACGTCTGGATATTGAAGAAGATCTCGCAATGGCGCTGGTTGAAATGGGCTTTACTTCTCTTGAAGAAATTGCCTACGTACCACCAGAAACCTTTGACGAAATTGAACTTGATCAAGAGTTGGTTGAGTTACTTCAAAGCCGTGCAAAAGAAGCCGCATTAACAGATGCATTAAAACAGCAAGAAAATATTCAAGAACCAAGTCAAGAACTTCTCGAAATGGAAGGTATGACTCGTGAACTTGCATACGCTCTTGCAGCACGTGGTGTCGTGACAGTTGATGATCTTGCCGATCAAGCAACCGATGATATTTCTGATATCGAAGGTCTTGGTCAAGAAAAAGCAGGTCAACTGATTATGAAAGCACGCGAATCTTGGTTTAATTAAGGGGGTGGTACATGACGGACAAATCCATTAAAGAGTTAGCACTCAGTGTTGATCGTCCTGTTGAAAAGCTCCTTGAACAGGTTCGTGAAGCAGGTCTGCCACAACGTACAGCAAATGACATTATTACCACTGAACAGCAAAATACCTTGGTGAATTACTTGAAAAAGGTTCACGGGCAGGAAAGTGGTGCAGGAAAAATCACGTTGAAACGTAAAACTACCAGTACGGCAAAAGTGGCGAGCACATCAGGCAAAGCCAAAACCATTAACGTAGAAGTTCGCAAGAAGCATACGTTTACCAAGCCAAATCCTGAACAAATCGCGGCTGAAGCCAAAGCGCGTCAGGAAAGTGACGAAAAAGCACGTACACAAGATCGTACGCGTCAAGTGGCCGAACAACCCAAGCGTGACGAAGTCGTAGAAAACAAAGCGCAAGCGACGTTAAACGCGATGCGTGCTGCTCAGCAAAAAGAAACCGCAAAAACTACAACAGCAACAGCTGAGGTGGTGGTAAAACGTAAATCGACCAACAAACCAATTAAACCTGTCAATGTAAAACAGGTGGAAACGGCCGAACAACGTAAAGCGCGTGAAGCAGAAGCGGCTAAACTTAAAGCGACAGAAGAAACAGCGCGTCGTAAAGCAGCGGAAGAAGCGCAACAGCGTACACTTGAACAAATGCGCAAAATGGCGTCTAAATATTCAAGTGACGAAGCAACTACGACAATTCGTGTGATTGATGATTCTCCACTTGCTTCAGGTCTAGTTGGCCAAGCTTATGAAGATTCATTTAAGCAAGAAGACCGTGAAATTAAACGCGGTAGCGCAACCACCAATCCGCGTGCGGGTAAAAAAGGTGGCCGCCGTGGTCAAGAAGAGCAAAGCTTTGTTAACCACAATAAACGTGGTTTGAAATCAAGCCAAGCAAATAAGCATGGATTTGAAAAGCCAGTTAAAAAGCAAGTTTATGATGTAGAAATCGGTTCAAGCATTGTTGTTGCCGATCTTGCACAAAAAATGGCAGTCAAAGTACGTGAAGTCATCAAATCACTAATGAAAATGGGTGAGTTGGTTAATCAAGATCAAGCGATTGATCAAGATATCGCAGCACTTGTTGTTGAAGAAATGGGCCATAACCCTGTTTTAGTTTCTGATACACAAGCAGAAGATAACTTGCTTGAAGCGGCTGAAGAAGCACGTGGTGAGCAAACGACTCGTCCGCCAGTTGTGACGATCATGGGGCACGTAGACCATGGTAAAACCTCGTTGCTTGACCGTATTCGTCGCTCGAAAGTGGCAGCGGGTGAAGCGGGTGGTATTACCCAGCACATTGGTGCTTATCACGTTGAAACGCCAAAAGGGATTATTACTTTCCTAGATACTCCGGGACATGCTGCATTTACTTCAATGCGTGCACGTGGTGCGAAAGCAACGGATATCGTGGTATTGGTCGTTGCAGCAGATGACGGTGTAATGCCACAAACTGCGGAAGCAATTGACCATGCGCGTGCAGCAGGTACGCCAATCATTGTTGCAATCAACAAGATGGATAAAGAATCTGCTGATGTAGACCGTGTGTTAAATGAATTAACAACGAAACAAATCGTTCCAGAAGAATGGGGTGGTGATGTTCCGATTGCTAAAGTTTCTGCACACAGTGGACAAGGGATCGATGAACTTCTTGATTTGATTCTGATTCAATCAGAATTGATGGAATTGAAAGCATCTTCTGAAGGTGCTGCGCAAGGTGTTGTGATTGAAGCACGTGTCGACAAAGGCCGTGGTGCAGTGACCTCGATTCTGGTGCAAAACGGTACATTGAACATTGGTGACCTTGTACTTGCAGGTTCATCTTATGGTCGTGTTCGTGCGATGTCTGATGAAAATGGTCAGCCAATCAAATCTGCAGGTCCGTCTATTCCAGTGGAAATTCTGGGCTTGCCAGATGCTCCAATGGCGGGTGATGAAGTGCTTGTGGTCAATGACGAGAAGAAAGCTCGTGAAGTGGCCGATGCGCGTGCAGACCGTGAACGTCAAAAACGTATTGAGCGTCAAAGTGCAATGCGTCTTGAAAACATCATGTCATCAATGGGCAAAAAAGACGTTCCAACCGTCAATGTGGTCTTGAAAGCAGACGTACGTGGTACGCTTGAAGCCTTGACTGCAGCCTTGAATGAATTGTCGATGGACGAAGTTCGCGTTCGTGTGATCAGTTCAGGTGTTGGTGCAATCACAGAATCTGACGTAACGCTTGCAGAATCGTCTGAAGCAGTATTGCTTGGCTTTAACGTTCGTGCCGATACAACCGCACGTCAAAAGAGCGATCAAGACGGCATCGACATTCGTTACTACAGCATCATCTATGAATTGATTGATGATGTGAAGAATGCCATGAGCGGTAAGCTTGCACCTGAACACCGTGAAACCATCTTGGGTGTTGCTGAAGTACGTGAAGTATTCCACTCAAGCAAGTTTGGTGCAGCAGCGGGCTGTATGGTACTTGAAGGTATGTTACATCGTAATAAGCCGATTCGCGTATTACGTGATGACGTGGTGGTGTTCCAAGGCGAGCTTGAATCTCTTCGTCGTTATAAAGATGTGGTAGATGAAGTTCGTGCCGGTATGGAATGTGGCCTTGCGGTGAAAGGTTATAAAGACATCAAGGTAAAAGACAAGATCGAAGTCTATGATGTCCAATTGATTAAACGGAGTCTTTAATGGCGGGTAGCCAACGCTTAAAGCGAATGGCGGATTCAGTGCAACGCGAGTTGTCTGAACTGATCCGTCAGGAGTTGAAAGATCCTCGCTTAGGTGGTCTAGTGACCATCTCGGCGGTGAAAGTCAGTGCAGACATGGGTTATGCTGAAGTTTATGTCACAGTGATGGGGCGTGAGCTCGGTGATGAGCAAAGTGAGGCAGCAAATAAAGAAACGCTAGACGTTTTAAATAAAGCATCTGGTTTCTTGCGCCATGAACTAAGCCGTCGCATCAAGACACGTATTACGCCTAGATTGCGTTTTCATTATGACAAAACCAATGCCTATGGTAACTACATGTTTGGTTTGATTGAAAAGGCAGTACAAGATCTGCCAGAACAGTCGCCTGAAGATAAATCTTAAAATAAAAAAAGCCACCTTCGGGTGGCTTTTTTTTTGCTGTGCTTTTTAGTCCTTAGGAGGATCCATAGGCGGTTTAGTCGATGAGAAGCGTTGACCGAATTTATAGCGATCCCACGGTAAAGGACGATTAATACTTTCAGGCACTTCACCACTTAAAGAGCGTAAACGCAAATGTAATGCCGCCTGTGCCATCAAGTTGGCTGAAACGGGTGCTGTGATAAATGCCAGTAAGGTAATGATCAGTTCTGCAAAGCCGAAGCGACCATGAAATGCAGAGTAAATAATTGAGGCAATCAAAAAACCGCCTAAACCTAAAGTACTGGCTTTGGTGGGTGCATGCAGGCGCATAAAGAGATCGGGCAGGCGAATCATGCCAATTCCACCAATCAGAATAAAAAAGGCGCCAATCAATAAAAAGATCGAAACCAGAATTTCCATGATCAATTGCATGAGCTTCTCCTAGTCAATGACATGCCCAGTAGTAAAATAACGCGCCAATGCGACAGTCGAAACGAAACCCAGCATGGCAATCAGCAAGGCACCTTCAAACAGATTGGTGGTGGCCCAGTAAATTCCCAGCACAATCACCAAGCAGGTTGCATTTAAAAACAAGGTATCGAGTGCCAGTAGTCGATCAATAACCGAAGGCCCCATGACCAAACGAATCAGGCAAAGAAACATTGAAATCGTAATGGCAACCAAACAGATGCCTAAAGCATAAGGAAGTATGGTCATGCGCGATCTCCTTGATTTGGATCGACCTCAAAAATGGCAAGTAGCGGTTTTTCGTAGCGATCTTTAATATCTTGAATATCCAGCTCAGTATCGTCTGTGCTGAGTGAATGCACCAGAATATCACCACGTTCCTGATCAATACCCGCAGATACGGTGCCAGGTGTGGTAGTAATAATCATCGCCAGCAAACTATTTACCTGTTCATGCTGAGTTTCTAGCGGTACACGATACCATTTGGGACACAAACGATCGGTTGGCCCTAGCACCAATTTGGCAACGCGAATGTTGGAGATTACGATATCCCAAAGCACCACAAAAACCAGCTTGATGGCCAGCGTCCAGTGAATGTGCGGCGTACGTTTAATAAACGGACGCATCATTCGTGGAATAAAAATACCCAGTAAAGCTGCCAAGAGCAGATGTCCAAACTCCACGCTATGCGACAGCATGAGCCAGCTCAATACGACAACCACTGAAACAAATGGATGAGGAAACCAACGTTCAAGTAAAGAATCTTTTTTCATCTCTATTGCTCCATTGGTTTGAGTTGGGCATCACTTGGTGCAACTTGCTCGTTTTTAAGCTGCTGCTCAATCTGACGCAGTTTATAAGACGAGATATGTTCACCGTTTAAACTATTTGGCGACACAACATACGGAATATAGTGAGCATTGGCATCCGGTGCTTCTCCGCCATATTTGGTTTCCGGCAAATAGGTTGGATCAAAAGCTTGAATGCTAATCACTTGGCCTTCACGGTCTTTTTTCAATACCTGATCGACATACAATGAGCGATCACGTATTTGCTCGGCGGTCGCTTGCGTGTATTGCTGAATGGGCGATGCAAAAACGACGTAAGCCGTTAAAATACTTAAAAACACATAAATCGTGATGTTATTGCGTGCCGGAGCACGGTCAGGTAAAGCCTGATAACGTGCATATTCTGGTTGTGTTGGATCTTGCTCAGGACGGCTTGAGCGCCAAAACAGCACAAAGCCCACACGAGTCAGGGCAATAATACTGAGCAAACTCACGATTAAAATAATGGCAATAATCCAGCCCTGATGCGCCGACTGTGCTGTGGCCTGCAAAATAAAGACTTTACCAAGGAAACCACTAAACGGGGGCAGGCCTGCAAGCATGAGTGCAATTAGTAGATAAACAATCGAGAGTAGCTTGTCTTGTTTCATTTGCGGCGCAATTTTAAGGTGATCTTTAAACTCACCACGTTGCGCAGTAATCCAGCCTGAAAACAGATAAAATGCTGCTGCAATCAGGGTGCTATGCACCATATAATACAGTGCTGCAGCCCATGCTTGCGTGTTGGCCATGGCAATGGCAATCAGTAATGTACCGACCGACGATAAGATCATAAACCCGATAAAGCGACGTAAACGATCTGCTCCAATAGCGCCAATCACACCATAAATGGAGGTGATCAGGCCAATTGGCAGTAGCCATTGCTGTAACATCGCTTGTGAGAAGGTGTCATTAAATACCGTACCATTAACACGTAAAATGGCATAAATCCCCACTTTGGTCATAATGGTGAAAATTGCAGCGACGGGCGTTGTGGCCACAGCATAGGTTTTCGGTAGCCAAAATCCAACGGGAAGCATGGCTGCTTTAATTCCAAAAACCACAAATAACAATAAGCCACCCGCTGCTGCAAGTTTGTGTGCATCAGGCTCAAGAATCGGCATTAAGCGCGCCACATCCGCCATATTGAGACTGCCGACACTGCCATAAATCATGCCAAGGCCAATCAAAAATAGTGCAGAAGCCAGCAAGTTGATGGTGACGTAATGTATTCCCAATTGAAAACGCGCTTTGCCTTGTGTATGTAACAGCAGTACATACGATGCCAGCAGCAAAACTTCAAAAAAGACGAACAGATTGAATAGGTCGCCTGTTAAAAATGCCCCAGAAACGCCCATGAGTAAAAAATGAAACATGGTATGGAAATAACGACCACGTGCATCCCACTCTTTGCTGGCAAACCACAACACTGGTGCAGCAAGGGCATAAGTGAGCAACAGCATGAATGCAGATAAGCGATCCAGAATTAACACAATGCCAAACGGTGCCGACCATTCTCCGAGTTGATAAACCGTAATCTGACCAGTATTGGCGATCATGAAATAACTAATCGCGGTTGCCAGACTCAACAAGATTGAAACTAAACTGATGCCGCGGCGCCATGGTTGGCGCGGATCGTGATCTAAAGCGCCTGATCCGGGATTCCCCAACAAAATGAGTGCAAATGCAGTAAAAGCCGGAATTAAAATACTCATGATTGGCGCATGAGCATGCCAGAAGGTCATAAAATCAAACATTATGGCTTGTCCTCACGCGGGTCATAGTTCAGCGATGGATCTTCTTTTGAATCGACATGATCGGTTCCAGACTCATAACGACTACGGATGGCCAATTGCACCACAAAGGCTGTGGTCGCAAATCCAATCACAATCGCAGTCAACACCAAAGCCTGAGGTAAGGGGTCTGTTACATTGGCGGTTTCGGTGAGTACGGCAGGCGAGTTCGTTTGCAAGCGTCCCATGGCAAACAAAAATAAATTCACAGCATAACCAATCATGGCCAGTCCCAATACAACGGGAAAGGTACGCGCACGTAGAATCAAATAAATACCAGTTGCAACCAATAATCCGATTGCGGAGGCCAGTAAAAACTCAAGACTTATCATGATCAATCTCCTTCACGTAGAACAGGACCAGACATGGTGGAATGTCGAGAATCCCCCAAGACTGAAATCAGCAGCATGGTGGCGCCTACAACCGTGGCATAAACGCCTACGTCAAAAGCAGCGGCACTGGCCAGATGCATTTCTCCCAAAAGCGGCGGATGCACATAAATATGCGCACTGGTCAAAAATGGACGTAACCAGTACCATGCGGCTAAGCCCGTAAGCCCTGCAATCATCAGTCCTGAACCAATCCAGATTTCATATAAGCGACCAGATTTAGCTTGCAATAGACGCTCAGCGCGATCTTGGCCTTGTGCAACGTACTGAATGATCAGTGCCATGGAGGTAATCAAGCCGGCAATAAATCCGCCTCCGGGGTAGTTATGCCCACGTAAAAAGATATATAGGCTCACCACCAATGCCACAGGCAGTACCCATGAGGCGGTCGTTCTGAGCATGAGAGGAGAGGGATTGAAACGATAGGTCAGACCTTGTGTCACGCTGGTACCGTGGATTCGCATGCCATCCATCAGGCACAGTGCACCTAAGGCAGCAATCCCGAGTACCGTAATTTCACCGAAGGTATCGAAACCACGGAAATCCACCAGAATAACGTTGACCACATTTGAACCACCACCAAGTGGAAGCGACTGTTGTAAAAAGAACCATGAAATTGAATTGTGATCACGCGTTAGGATCAGCCATGCAATCCAGCCCACCCCAGCGCCACCTAAAATGGCGATACTGGCATCGCGCCAGCGACGCGTACGTTTGGATTCATACGGTGTGAGTTGTGGCAGCAACGACAAACTCATCAGTAATAACACTGTGGTCACCACATCGACAGTGATTTGGGTCAAGGCAAGGTCAGGTGCAGAAAGGCCGACAAAAACCATAGTCACGACCAAACCAATTGCACCGCTGATCAAGACGGCTTTGATTCGTTCATGATGGAACCAGATCATCATCCAGCAGGCACAGAAAAGCACCAGCCATAACACCACAGCGGCCCACGGTGCCAGTAACAGCTCACGTGTCCCTGTGGTTAAGCCTTGATTTACCAATGGTGTGGCGACGATGGCAACGCTGAACAGCAAAATCCAGAACAAGTATAATTGTAGCGAACCAGTCTCGGTGCGTAGCTTGATCTTGCGGCTGCCCAACAATAAATAATGAAGGAAACGATCAAACAGCTCACGCCCTTGCAAGCGCCCCAAATAAGGGTCTAGATCGATATCGCGTAAGCGCTGACCTTTTGCAAGTGCAAAATAAAACAATGCCCCACCCACCAGTGCAATGACACTCATCAGCAGTGGCAGATTAAAACCATGCCAAATCGCCAGATGACTTCCTGCAAAATCTGGTGTCATCAGGCTTGCACGGGTGGTTTGATTGACAATATTTTCGACCAAAAGCGCCGGTAAAATACCGACTAAAATACATAAAGTTGCTAGCAAAATTGCAGGTAAACGCATGCCGATTGGCGGTTCATGTGCATTTTTATTGGGAACTTTACTCCCAATTGGGCCATCAAAAAACACGCCGTGTACCAATCGAATCGAGTAACTCACGGCAAAAATACCCGCCAATGTTGCCACAATAATCGAGAAGATCAGCGCACCACCCGAAAGATTGGCCACCAACTCGGTAAAGAACATTTCTTTTGAGATAAAGCCATTGGTGAGTGGCACCCCAGCCATCGAAGCGGCAGTGATCATGGTCAGTGTGCCGGTAAAGGGCAGCATTTGCCAAATTCCGCTGAGTTTGCGTAAATCGCGTGTTTGGGTTTCGTGGTCGATAATTCCCGCGATCATAAACAGCGCCGCTTTAAACGTCGCATGGTTAATGATGTGAAAAATCGCCGCAGCCACCGCAAGGGGTGATCCGATACCGAGCAAACACACAATAAGCCCCAAGTGGCTGATGGTGGAATATGCCAAAAGACCTTTTAGGTCTTCTTTAAAAATCGCAAAAAAAGCGGCCATACATAAGGTAAACAGGCCGACAAACGTCACAATATTATGATACAGCGCCGCACCGACAAAAATCGGGGCCAAACGTGCCAGCAGGAAAATTCCTGCCTTCACCATGGTTGCAGAATGCAAATAGGCCGAGACAGGCGTAGGAGCTGCCATGGCATTGGGTAACCAGAAATGAAACGGGAACTGCGCACTTTTGGTAAATGCACCCAGCAGAATCAGCAGCAAAGCCGGTACAAATAGGCTATTTGATTGAATCAGCTCTTTCATTTCGAGCAGTTGATCAATCTGATAAGTCCCTGCGATTTGACCCAGTAAAATAAATCCACCCAGCATGGCAAGACCACCCATGCCCGTAATGGTAAGTGCCATACGTGAGCCACGCTGTGCCGCGTCGTAATTCCCCCAATATCCCACCAGTAAAAAAGATGAAATACTGGTCAATTCCCAAAAAATCAAGAGCAGGATGAGGTTGTTTGAGAGTGAAATTCCCAGCATGGCTGCCATGAAAATCATCAGCAACATATACAGCTTAGAGAGAGAATTTTTGGCGCTCAGGTAATAATATGCATAGATATAAATCAGTGTACCGATGCCGGTAATGAGGAGGCTAAACAGCAAGCCCAATGCATCGAGACGAAAACTGAGATTGATCCCGAGTTGAGGTAGCCATGCCCAGCTTTGCTGAACAACGGCACCACTAAACACCGCTTGTGCCTGAGTCAATAGCAAGCTAAAACTGGCTAAGCTGACCCCAATGGCACCGAGTGCGGTGATTCCTCGAGAAAATCGCTGCAGAAATAAGACAAGTGTTGTGCCTAATATTAACGGTAATAAGATAATGATCGGTAACACGCTGGTATCCATGTCATGAGTTAGGCCACAGCCTAAACGTGAATCTTATCTTTTAAGCGGTCTAGGATGACAAAGAGCCTTCCAAATATTGATCACTTAAAAACCAAAATAGAACAAAGCAAGGAAAAAACAAGCTGTATTGCGCAACTTGAAAAAACAAAATAAAACTATCCAAAGCATTATACAGGATAGAAAATAAACACACCTAAACGCTTACATGAAAATAACATTATCAAAGACTTAAATGAAGACTTCAGGCTAAGATAGTGATTTTCATTGATAGGTAATTTCAATTGTAACACAAAATCTGATTTAATTTGTTAATTATTCAGCCTATTTATCGTGCGGAATCAACATGCGGTTCATCTGAGGGTAAATCTGGCTTGAGCATCTGAATCAGTTGTTGCTTTTGTTCTGGCGAAAGTGCCTGAATTTGCAGCAATAAGCCATCTAGCTGCTCGGTGTCTGCCAATAAGCAAGGTGACTCATCGGAAGCCGATTCAGTTGTCTGATTAAACAGTCGGTTATAGATTTGATCATAAAGGTGCACTGGGGCACAGGGTTCAATAGTGTGAATTTGAAAATGGGCCAGTTTTAACGATTGATAATCGCTGGCATGCTCCAGTAATTCATCTCGATTGCCTGTCGCAATAATTTGAATGGCCGGAAAGGCACGATTCAGACGCTTCAATATTTCATGCGAAAGCTGATGGTCCAACTGCGCATCGATATGGTCAATCATTAAAATCCCTTCGCCTTCAAGGCAAGGGTACAGACTAAATGGATTCAGCAAGCATAGGCGTCTAACCACATCTCCCACCAGTGCGATCCAGACTTTGAGCGAATTAGACAATTGTTGATAAGGGAGGACTTGCCCTTGGTAATGCACCATGAGTTGTAATTTAGGATGATACTCGATATAAACATCGGTCAATTCCGGAAAAACCATTTGCAAACTATTTTTCAGTGCTTGTAAATGTGGTGTTTTTAACTGCGCTTGCGCATGAAACAGCACTTCTTCAAATTGTGGCGCGTTACTGTCTTCATCCTGTTGGGTGACGCGTTGTAGAAGCTGAGCAGCTTGAGCATTTTCAACATCACTAACTTCACGTAACCATTCAAAGAAGCGCGCAAAGGTGGTGTAAGGTGGTATCACGGTTTCATACGCAGAAACCGGTTGAAACACTGCCGGAATATTTTTACTGAGTAAATTTACTTCGTGAATGAAACGATCGGCAGGATAGTAGGCGATCAGAGGCAGGCCTTGTAAGGGATCTTGATGTATGGCGTGCTGATAAAGACTAACCAGTTGTTCAAGTTGCTGTGTATCAACTTGACTGATGCCCGTTCCACTTGCCGATAAGGTTTTGAACAGTCGCCATGTACATCCGTGAGCGTCGTATTGTTGTACATCGCTGCTTTCTGTAATCACACCTATTTCAGCAGGAAATTGGACATCCAATTGAATTTTTGCCTGCGTTTTTTGAAAGCTGATATCTTGATCTTGCATGACAATGCCGGCAGCACGCGCGTCTTTAAAGCGTGCAGGAAACCAACTGAGCGCCTGAAAAAGATGCTTGAGCAGCGTGGTTTTACCTGATGAATGCTCACCCAGAATCAGTGTGACGGGCTTTTGAGCGTAATCGAACGGTATATCAAGGTTTTGAAATGGACCAATATGTTTTAGACGGATCGATTTTAGCTTCATCAGTGGCTCACTCTCTATACGACAGGTGTACTCAAGCGCTGTGGCGCACGTAACTTGAGCTGTTGCACAAGATCATAAATATGATGGATGTTCAAACTTACTTTAGCACGTGTACAGGCCACATAGAGCAGACGAAGTTCTTCATCTGTAATTTTATACTCTAAATTGTTAATTTTAAATTGATAGTCGTCTTCAATATGCACGCGGTTCCACTCAAGACCTTTGGCTTTATGTGCCGTTGAGATCACATAGTCTGCTTGCTCAATCGGCGTAATCTTGGACAACGCCTTTTTAAGCGGCGCTGTACCGTGGTCATCGACCAGTTTCACCAAAGGCTTAATGTCACTGCCATCATTGGTTTCACAATATTCATGTACATCATGCCATGAATTGAACCATGCCAGCTCTGGAACGTCGGTCACACGTTTGCCCTGTTTAAGCTGGCTGGCCGCATCGACAAAGCGATTGAGTTTATTGTGATCGGCTTGCAGGCTGACTTTATCCCCATGAACCAGACCAGAGAGGAGTAACTCCATGGCACGGGCATTGGTTCTGCACAAAATCGCATCACGCTGTTTGGTATGCGGTTTGTTGACGACTTTTGAATTCAGTTCGGGATTGCCCAGTAGCGGGATGGTTTCATTCAGTCCATACAGCAGATGATTGGCAATATCGGCAATACTTTCGCCAAAGCGAAACGAGGTGGTCAGGCGTGACTCAGGCAAGGGCAGTTGTTGCATGGCATTGACTGCACCGCGCCAAGCATAAATTTGCTGATGCGCATCCCCTACATAAATCACTTGGGTACTACGTTGTTTGAGCAAGATGCCGAGCATGAGTGGATCGGCATCTTGTGCTTCATCAAATAGCACATAATCGGCTGGAATGACGGGATTTGATAACGCCCAGAGCTTGAGGTAGATATCGTGCCCGATACCCGCCTGATGCTGTGGATCAATCGATTCTAGCCAGCGCCGCTCAACTGCCGGATAAAGATGCTGTTGAAGCTGATCGATGTCATCGGGATGCAGCCAGCTCGGTGCCTGAATATGTCGAGGTGCAGGATATTGCGAGTTGGTCGAGCAAAAGTAACTGACCGTGTTGGCCACTAAACTGGCTAGACGACTGGGCATCAGCACATATTTTTCGTAACGCCCGCCCATCAATCGACGTAAAGTAATCGGCTCAAGCCGATAATCCTTGGCCATAAAGCTGGGGCTGAGTCGTGGTAAGCGAAGTTTATCGGTAACGCCGCGTGGCACACTACGAAATGCCAATGAATGAAAGGTTCTGCAATCCACTTGTCGATGAAACTTTTGCTGTGCCTCACTGGCAATGGCTTTGTTAAAAGCCAGATACATGCCACGCCGTGCAGGCATGGCATCACTGATCATTTGCAAGGTGGTGGTTTTTCCTGTGCCTGCATAGGCAATCACCTTAAACGATTCACCCAAACGGGCATTGTCAATTGCGGTCGCTTGTTCGTATGTGGCTTTTGGTTTTTCTTGGCTCGACACAGGTGGCAGTTATCCTTTTATCCGATTGGCTTTTTCGACCAGACCCGATAGGCCTTGACGTCGTGCCAGTTCATTGAGTACCAATTCAGGACTGAGATCGAAATAGCCCAGCATGATAATACTATGGAACCAAAGATCGGCTGTTTCATAAATTAAATCATTGCGCGTTGCATCACTTGGTTGGTGTGCAAACTCTTTAGCTGCCAGCAGGGTTTCAATATTTTCTTCACCCACTTTCTCTAGAATCTTGTTTAGGCCTTTTTGATACAGACTGGCCACGTAGGAGCTGTCTGCTTGTGCCTGCTTACGCGCTTGCATGAGCTGACCAAGGTAGGCAAGAACATCGATTTGATCATTGGTCTTGAGAGTGTCGTGTGGCTCTTGCTTGGCCGTTTCACCATAAATGGCGGTTGGATCTTTGAGCTGCGCATCAACGATTTCCCAGCCTTGCGGAGTCAGTACGCGATAAAAACAGGATTCACGGCCTGTATGGCAGGCAATGCCTCCGTGCTGCTCGATCTGTAAGATAATGACATCCGCATCACAGTCGAGACGAATTTCATACACGGTTTGAAAGTGCCCAGATTCTTCGCCTTTATGCCAAAGCTTTTGACGCGAACGTGAGAAATACACGGCCTGTTTTTTTTCTGCGGTTAAAGCCAAGGATTCACGATTCATCCAAGCGACCATCAAAATACGACCAGTTTGATGATGCTGCGCGATGGCTGGGATTAATCCTTGTTCGTTAAATTTTACTTCATCGAGCCATTGCACGTTGTTCATGAGACATCACCAATATGGAAATAGAAAAAGAGTTGTTGGTCATTTAAGACGGTTATAGTGTACGGCATCTGACCGGATTTGCGAAAAAAAACTCGATCTTTTGGCCAGATTCATGGTGAGCTTTACCGGCATATACGAAAAACTGGGCCATATGGCCCAGTCGGATTGGCGTACTTCATTCGGCAGATCGTTCGAATCAATCAGCATGCACGAGATGACGCCGTGCTTTTATTTGGTCACGCGCCAGAGCGCAATTAGTGTAGCCACGACAATTAAAGGAGCTGAAAAATACCACGGTGCAATCACCGCAATACTGAGTAAAATTGCAATCATGCTGCCAAAGATCCAGCTCCGCTTTTGTTGCTGTTCCATTTGCAAACGTAATTGCAGAATTTCACGCACCTGACGATCTTGCCATGCAGATTGATTTTTTAATCCGTTTAAACTGTCGATCATTAAGGTCGGAAGGTCATGCGCACCCAATAACAGATCAGGAATTTGCTGACCCAACGCCTTCATGTTTTTGACTGGATTCATTTCCGCTTTCACCCATTCAGTCAAAATAGGTTTGGCCAGTTTCCAGATATCCAGCTGTGGATACAAATCGGTGCCCAAACCTTCTACATGGACCAATGTTTTGAGCAGCAGCATCAGTTGAGGTGGAATTTCCAAACGAAAGCGTCGGGCAATATCCATCACCTGCAATAAAATACCGGCAAAGTCGAGCTGATCCATGGGTTTAGAGACCATCGGGCCCACGGTACGGCGCATTTCACGAGCCAAGGCATCCTGATCGGTACCGGGTGGAATCCAGCCCGCTTGGTGTACAATCTGAATCAACTGCATAAAGTTGCTGTTCATCACTGCCAGTAGCATGCGTGCAACGGTCATCTGATCCGATTTGGACAACTCGCCCATAATCGCACAATCGAGTCCAATGAAACGTGGATTGCTTGGATTGAGGGTTTCAACAAAGACATTGCCAGGATGCATGTCGGCATGGAAAAAGTTGTCGCGAAAAACCTGTGTAAAGAAAATCGTGAGGCCTTTTTCGGCCAGTTGTGCACGATCCATACCAAGGCGATCAAAGGTAGCAGTATCGGAAATCGGCACACCTGTAATGCGCTCTGCCACCATCACGTCGGTACTGTCCATATAAACTTCGGGCACATACATCATGCTTGAGCCCGTAAAGTTATGGCGCATGCGACGGGTATTGTCCGCTTCAAGTGTGAGATCCAGTTCATTGAGAATGATCTGACGGTAATCTTGAATAATTTCAGTTAAATGCAGTGCGCGTGCGGCCTCAATCCGGCTTTCGAGCCATTGACCAAGCCATGTGATAATTTCAAAATCTTGCAGAATCTGACTGCGAATATCGGGACGTGTGACTTTAACCACCACTTCGCGACCATCAAATAAAGCTGCGGTATGCACCTGTGCAATTGAGGCAGCGGCAAGGGGCTGTTCGTCAAAACGTGCAAAGAGTGTATTTACATCGGCTTTCAACGCATTCTGGATCCGCTGTTTGGCAATCTGGGTATCAAACGGCTTAACCTGATCTTGTAATAATACCAATTGTGCCAAAATTTCAGGTGGAATTAGATCACGACGTGTCGAGAGCAATTGTCCCATCTTGATGGCCAGTGGCCCCATATCTTCAATGGCTTCTTTGAGCTTGAACGGATTTTTACGTTCACGGCTCGACCATGCGGCAGGATGTAGACGGATCAGATTAAGGGCATGGCGTGCTTTGGTAGGCAATTCTTCCGCAGGAAACAGGGTGTCGAGCCGATAGTGTGCAGCAATACGCCAGAGTTCGAGTAACCGTGAAACGTGCGGAACCATAGTCAGTTGTCACCTAATTGTTGGGTAGTATCTTGGTTTTAAGTTGTGAAAGTCTGGCTTCGAGTCGATCCAGCTCTTGATTCAATTTACGGGTTTGGCCTTGAAGCGCGTTCATTTGCCAGCGTGAAGCGAACAAACCGGTATCTTCTTTGAGTGCATCTTCGGCAAAAAATAAGCCGCTTTCGACTGCACGTTTGAAGTGTTTGGGCACACCGCCGAGTTTGCCCAGTTCATGTGCAAGCGCAGGGCCAACCCATGGACTCAAATGTGATGCAAGATCAGGTTCAGCTTCATTTAAAATACGCTGTATGTCTTGCAACAGATGATAATCACCTTGAAGCGGTACATTACCGATCTGCTCTGGATCGCTTAGGAGCAATTTAAGGAGCGAGATGACATTGGGCACATGCAAGGTAGCGGTGGCGTCGATGACGCAGTGTTGTTGATCAAAAGGGCGTTGTTCAAAGATTGACGCTTTCTCGGCATGTCCTGTCACTGTAGGTTCAAGACGCACCTTGTGTTCATCAAAAAACACATCCACCGACAGCTGCGGACTGTCAATCACCACACGCAGCAGCTTGCCTTGGAGACGGTTGAGCTGGATGCGGGTAATGGCATCTAGATCGATAAAATGATGAATACAGCGTTCGATTGCACCTAGCGCAAGAATCGACCACATCAGATTACATCCTTTAAAGTTTGAATCCGCGGTGAACAGCCACAATACCGCCGGTGAGGTTGTGATAGTCGCAGTTTTTAAAGCCAGCCTGCTCCATCATACCTTTTAAGGTACGCTGATCAGGATGCATACGAATCGATTCGGCCAGATATTTATAGCTTTCGGCATCGTTAGCTACAAGTTTGCCCATGATTGGCAAGGCGGTAAATGAGTAAAAATCGTAAAGCTTTGAAAAAGGTTCAAAAACGGGTTTTGAAAACTCAAGGACCAACAGGCGACCACCCGGTTTTAGTACGCGATACATCGCTTCAAGTGCGGCATCTTTATCGGTGACGTTACGTAAGCCAAAGCTGATCGTCAGCAGGTCAAAGCTGTTGTCTGCAAAAGGTTCGAGTGTTTCGGCATTGGCCAGTACAAAATCTACATTGGTACAGCCTGCATCAAGTAAACGGTCACGCCCGACGTTAAGCATCGACTCATTGATATCGGAAAGTACGACACGTCCTTGAGGGCCGACTTCACGGCTAAACACTTTGGCAAGATCCCCAGTACCGCCCGCAATATCCAGCACATGCTGCCCACGGCGCACACCCGACATATTAATTGCAAAACGTTTCCATAAACGATGAATACCAAATGACATCAAGTCATTCATGATGTCGTATTTACTCGCCACGGAGTGGAAAACTTCGGCCACTTTTTGGGCCTTATCTTCAGCTTTTACAGTTTGATATCCAAAGTGTGTGGTATCACCGACATTGCCTGTTTTACCTGCACCCCGTGGTAAATTGTATTTTGGTACATTACTGATCGGTGCATCGTTGAATTCTTGTTGTAACGATTGTTGCTGACCTTGTGGTGTGCCTTGAGGAAGTGGGCTATTCAGGAAAGGACTGGTACTGTCTGAACGTTGAGCCGGCTCAGTAGGAGTAGTGGGCGTTTGATTTTCGTTAGACATGATGTCGCTCCTGAATGTAAACACACATGATCAAATGATAATGGCTGTGCATGATGACAGAGTTTGGAGTTGTTTGACAGACGTCATCATGCAATTGTTATTAATACTATACATAAAATGCAGCAGTGCAAGCATGGCATGCACCCTGCTGAAAACGCAAGGAAAGCAGATCAATAAAATGGATCAGGATGCCCTGAATGAACCTTTTCAACAATCTCACGCTCTTTGTGGGTAAAGGCCTTGATAAACGCTTCAGCCGACTTCATGGGTTTCATGGCGCGAAAGCCTTCATCAATAAAGTGATACATCAACTCAAAGTTATGCTTCATGACTGGCCCTTTGGCCATTTTAAATGCGGTATACATTACAAATGAGCGCATATATTTATCAAGTGCTTTGCCGAGGTCATCGAGTAAAGCCAACTGATGTAGTCGCTGCGCTTTCTGGTCGAGCTGAATTAAAGTTTGACGCATCATTTGGTCTGTAATGGGTGTGTCGACTGGATAGTCTTTAAGAAGTTGCAGTGCAATTTGTTCGTCTAATTCAAGCGCAAGAATGGCTAAACTAATCGATTGCGTCCCCGTTTTGATGGCATTGTCGGGCACCAGTTTTTCAACTTTGTGGGCATATTTGAGTAATCGTTCAATTTGAGCCGCCAGTGGATCAAAGTCGGGGCCACCATATAAACGATTTAAAAAATAATCTGTCATTAAGCGATATTGTGGTTGTTCAAACAGATCGGAATGGGTATGTATCATGCGGGCTTTGAGCCAGCTTTGTGCATCAAAAAGACGATCGCGCAAAATCGGATCATGATGATGCGCAAGCGCATGATACTGCTTTAATAAGTCATCAAATGGAGCAAGCTTGGACATAACGAACGTGCAAAAAGAACATATTTAGAAAAGCATACGTTGCTTTCATGAGTAGAGCTATGGCTATTCAAATTCTAAATTGAAAAAATAGTCCAACAATAACTTCTTGTAATAAGTTGGTGTGTAAGGGTTTTATTATAAGTATATGATTTAATTATAATTAATTATTTAATATTTTATTATTGTATAACTGTTATTCCTCTGAGAGTAGTCACACTATAATTATATGAATAATTAATCCGAGCTACATATAAAAAAAGACTAGCAAGACAAGGGCTATTACACGGAATAAGTCGATAAATCTGATAAATCTGATGAATCAATTGGGACGAAGACAAGATAAGCGCTGATAAGAAATAGTTAAGATTTGTAATCTAAAATTAATTTTATAAAAAATAAAAATAATTCATCCTAATATTTTGTTTTAAATCGATTTTTTAAAATAATAACATTGCATTTTTTTGCGATAAAATTTTTATAAATATAAAAAAATGTGATGTATTTATCGAATTTTTAATATATTATTTACACAAAATATGTAGACTTTAATTTTTTTACGTATTTCAGATACTTCAACGCAATTTACATGGCAGTTTACTAATTTAGGGTAAAGTAAATATGAATCAAATTTATAAGATTGTTTGGAATGCATCTCTAGGTGCGTGGGTTGCGGTATCTGAACTAGCAAAAAACAAGACAAAAACAAGAACTGTTAAAAGTATTGCTGCTACTATTCTACTTGGTGTAGCTATTCCTGCTTACGCTGATGTCATAGCAGGAAAAAATATTACGGTAACAGCTATAAATGGGGATACAAAAATTGAAACCACGGATAATCCAAATTTTAGTACTGTAACGGCAACTGGAACAATTAAAGGGCAAACCTTAGAATCTACGGGTGCTGCCACAGTAGGAAATGGATTAACTGTAACTGCTGGAACAACTTCACTTAAAGATACGACTGTAAATGGGGTACTCAACACAACGGGTGCGGTTAATGCAAATTCATTAAATGTAACCGGCAATACAACTGCAAGTAATATTACAGCTAGTGGAATGATAAAAGGGCAAACCTTGGAGTCGACTGGTGCTGCAACGGTAGGAAATGGATTAACTGTAACTGCTGGAACAACTTCACTTAAAAATACCACTATAAATGGAACGCTAAGCACTTCAGGTATTGCTAGCTTAAATGGTGGTGCTAGTCTAAATAACAAAATTATTAATAATCTGGCGGCTGGTACAGTGGATAGCGATGCTGCGAACTATGCACAGGTTAAAGCTGCTAAAACACAAATAGCTGCGAGTGGGAAAAATACAAGTATTACATCTACCACTGGTAGTGATGGTCAAACAATTTATACAGTCAATACGATTGATAATCCGAATTTTACAAGTGTAACAACAACTGGTGCGGTAACTGTAGGAAATGGTTTAACTGTAAACAGTGGAGCAACATCTCTCAAGAACACATCTGTAGATGGTACTTTAACGACTTCAGGTGTTGCTAGCTTAAATGGCGGTGCTGATTTAAATAGTAAACAGATTAAAAATTTAGCTTCAGCAACAACGGATGGTGATGCTGTTAATTTAGGTCAAATTAAGAGTTTACTGGGCGTAAATGATCCTAGCGTTACTTATAATGGTATTAAGTATTTCCGTACTAAATCTATAAATGCAGATGCGCAAGCAAATGGTGATGAATCAGTAGCTATAGGCCCTCAAGCAAAGTCAGATGGGTTGAGCGCTATTTCAATAGGAGATCAAGCATTAGCTTCTGCCGATTCGAGTATTAGTATTGGTAAGACAGCAAAAGCATCTGCCGCTGGCAGCATAAGTTTAGGTGAAAAATCTCTGGCTTATGCTCAAAATAATGTTGCTATTGGTAAAGAGTCATCTGCTTTAGGTTTAAATAGCACTGCAATAGGTGCAACGACGGGAACTCCAAGAACACCACAATTGACAAGAGATACCAATAACAATAATCGTATTGTTGCAGTGGATGGTATTCCTGTCACTACAGATCCAAATTCAACGGGTCAGAACGTTTCAAATATTACAGCGATTAATAATACTCCTGTAACACCCGCTCAACTGAATAGCTTCATGAGTCTGTTAAGTAGTGGTGCCAATCTCTCTGCTGGTAAAAACAGTCTTACAGTAGGAACATCGAACCTAGCGACAGGTGACTCAAGTGCCTCTATTGGGGCGATAAATGCTGCTACCGGCAATTCAAGTACTGCTGTTGGGTCAGGAAATAAAGCGATTGGTTCTTCTAGTATAGCGATTGGTGATAATAGTATTGCAAATGGAGGCGGTTCTACTGCAATTGGTAAACAGGCTTCTTCTAATCGACAAAATGCAGTTGCTATCGGTAGTGGAGCAACTGCTGATACTGATTATGGTATCTCGATTGGTCAAAATGCCGGTCAAGGTTCATCTCAGGGAACGACAAATGATCGTGTCGAGCATATTGCGATAGGCAAAAATGCTGGACAGAATGTAGTTGGAAATCAGAATATTGCGATTGGCAGTGGTGCTGGCTCAAATTTATCTCCTGACAGCAATTCTAGTTCAGATAGTAATATCGCAATTGGTATTGGTGCTGGTAGTGGTATGAATGGTGACGATAATATTTCTGTAGGTCGTAACAGTAATATTAACGGTGGTGCAATTTCGCGCGCTATCACACTAGGATCTGAGACGAAAGGCTCTAGTCAGTCCGTGGTCGTTGGTACTGCGTCGAAAGTAAACTCGGGAACTGATGCAACTATCGTCGGTTATAATGCTCAAGTAAATGGTTCTGGTGGTGTTGCCATAGGTTCAAATACTGTAGCAGCAGCCAATAATGTTGCATTAGGAACAAATAGTAACGCTAATCTGAATTCAACAAAAAATGCATATTTGGTGCCTGATACTATTGCAAACGTTGCAAGTGTTGGTTACAGCATTGTGTCTGTAGGTAATGGAACCACAACCCGAAGAATTACCAATCTTGCTCCTGGTGGTAGTCCAACAGATGCTGTAAATGTCAGTCAGTTAACACAACTACATCAAGATGTATCGACCATACTTGGCTTGTCAGGTTCTACAGATAGTAAATTTGGCACCATTAAATTTACGGATAGCAATGGTAATACTATAGGAACTTATAATAGTGTTTCTGAGGCCATTAATGCTATGAAAAATGCTACAGGAGGCCTATCTTCTGTACAAAATGCTGTAACTTATACTAATTCAGATCAGAATAATATTGTTCTTGGTTCAAACGGAGGGCAGGGAACAACGATCAATAATGTTGCGACTGCAACGACAAATGATCAAGCTGTTAATTTAGGACAAGTAAAAGCACTTACAAAAGATGCAACTGTTAAATATGTGTCAATTAATAGTACTGACGGTGCTAACATTTCAAGTGACCAAGCAGTGGCGAATAACTCACTGGCGATTGGACCAAGTACTGGTACATCTTCTACTGCTGAAAATAGTATTGCTTTGGGAAGTAATGTTCGTACAGAAGCCATTAATAGTATTGCAATCGGGAATGCTGGAACTAGAGCTAAAGGTAGTAATTCAATCGCAATTGGTAAAGAAAATACGACTGCTGATATCAATAATATCGCACTAGGAACTTTAGTCAGTACTAAAGGAACAGATAGTATTGGGATAGGTAAAAATGTCCAGACAGATGCTACAAACAATACTACAAATTATGCTGTTGCGATTGGTAGTGAAGCAGAAGTACAAAATGCAGATCAAGCAATTGTCGTTGGCAGAAAAGCTATAGTAAGCGGCGATAATGGTATTGCATTTGGTAATCAAGCACTTACTCAGGGTGAGCAAGGCATTGCAATAGGTAGATCTTCGCTTTCTTCTGCTCAAAATAGTACAGCAATTGGTAACAGCGCACAGTCGATTGCTATTAATGCGAATGCTTTGGGCAACACAGCTAAGGCATCGGGACAAAGTGCTAACGCAATAGGTGATGGTGCAATTGCATCAGGTCAATATTCTACCGCATTAGGTACGGCGTTAGCTTCAGCTGATAATACGACGGCTATTGGTAAGCAGGCAGCAACATCCGCACTTAATGCGATTGCGGTTGGTACTGGTGCAAAATCTGAAGGTCAACAAGCAATTGCGCTTGGTCAGCTGGCAAGAGCATATGATGAAAGTTCAATAGCCACAGGCACGGGTGCTAATGCCTATAAAAAGAATACGATTGCGACAGGCACAAACTCAAATGCCTATGCAGAAGATTCTATTGCTCTGGGGGCTGATGCTACAGTCAACAATACGCACAATAATGCTGTAGCGCTAGGTAGTAATTCTATCTCAGGTGATTACAATCAAACCATCAAAAGTACGATTAATGGTAAAGAATATAGTTATGCAGGTGCAGGCACAAACTTATCGACCGTAAGTATTGGCGATATAAACAAAGAACGTCAAATTATAAATGTTGCTGCCGGGCGTGTTTCATCAACCAGTACTGATGCAATTAATGGTAGTCAACTTTTTCAAACGAATGAAGAAATATCAAATTTAGCAAATAAAACTGCACAGGCATTAGGTGGAGGAGCTGTTTCTAATCAAGCAACCGGTGGTATATCTGCGCCAAGTTATACGGTTACAACAAATCCTGCAGGAAATGGTAGTAAAGTCATCGTAAATAATGTGGGTGCTGCGCTTTCAGCTTTAGATGGTGCTGTTAATCAAGCGATCGGCTTTGCAGGAGATACGGGAAATAATGCTTCACGTAAATTAGGTGAAACTTTAAACTTAAAAGGCGGTGCATCTGGTACATTGACGACTAGTAATATAGGTGTTGTCGCAAATGGATCGAATCAACTTGATATTCGACTTGCTGAAAGTATTAATCTTGGAACCAATGGTAGCGTAACGACAGGTTCGAGCAGTATTAAGAATAATGAAGTAAAAGTAGGTTTGAATTCACTAACTAATAGTGGGTTAAATATTGGTAATGTTAGTATTAACAGTACTGCTAACACAGTTGTCGGATTGAACAATACAACTTGGAATCCGGCAGGAACTTATAATAGTGGTCGTGCTGCAACTGAAGAACAATTACTTTCTGCGCAAAACCAACTGAATACGACATTAACTAATAAAGGCCTAAACTTCCGAGCGAATACAGGTGCCTCAGACAATGTGAAGCTTGGTGAAACCATCACCCTTGCAGATGGTACAAACACCACGGCAGAGTATGATGCAGCAACCAATACCTATCGCTATAATGTGATTGCGAATCCGACATTCACGACGGTAACGACGGGGAACAGTAAGTTAGATACCAACGGACTTACAATCACCAATCCAACAGATTCGACCAAGACGGTGAGTGTGACTGGGGCGGGAATCAATGCAGGTAATAACAAGATCAGCAATCTTGCAGATGGGCTTGTAGCAGCTAACTCCAAAGAAGCGGTAAATGGTGGACAACTAAATACCACTAACCAAAATGTTAGTGCGAACACCACAAACATCAGTAATTTGCAAAATCAAACATTTAAATTACAGGCAAATAACGATATTGCAAGTTCAGTAAAATCAACTGATACAGTCAAATTTACTGATGGTAAGAATGTCGCAATCACCCGTACAGGAAATGAAATCACGGTTGCGACCAAAGACACTGTGAACTTTGACAAGGTCACCGTTGGAAATATTACCCTTGACAAGACAACCAATAAAATTAGTGGTGTAGCCGCTGGCGCAGTGACATCGACATCAACCGAAGCAATCAATGGCAGTCAGTTGTACGGTGCAGCGAATAATGTGAAGAACATTATCGGTGGTGCCACGACGATAGACACCGCGACAGGTGCACTGACCACGAGTAATATTGGTGGTACAGGCCAGGCGACAATTGACGGAGCGATCACCACTGTTAAAGGTACGGCAGATACTGCGCTGACAGAAGCGAACAAAGGTCTGAACTTCCGAGCGAATACAGGTGCCTCGGACAATGTGAAGCTGGGTGAAACCATCACCCTTGCAGATGGTACCAACACCACGGCAGAGTATGATGCAGCAACCAATACCTATCGCTATAACGTGATTGCGAATCCGAACTTCACGACGGTGACCACAGGTAATAGCAAACTGGACACCAACGGGCTGACGATCACCAATCCGACTGATTCGACCAAGACAGTGAGTGTGACTGCGGCAGGAATCAATGCAGGTAATAACAAGATCAGCAATCTTGCAGATGGAGTAAACACCAATGATGCGATCAACAAAGGTCAGTTAGATAAAGCCCAAGCTGCGGCGACCACAAGCCTTCAAGATGGTAAGAACATCAGCGTCACAACAACGACCAATACAGACGGCAGCAAGACCTATGTCGTTGCGACCAAAGACGACGTGAACTTTGACAAGGTCACCGTTGGAAATATTACTCTTGACAAGACAACCAATAAAATTAGTGGTGTTGCCGCTGGCGCAGTGACATCGACATCAACCGAAGCGATCAATGGCAGTCAGTTGTACGGTGCAGCGAATAATGTGAAGAACATTATCGGTGGAAATACATCAGTAAATGCTACGACAGGTACAGTGACCACGAGTAACATTGGGGGCACAGGACAGGCGACGATTGACGGAGCGATCACCACTGTTAAAGGTACGGCAGATACTGCGCTGACAGAAGCGAACAAAGGTCTGAACTTCCGAGCGAATACAGGTGCCTCGGACAATGTGAAGCTGGGTGAAACCATCACCCTTGCAGATGGTACCAACACCACGGCAGAGTATGATGCAGCAACCAATACCTATCGCTATAACGTGATTGCGAATCCGAACTTCACGACGGTGACCACAGGTAATAGCAAACTGGACACCAACGGGCTGACGATCACCAATCCGACTGATTCGACCAAGACAGTGAGTGTGACTGCGGCAGGAATCAATGCAGGTAATAACAAGATCAGCAATCTTGCAGATGGAGTAAACACCAATGATGCGATCAACAAAGGTCAGTTAGATAAAGCCCAAGCTGCGGCGACCACAAGCCTTCAAGATGGTAAGAACATCAGCGTCACAACAACGACCAATACAGACGGCAGCAAGACCTATGTCGTTGCGACCAAAGACGACGTGAACTTTGACAAGGTCACCGTTGGAAATATTACTCTTGACAAGACAACCAATAAAATTAGTGGTGTTGCCGCTGGCGCAGTGACATCGACATCAACCGAAGCGATCAATGGCAGTCAGTTGTACGGTGCAGCGAATAATGTGAAGAACATTATCGGTGGAAATACATCAGTAAATGCTACGACAGGTGCAGTGACCACGAGTAACATTGGTGGCACAGGACAGGCGACGATTGATGGTGCGATTAGTCGTATTAATACTGCTGCAAATGCGGGATGGACACTTTCTGCAAATAATGATGTTTCATCGAGTAAGCAAATCAAGCCAAATGGAAAAGTTAACTTTGTTGGTGATGAGAACCTGAGCGTGGCTCAAACAAGTACTACGGATAACGAAGGCAATATTAAAGTTAATCTAAACAAGGATATTGTACTTAATAGTGTAACGACGGGTAATACTGTTATAAACAACGCTGGAGTAAGCATAGGCAATACTCAACTTAGCAGTACGGGGTTAACCATTGCGGGTGGTGCAAGTGTGACGACACAGGGAATTAATGCAGGTAATCAAAAAATTACCGGTGTTGCCAACGGTGTGAATGCTGCCGATGCTGTAAATAAAGCGCAGTTAGACGCAGTTCAAACAGCTGCGCAAGCAACAGACAATGCAGCAGTAAAATATGATGATCCATCGATCAAAGATAAAGTGACATTAGGTGGTGTTGGTTCAACGACGCCAGTGACATTAACCAATGTAAATGCAGGTCAAATTAAAGCCAATTCTACCGATGCGATTAACGGCAGTCAGTTGTACGGTGCAGCGAATAATGTGAAGAACATTATCGGTGGCGCCACAACAATAGACGCCACGACAGGTGCAGTGACCACGAGTAACATTGGTGGCACAGGACAGGCGACGATTGATGGTGCGATTAGTCGTATTAATACTGCTGCAAATGCGGGATGGACACTTTCTGCAAATAATGATGTTTCATCGAGTAAGCAAATCAAGCCAAATGGAAAAGTTAACTTTGTTGGTGATGAGAACCTGAGCGTGGCTCAAACAAGTACTACGGATAACGAAGGCAATATTAAAGTTAATCTAAACAAGGATATTGTACTTAATAGTGTAACGACGGGTAATACTGTTATAAACAACGCTGGAGTAAGCATAGGCAATACTCAACTTAGCAGTACGGGGTTAACCATTGCGGGTGGTGCAAGTGTGACGACACAGGGAATTAATGCAGGTAATCAAAAAATTACTGGTGTTGCCAACGGTGTGAATGCTGCTGATGCTGTAAATAAAGCGCAGTTAGATAGTGCGATCACGTCAGTGAATTCAAATGTCAGCCAATTGTCTAATTCAGCGGTGCAATACGATAAAAATGCTGATGGTTCGATTAATAAAGACTCTGTCACATTAGCAGGAATTAATGGTACTAAAATTAACAATGTAGCAAATGGTACTGTGGCTGTTGGCTCAAAAGATGCAGTGAATGGCGGTCAGCTTGCAGATGTCCGCGATAATTTACAGGGTCAAATTAAAACTAATACTACTGATATTAACGATATTCGAAATAATATTAATAATATTAATAACGGTAAAGCAGGTTTAGTCCAGCAAACAAATACGAATGCAGATATTGTCGTTGCGAAAAATACTGGTGGTTCACGTGTAAATGTGTCAGGTACTGCCGGTGATCGTGTGGTAACTGGTGTAGCCGATGGTGCAATTACTGCATCATCAAAAGATGCAGTGAATGGCGCACAATTAAATAAGACCAATCAATATATTGCAACTTCGTTGGGAGGCGGTGCCAAATACGATAACGGTGGATTTGTAGCGCCAAGTTATAAAGTGGGTGACGCTTCATATAATAATGTTGGTGATGCCGTTGGTGCACTCAATGATGCTGATAAAGCGTTGAGTAACCGTATCACGAATCTTGGAGATCAATTACAACAAGCATTCTATACGACGAACAAAAGAATTGATGACGTAGAGAAAAGAGCAAATGCAGGAATTGCATCGGCTATGGCATTAGAAGCAGCACCATTTGTGGCTGGAAAACTCACTTATGCTGTTGGTGCAGCTTATCATGGCGGAGAAAACGCGGTAGGTGCTACTTTGAGAAGAACTGCTGATAATGGCCGTTGGGCAATTACGGGCGGTGTAGCTGCGGGTTCACAAGGTGATACAAGTTTCCGCGTGGGTATTAGTGGTGTAATTGATTAACTTCATGAGTGCTCAATAAGAGGTCGAAAACAATTGACCTCTTCCCTATGTAAAATATGAACGAGAACAAAAGCTATGCAAATCAAAAGAACGTTTATGTTCACTGTAATGATGGGCTTCGTGATGTCTGCAACAGCAGCTGAACCATTGCCAAACAAAGAACAGATCACTTTTCCTGATCTAAGTAAAAGTTATCTCAAACAAGTATTACGTTATGACGTAAATGATATTAGGCGTTTGGATATTGGTCTTGATAAAGATCAAATTAGAGATTTACTAGGTAATCCACAATTTAGCGAAGGTCTTTTGGGTGTAAAAACTTGGAACTATGTATTAGATGTTCGTTTACCTGATACAAATCAGTATCAGCGTTGTCAGCTTCGCATCGATTTTGATCAGAAATATAAAGCTGAGCGCTTATCATGGAAAGGAGAGAATTGTCAGGCGTTCACTCATCCTGTCAGTCCATCTTAAGTTATCAGTTCAATTGCAGTTTGGGAGATTATGACTGCAGTTCGTGATTGATCGAAAATCTATTGAGATTCAATTGTTCCAATCTTTAATGCCCTATTATGGAACCACTATGATTAGGTGAAAATGATTAGAAGAGTACACTCTGGTGTGCTCTTTTGCTCACATCTCTTTTGTATCGTTGGTGTTGACTTGGCTCGATCTACTTTAACCGATTGGGTCGGTCGTTGCGGCGTGGAGCTTGAGCCATTGGCAGAAGCCTTAAAACAGATCATAGTACAACAACAGGTGATTCATGCAGATGAAACACCAGTAACCATGATGAAAATTGCTGAAAATAAAACGAAAAAAGGCTATGTTTGGGCCTATGCCACCACACTGTACAATCTTGTTCAGATGGTGGTGTATGACTTTCAGCCGAGTCGATCAGGTCAACATGTCTAAGATTTCTTGAAGGGCTGACAAGGTCAATTGGTCTGTGATGATTACAGTGGCTATAAGGCACGCTTCACATCAGGTCAGATGGTAGAAGTGGGTTGTATGGCGCATGCTCGTCGTAAATTCCATGAGTTGTATGTGGCGGGTAAAATTCATTGCAGAGCAAGCGCTATTGCTGATTCAGCAACTTTACCGCATTGAGGCGGAATTAAAAGAGATCGTAAACTGTACAGCAGAACAACGACGACAGCGAAGGCAACAGGATAGTGAGCCGATTATGTTGCAACTGTATAACTGGTTGAAAGAACATCAGTACAAAGTACCGTCGAGTTCGTCTACAGCCAAGGCAATCAATTACAGTCTAAAACGCTGGCAAGCGCTCAGCTCCTATCTGGATGATGGTGAACTCCCTATCGATATGAGAAGCATCGCTTCGCAAGGGGGTGAAAATCAGATGCGTCCTTGGGTCTTGGGACGCAAGCACTGGCTATTTGCAGGCTCACTGCGTAGTGGTCAACAGGCAGCGAATAACATAACTTTAAGCCAGTTTACCAAACTCAATGGTCTTGATTCGTATGCCTATTTGAGCGATGTATTGAAGAGATTACCGACATATAAAATGAAAGATATCGTATAACTAGAAGCCTGTTTAAGTTCAAGAGGGGTTCAGCGGATGCTTACATAAATCTGGGGCTAATCGTAGTTAATAATAAAATTTGCAGTAGAATTTGCAGTCCCAGCAGTTGTACTATTACGTGTTACAATATAGTTGGCAAAAAAATTCAGTTGTATTTTATTACTTGTATTAATGCTAACTGGTTGAGTGAATTGTCCTAGTGGTAGTAATTTTTGATTTTGATCAGAAATTCCAATAGCAATGTTCGATGCGGATGAGTTATTCGATAATGCTAATAATTGAGAGTTATTGGTATCTTTTTGTCCTTGAAAAGCAACAGACACTTTTTTTGCACTACAGTCTTCTAAAAGGATTGAAAAGGGAATTAGTCGAGTCTGGTCGCCAATATTGGTCATGTTATTTGTTGTCCATTTCCCTAACTCTACATTAATATTCTGACTTTCTGTCGTTACAGTACACGCTCTATCTACGATCACGGCTTTTATACGTAAATTGACTGTTACAACCGGATCGGCATAAACCAATGATGTAAAGAACGTAGAGCTTGCTATTAATAGAGATTTGACATGCATCATTTCACTCACCACACATCCTATTGAAAATCGATCCTGATATGACCTTGAGCAGCTACGGGACCTGGCTGAGGTACGATTCCCGTCACACTAACTGGCCAAGATTTAAGTATAAAGTTACTACGACCATTTTCATCTAAACGAAACGGGATATAGCTATTGATGTTGTTAGGAATTAGAACCTGTTCGGTTGTATCTGCGAGTTGGAAGCCTACATTAGGATTATCAGATACAATAATACTATCGTTGGGATTAGTTGCTTCAAGTCTTGCCGACAGCATTTGCTGAGCATCTATATTTTTACATTCAATCCCAATATTTTTGGTAATCGTATTAACCCCTTGAGCTCGACTACCAGCATTGACTGCGAAAGCACTGGATGGAATTTGTCCAAAGTCGAATTCAATTACATCTCCAACATCAAAACGACATGACTGCGGTACTGTCATTACTGCGTTTAATCTAATAATTACGATGGGTTGGGTTGGCGTATCATTTGCTTCGGAAGCTGCATAAACCAGACCTATATCATGGTTAACAAGAAATGATTGACCAACAAATTTTTTCTTGATTCTTAGTTTAACTTTTACTTGGCCGCCAGTAGCATATTGATTACCACAACCTCCATTACAAAGGTTGCTGATTGACGTCTGTGGGATATTGACAAAGGTTCTGCGGTTGCCAGCAATATAGACTTGCATTGCGACCTGTAAATAGTCATTGCCTGGTACATCAAACCATTGTGCATTCGCATCCCCCCCCGCACTTGTTAAACCTGTTGCTTCTTTAAAAGTAAAATAAGTATTTAAAATGCGGTTTGCACAAGCACCACCTATAGAATAGGTGCCGGATCTTGATAAGTTGCTCCAAGGTGTTGAATAACCTGGATAGTTTTCTGTAGAGTTAAATGAGTAATCATGAGTAAAAGTATATGGAGAACCAATAGGATAACAATTTGCAGCATGTGCCTGATATATTGTTCCTACAGTTGCTGTAAGTAAGGTTGTGCGAATAGCGCATATTAAAAATTTCTTTATCTTACGATTCATTTGTTTAGCCCTATTCACAGTCCAATTCTAATATTGTAAAAGCTGCATCAAAGCTCTGTTTATCAAATACATAATTACTTGTGCAGCTTTCATTTTTTAAAGAACCCCAAGAAACTTTTAGTTTACCTTTCTCTGCCAATCCACTTAAATAAGTTTGCCCGTCTTGTCCTACTATACTGGTGATATTTAAATTTTCTTCGGTGACATTAGAGCCATAAGGCACATAGCTACCAAGATGTCGAATATTGAAAATTGCTCGTTGCCCTACACGAGTATCAAATTTTGCACGAACGATAGCACCTTTCATTGGCACTAAATTCTGTACATTATTTAAGATTTCGGTTTGATCATTTAACGTATCTGGGTCTAAAGCAATACGATTTAAGCGATAATTTTCAGCAAAAGGTAATATTGCATAACCTCTTGAATCTGTAGAAATATTAGTGGAGTTCTCAAGTTTAATATTTTTTGCTCCGCGGGCATCAACTAGAATATTAGTATCACCTAAAGTTTGTCCTAAAGTTAAGCCTCCAGAATGAACAATCATACCACCTGATAAGTCATAGTTTAAACTAGTTTCCTTACCACCTTTAGAGAAACTATAACCGATGCCACCGCTACCATATTTGCTATCTAATCGAACGTTAGCTGAACCAAAGTTACCATTATCATCACTATAACCTTGTTGAACATTATAGCCCAATTGACGATTATTACCTAAGTTACCATTAATACCTGTTTGTATTGATGTCCCACCAGATGAACTGTGAATAATATTAGAATTGCTATATATGTTATTTTTTACACGATCTGTGGTGTTGAAAAAAGCATCCAAAGGTATCGTTATACTAGCGGCAACCGAGTTTGTTTTTTCGTTATAAATGTTTGCTGAATCTTGTAAGGACCAAGATAGCGAGTATGTAAAATATCGAACAGAATTTGAGTAACCAACCTGATACGTTTTCGATGATTTTGGTACATTCCAGTAGGACTGATAATTTGCTGAAGCATATAAGGAGCCATATTCACCAAGGTTTTGATTAATACTAAGTTGAAAGCGTCCTTTCTTGATATAGTTTAGATTGTAGTAATAACTAAGATCATAATAGCTATTACCAAAGTCATCAAATTTTTGCTCAGGTTCAAATTGTTGCATTGATTTATATGCAACATCATTAAGTGTATAAAAGCCTTTGGTTGAATATCGATAACCTAGTAGCTGTAATGTGGTTCCTAATTTGTTTAATGACTTTGAATAAAGTAACCGATAGGATTGACCATTATAATCTTGTTCATTTGCAAGTGTACTTGTAGCATGGGTCATATCAAAAGAGAATGCACCCCATTCACCCATATTTTTACCAATACCTAGAAGGCCTGCTTTATAGTTTGAAGCTAACTGAGTTCCACCAAAAAGAGTAATGCCTTGACCAAGGCCCCTACTCAGGGTACCTTGAAAAAATAAAGGATTATTTTGATCTTTATTACCACTTCTAAACTCACCAGCAGTCAAATCAAAAGTAGTACGACCTTCACGTAATAGCATGGGGATTCCAGAATAAGGAACCACAAAGCGCTGAATATCTCCTGCAACTCCTTCAACAGTGACATCTAGATCTCCACTGAGTGCCATTGCTGTGAGATCGTTAATATCAAAAGGGCCAGGATTAACATGGGTTTGATAAACAATATAACCGTTTTGACGTATGGTAACGGTACTTTTACTTTTTGCAATGCCTCTTATAGGTGGTGCATAACCTTGCATACTACTAGGTAGCATTGCTTCAGAGCTATAAAGTCGAGCTCCGCGAAAACTAATACTGTCAAAAATCATATTCTGTATATTGCTATCACCAAGAACTAACTCACTTTTTAGTGGGATAATCGATTTTTCAACATAGTTTTGAATATTGCTCCATTTAGATATACTTGATGAACTGTCATTGTGATTAAAATAATTATAAGTTGATAGGTTTCTAAACCTAAACCCGGAAATATTAAATCCTGAATTTAAAGATAAAAATACATTTTCACTTTTATTTGTATTATTACCACTCAAATTATAATTTAAATATCCAGCAGTAATCCCTTCATCCCACTCAGAAGGTGGAATATAGCCTTGTGCATTATTTTGTATCCAAATCTGTGGAATACTGAAGTCTAGTCTTTGGATATTGAAATTATAATTAAGCTCCGCTTCTGGAATATATTTTTTAATATCAATACAGGTTTCTTTTTTTAGTTCTTCTGTATTGGGAAAATCATAAATTTTTATACCTAGAGACAGTAACCATTCACTGTTAAGGCAAGGGGTCAAACCACCAGAAATTGAATCGCTCTTCTGAGTTTGATTGAAATTTAACTCCTTAGTCATGACGAAATTGTCATTTACATAGACATTGACACGGTAATTTCCTGGAAGTTGAAAACCCTGTTCAAAATTTGATAGATCAGCAACTTGAGCACCTTGTGTATTCAATAGTAATGCAGGATTAAAATAATCTCCTGCATGAACTAAATTTCCAGACAAAATGAGTGAAAAAAAAGTCGTACTAAAATAAAGTCTTTTGTAAAGCAAGCTTGACTTGATCATATCGAGTATTCTTCAATTTTATGGAATATTTATAGTTCTTTCTGGTGTAAATGCACCAAAGTCATTGATGGTTTGGAATTTAACTTTATGACCAACATGATCGAGTGATTCTTCTGAAAAAGGTGCGATCATAAGTGTTTTTTCTTTTTGGTTATCAATACCTAGATTGACTAGGGTCATATAGTATGGTGTTGGATTTTTAACTTTAATTATATTATTTTTTTTATAGGCTTCGATTAAACTGGGTGCATCTTCAATGCGTATAGCTAAATTTTCAGGTCGAACCATCATTTTGATTCTGGATAAAATTGCTAATTGTAAAACATTGGTTTTTTCTAACTCTTCTTTACTAACAGATGGTATAGCTTGAACATTAAGGTAATATAAAGTTTCTCGATCTTTTGTTAAATTTGGATTTATATTAATGATACGCAACGAACTTTCAGATTTAGGTTCACTTACAAACATGGGTGGCGTTACAACAATCGAGTTAACCTTTTTTGAAGAACTGTCTTCAACCCAAGTATTAATTAGAAATCTTTTCTCTGTTGTACTGTTGATTACTGGCATAGAAGCTTGCTTTTTGTTTTGATCATAGATAAGACGTGTTGCTCCTAAAGCAATTCCACCAGCAGCATATGAAATGTTGACTAAAAGCAATGACATTAGTATAGACTGAGTTAAAAACTTAGAAAGTCCAGTTAACATTTTTTTATTCCAATACTTTAAGATGGTTTGGCTTTAATGAAAGAGTGGTACTCATAGTACAAGAGTACCACGTTCTAACTAAAGCTTAGTTGTAATTAATTACGAAGTTAGCATCAGCATATGCTTGGCCAGCTGTTGCTGAAGCTGCTGTCGCTTTATAGCGTGCAATAAAGTTAAACGTATTGTTGCCATCAATCAAATTCTGTGCTGTAGAAAAGACCGTGCCATCTGGAGTTAATACATTACCTTTACTATCAGAAATTTCGATGCCGACACCAGTCGCACTCACAGCATTTGCTGATGGGCCAGAATGAATTTTTAATAATGTTGTATCAGTTGTATCTTGTGGACCAGAAAAAGCAAATTGAGCTGTTTTCGAAACAGTTGAATCACAACCTACTAGTTTAATTTGAAATGGAACATTTGATGTATAGTCGCCTGCTTTTTTTATTTGAGCTGTACGATGTTGCCCCAGATCAACAGTTTGATTTGCAGTGTCAGAGCTAACCGCACATGCTGCATTTACAAACTCCCCAGTAAAATGAACAGTACCGCCGTTGACTGTTGGGGCTGCTTGTGCTAGACCTGCAGTTAAAAGTGTTGTCGCTGCTGCTAATAGAGGGATCTTCTTCATTTATATTTACTCTCGATATGGTTGGTTTTGTCACAATAAATAGGTAAAATGATACCTATGACACATATTGTCTCTGTATTTAATAGAATTAAATCTTTTTTGTAAAGTAAAACTTACATTAGACGTTTTGAGCTGTTAACTAAAACTGATATTTATGAGATCTAAATTTTTGAAAAGTTAAAAGAAAAGTGGTGTTAGAAAACTTGCTATGGGAGGAGGGCGAGATAAGAAACTTAACTTATTTTGGATAAATTTGTTTGATATCTAGTCTTACTTGGCTGATTCATATAGCTTATTGTAAATGGGTACAAATCAAAATGAGAAGGGTTAATTAAACAAAATATTAGAAAACGAAATGATGTGAGAAGTTGCATAAATGAGTTTATTGTAGAAATAAACCATCGTCTAAAAAGACTTGGCTTTACCTCTTTGAGTAATGGGATATGACAACAGTGCGATGATGCGCTTAAAATACTGATAATAATCTGACTTGCAGATAATAAATTAACTTGAAAATAAGTGGCTGAAAACTATTATGATGTTACTACACTACCTAGGTCTTCAGTCAATATGTTCAGATGCACATATTTCTTTTGCATGAATGATGACTTTTTTCACAAAGTTGAAGCAACCCCTTGGAAATTTTTAAAACACAGCAACAAACGTTTGAGAATTTACTCTTCTGAATTGCAACTTTTAGAAATTGTGTTCATTGCCATTTGCTATAAATGCTCTCATTTCAATAATCTTAAAGTATTAGACCTCTTGCGTAAGTAGGATTTTTAGGCATTCTTAATTTACGCAATGTCTTATCAATCAAAGGTTACATCTGATTAATTTTTGACCAACGCAAGAAGTCTATTGTTATTTTATTAAACTGAGTTTGATCAAAAGATTTTGTTGGATTATTTTACTATGGTTTTATTGCCAGCTAAACTGGAATAAGATGAAAGCAAACCAAATGATAGAATAAATAGAGTACGGCTATGAATCATCCTCATTCATTCGTAGAAAATAAACACAAAAATCCCAATCGATTGTCTTTAGATTTAATTGAGGCACAGTACGCCCTGAAAAATAGTTGGGGCAAAAAAAATGCAAAAAGCGTGCTGGTACTGGTCAGTGGGATTGAACTTGCAGGCAAAGGAGAAGCAGTTAAACAACTTCGTGAATGGGTCGATCCGCGCTATTTACGTGTCAAGGCAGATCCGCCGCATGTGCTGAATGTTAATCAACCGTTTTGGCAGCCGTATGCTTCATTTATTCCGGGCGAGGGGCAGATCGTGGTGATGTTTGGTAACTGGTACAGTGATTTGCTGAGTACCGCCATGCATGTGTCCAAGCCACTGGACGATACTTTATTTGATGCCTATGTCAAAAATATGCAGGCATTTGAGCAGGATTTAAAAAATAATCAGGTCGATGTGGTCAAGGTCTGGTTTGACTTATCTTGGAAATCATTACAAAAACGTTTAGATGATATTGATGTTTCAGAACGGCGTTGGCACAAACTTCACGGGTTAGACTGGCGCAATAAAAAGCAGTACGACAATATCCAAAAGCTACGAAAACGCTTTAGCGATGACTGGATTGTGATTGACGGCGAAGACAAAACCAAGCGTGATCAGCTTTTTGCTGAATCGATCTTACATGCCATGCAGGATTTGCCTGAACATCCAGATCAGGGCACAATCAACTGGACTCAGGCGCTTGTACCAGACCTGTTGCTACATCCAGAGTCAGACGCGCTTGAGCATGATCAATACAAGGAAAAACTCAAAAAACTGACACGCAGAGTGGCTGAGGCGCTACGTTATGATGAGCGTCATGTGATGGTGGTATTTGAAGGTATGGATGCTGCGGGTAAAGGTGGGGCAATTAAACGCATCGTCAAACGGCTCGATCCGCGCGAATACGATATTTTTACCATTAGCGCACCCGAGAAATACGAATTACGCCATCCGTATTTGTGGCGGTTTTGGACCAAGCTTGAAAATTGTAGTGATATTCGAATCTTTGACCGTAGTTGGTATGGGCGCGTTTTGGTAGAGCGGGTAGAAAATTTTGCCAACGAACGCGAGTGGCAACGCGCTTATGATGAGATCAACCGCTTTGAAAAAGACCTGATCGACAGTCAGACAGTTATTATTAAAATCTGGTTATCGATCAGTAAAGATGAGCAAGAACAGCGTTTTCATGCTCGGGAAAAAACACCACACAAACGCTTTAAAATTACCGAAGATGACTGGCGCAATCGAGAAAAATGGAATGAATATTTAAATGCGGCGGCCGATATGTTTGAGCGCACCAGCACTGATGCAGCACCTTGGACCATTATTGCCACAGATGACAAATATAGCGCTCGGATCAAGGTATTAAAAACGATTCTTAAATGCTTAAAAACCACCTGAATGAACTGCACCCCGAAAGTTGGACGCTTATAGTCTAATTTAGAGGGTGCTTTTCTATGGCTAGAAAAAAATATTCTTATGACTTTAAACTTAAAGTCGTAAAGTATTATTTAAAAAATAATGCATCTAGGCAGTCTGTTGGAACTTATTTCTCTATTAGTTCCGAGCATGTCCGAAAGTGGGTAGATATATATAACTCTTTTGGTAAAGCAGGTCTAAAAGATGATATCCCTAGAACTCAATATAGTTTTGAATTAAAGAAACAAACTGTTCTATCCATTGTGGAGGATGGTTTATCTATTCGTGATGCAATGAAACACTCAAATTTGAAAAGCTCTGCGCTTGTTGCAAACTGGTTGCGTCAATATAGAGAGCACGGTATAGATGGATTAAAACCTAAACCCAAAGGACGCTCCAAACAAATGCCAAAGCCGAAGATACTAAGAGCTAAACCCTCTCAAGAAGATCGTGATAAAACACAAGAGCAACTACTTGATGAAATTGCATATCTACGGGCTGAGGTTGCTTATTTAAAAAAGCGGAGAGCCTTGATTCAGAAGCAAAAAGAACAGGAAAAAGCAGAACAGCAACGACTGCAAGATTTGTATCTGAATTAAGGCAAAGCCATAAATTGAAATATCTATTACGCGCATCACAAATGGCTCGTAGTACTTACTTTTATCATGAGCAACGATCAAAGCTTAACGATAAATACAGTGACCTTAAACAGCA
>Ga0308171_1000438_pt1 | contig 92559 bp, 98 predicted proteins | sample PhyGR1_FD_202135 | JGI IMG/M metagenome (GOLD analysis project Ga0308171, IMG submission 202135) | Phyllosphere microbial communities from UC Gill Tract Community Farm, Albany, California, United States - DLSLSG.R1 | ecosystem: Host-associated > Plants > Phyllosphere > Unclassified | place: USA...
CCTCGCCCAGCTGGAAGCGGACATAGTCCACCAGCTTGATCTCGGCACCGGCGTCCTTGGCGGCCTTGGCCACCACGTCGCTGATCTTGGTCTTGCCGTCCATCACGAACAGCTGGCTGACCAGCGCATGCTCCTTGCGGTACTTGGCGATGCCGCCCTCGACCATCTTGGCGATGATGTCGGCGGGCTTGCCCGACTCGGCAGCCTTTTCGGTCGCGATCGCGCGCTCACGCTCGATCTCGGCCTCGTCCAGATCTTCTTCGTTCAGCGCCTTCGGGAAGGCGGCGGCGACGTGCATGGCCAGGTCGCGACCCAGCTTCTGCAGAACCTCGTCCGAAGCGTCCGATTCCAGCGCGACCAGCACGCCGATCTTGCCCAAGCCCGGCGCCTGCTGGTTGTGGACGTAGGACACGACCGCGCCCTTCGACACCTCGAGGCGCTTGGCGCGACGCAGCGACTGGTTCTCGCCGATGGTGGCGACGTTGTTGGTCAGCACTTCGGCCACGGTGCCGCCCTGCGGCATCGCTTCGGCCTTCAGCGCCTCGACGTCGTCGCTGGTCTTCAGCGCGATCGCGGTCACGTCCTTCACGAACGCCTGGAACTGGTCGTTCTTGGCGACGAAGTCGGTTTCCGAGTTCACTTCGACGGCGGCACCCACGGTCCCGTTGGTGGCGACGCCGACCAGACCCTCGGCAGCGGTACGGCTCGACTTCTTCTGCGCGGCTGCCAGGCCCTTCGTGCGCAACCAATCCAGCGCGGCGTCCATGTCGCCAGCGGCTTCGTTGAGCGCCTTCTTGCAGTCCATCATGCCCGCGCCGCTCTTTTCGCGCAGGTCCTTGACCATCGCTGCGGTGATATCGGCCATTGTCTCAATCCTCTGTCTGAAAAGGGGGATGCGGGTAGGGCCGCCCCATCGGAGGCGGCCCTTAGCACGGCTTGCATGTCAAGCCGATGTCATCGGCCGGAGGCAATGCCCGCCCGGCCGATGATCGCCCCGCCCGCATCGCGGGGCCTGTTCCACGCGATTAGGCGTCGATCTGGCGCTCGGCCTCGACGGCCTGCTCGCCCGCTTCGGTCGTCGGAGCGGCTTCGGCGGTCAGCGCTTCCTCGACAGGCGGCTCGGCCATCGCACCGAAGTCGGTGCCGCTGCGGCGCTGCTGCTCGTTGTTGCCACGGGTCGCGGCGATCGCCACGGCTTCGCAGTACAGGCGGATCGCGCGGCTGGCGTCGTCATTCGCTGGAACCGGGAAGGCGATGCCGTCGGGCGAGACGTTCGAATCGAGGATCGCGACGACGGGAATACCCAGCGTGTTGGCTTCCTTGATCGCCAGCTCTTCCTTGTTGGCGTCGATCACGAACATCACGTCCGGGATGCCGCCCATGTCACGGATACCGCCCAGCGACAGCTCGAGCTTGTCGCGCTCGCGGGTCAGGTTCAGCACTTCCTTCTTGGTCAGGCCGTGCGTGTCACCCGACAACTGCTCCTCGAGCGTCTTGAGGCGCTTGATCGAGTTCGAGATCGTCTTCCAGTTGGTGAGCATGCCGCCCAACCAGCGGTGGTTGACGAAGTGCTGGCCAGCACGACGCGCGGCCTCGGCGACGGGCTCCTGCGCCTGGCGCTTGGTGCCGACGAACAGGACCTTGCCACCGCCAGCGACGGTCGAGCTGATGAACTCCAGCGCGCGCGCGAACAGCGGCACGGTCTGCGACAGGTCGAGGATATGGACGCCGTTGCGGTCGCCAAAGATGTAGGGCTTCATCTTCGGGTTCCAGCGGTGGGTCTGGTGGCCGAAGTGCGCGCCGGTCTCGACCAGCTGCTGCATGGTGACGACAGGTGCCGCCATAATGATATTCCTTCCGGTTAGGCCTCTGGGAAGCGGATGACGCGGCGGGCAAAGCCCATGCGCACCAGAATATGATGCTTCCCATGCGGTGTTGAGGGGCGCGCCCTTAGCCCAGCCGCAGACCCGACGCAAGCGATCAATGATGCTCGCATCCGTTCCAACACCGCTTGACGATGGAACATGATTGGAACATAGAGGGATCACAACAGGGAACGCCGGTTGATCGTCGCATAACGGTATCGCAACATCCTGAAATTGGCACGATTGATCGTGCTGCTACGATGGCGATGACGGAACTGTGCGGGAAATCGGATGGTTACGGTCGAGTTAATGCGCCCGGCGAGACAGTCAGGCAGGAGGCGAACATCATGATGATCGTGGTGAGTGTTCTGGTTTTCACGGGTGCCATGGTTGCGGCGATGGCGACCATTGCGATGATGATCGCGCCCCAGTGGCGTCGCATCCTCCATCTGGCCACGGGCCATGTCGAACCGGCCTTCATGCCGCTGGCGACGCTGGTCGTCGCAGAGCGGCGTATCGCCGTCAGGCGCTGGGCGGCGGGCTCGCCTGCCCTCTCGCCGCTGTTGCGCCGCCGCGTGGCCGCTTGAGCTTGGCATAGGCGAGCATCGTGAACGGGATGCTTGCCAGATAGGCTAGGCACAGTGCGGTCAACGCATGCCAGGGCGCTGAGATCAGGGCAACACCGACGACTACGATGATTGCCAGTGCCTCGAACCGCACATGGCGGCGCAACCGGAACGACGTCCAGGAAAGGGTCGCGACGCTTGACACCATCAGCAGCGCGACGAATGCGACCCAGGGCGCGACCAGATAGGGTGAGGCGAAGAACGGCTCCCCGGTCCAGAACCAGAGATAGAGCGGCAGCATCGCAAGTCCCGCCCCGGCGGGAGCGGGAACGCCGGTAAAGAAACCGGCGGTCTTGCGCGGCTGGTCGGTGACGTCGAGCTGCGAATTGAACCGCGCCAGCCGCATGGCGCAAAAGACCGCTTGCAGAACCGCACAGATCCAGCCGATGCGCGGCAGGTTTTCCAGCGACCACAGATACAGGATCAGGGCGGGCGCGACGCCGAACGAGATGGCGTCGGACAGCGAATCAAGCTCCGCCCCGAACCGGCTCTCGCCGCGCAGCAATCGTGCGATACGCCCGTCCAAACCATCGAGCACCGCCGCGACCATGATCATGGTGACGGCGGCTTCCCACGACCCGGCAATGGCGAACTTGACCCCCGTCAGCCCGGAGACGAGCGCCAGCGCGGTAACCGCATTGGGCGCGATCGCGCGCAGGGGAAGACCGCGAGGCGGCTCGCCATCGGCACGACGGCGCGCGAAGCGGGGGGACAGGGCCATGGGATCGCGGCTTATTGCGCGATGCCGGTCATCGGCTTGCCGCCGACACGACCCAGCACCGTCTCGCCCGCGACCGAACGCTGACCCAGACAGACCTGCGGCATGACGTCATCGGGCAGATACACGTCGACGCGGCTGCCGAAGCGGATCAGGCCGACGCGCTGACCGGCGGCAACCATGTCCCCCGGCTTCACGAAACCGACGATACGACGCGCCACGAGCCCGGCAATCTGCGTGAAGCCATATTTTCGGCCGTCACGTCCCTCGACCACGAAGTGCTGGCGTTCATTCTCGTCCGACGCCTTGTCCAGGTCTGCGTTGAGGAACTTGCCCGAGATGTACACGACCTGGCGGATGACACCCGCAACCGGGGTACGATTGATGTGCACGTCGAACACCGACATGAAGATCGACACGCGGACCAGCGGCGCGTCGCCCAGTTCGCCGACCAGCTCGCGCGGGATCGGAACGCGCTGGATCATGGTGACCAGCCCGTCGGCGGGCGCGACGATCAGGTCGTCGCCTTGCGGCGTGGTGCGGATGGGATCGCGGAAGAAGGCGGCGATCCAGATGCACAGGCCGACGAACGGCCAGAACAGGATCTTGGTGACGAGCGTCGCGAGCAGGGTCAGGCCCACCCCGATCAGCACATATTTGCGCCCTTCGGGATGGACGGCGGGAAAGCGCCACTTGACGGTGGTGGTCGCGACGGGGGGCTTTTCGAGCGAAGGCATCGGGCCTGTGTACCTGTCCACCGGCCATCGCACAATCTTTTCGGTTCGTCTCGGCCCTTTCGTCCGTGACGCGGGGTGGTTGATCCGCCGCGCCCCCTCCCCTAGACGCAGGCCAAACCTGCCTAATCTGAAGGATGCGCATATGGCGAAGATCAAGGTGAACACCCCCGTCGTGGAGATCGACGGCGACGAAATGACCCGGATCATCTGGGAATGGATTCGCGAGCGCCTGATCAAGCCGTATCTCGACATCGAGCTGGCCTATTTCGACCTCTCGGTCGAGAATCGCGACGCGACCAGCGACCAGGTGACGATCGACAGCGCCCACGCCACGCAGAAGTACGGCGTCGCCATCAAGTGCGCGACGATCACCCCCGACGAGCAGCGCGTCGAGGAATTCGGCCTGAAGAAGATGTGGAAGTCGCCCAACGGCACGATCCGCAACATCCTGGGCGGCGTGGTCTTCCGCGAGCCCATCGTCATCAAGAACGTGCCCCGCCTGGTCCCCGGCTGGACCCACCCGATCGTCGTCGGCCGTCATGCGTTCGGCGACCAGTATAAGGCGACCGACTTCAAGGTGCCTGGCAAGGGCAAGCTGACCCTGAAGTGGGAAGGCGAGAATGGCGAGTCGATCGAGGAGGAAGTGTTCAACTTCCCAGCCGCCGGCGTCGCCATGGGCATGTACAATCTCGACGAGTCGATCCGCGACTTCGCGCGCGCCTCGATGAACTATGGCCTGAACCGCGGCTGGCCGGTCTATTTGTCGACGAAGAACACCATCCTGAAGGCCTATGACGGCCGCTTCAAGGACATCTTCCAGGACGTGTTCGACACCGAGTTTGCCGACCAGTTCAAGGCGGCGGGCATCGAATATCAGCACCGCCTGATCGATGACATGGTCGCCTCGGCGCTGAAGTGGCATGGCGAATTCGTCTGGGCGTGCAAGAACTATGACGGCGACGTGCAGTCGGACACGGTCGCGCAGGGCTTCGGCTCGCTGGGCCTGATGACCTCGGTCCTGATGACCCCGGACGGCAAGACGATCGAGGCGGAAGCCGCGCACGGCACCGTGACCCGTCACTATCGCCAGCACCAGCAGGGCAAGGCGACCTCGACCAACCCGATCGCGTCGATCTTTGCCTGGACCGGCGGCCTGAAGTATCGCGGCAAGTTCGACAACACGCCGGACGTCGTCCGCTTTGCCGAAACGCTGGAAAAGGTCTGCGTCCAGACCGTCGAGAACGGCCAGATGACCAAGGACCTCGCGATCCTGATCGGTCCGGACCAGCCCTGGATGACCACCGAGCAGTTCTTCGAGGCGATCCGCGTCAACCTCGAAACCGCGATGGGCAACTGGCAGTAATTTTTGCCCAAGATTGTGAGAAAGGGGCTTGGAAGCATTGCTTTCAGGCCCTTTTTTCTTGCTCTGACTATAGCCCCACTCGCCGTTCAGCCTGAGCGAAGTCGAAGGCCAAGGGCCTTCGGTCGCCCCGGGGATATGACGCACAAGTAGGCGCGTGGCCTTCGACTTCGCTCAGGCTGAACAGAGGTTTCCGGGTCGAGGGAAGCGGAAGTTTATGGCTTCCCAGGTGTCGGATCGGGCGTTGTCACCGCCCGGCCCGACCAACCAAAATCCGTTCACGCTGAGCGAAGTCGAAGCGCACGCCCCGCCCTCACCGCCGGGCGAACCCACCTATTCCCGCCCCTCCCGCTCCAAATACGCAATCACATCCGCCCGTGCGAGCGGATCGGCCAAGCCCGGAAAGGTCATCTTCGTTCCCGGCGCGAAGCGTTGCGGCGAGGTCAGCCAGCGGTTCATCGTCGCCTGGTCCCACCGTCCCCCGACGCGTTCCAAGGCAGCGGTATAGCCGTAGCGCGCACTGCCACCGGCGACCGGCTTGCCCATGATCCCATGCAGATTGGGGCCCGCCCGGTCGAGTTCGCCCTTGCCGATGGTATGACACGCCAGGCACTGGCCAAAGGTCCGCGCGCCCGCATCGGCATCGGCGACCCGCATCAGCGCGTGGAGCGAGGGATTGGGCCCCGCCGCCTTCAACCGCTCAGCCCGGTCGCCATCGCCGCAAGCGGCAAGTGCGAGGCACGGCAGGAGCACAAGCGCAAGCGCGGCGGTGATACGAAGCGACTTCATGGCATCGCCCTAACGCCGCCGCCGCGCCCTGCCCCATTGGACGAATCGCCCCATGACCGTTTCGTTCGATTAACGACCTGACAAGTGCGGCAAAGCCGGGTTATTCTGTCACCATGGCACTCAGGTTAGACAATCAGGGCTTTTCCGACGCCCTTGTGATCCTCGGGGCGGCGGGGATCGTCATTCCGGCCTTTGCACGCTTCCGGGTCAGCCCGGTCATCGGGTTCATCCTGGTCGGCCTTCTGGTCGGGCCAGCGGGGCTGGGCTCCCTCGTGCCCCATGCGCCTTGGCTCTATTATCTAACCATCTCCAACCCGGAGTCGATCGAGCCCTTTGCCGAATTCGGCATCATATTATTGCTGTTTTCTATCGGCTTGGAGCTATCTTTTCGTAGGCTTTGGGCGATGCGGCGCTTGGTATTCGGCACCGGTGCGGCCGAACTGATCGGCTCGGCGGCGTTGATCGGGACCGCGCTTCACCTGTTGGGGCAAGGGTGGGCAGGCGCGATCGGACTGGGCCTTGCGCTGGCGCTGTCCTCGACCGCGCTGGTGCTCCCGCTCGTCGGCACGACCAGTCCGGTCGGACGCGGTGCGTTTGCGATGCTGTTGTTCGAGGATCTGGCGCTGGTTCCGATCATCTTCGCCCTGGGCGCCATGGCCCCGACCGCCAGCGAAGAAGGCTGGGTCGGCATTGCCGGCGTGGCAATGCGCGGCGGATTGACCGTGGTCGTCATGTATCTGGGCGGCAAGCTGGTCCTGCCGCGCCTGTTTGCCCAGGCAGCGCGCACCAAGAGCCCCGAACTGTTCCTTGCCGCCTCGCTGCTGGTCGTCATCGTCGCCAGTGTGGCCACGACCGCCGCCGGGCTGTCGCCGATCGTCGGCGCGCTGCTGGCGGGCCTGTTGATCGCCGAGACCGAGTATCATTCGGAAGTCGAGGTGATGACCGCACCGTTCAAGGGCCTGGCACTCGGTGTGTTCCTGATCACCGTCGGCATGAGCCTGGACCTGCGGTTGATCGCGAAGAACTGGGACATGCTGCTGCTGGCGGTGGTCGGCGTGATCGCGGTGAAGGCGATCGTCACCTATCTGCTGCTGCGCGTCGCCCATGCCCGGCGGGGGGTCGCGGCCGAAACCGGCCTGCTGATGGGCAGCCCGTCCGAGACGACGCTGATCGTGCTGGGGACGGCCGCGCAGGCCCAGCTGATCCTGCCCTCGACCGCCAGCTTCTGGCAGACGGTGACCGCGATCGGCCTGACCATCACGCCGTTGCTCGCCAAAACAGGCCGGGTGATGTCGCGACGGATCGAGGCGAAGTCCGGCGATCTTCCGCCCGAACCCGAGGCGGATGGCGATGGCGGGCGCACCGTCGTGATCGGCTTCGGCCGCGTCGGCAAGATGATCGCCGACATGCTGACCGTCCATGGCCAGCGCTATGTCGCGGTCGAGGCCGATATCGACTCGGTGAGCGAGGCGCGGCGGGCGGGGTATCCTGTGCTGTTTGGTGACGTGGCTCGGGCCGAACTGGTCGACCGGCTGAACCTGCCCGCCGCCCGCGCGCTGATCCTGACGATGGACGATCCGGTGCTGACCGTGCGGCTGGCGCGGCGCATCCGCGATGCTGCGCCCGACCTGCCGATCATCGCGCGCGCGCGTGACATGGCCCATGCGACGGAACTGTACCGGGCGGGGGTCAGCGAGGCGGTGCCCGAGACGCTGGAAAGCTCGCTGCAACTGTCAGAGGCTGTGCTGGTCGATCTGGGCGTTGCGATGGGGCCGGTGATCGCCTCGATCCATGAGAAGCGGGATGAATTGCGTCAGGTCATCCGGCGTGAGGCACAATTGCAGCGGGAACCGAGAATCCGGCGGTTGCGGCGATTGGGGGAACAGGGCTGACTTTTGAATTCCTCCCCAAGCATGGCTTGGGGAGGAATTGGAGGTCAGCCCAGTCGGCCTAGCGCCGCGTGAAGCCGCGCGGCTTCGGCCATCTTGTCGGCGTGGTCGGCCTTCGCCTTTTCCACTGCTTCGGGCTTGGCGCGTTCGACGAAGCTGGCATTGCTCAGCCGCCCGCCCAGCGCATCACGTTCCTTTTCCACCGCCGCGATCGCCTTGGTCAGGCGCTGGCGTTCGGCGTCGAGATCGATCACGCCTTCCAGCGGCAAGACGAAGGTCGCCTCGTCCACCACGACCTGCGCCGCCCCGCCCGAGGCTTCGCCCTCTGCCGCCTCGACGCGGGCGAGACGCGCCAGCGCCGAAGCCTGGCGGGTCAGACGCGCCTTGGTCCCGTCATTCGCGTCACGCACGTGCATCGGCAGGCGCGCGCCCGGCGGTACGTTCAGTTCGGTACGCGCGGCGCGGATTTCGCTGACCAGACGGATCAACCAGTCGATCTCGCGCTCCGCCTCCGGATCGAGCGCACGGGCATCGGCCATCGGCCAGGCGGCCACGATCAGGTCATGACCGCGCACGCCCATGGCATGCCAGAGCTCCTCGGTGATGAAGGGCATGAACGGGTGGAGCAGGACCAGGATCTGGTCGAGCACCCAGCCCGCAACCGCACGGGTTTCGTCGCCACCGTCTTCACCGCCCTGGAGGACCGGCTTGATCAGCTCGAGATACCAGTCGCAGAAGCGGCTCCAGACGAACTGGTAGATCGCATTCGCCGCCCCATCGAAACGGTAATCGGCCAGCGCCAGGTCGACCGCCTGGACCGTCTTCACCGTCTCGGCGATGATCCACTTGTTGACCGCCAGCGTCGCGTTCGGGGCCTCGAGCGTGGTCGATGCGCCGATGCCGTTGGCCTGAGCGAAGCGTGCCGCGTTCCACAGCTTGGTCGCGAAGTTGCGATAACCCTCGACGCGGCGTTCATCCATCTTGATGTCGCGGCCCTGGCTCTCCATCGCCGCCATGAAGAAGCGCAGCGCGTCGGCGCCATACTGGTCGATCAAGCCCAGAGGATCGACCGTATTCCCCTTCGACTTCGACATTTTCGAGCCATCGGCGGCGCGAACAAGGCCGTGGAGATACAGAGTCTTGAAGGGCACATCATCCATGAAGTGAAGGCCCTGCATCATCATCCGCGCATCCCAGAAAAACAGGATGTCGAAGCCGGAGATGAGCACGTCGTTTGGATATCGTCCCGCCAACGTCTTGTCGCCGTTATCGGGCCAGCCCAGCGTCGCAAAGGGCCAGAGTGCCGACGAGAACCAAGTGTCCAGCACGTCCGGGTCGCGGGTCAGGGCAACGCCCTCGCCCGCCTCGACCTGCGCTTCTGCCTCGGTTTCGGCAACGAACACGCGGCCGTCGTCGGCGAACCAGGCCGGAATCTGGTGACCCCACCAGAGCTGGCGGCTGACGCACCAGGGCTGGATATTCTCCATCCAGTTGAAGAAGGTCTTCTCCCACGCCTGCGGCACGATCTTGATATTGCCAGAGCGCACCGCCTGGATGGCGGGCTGGGCCAGTGTCTTGGCGTCGACATACCATTGGTCGGTCAGCCAGGGCTCGATCACCACGCCCGAGCGGTCGCCGAACGGCGTCTGGATCGTACGCGGCTCGGCGTCATGCTCCTCGCCGTCCTTGTCGATGTGCGGGATCAGGACGCCCTCGTCCTTCAGCCGTGCGACGACGGCCTTGCGCGCCTCGGCAGTCGACAGGCCCAGGAACGCGTCGGGGATCAAGCCGTCCGACGTCTGGCAGATATGCGCCTTGGCATCGAGCATGTTGAGCATGTCGCGCGCTTCGATTCCGGCGCGGCGGCCGACCTCGAAATCGTTGAAGTCATGGCCCGGCGTGATCTTGACCGCGCCCGATCCCAGTTCGGGGTCGGCATGTTCGTCGGCGACGATCGGGATCAGGCGGCCGGTGATGGGCAGGCGCACCTGCTTGCCGATCAGTGCGGTGTAGCGCGCATCGTCGGGGTGGACCGCAACCGCCATGTCGGCGAGCATCGTCTCGGGCCGGGTCGTCGCGACCTCGATAAAGCCCGACCCGTCGGCCAGCGGGTAGCGCAGGCGCCAGAAGCTACCCTTCACCTCACGCGTCTCGACCTCCAGGTCGCTGATCGCGGTGCCCAGCCCGGCATCCCAGTTGACCAGTCGCTTATCGCGGTAGAGCAGGCCTTGGGCGTACAGGTCGACGAACACCTTCAGCACCGCCTTGCTGAAGCCCTCGTCCATGGTGAAGCGCTCGTTCGCCCAGTCCATCGAGCAGCCCAGGCGACGCAACTGGCCGGTGATCTGGCCGCCGCTCTCCGCCTTCCACGTCCAGACCTTTTCCAGGAACTGGTCGCGGGTGAAGTCGGTGCGCTTTTGCCCCTGCGCATTCATCTGGCGCTCGACCACCATCTGGGTCGCGATGCCCGCATGGTCGGTGCCGACCACCCAGAGCGCATCCTTGCCCTTCAGCCGGGCATGGCGGACCAGAATGTCCTGAAGCGTGTTGTCGAGTGCGTGGCCGATATGCAGGTTGCCGGTGACGTTGGGCGGCGGATTGACGATCGTCCAAGGCTCGGCATTCGGGCGGTCGGGGCGGAACAGGCCCTTTTCCTCCCAATGGCCATACCAACGGGCTTCGATTGCGGCGGGGTCGAACGTCTTGGGCAGCTCAGTCATGCCGCTGCCTTAATCACCCACGCCGCGAGACGCCAGATGCTATCAGGTGCGCGCACCAGGCCGGTCCAGAACGGCACGGATACGCTCATTCAGGTCGGCCCGACGATAGGGCTTGCGAATCAACTCATAGGAGCGCGCACCCTCGTCGATCGCCTCGTCGGCAAAGCCGGTGGTCAGCAACACCGACAAATGCGGATAGTCCCGCCGCACCACCTGCGCCAGAGCAACGCCGTTCATGCCGCCCGGCATGAGGATATCGGTGAAGAGCAGTTGGAAATCGCCGTCCTTCGCCAGATAGTCGAGCGCCTCGCGCGCACTACGGGTCAGGACGACGTCATAGCCCAGATCCTCGAGCATCGACTTGCCAAGATCGCCGACATCCTTCTGATCCTCAACCATCAGTACCCGCTCGACCCCGCCGTTGCGCGCAGGGAGGATCGGGGCACTGCGGCGTTCGGTAACGCCCGCGGCGCGGGGGAAGTACAACGCGATCACCGCGCCGTCGTCATCCTGTTCGACCGCCGCCAGGCCACCCGACTGGCGCATGAAGCCGTAAACCATGGCGAGGCCCAGCCCAGCGCCCTTCCCCATTTCCTTCGTTGTAAAGAAGGGGTCGAAAATCTTGTCGGCAATTTGGGGGTCGATGCCGGGGCCGTTGTCGGCCACGCGCAAGACGACATATTCGCCAGGTTCCAGATTGGCCGGGCCTTCGCCACCATCGGCGTTGCGGATCATGTTGCGAGTCGACAGCATGATCTCACCCTGCCGCCCGTCTCGAGACAGCGCCTCGCGCGCATTGGTCAAGATGTTGAGCAACGCCATCTCGGCCTGCACCGGGTCGATCCGGCAGTTCCAGAGATTTTCCTCCAGCCGCAGGCGCAGCGTGATGCCGTCGCCTGCCGTGCGGTTCAGGATCGGCCGGAAATCCTCGATCAACTGGTTGAAGTTGAGCAGCCGGTCGCGCAGTTCCTGCTTGCGGGCAAAGGCGAGCAACTGCTGGGTCAGCGTCGCGCCGCGCGATGCCGCCGCGCCGATCGCCTCGACCGCGCGGCGGCCGCTGCGATCATTCTGGTCGACCCGCGCCTCCAGGATATCGGCATAGCCAATAATGACCTGAAGCAGATTGTTGAAATCATGCGCGATGCCGCCGGTCAGCTTGCCGACCGCCTCCATCTTCTGCGCCTCGTGCAGCGCGTCTTCCGCCTCACGGCGGCGCGAAATGTCGAGCTGGCTACTGAAGAAATAGACGAGCTCGCCCGCATCGTCATAGACCGGCGACACGAACAGCGCGTTCCAGAAGGTCGAGCCGTTCTTGCGGTAGTTGAGCAGTTCGACCGCGATCTCGTCACGCCGATCGACCGCCGCACGAATCTGCGCCACGACGTCGCGATCGGTCTCCGGCCCCTGCAGAAAACGGCAATTGGTGCCAAGGATTTCCTCCTCGGAATAGCCGGTCATGAAGCTGAAGGCTTCGTTGCAGAAGACGATGGGGTTGTCGGGCTGGCGCGGATCGGTGACGATCATCGGCATCCGCGTGGTCTTCACGGCGGCGAAGAAGATGTCTGACTGCCCCGAATGCGGTTGCTTCGCATCGGCGATCGGGGGGGACGACACATGCGGGCGCATCGACTGCGTCATATCGGGCGTCTCATGTGTCGGGTTCATACCCTTCGAACCCGGCCAGCGCCCGCCGGTTCCGCGCGCACCGAATGCGCACGGAAAAGCCGGCGGCCGAGATCAACGCCCTTCGCGGGTGATCCGGGCGATCTCGCGGGCAACCATCGCCTCGACCATTTCGGGCAGATGGGTGTCGAGCCAGTCGCGCAGCATCGGGCGGAGCATGTCGCGAACCAGCCCTTCGAGGGTGCCGTCGCTGGTGGGTTCGGGCTTGACCATCATACGGCTGAGCGCCTCCAGGGAACCACGGCTGGCCTCGGCCGCACGCGGGGACACGATCGCCTCCTCGGCCTCGTCTTCATCGTCCATGGCAGGATGGACGGGCGGCGCAGCGGGAGTCGGCGCGGGCTGGGCGGCATGTGCCACCGGCGCGGGAGCCGGAGCAGGCGAGGGCGCAGGCTCGACCACGGCGCGCATCGCCGATTCCGCGGCACGCGCGGCGGCCGCCTCGACCTTCATGCGCAGCGGCATCGGGTCGCTGAGTTCCAGCACCTCTGGCGAGTCATCGTCCATCACCGGCGACGGCACCGGGCGCGGCTGGCGACGCTGACGCGCGGGCACCTCGCCCTCTTCGGCAATGATCCTTTTGATCGAGGAGAGAATCTCCTCCATCGACGGCTCGGCGCTGATCTCACCCATGACCGCAATCCCCATTGAAGCCCCCCAAAGGCCCCCGTCGGCCTTATTGCCGACTTGGTGCCGCTGCACCTGTGGTTAATGCGGGGCTCCTGTCAACAGGAGCGTTCACATCCGCGTCGAGCGGACGGGTGATCGCCGCCGTCTGCGCCGGGGTTCCGGCGGTCGTGCTGGCCACCGGCGTGGGCTCTCCATCGCCGCCCCAGTCGTTGATCTTGTTGCGCACGCGCTTGTAGTTGGCCACCGGATCATAGAGCGGACCGCCGTCCAGCCCCAGGTCGCGCGCCTCGGCATTGCCCATCGCCGCGATCAGCGCGAAGCCCGCCACATAGGCGTCGCGCCGTGCCGTCACCAGCGTCACCTGGCTGTTCAGCAATTCCTGCTCGGCGTTCAGGATGTCGAGCACGGTGCGGGTGCCGACGCTGTTCTCGGCGCGGACGCCCTCCAGCGACAGCGAGTTGGCGCGCACCGCCGACTCGGCCGACAGGATCACCTCCTGCGAGGATTGCCACACGGCATAGGCGGAGCGGACCTGCGCCACCACCTGCCGCTCGGTCGCGGTGGTGTTCTCCAGCGCCTGGCCGCGCAGGGCCTCCGCCTGACGCACCTGCGCCGCCGGGCGGCCGCCCTGGAACAGCGGCATCGACATCTGCACGCCGACCGTCGCATTGACGCCCGAGGTCGGCACGTTACCCGCGCTCGGCGGCGCATTCAGCGAGCCGAGATAGTTGAAGTAATTGCCGCTCGACACCGCGGCCAGGCGCGGCAGCCGGTTGGCACGCGCGACGTTGATGTCATAGCGGGTCGCATCCGCCGAGCGGCGCGCGGCGATCAACTGCGGATTCTGGTCCAGCGCGACGCCCACCGCCGCATTGGGCGATGCGGGCAGCGTCGGCAGCGCGGGCGGCTGCTCCAGCCCGACGGGCGCGATGCCGACGATGTTGATATAGTTTTCCCGGCTGGAGATCAGGCTGGCCTGCGCCGACTGAAGCTGCGCGCGCGCCTGGGCCAGACGCGCCTCGGACTGGGCGACGTCGGTTCGGGTCAGGTCACCGACCTGGAACCGGTCGCGCGAGGCACGCAGGTTCGTGTCCAGCACGTTGACGTTGCGGGTGTTGAGATTGACGATCGCCTCGTCGCGGATGACGTTCATGTACGCCGCGACGACGTTGGTGAAGAGATTGGCCTCCACCCCGCGCAGCTGCGCCCTCCCTGCATCGACCCGCGTCTCGGCGGCGCGCACCGCATTCTTGACCGCCCCGCCCTGATAGAGCGGCACCGACAATTGCACTTGGCCGGTGCCGACGCGTTCTGGGTTGAGGAAGTTGTTGTTGGCGACCACGATATTGTCGATGATCTGGCCGCTGGACTGCAGTGACGGCAGGCCATTGGACCGCGCGATCGGCACATTCTCGTCGGTCGCGCGCTGGGCGGCGCGCTGACCCGTGATCGTCGGGTTGGACTGGTACGCCCGCACCATGGCTTCTCGCAGCGTCTCGGCCGAGGCCGTGCCAGCGAGCAGAAGGGCCGCGCCGATCGCGACGCCGGAAGTCAGGCCAGAAGTCAGGTGCAGGCGCATGGTCCCTCAGAATTGAAAGGCGCGAGGACGGGCAAAGCCCGGCAGGATGGTGCATTCCGCATCGGCAAAGGCGCGCACGCCGTGGCCGCCCTCGGTCCGGCGACCGCTGGCCAGACGGGTGACGCCGTTCTCGACCAGGCCGGTGACGATGCGGCCGCCGACCTTGACCTGCTCGACCAGGGCCGCGGGCAGTTCCTCGACCGCGCCGTCGATGATCAGCACGTCATAGGGCGCACCGGCGGCATAGCCCGCGTTCAGCGGTGCCTCGACCACCTCGATCTTGCCCTGGCCCGCCAGCGCGGTGCGGGCGGCGGCGGCCAGTTCGGCCTGCTCCTCGACCGCGACGACGCTGGCAACGATGTCGACCAGCAGCGCGGCGGTGTAGCCGGTCGCCGCGCCGATCAACAGGACACGGTCCCCCGCCTCCAGATACGCCTCGGTCAGCAGACGGCCGGTCGCCATCGGCAGGTTGATCGCACGGCCCTGGCCCAGGTCCAGCGTGCCGTCCCGATACGCCACGGGGCGCAGGGCCTCGGGCGTGAAGACTTCGCGCGGCACCCGCGCCATCGCGGCGACGACACGCTGGTCGTTGACCGCGGTCGTACGCAGCTGGCTGACCACCATGGCGTGGCGCATCGCGTCGAAATTCGAGGAGTCATTGCTGGTCGTCATCATGGCCCATCCCTGTCGCACAACCGTTTTAGTTGCGCAATACACTAAATTGGTTCCCGCCGCTTCTATCGCGCAGGGGCTTTTCCGCCAAGCGCTTGCGCGGCGCGCACCCGGGAAACGCAAATCCCGGCTGCAAAAAATGCGCTGGCGGCCGCGCCATGTCGGGACCTTAGCATGGTGAGTGTCGTTGTATCCGCCATCGTGCCATTCGCACCGAAGCATCCATATCCTGGAGGGCGAGATGAAGAAGAGCATGGGCTTCATTGGCGTGACCGCCATCGGCTGTGCCGTTCTGTTCGGCTCCATTGCGGCGGGCTATATGGAACGACGTTTCCAGCCGCAGGAAAAATCGGCGCCGTCGTTCGGACAGGGTGTATCGCAGGCACAGGTCATGGAGCGCCGCCGGGGTCGTGCCGCACCGATCGCGGTTGCCGAAGCTGCCGTGCGATAGATCCGCCTGCATCCGCCCTTGCCACCCGTCGTCGTGGATAAGGCGCGCAGTTTTTTTACCCTGACGCATAGTCGCTGTTGACGCCGCGCGAAAAACCGCACACATGCCCGCCTCCCACGCATCGAGGCGCGATGGCGGAGTGGTGACGCAGAGGACTGCAAATCCTAACACAGGCCAGCTTTAAGGCCAATTGTTCGCAGATTTCTCGCTCTGTTCCTATCACCAGATATCATAGAGTTAGCGGTTCCTGTGCGTACTCCGCACAGGACTTTTTCGGTCCCGCTTCAGGCCGATTCGGCAGCCTCCATTTTCGCCATCGCGGCGGCGGCGCGCAGACGCTGCGACGCATACTTCAGGGCCATCTTGAAGGTCTGGTGACCGAGCACGCTTTCGATCTCCGCGACCGTGCAGCCCGCCTCCTCCATCCGCGAACCGGCTGCATAGCGAAGCCCGTGCATTGACCGGTTGTTGGGCATGGCGTCGATACCTTCCACCCGGCGGCGGATCGCGCCCGAAAGGCCGTTGGGCGTGAATGCCTTGCCCGCCTCGGTTGTGCAGATGACCACGCCTCGCCGGGGCAGTGCGTCAAGATGCTTTCGCAACGCTCCATGGCAGGCGATGTCGAGCAGCGCGGTCGTCTTCGACTGCCGCACTCGGATGATATCGCCCTGGAACTGCTGCCAGGTCATCTTCACGACGTCCTCGCGTCGCTGCCCGGTATAGAGCGCGACCAGCACGGGCGTGACCAGGTGCGGCGGCGCGCCGCGTAGGAAGTGCTCGACCTCGGCGTCCGACCAGACGACGATTTCCTTATCGCCGCCCTTCCGCTTCAGCCGCTTGATCCCCTTGGCCGGATTGAAACCGGCGGGGACATGGTCGTTTTCATCAGCCCAGCTATAGAGCCGCGACAGCATCTGCTTGATCTTGTGGGCCTTGCGGACGGTCTGGGCATGGTCGTCCCGCACCGCCTTCAGCATATTGCGAGTCGCGACGGCATAGCGCACGTCGCCCAGCTCCTCGACGATCAGGTCCAGCGTCCGCCCATAATCCAGCTGGGTCGCGTCAGCGAGGCCGCGGAACTCGGGACTGCGGCGATACTGGCCGACCAGCCACTCGAAGCTGCTCCGCGCGACCGGCTTTTTCGCCCCGCGCGCCTCAACGACTGCGAGCAATTCGGCATAGCGCTCCATGAATCCCGAGCGGCTGGGCTGCTCTGACCAATGGAGCGCCGGGTCATGCGGCAATGGCAGATCGCCCGTCAGCTTGTGCCGGAACCGCCAATAGGTCCCCTTCGACAGATAGGTGTATTTGAGGTCAGTTCCGGCCACGTGCGCGCCTTCTCTCGAAGAAGCGGGCTTCCTCCTCGTCCTGTTCCTTGCCCTGCTCGGCAGCGGGGATCGGCTGGTCGGTCATGCGGTCAACGAACCGGTCGAGGTCGACGCGATCCCACATGATCCGGCGGCCGATGCTCTTCGCTTGGATGCCCAGCGTCTTGAGCGTCGTCGGGCTGATGCCCAGATATTCTGCGGCGTCAGCGGCGGACAGCAGCCGCCCCCAGCGCGCCCGGAACGGTATGATCGGGGTCTGGTCCATTATCCCCTCCCCTCCATCGGAATATGAGCGCGCAGGAATGCCGCCAAGCGCGCAAGGGCTTCGGTGTCAGCGACGACGCGGACCCGGCGGCACTCGGGGGCGGCGGTGATGGCTTCGCAAAAGAACTGGATGGGGTCCGGGCCCGTGCCATCATGGCCGCTGCGATACATGCAGCCCGGCGGCGCGATGCGCATAGCCGCGTCCAGCGTGGCTCCGGCTTCCCACAGGCTGATGAAGCCATTGCGTGCCGCGTCGCTATCCCGGCCGCTATCGAACGACGCACGCGGACGAGCGGCACGGAAGATGCCGAAAAGCTCCTCCCGGTCGAACAGCTGTTCAGAATAGGCGTGCTCGCAAAAATCGGCGAGCAGGATCAGGGAATCGGCGTCACGCATCTCTGCGGCCCTCCTCAGGAACATATCGCCGCCAGAGCGCCCGAAGCGCGTCGAGCCATGCGGTTGCATCCTCGCGTATCTCTTGCGTGGACCCCTTGCGGGCGAAGAAAGAATGGTCGTCGACCTGGGCGAGGATCCAGCACCGGGTGAACGGGACCGGCGGCTCGCCGTGGTGATGCAGGCGGATTTCGATCACGGCATGGGTGGCCTCGGACTTTTCAGAGGTCCAGCTGGCCAGTGCCCGCTTCCGCAGGATCGACAGCCGACCCAACAGGATGATGCACCACGGACCGAAAGACCGCGTCCGCCCCTCCTCCATCAGCTTCCACACCTCCGGCTGACGCTGCCAGCTGTAGGCGCTCTCGCTCATCGCAAAGCCGGTCGCGGTCATGACGCAAACCTCACTGGCGCGGCGGCGCGCGTGGGAGCACCATCCGACAGCCGACACGCGAGTCGGCCAATGGAGAGGTTCGACATGAAGCTGTTTGCCGCTGCGCTCACCGCCGCCGCCCTGCTTTCCACGCCCGCGCTGGCCGCGCCGTGCCGCGACGCCAAGGGCAAGTTCGTCAAGTGCCCCGAGAAGACCGCACCGGCGGCCACGCGCTGCAAAGCAGCGAATGGCAAATTCGCCAAATGTGGGACGCCAGGCGCGAAGCCAGTAAAGTGATGAGACTGCCCCGGCGGATTGCGCGGCGGGGCCTTCCCTGATCCCATCGCCTCGGGCAGTATCCAGCGATGCTTTGGCCCTTCGTCGTTCACCAGACCTATCACCGCCGTAGGGACATCCACGATCCGTTTGGCGGACAACAGCAGGGTGGCATCTCCACCCCCGCCGCCGCGCCGGGGGTTTTCATCTTCACTGGTCATGGTGGCCACGGGATCGGATACAGCGACCGATTTCACGACGACGGCAGCCTTCGCTACACTGGTCAGGGGCAGAAGGGCCCCATGCAGATGATCTCGGGCAATCGCGCTATCCGCGATCATGCCGCATCTGGCAAAGACCTGCTCGTCTTTACACAGCAAGCGAAGGGCGGCCGGGTCCGCTTCGAAGGCCTTTTTGCGTGCGCCGGCTGGGATATCGAGACCCAATCCGACATCGACGGGTCGCCGCGGCCAGCGATCGTTTTTCATCTCGTGCCGCAGCCGGAGCTGGATAGCGAAGCTGCCGGCTTGGAGACCGAATTGCCGCCAGCGGCGCCGCTCGCCGATTTGAAAGCCCGAGCCATCGCCGCAGCCAGCTTCACGCCATCCACATCGACCGCTCCCCCGCGTACCGTCTACGAACGCAGCAGAGACGTTCGGGATTATGTACTCGCCAGGGCAGACGGTGTTTGCGAGGGGTGCGATCAGCCGGCGCCATTCGTGACGAAATTCGGGCGCCCATATCTCGAAGCCCACCATATCCGACGTCTGAGCGATGGCGGCCCTGACGATATTCGATACGTCGCTGGCATCTGCCCCAACTGTCACCGACGCGCTCATTTTGGATCGGATCGCGAGGCGTTCAACGCAACTCTGACGGCGACCGTTCTTGCGAAGGAATAAGCGATAAGATCCGAGATAGATTTGAGCCATTTTTAAGCCCCCACCAAGTCACGGAATAAGATCGGCTGCGCAGTGCCGTCGGCATATTCGGCATCGAGCCAGGCGTCCGCACGGGGTTCATCTCCGGCCCATTTGTCGGGAAAGGTGCGTCCCGCAATGAGCTCGCGAATGCGCGCCTCCTCCTCGGAGTTGATCAGATCGACCTGGGCCCGGCTCTGGATGTCCAAAATCCGGTCCAGCGCTTCGGCGCGGGCTTCCAGCGTCAAAGGGCCCATGCGCTGCGGGTTCTTGGCGATCGACCCATCCTTCAGCCTCTCGACGCCGCTCTTACGGTGGCGCTGGGCCGGTTCGCGCATCCAGCGGTAGAGCGGCTTGAGTTCGCGCAGCGGCGTCAGGTGCTGCCACGCCTGCATTTGGACGATGACTTCCAGCGCCGTGTCGCGCGACGCGAGCGGGCAGCCAATGCAGCCGGTCCGCGCGTTGATCTCCGTCGCGTCATCGCCGCCATAGGCATCCGCAAGAATGGCGACCGGCCAACCGCCAAATTCCGGACGGGGCGCGTATACCTTGAGCCAGTCCCATACTGTGCAGACGCGCCAATGCAGGATCGGAGCGAGGGTCGCGATACGCCCCCGGATGCCCTTCGCGTCGGGTAGAACCTGCTGATACCAGCCCTGACCACATTCTGCGCCGTCCTTCGAGCAGGACATAGCTATCCGCCCGTCGCGAACCGCGCTTTCGCCCTCGCGGACGCCGGTGATCATCAGGGCCGTCCCGTCGAGGTCGGCGATCGCCTCGCCTAAGGCGTCAGCCATCGGCTCGACCTTGATCTGACGGGTACACCAGCGAAGAGTGTTGTTGTTCGGCGGTGGCACGCCGCGCCCCAGGATGTAGACCATGAACCGCTTGTCGAGCGGTGCGCGCACGACGGTCAGCTTGATCCAAGACTGCTCCCGCAGCTTCGCCATTATCAGCTCCGCCGCGATCTGGATCGGCGGCAGCTCCTGGCGCGTGTCCGCGTAGAAGACATGCAGGGTATCAGGCTGCGGCAGCTCTCCGGCCTCGATCAGATGGACCAGCAGCGTCAGGGTCGCGGTGCTATCTTTCCCCCCAGACCACGCCAGCGCGACGTGGCGATGCCGTGGCCAATAGGCCCGCAGCGACGCTAGCGTCAGCTCCACCGCCTCTTCGTGAACCATGCGGACACCGCCCGCAAACAGATTGTCTACGGCGCTCATGCCTCTCCCCCATCGCTGACGTGAGAGGCGGGGGTGGCGATAGCCAAGAACCCATGGATGGCGTCCTCAATGATTACCTTGGTCATGCTGTCCGGCGTAAAATCGCCATCGTCGCCACGGAATTCATAGTCCGCGACGAAAGCTGCGACCTTATGATCTAGCCCCTGGCGGATCGCGTCTGCGGAGAGGGTGGAGAGGGCGCGTTCCATTTCCGCAGCTAGGTCGCGGAAGTGCGTCGCCTGCCAGTGAAAGACGGACGCAGGAGCCTTGCCGGAAAAACCGTGGCTTTCTGCATATCCCTCAAGGCAATCGGCCTGCGTGCGGATCCGGCCGATAATGTCATCCACCGCCTCCCGATCCATCGCGGGCGGGGCGGCGCGGGTGGTGGCGTCACGCATGTTGAGCAGATCGCTGACGATCTCGGACGGACAGTCGGCCGGCGGGCTACCGGCGTTGTCGGCAATCGCCGTCATCAGAGCGCGACCGACATTCGCCATGTCGCGTACCTCTGCCAGCGCGGTGGGATAGCCCTGCTTCTGCCAATCGTCGGCAGCGTTCTGGATCGTCTCCAGAATGTCAGCATGGTCAGGCGAAGCACTACACTTCGTGCTATCGGGTATTTGGTCAGCCACAGCCGGCCTCCTCAGATTGAGCGGGAACCACGACGACGCTGAACGGGTGGACGGTGATCGAATGATCTTCGCCGTCGAGCACGACATGCGCATAGGCAGTGTGGTCACGGCCGGGATGAATGACAGTGCCGGCGCGGCCTTCGAGCTCGCGGCCTTCGTTGGTGATCATCACCCGCGTCCCATGGTCCAGGTCGACGCCATAGTTGCGACGGACATAGGCATAGGGGTCTCCGACCGGCCGCGTCGGACCAGCGCGCCGCACCGACACCACGCGCAGGAAATCGCGGAAGGTGCAGTCGAAGGCGTCGGTATAGTCCAGGAACCGCGCATAGACGGCGGCGCTGCGACTGCGTGCGGCGATGACGGAAGAGCCGTATGGCTGCACCGTCACCTCGAACAGCGGCCAAACACTGGCGGCGGGGGTCACTTCCGCACCTCTTTGTCGGGATTGAGTCCGAAGCGCGCGCATATCTCCCGCGATCGCGTCGAGCCCTGGCCGAACACCCCCATGACGGCGTTCCACAGCGGGCGACGACGCTGCCGGTCGGTGGTCGGCGCGCGGTCGATTTGCCGTACGGCGTTGCGCACCAGCTGCTCGTCGACCGTCAGCGGATCGACCAGCCACGTGTTCGCCGCGATCGATGCCGCCAAGCCTTCGGCGTGCCGATCGGCCGCATGGGGCCATTCCTGTACCGTGAAGTTCATGACCGGATCGAAGGGGTGCGCCGATGGATTGCGCCGGTAATGGGCGACGGTGAACTGCGCGGCCCAGCGCTGCGCCGTGGCGCGATCCGGCGCGGGGTGAACCTCGTCCATGCCGCTCACGTGCATGCACCACAGCCGGTTATCGACAGGGGCGTTCACGGGCGCACCTCGGCTTGCACGACACAGACCTGGGAGGAATCGCGCGGGGGCGCAGCCTGGTCGGCCGGGACGGCGCTGGGCACGGGGAAAAGAGCGGCAGTGATCCGCTCGATATTGGGGATCAGTTCGTCGATCAGCACCATGACCGCGACCCCGCCCGCAAAGGCGAAGACGGCAAGCGACAGGGTGCCGAGCGCGAGCATCGCGTAATCGGTCGGGGTCATCGGATAGCCCTCCGGTGAGTGGAAAATTCGGCGCGGGAAGCAGAGCCACCGGCGCCAAGGATGCGGCCGGGCACATACGACTCGTATTCGTCGCGCGGGCGCCGGAACGGGCGGTGGCCCCAGCCATCAGGCAGTACGAACTTGAAGCAGCCGTTCGGCGCGATAACCTTGATCCGGCCGCCCTTCATCGCCTTGATGACCGGGCACTCGAACTCGAACACGGCGGGCAGATTGCCCAGGCCAACCACGACTTCCTCGCCCACCGACTGGCGGCGGACCATCATCGACTTGCAGGTCAGCGGGTCGAGCCCGAGCTTGATCAGCGCGGCGACCTGCTCGCGAGTCCAGCGATCGCCACCGACCTGGTAGCCATTGACGATCTCGTACCCGGTGATGTCGCCGTACCACGGGTATCCATCGGCCAGCTTTGACGCGATCACGGCACGGATATGCGGCTGCCGCCCGATTGGCGGGAGGTTGGGATCAGCCAAGGCTCGCCTCCACATACTGGAGGGCTTCGCCAAGTGCCGCGAGATCAGCCGCAGCCTTCTTCGCCGCACGCTGGGCGATGATGAACTCGACACGGGCGTCAGACGCGGCCCGCTCGGCATAGCCCATGCCGTCCTTCAGGTTGGCCAGCACCGCATTGGCCGCAGGCGACTTGCGCTGGCCGCGCGGCGCCTTGGTCAGCGCGGCGGCCACTTCGATCAGCCGGATCAGCGCATATGGCGACTTGATCCCCAGCTTCTCGGCGCGCGTGCGGAAGGATTCGAACAGGTCGCCCCGCTCGTCAATCCGGGCGGCCAGGGTCCGGTAAAGCTGCGGATCGATCGACGCCTCAATGATCATGGGCCCGAGCTGCTGATAGCGGCCGACCTTCCAACGCATCTCTTCGACGGTCTGGTCCAGATCTGGGTCGATCTCGGCCAGCGTCACAGGCCCCGGGCGGCGTGCGGTTCCGGCAGTCATGCGACCTCCCCGCGAGCGAACTGGCGCTCCCACTCGACCCGGCCCGGCCAGGCGTTCCAATATTCGTTAGCCAGCGCCTCGGCAGAACCACCGGGCAGCGTCATCTCGAATTCGGACCAGCCGATCACATCGGTCTGATGCTGGTGACAGCCCATCGACAGGGGGACGCAATACCGGTCGCTGACCTTGGAGCTCAGCCCCTTGGCGTCAGCGGTCCCCTTCCCCGCATGATCGACATGCGCGGCTTGAATAAGGCCCAAGCAGCACGGGTTACGACCCTGACACGCGCACGGCAGCTTGCGCAGCCACCGGCGGTACTCGTCGGCACACTTCCATGCCGGGCGCCCAGCGCGGCCGGGCTTGCGGGTCTGGAATGCCGATCGCGGCAGGCGGGCGGCGCGCATCACGACGTCACCCGACGGGCGAAGGTAAACCCGGCAGAGAAACCGAGCCACCACACCGCGATCGAATAGCCACGATGGTCGATCGGTCCGTTCGGGCCTTCGACCTCTGTCAACGCCGCGAAGATGCGGACACGGGGGAAAAGCTGGCCGCGCATCAGCCGCGCGCCATCAGGTGCAGCATGTCGACCTGCTGGCCGACCGGCATCATATCGTAACGGGTGACGCGACGGCGCATGATGCGCTCGACACGGCGGGTCAGCGGATTGCTGTGACCTGCCCGCGCCTTCGCCGCGTACAGCTGGCACATGGCGCCCATCGCGCCAAAGCCCTCGGCATCCGCCCGGCGACCGCGACGCTCGTAATGAGCAGCGACAGCTTCGCGCACTTCGACCGGCGGTTTCGGGTTCGACTCACTGGGAGCCATAGCGATCTCCTCGACCGCTTCGCTCGCATCAGGCGGCGATCAGCGGTGAGGAGAGGTATGTGGGACACGTCCTATGTTGTCAACGAACAATCGTAGGACACGTCCTATTATTCCTCAGGCGGCATCCAATCCGCCTCGAATTCATAATCCGAATCGACGGCATCCCAGTCCGGCGGCGGCGGTGCGGCGGCGACTGCGGGCAACACTGGCTGCTCGCCGTTGAACGCCACGCGCACCCACCCGACCTTCGTTTCAAGCGCTTGGAATATTGCGATGGTGGTATGGCCCTGGCGCCAATAGGTGCCGATCAGGACGGCGCGCTCAGAGGGTAAATAGCCGAGTTGGACACCACGGCAGGAATAGACGGCGATCGCGTGCTCGTCGTACTTGTTGTTGGGCTCCGGCCTGAGTTCTACAGGCTCACCTTCCCTGCATATCGTCAGTTCGAAACGGCGGTCTGGCCCTCGCTTGTTCGGATAGTCGATGCCGACGACCGCGATGGAAAGCGGCCTCATTTAACTTTAAACGCTCCCCGAACGACGATAAAACCACATGCTAATACCCCTATAGTAAATCCCCAATCCAACGCCATATGTTGATACGGATCAAAATCTGACGGAACAAATCTGTGGATCGTGTAAAGCGCACCTGCCCCGCTCAAGCCCGCCATTGAGCTTTTGGGCAGCTTCTTTACGAGTGGATCTAAAGCTTTTCCGATTGTCTCAAGCGAGCCACCGCTATTAACTCCATCGGTAGGCACTCACCGGCCCTTTTGAGAAGATACAATTGCATAATATCCCGAAAGCCCAGCAACAATTAGGCTACCGGAGCCTAGAAGACTGGCGAGCTCAGACCCCTGTGGGAAGTAGGTCGCTATAGCGCACGCCGCTGCGATGGCGGAAAATCCACCACACGCCATCACTCCAGCACCGACGCGGCGCAGGCGATGTGCTTCAGCTGCCGATGTTTCCATACTAAGAGACAATGTGTCTATCGGAATAGACGCGTCAAGCTGAATGTAGCCCTCGGCGGAGACAGGCAGTGTCCAAACCGTCCCATTAGATGGGTCAGCATCGCTATCAGCAGTCTTCTTTATTCCTACATCAGAAGAATATCCATCCTGCAATGGGGACAGCAGAAACAATGCCGCAGCCGCAGGCAAAACGGCTTGCCTCATCATTTTGCAGCAGCCTCCTGCATTTCGATATCTTGTACGATACGGGCAAGGTGGTCCTGCAAATCTTTAATTCCCACCCGGCTTAAGGTCAAATTAACGACAAACCGCCCCATCATTTCGTTATTGTGCGGGATCTTTTCGTAAAACGAAATTTTGAATGTCGATGCATCCGCAATGACTGCGGCAATACCATCAGCAAATACGGTACTGGTATCAGCAGCCGAATTGTAGAATGCTAGCTCCGTTCCGGCAACTTTTCGAACTGGTGGAAAGTCCATCAATGTGTCCCTTTAAATGTCTCTAGCGAACCGAATTACGCGCCCCCAAATTACGACATCAGCGGCATCGACCTCATAGGCATCGATCGTCTTGTTATCGGAGATGACGAGCACCTTCGAACCGCCGGCGACGGGGCGCAGGCGCTTGATCGCCGCGCCACCGTTAATCGAAGCAGCATAAATGCGGTCCGCGTGCAGCAGCTGGTTCTGCGTCGTGTCGATCCAGACCAAATCGTTCGGCAGTAGCGTCGGGAGCATGCTGTCTCCTGCCCCGGCGGCCAATCGCAACCGGTGCGGCGGCGTACGGGTGAACGACCGGAGATAGCCCAGGTCGAATGCGATCGGTTCTTCCTCGACATAGTCGTCAACTGTCGCGCCTGGGCCCATGGGCAGCGAAAGATCGAGACGGGTAATTGAGGCGACCTCGCCCGCGTCCACTGACCTCACGATCGGTTGGTCCGGCTGAACGGCCGCCGCTGCGTTGCCTGCTGACAACGACGGATAGGCGATCGAGACAAGCTCGCCGCTCGACAAGCCCATGACCTCCTCGATCGCTTGCAACGTCTCAACCGCAGGTCTTTTACTTTTGCCGCGATCGATGTCGTAAAGGACCTTGCCCTTCGACCCAAACCGCTCCTGCAACCGCGCATCATAAAAATCGCGAGCGCGATCGGCACGAGCAATAGCGCGACGGACGGCAGTTTGAAGGGGCGTTGCGGCTTCGTCGCTCATGTAGGTTGCATCCCACAATTCCGAAGCCGCAGATAGATTAGGACATATCCTACCTTTTTGACTTGACGGTAGGACGCTTCCTATATAGCTTTCCGGCTTATGGACATGCAGGCTCTTCCCCTGTCGGACGCGATCAACGCCTTCTTGGCCGGTCATCGCATGGCCGCCGCGACATTCGGTCGGCTCGCCCTCAACGATCCTGGGTTCATCACCCAGTACCGCAAGGGCCGGAGGGTGTGGCCTGAGACCGAAGCTCGGATCCGCAATTTCATGTCGGACTACCAACCTGCCCGAGCGGCAGCATGATCGCCGACATTCACTTCCTCTCCCTGGCGGCTGACCTCCCCAAGACGGTCGGCCCCTCCCTCACCGGCGGCGTGGTTCTCCCGCCCGCCGCCGGTGATTTTGTCGACCAGCGCGCGGGCGACCGCGATGCGGACGGCGCGGGGTGCGGTGGAAAGGGTTTCACTGTTCATAACGGAGGCGATACCAATGCCGTTCAGTAACGGGTTGGGCAGCTGCATCCGGCTGACCCAAAGTTCGTACCGCGATGCGGTATCCGAGACCGTCCGGGATCTGCAGGAGGGCGGCACCGACCAGGAGATGGCCGATGTGTGGGGCGTCAGCGCCTCGACCGTGGGCAATGTTCGCAACCGGTCGAACGACCTGTCGGCCATCAACCTGTTGAAGATCGGCAAGGCGTTCGGCCCCGGCTCGCTTGATACGGTGCTGGCGCTGATCGGCGCGCGGGCCGTCGCGCGCGATGCAGTGACCGTCGATGTGGGCCGCGTACCCTGCGACGTGGCGAAGACGCTGCCCATGCTGATCGAGCTTCTGTCCGATGGCGACTGCTGCGCTGCCGATGTGCGCGCGCTCGACCAAGCGGGAGCCATCGATTGCCTGATCAAGGTCGCGGACATGCTGCGGGACGCCCGCGACAACCTGCGGCTGAAAGCCATCTGACGAGGACCAATCGGCCGGTCTGACCCGGCTCTGGAGTGACGACAATGACGATTGCCAACGATGACGCGAGGGCGGCTGGTGCTGCCTTCGCGACAGAAGAATTGCGTCTTGCGATGGTGCAGCCTGCGGCGGCGGTGATCGTCTCCGGCGGGCTGCATTACCGCTTCCTGCCGATCAGCGATCCCGGCCGGGCGGTGATCCCGCTGTTCGAGGTGGCTGCATAATGGCCGACCACATCGACATGGCGAACGACCTCGCCGCCGAAGAGACCGAGCGTCACATCGCTGCCGCCCGTCAGCCGATCCCGGTCGGCGAGGCTGGCGACTGCGATCAGTGCGGCGACTATTTCGAACGCCTGGTCAAGGACCACCGGGGCTGGCGCTGCGGCTATTGCCGCGACGGTCGGCGGAAGGCGCGCTGACATGGCGGCGGATAACACCTGTGCCGGAAAACCGGCACAGAAGGGCCATCCCCTAAAGGTCGAGCGAATGATGGGGCTGCATACGGCGGCGATGATGATCGGCGGCATCGAGAAGCTGGCCGGTGCGCTCGACATACAGGAGCGCGGCACGCGTGCCAAGATCAGCGGCGAGCGGGGGGTATCGAATGATGACCTGCTGGCGGCGGCGGCAGCGCTGGACAAACGCGCTGACCACGTGCGCGCCCATGCCGAGAAGTTGCGGCAGGAGGCCCAGGCAGCGTGACCGAAAGCCTGCTGCTGGAACTGCTCGACGCTGGCACGCCGCCGCTTCTCGTCGCCAAGGTGGCGGCGGAGCTGGCGCGTGCTGAAGCGTCAGTAGAGGCGCGCATTGCCGCCGCCATGCAGCCGACGAAGGGCGCGCTTCGGATGCGCGCATATCGCGAGCGTCACGCGCCGTCACAAAGCGTCACAAGTGACGCTGGTGACGCACTCGTGACGGAAAGCGTCACGCACCCCGCCCCCTCCCCCTCTCCCCTTCCTTCCCCCTGCACCCCCAACCAACCCCACGCCCCCACCCCCACCCGTGAGGATACTCCCGCGAGGACGCGCAAGCTCGCGAGCTGGCCGTGCCCGGGGGGCGTCGACCCGCAACACTGGTCGGACCTGCTGGCCAATCGGCGGGCCAAGCGGATGGCGCTCACCCCGACCGCACTGGAGCACCAGCTTCGGCAGATCGAGAAATTCACCTCGGACGAGTGGCCACCTGGCCGGATCGTCCAGCACGCCGCCGCCAAGGGCTGGGCGGCAATCCACGACCCCCGCGAAAAGCACGAGAACCGCAATGGCAACCGACCTCACCAGAATGACAGACCGCGCAGTCGCGGCCTTCTCGGCGCAGTCCTTGACGCCGAGCATGCAGACCGTGCTGGATTTGGCTTTTGAGCCGACCGCGACCTTCACCGCGGCGGACATTGCGCTGATCGAGCCAATCGCCGCCGCCGTCGCAACGGTCAGCATCGCCGAGGAGCGCGTTATCCGCCAATCGCTCGGCGCGCTGTCGGCATCGCTGCCCCAGCAGGATCGCGGCGAGGCGGGCAGCCGCCTTCAGCTGAACACGTATATGTCGCTGCTGGCAGGCTGTGATGAGCGCGCATTGGCCCACGCTTGCCGCCGCTGCCTCGACGAGCTCGATTGGTTTCCGACCATCCATCAGCTGAAAGAGCGGATGCGCAACTGGGTCAGCCCTGAGGCGGCTGCAATCAGCCGAGCGAAGGCGATCATGCGCGCCGGGCGCCGCGCCAGCGATGATGGAGAGGCTGCGCCGCTGCCTGACGATGAGCGCGAGCGCGTGAACGCCTTCCTGCGGACCCACGGGATTGGCACCCGCTTCGCGCCCGACGGCTCTACCTATCAGGAAGCCCCGATCAGCGACGACGACCAGGCGGCGGAGGCCAAGGCAGCATGACCGTTCGAATTCTCGAGGGCGACTGCCGCGATGTGCTCGCATCCATTCCGGACGCTAGCGTCAATTGCTGTGTCACATCGCCGCCGTATTTCGGCCTGCGCGATTACGGCGTCGACGGCCAGATGGGGCTGGAGGATTCGCCGGGCGAGTTCATCTCGGGAATGGTCGAGGTGTTTCGGGAGGTCCGGCGCGTGCTGCACGACCACGGAACATTGTGGCTGAACATTGGCGACAGCTATGCCGGGGCGCCGGGCGGCTTCCAAGGCAAGAACGGGCAACGCTCTTCACGGACGTTCACCGCCCGAATTGATCACGATAAGCGATCCGAAGGTTTCAAGCCCAAAGACCTGATCGGCATTCCATGGATGCTCGCTTTCGCGTTGCGTGCCGACGGCTGGTATCTGCGCCAGGACATCATTTGGTCGAAGCCCAACCCGATGCCCGAGAGCGTGCAGGATCGATGCACGAAGGCGCACGAGTATCTATTTCTATTGAGCAAAGGGCCTCGATACTTCTTTGATCAGGAGGCCATCGCCGAGCCTATCGCGGCCGCGTCGGTTGCTCGACTCGCCCAGAATGTCGAACAGCAGCTGGGCTCCGATCGTGTCCCCGGTAAAACGAACGGGCGGATGAAGGCCGTCGGCAAGGGCAACGCGCGCACCTTCCGCGGCGGCGGCGCATATACGGGCGGCAAGAGCTTCAACAATTCGGCAGCAGCAGGTCGTGGTAGCCACGGCAACGTCCCGAACGAAACGGGGATGCGCAACAGGCGATCTGTATGGTCGGTGGCCACCCAGCCGTTCAAGGAGGCGCATTTTGCCACCTTCCCCCCGGCGTTGGTCGAGCCATGCATCTTGGCCGGCTGTCCCATCGGCGGTGTCGTAATCGACCCGTTTTTCGGTGCCGGCACCACCGGCCTGGTTGCCGACCGGCTCCAGCGTGATTGCATCGGCATTGAGCTCAATCCCACGTATGCCGACATAGCGCGCCGCCGCATCGGCGCCGACGCTGGGATGTTTGCCGAGCTTTCCGGGGAGGCGGCATGAGGTGCCCAAGAACACCGGCACCCCGCCACCGTTTGAAACGGTCGACATATGCTTCCGTAACGGTGTCGTTGTGCGGGGCGTCACGCCGAAGCGGTACCGGTGGTCGCTGGCCGATCGGGCTTATCCACCATCCTACGACTTCGACATCATCGACTGGCAGCTGACCGCAAAGGGGTGAGCGATCCACGGTGTTTATGGTATGTTCTCAACAGATTGGCAGGGCGGATTTTATGGGGCGCAGCAAGGGTAAATTGAGCAAGGGCCAGCCGCGCGGCAGCCGGTCGGCATCGGGGCGCAAGCGTGATCGGACGCCTGTTTCGCTGATGCCGTGCGAGGGCATCCAGCGCCGTCGCGCGCTCTATGGTCTCCCAGCAAATGATGTGGGCGAGGTGGACGCCAAGGCGCGCCAGGATCGTGGGCGCAAAGCCGAGACGGACACGTGCGACGCGATCGGCCGGGCCTATTGCGCCGGGCTGCTCGGGACTGGTCGGCAGGCCGAAGACCGGCTGAACGCCGCGCGCCGCATAGCCGCCGCATACTGGTCGGCCTATGGCTTCCCGACACCTGACAGCCTCGCGCGCTTCCAGCCTCAGCAGGGTAAGCTGCCATCCGATCCAGAGCGTGACGCCCTGCGGGAAGCGTCGCTGACCCGGTCGCTCGACCTGATCAACGCGCACGGCCGGCACATCCGCCTCGCCTTTGACCAGCTCGTGATCAACCCCAACCCGGACAGCGGCCCGGCCTGGCTGGACGCTATCGTCATGGCCCACCGCGCCAAGGGGCAGGCTCAGGCCAGCCAATACCAGCAGATGGAGCGCGCACTCGACGGTCTCGATTTGATCGCTTGACGTTCCGGTTTATTTCCGGCAGGTGGTCATGGTGCACGTTGTGCGTTTGTAATGATTAGGGCGGCGATGCTATTCGCCGCCCTTTTCGTCTTAGCTTGGCTGGTTGATATCGTCGACAGGCCCCCAGATGGGCGCGTTGTAAGACGCCTTCATGATCTCGATGGCTCGCTCGCAATCTCCTTTGCGATTGTAACTCTCGCTGCTGACGGCGATAGTTTTGCCATTGCTAGCGTCGTAACGCCAACGCCAAAGACGCTGCGCATCCCGGTAAAGCCAATACGATGGAAATGGTCTGCTCATTGTTCTCTCCCATCGGCGATTCGCCGTTGGGAGAAAATGGCAGATTAAAAGGGATTGCATATGGGGCAAAGATTCCCCTGTCGTGCCGATGTAGTACAGCGTTGCCGTTCGCTTGCGAATGAACCGTTGCCCCACATTTACTCCGATCGCGGAGTTATTATTCCTGCCGCGGGGCTCCACCTCTTCATGCTGTTCATTCTGGCTTTCATTCTCTGTTGCATCGCCGATGCAACGCCCCGACCCCTCAACGGGTGTTCATGTAGCCCCACCCCTAGGTTCTTCCCGGCCCCATTCGCGTACGGGTGGCAAAGGCGCAGAATATCTCTAGCCGCAGGAAATGCGCATAGTTCTTCCTCCCTCATAGGCCTGTTTTTACCGGTTTTCTGCCGTTCTTGGCCGTCTTTAGGGGGAAGTACGGGGGTCTCTGGAGGGAAGTGGTGGAAATCAACCTCGAAGAGCCCACCCGGGCCATGATCGGCGCCGTGCTGGGGGTTTCCAGCCGCTGGATCGGTGAATTGCGCGCCAAGGGTGAGATGCCCGCCGATGGCGCAACTCTGCTCGAGAACATTGAGGCGTGGGCGGCCAACAAGTACGGGATCGAAGGCGCCCAGGACGATCTTGATCTGGATGCCGAAAGCGCCCGGCTGAAAAAGGAGCAGGCGGACAGCAAGGCGATGGATAACGCCGAGCGCCGCCGCGAACTGGCATCGCTACCCGATATGTCGGGCGCCGTCATCTCCGTCATCGCGCTCATCTGTGCCCGCCTCGATCAGGTCGGGATGCTCGTTGCCAAGGGCGACCACAAACTGCGCGCCAGGATCGACAAAGCCATCGCCGACGCACGCAAGGATTTGAGCGTGACACGGATCGAGCAGGCCAGAGGCGGAGTGGCCGATGCCGACGACGCCAGCGAAGGCGAAACGCCCCGCGAAGAATGACCCGCTGACGCTGGAGGTCGCTGGGAATGCCGCCATTCGTGCGGCGGTCCGCGAGTGGCTTTCGATGCTGGCGCCTCGGCCCAAGCCGAAGCTGTCCGAGTTTATGTCCGAGCATGCCCGCGACGACACCGGCGCGCCGATCACGCCATTCCCGTTCCAGCTGGATATGGCGGACGCCTTCACCGATCCGGAAACGGAGCGACTGAGTTGCCGGAAGAGCAGCCGCATCGGCTACTCGACCATTCTCCAATCGTTCGTCGCCTGGCGTATCCGGTACGACCCGGCGCGCACCCTGATCTACCAGCCGACGATCGACGACGCGGAGAAGTTCAGTCGCGACGATCTCGACCCGGTACTGCAATGGGACATCGTCCGCGAGGTCGCGACGTTCAAGCCGCGCCATGCCGACAACCAGATCCGAGCGAAGCGTTACAAAGGCGGTTGGATTCAGATCAAGGGCGCGAACAGCCCCAAGGAGTTCCGCCGCGTCACCGCTGATGACGTCTTTCAGGAGGAGTGCGACGGCTATCCCCATGCCTCGAAGGATGAGGGTGATCCCGGCCGTCTCGCCGACAAGCGCAACCTGACGTCGCCCCGCCGGTTCAATGCCGCCGGGTCGACGCCAAAGGTCAAAGGCACCAGCCGCATCGATAAGCGGTTTGAGGAAGGGAGTCAGGAATACCGTTACGTGCCCTGCCCGCACTGCGGGGAGATGCAAATCCTGACCTTCGGAGACGGGACGTCTGCCGGAATACGGTGGGAGCCGAAGAAGAATCCAAGTCGCGCGTGGTACGTCTGCGTCAATGGCTGCGTGATCGACGAAGAGCACAAGGCGGACATGGATGCCGCCGGGCAATGGCGGCCGCACAATCCCGCCGCGTTCCCGCGCCACCGTTCGTTTCACATCTGGGCCGCATATAGCCAACATCCCGGCGCTGCCTGGATAGAGATCGCCCGCGAGTTTGCCGAGGTTCGGGGCGATCCGAACCAGCTTCGCACCTTTGTAAATCAGGTTCTCGGAGAGGCGTGGGTGGAGAAGGGTGAGGCTCCCGAGTGGGAGCGCATCTATCTCCGGCGGGAGCGCAATATGCTGCTCGGGACCCCGGCATCATGGGTTGGCCTGCTCGTGGGGTCAGTCGACGTTCAGCGCGGTAGCGGCGGACAGGGCTGGCTGAAATTTAGTGTCTGGGGGTTCGGTCCTCAGCGCCGCCGCATGCTGGTCCACAGTGAGCGCATCGAAGGCGCGGCCTCCGACCCCGCGACCTGGACGACGCTGAACGAAATCGTCGCGCAGACCTGGAAAACGGCGGACGGTCGTCACCTGAAGCTGGCCCGCGTCGCGATCGACTCCGGCGACGGTGCCAGCACCATGGCCGTCTACACGTGGGCTCGGCAGCATCCGGGCTTCGCGATGGCGGTGAAGGGGCGCCCCGCCGTGGGCGTGCTGCAGGCCATCTCGCCGCCCACTTGGCAGGATGTCGCGGTGAACGGCCGCAAAATCCGGCGCGGCGTCAAGCTGTGGACGGTCGGCACTTCGATGTTGAAGCTCGAGCTGTACGGCCTGCTCGGGCTCGAAACGCCCAAAGAGGGCGAGGATTATCCCGACGGCTATGTCTACCTGCCTGACGACGTCAGCCAGGACATGGTCAAGGAGCTGGTCGCCGAGCAGCTGGTCGAGATCAATAAGCGCAAGGGCGGCGGTGCCGAAAAGTGGGACAAGCTCCAAGAGCGCAACGAAGAGCTCGATAACGCCATCTATGCCCGCGCGGTGGCCATAAGCCTCGGCGTCGACCGATGGACCGCGCGGCAATGGGCCAAGCTGCTGGGATCGGTCAAAACACCTCGCAAGCCGTCTTCGGCGCTGCACTCGTCCCAGGCTGCTGAGACCACCGTCGAGCAGCAGCAGGCAAAGCCGTCTTCGGGTGCTCGCGCGAAACGTCCCGCTCCGGCCCGCCGGTCCAACCCATTCACCAGTCGAGGGAGATAGCGATGGCATACCAGCAATCCGATCTCGACCAGCTGCACCAGACGCTGCTGACCGTCGCCACCGGCGCGCAGAAGGTCCGCTTCGCGGATGGACGCGAGACGACCTTTCAGACGGTCGACGCCGTCACGGCCGCCATCAAAGTCGTGGATGCGCAGCTGAAGATGCAGCGCTTCGCGCAGGGCGGCATCTCGCGGCGGCGCACGCCCTATTACCGCAGCGGGCTCTGACCTTGGCGGAGCGTTCTTTCCTTGACCGGTTGCTGCGCCGACCGGCACCCGCCGCATCGGCGGCACCGGCGACCAACCAGCGCATCCGAATGGGCCGTGGCGCCCGCGCCGCGTATGATGGCGCTACCCAGGGTAAGCGGGCGGCGGGCTGGCGGCGCAACCGGCTGGATGCGAACAGCGAACTGACGCCCGCCGTGCAGGCGCTGCTGCGCGGCATCGCGGCTGACCTCGTCCGCAACAACCCGTTCGCGGCGCGGGGATCGGCGAAGATCGCCGAGGCGATCGTCGGCACCGGCATTACGTTTCAGGTTTACCGGAACGGCAAGGTCGATGACCGCCTCAACGGCATTGCGCGCCGTCACCTCGACAAGGCGACCTGCGACGCGGGCGGGCGGCATGACCTGTACGGCCTTCAGTTGCAGGCGGCCAGGACCATCGTCGAGCGCGGCGGCGCGGTCGTGCGGCGGCGCTGGCGCCGGGCATCGGACCGCCTGCCGCTGCCGTTCCAGCTTCAGGTGCTCGAGCCGGACTATATCGATCCGTCGCACAACGGGCCGCTGGCGAGCGATCCGGGCAAGCCGGGCGGGTTCTGCGTTCACGGCGTCCAGTTCGACCCGATCGGGCGGCGTGAGGGATACTGGCTGTACAATGGTCACCCCGGCGGCAACCGGGTCGACCGGCTGGGCTCGACCTATGTGCAGGCCAGCGACATCGCCCACATCTTCCGCGCCGATCGCCCAGAGCAGGAGCACGGGGCAACCTGGTTTGCACCGATCATCCTGCGCATGCGCGATTTCGCCGACTATGAAGACGGCCAGCTGACACGCCAGAAGATCGCCTCGGCATTTGTCGGCGTGGTCCGCGGCGATGATGATGGCGGCACGGTCCCCGGCATCGTCAGCGAAGGCGAAGACGGTGCCGATATCGTCGGTAATGGCATTGGCGAGGATCGCGAGCCGCTCGACTATGTCGAGCCCGGCACCTTCCAGTATCTGCGCAACGGCGAGGAGGTCACGTTCTCCAGCCCGCCGTCGGTCGAAGGGTACGGGGAATATACGAAGGTCTCGCTGCGCGCGATCGCGGCCGGTCTCGGCGTTCCTTATGAGGTTCTGACCGGCGACCTGTCCGAGGTCAGCTTCATCTCTGGCCGCCTCGGCAGGCTGGAATACCGGGACACGGTCGCCGCCTGGCAGTGGCTGATGTTCATCCCTCAGTTCTGCGGCTCGGTCGAGCGCTGGGTGATCGAAGCACTCGACATGGTCGGCGAGGATACGACCGGCGTTGAACTGCGCTGGACGCCCCCGCCGACCAAGATGCTCGATCCGGCCACCGAGATCGCCGCCAACAAGGAGGCGGTCCGGTCCGGCCAGGCGACCATATCTTCACTGGCGCGCGAGCGCGGCGAGGACCCTGACAAGTTCCTGGCCGAGTGGAAGGCCGATGCCGAGAAGCTCGATGCCCTTGGCCTGATCTTCGACAGCGATCCGCGCCACGTCACCTCTGTCGGCAATGCCACCAATCTCGCTGACGCCGTCAAGGCGCGGACAGCGCGGGAGCAACCCTAAATGGCTGAGATTTTGATTTACGGGATCGTCGGCGACAGCTGGGATGGTCTCGATGCGAACACGCTCGTCCCGCTGATCAGCGAAGGCGATGACGACCTCGATATCCGCATCAACAGCCCTGGCGGTTACGTCATGGAGGGGCTGGCGATCTACAACGCGATCATCCGCGAGAAAAAGAAGGGTCGCAAGGTAACGACCCATATCGATGGCCTAGCGGCGTCGATGGGCTCAGTTCTCGCGATGGCCGGCGAGTCGATTCTGATGGCCGAAAACTCTTTGGCAATGATCCATAATCCCTGGGATTGCGCATGCGGCGACGCGAACGAGCTTCGTCGCGCCGCTGACAAGCTCGACCGGCTCCGCGATCAGATCGTCGGCATCTATTCGGGTCAGACCGGCCTCTCCGCCGACGATCTCATTCCCATGCTCCACGAAGAGACCTGGTTCACTGCCGCTCAGGCCCTCGAGCAGAACTTCATCACCGAGATCGTCGGGGCGTCCACCGCCTCGGCGAGCAACGTGCAGCCATTCGGGTTCAAGCACGCACCCGACAGCCCGCTCATCACTGCAATGGCGATGGCGCGCGCCCCGCGGACGGCAGCCGCCGATCCCAAACGTCCACAGGAGAATTCGATGGACCTCTACAAGACCCGCGCGGCGCTGGTAGCCGCGATCGCCAAGTTCCAGCAGGAGGGCGGTGGCCAGGACGAGATCAAGAAGATCACGGCCTCGGCGATTGCGCTCGACGCCAAGGACGCCCTGCCCGGCACCGGCCCGCTGGCGCTTTCGGGCAGCCAGCCGACCGTCGAGAATGGCCCCGCCGCCCTCACCAACGCCGATGTCAGCAATGCCGTTGCGGCCGAGCGCAGCCGCGTCGGCACCATCCGCGCGCTTGGCACGAAGCACAATCTGGCGTCCGATTTCGTCGACGGCCTCATCACGGACGGAACGCCGGTCGCGACCGTCCGCGAGAAGATCCTGGACAAGCTGGCCGAACAGGGCGACGCCGCAAATATCGGCCACAACAGCCCGGCCCGCGTCACCGTCGACCAGCGTGACAAGTTTCGTGAGGGCGCGACCAACTGGCTGCTCGTCAAGGCCGGCGTCGCCCACCTCGTCGAGAAGGCCGCCGCGCTGAAGGGCGAAACGGTCAAGATCGATCCCGGCGAATTCCGCGGCGTGCGCAACGTCGACCTGGCGCGCGAATCGCTCGCCAACCTCGGCGTGAACGTCACCACCCGTGATCCCGATGCGATCGTCCGCCAGGCGATGACCTCGCAAGGCGCGGTGATCACTCAGACGACCAGCGATTTCCCGGTGCTGTTCGAGAACGCCATTCACCGGGTGCTGCAGGCGGCCTATGCCACCACGCCGGACACCTGGACCCGGTTCTGCGGCACCGGCACCGTCGTCGATTTCCGCGATCACAGCCGGTATCTGCGCGGCTCGTTCGGCGCCCTCGACAATGTGAACGAGGCGGGCGAGTTCAAGAACAAGCCCATCCCCGACCTGGCGAAGGAGAAGATCCGCGCCACGACCAAGGGGAACATCATCAACTTGAGCCGCCAGGCGATCGTGAACGACGACATGGAGGTCTTCTCCGGCCTCGCCGTCGATCTCGGCCGCGCCGCCAAGCTGACGATCGAGGTCGACGTCTACGCCCTGATCAACAGCAACCCGCTGATGAACGATGGCAACCCGCTTTTTGATGCTACGCACGGCAATCTGGCGGCGTCGGGTGCCGCTCCGTCGGTGGTCGCGTTCGATGCCATCCGCGTCGCCATGGCGTCGCAGAAGGATATCAGCGGCAACGAGTTCCTCGACATTCGTCCGGCGATCGGCCTGTTCCCGATCGGCCTGGGCGGCGCGGCGCGCATCGTCAACGGCAGCCAGTACGATCCGGACTCGGTCAACAAGCTGCAGCGTCCGAACATCGTCAACGGCATGCTCGAGGGCATCGTCGACACGCCGCGCCTCACCGGCTCGGCCTATTACCTGTTCGCCGACCCCAATGTCGCGCCCGCGATCGAGGTGGTGTTCCTCAACGGCGTCACCGAGCCGTTCACCGACAGCCAGGACGGCTGGCGCGTGGATGGTGTCGAGTGGAAGGTCCGGCACGACTACGGCGTCGGCGCGGTCAACTTCCGCTCGGCCTTCAAGCAGCCCGGCGCATAACGCCACCCCGTACCTGAGGGAGTGGGCGGCGCGCCGTCCCTCCCGCTTGGGAGACCACCGATGAAATTCGTGAAACTGCTCACGGCGGCTCATGTCGTCGGGGTGCTCCGGCACCCGCATGAGGGCGTGCTGCACGTCAGCGATGACGACGCCGCCCGCCTGTTCGGCGATCAGGCCGCCGAGGATGTCTCGGCCGATTTCGCTGATCGCGACACCGCCGATCTGCCGCCCGAGCCGGTCTCGAATGCCGAGCCCGCCGCCCCGGCCGCCGATCCCGCCCCCCACCAGTCCGACGTCGAGCCCAAGGCCGCGACCGAGACGAAGCCGAAGGCCAAGGCCTCGGCGGACAAGGAGTAACCCAGCATGGCACGCAACTATGTGCAGCCCGGCGATACGCTCACGCTGATCGCGCCGCGCAACCTCACTAGCGGCGCTGGCTTCATGGTCGGTGGCATCTTCGCCGTCGCGCTGACGGCCGCCGCTGCCGGCGCGCCGGTCGAGGGGCGCCGCATCGGCGTCTTCGACGGGGCCAAGGCCGTTGGTGCGTGGACCCAGGGCCAGAAGCTGTATTGGGACAATACGGCGTTCAACCTCACGACCAATGCCAGCGGCACGACGCTGGTCGGCGCCGCGGCGCAGGCGCAGGCGGCGGCCGATACCGTCGGTCGCGCGCTGCTGACCGGCCAGATCGCCGCGTAACCCATGGACCCGTTCGTCGCAGCGCTGGATGCGCAATTCCACGCACCTAGCCCTGCGGCGGCGGACATCCTTCCCACCAACCCTGCTGATCCGGAGTGCTTGGCATGAAGAAGATCACCCTCTTCGGCCCGACGATCGTCGTCGTCGCCGGGGAAAGCGGCATCCATCATCCGTATGAGAACCCGCTGACCGTCACCAATGCCGAGGCGGCCCGCCTCGTTGCGGCTGGCGTGCTTGCGAGCGACCCCGTCGACACCGAAGGCGAGGATCCGGTCGACACCGATCCCGCCGACGATGGCCTCGATGGCATGACGGTTGCGCAGCTGACAGAGCTCGCCAGCGGTGAAGGCGTCGACCTCACCGGCCTGACGCTGAAGGCCGACATCATCGCCGCGATCCGTGCGCACCGCATGGCAACCTCGGCATAATTATGGACCCGTTCGCCGCAGCACTGGATGCGCAATACCATGCACCGGGCTCTGCGGCGGCGGTCTACCGCCCAATCGTGGGCGCGCCGCGCGACATTCGCGTCATCCGCAGCGCGCCTGATCGAACCTCCCGCTTCGGCGACGGCCAGATCATCAACGCTTCGACCTCGCTGGAAATCCGGGTTTCCGATGTTCCATCGCCACAGCGTGGCGACGCCGTCGTGATCGGCGCGACCTTGGTCGATGGCGTTATCGTCGGGGGCGAGGCATTCGAGCTATTTGGTGACCCCGCGCTCGACCTGGAGCGGCTCAGCTGGGCCTGCGGTGCCGAGCCGAGCGACGGATCGTGAAGTTCGAAGTCGAGGGTCCGAACTTCGCCAGCATCATGCGCGACATCGAGGGAGACGTTGCGCAGGCCGCGACGTCGGCGATGCGCGAAACGGGTTACAAGACGCTGCTCGAGTTGCGGCGGCAGGTCACGGACGGCGGCCTGGGCCAGCGTCTCGCCAACACCTGGCGAGACCGTGTCTATCCCGAAAAGCGCAAAAGCATGACGCCGACCGGCTATATCTGGTCGAACGCGCCGGAGATCATCGACGGGTTCGTCCGCGGCGCGACGATCCTGCCCGTCGGCGGTGCCAGTTACCTGTGGATCCCCACGAAGAATGTGCCCCGGGCGCGGGGCCGGGTCAGCCGTGCCGGCCGACGCATCAAGGGCGGCGCGATGACGCCGGTCGAGGTTGAGAGCGCGTACGGCGCGGAATTCGTCATCCGCAAGGGCAAGGGCGGCACCCTGCTGGCGTTCATCGACGTCGTACGCTCGCGCAACATGAAGACCTATCGCCCAGCCACGAAGGGGCGGGCGAAGCAGGGCCGCAAGGCAGAGCCGGTGCTGATGTTCGTGCTTCGCAAGACGGTCCGCCTGCCCAAGCTGCTCGATCTCGACGGCCCGGCGCGGCGATGGGCGGCGAACTTCGAGGCGCGGTTCAACGAGAGGATGCGCGGGTCATGAGCAAGCGGCTGGCCGTTCTCGCGGCGCTCAAGGCGATGATCCGAAACGCGCTACCCCAGGCGACGGTGCTCGGCCTGGATGGCCATGAGGCGCCGCCCGCCTCGGTCCCCCGTGGCGGCCTGGTCGTCATTCGCACCGGTGACCCCGGCGAGCCCGTCGAAGTGACGATGAGCCCGCTGACCTATTGGTGGGACCATGCCATCACGGTCGAAGTGTCCGCGATGCGAACGTCAGACCTGACCAGTGAGCAGGCGCTCGACGCGATGCTGGTCGCCATCGGTGCCGCCATCACGACCGACCGCACGCTGGGCGGCCTGTGCGACTGGGTCGAGCCCGCCGCCCCCGCCACGGACGACATTTACCCCGAAGGTGGCGGCCTGCCGCCGCGCGGCGCGGACCTGATCATCACGGCGTCCTACTCGACGCCTTCACCCCTCGCTTGAACCAGAAGGAGAACGTCCATGGGACGCGCACGCGGTGCCAACGCCATCATGGCGCTGAATTTCGAGACGGCCTACGGGACGCCGCCCTCCTCGGGCTATCGCCGTCTTCCTTTCGTATCCTCGCAGCTCGGAGCCGAGCAGACGATGATCGATAGCGACCTGCTTGGTCTCGGTCGCGCGCCAGCGGACCCGACCTACGACGTGATCACCAATGACGGCGACGTCGTGGTGCCGCTGGACGTTTCGACGTTTGGGTTCTGGCTGCGCCTCCTGCTCGGCGCACCTGCCACGTCGGGCTCGGGTAGCGCCTATACGCATCTCTTTTCGTCGGGCCTTCCCGACCTGCCGTCGGCTTCGATCGAGATCGGCCACCCGGATCGGCCGACCTATTCCACCCATTACGGCATCAGGGCGAACACGCTGCAAATCCAGATGCAGCGCAGCGGCCTCACGACCGCCACGCTGGGGCTGATCGCCAAGGGTGAAACCGTGCCTGCGCTCACCAGCACGGTCGGTGATGTCGAAAACCTCACCGTCTCCCAGCGCTTTCCGTCGGCCTCCGGCTTCCTGACGACGGACGGCGGCGCGCAGATTGGGGAAGTCGTCTCGGCCCGGCTCAGCTTTTCCAATGCGCTCGAGAAGGACGAAACGATCCGCCAGGACGGCGAGATTAACGATGTCGATCCCGGCATGCCCTCAGCCTCGATCGCGCTGACGCTGAAATTTGCGGACAATGCCCTCCTCAACAAGGCGGCTGGCAAGGTGCCGATGGCGGTGGCGCTGAACTGGCAGATCGCGGCGGACAAGATGCTATCCATCGTGCTTCCGCGCGTGTTCCTGTCGCGCAGCAAGCGACCGATCCAAGGGCCTGGCGGCATCCAGGTCGAGATGAACGGCATGGCTTCGACCGAAACCCAGCCGCTCATGCTGGTGACCGTCAAGAACGCGCGGGCGAGCTACTGATGCTCCTGGCCCCCGCGAAACCGGCCGAGCCGGAATGGAAGCCGGTCATGGGTGCGCACGTCCTCTTCGCCCCCATCGACCGCCCCATGCTGCGCCGCGCCCGCCGCGCTGCGATCGACTCGCTCGGCGGCGTGCAGCCGCAGACCGAGGATGAAGCGACGCTGGCCGAGCAGCTGGCCGATCTCGGTGACGCACTGAGCCATGCGCTGTTGATGGCGGGCATCATCGACTGGCGCGATGTCTTCGTCATGGCCAATGACGATGATACCGGTACTGGTGAACCGCTCGCCTGTTCGGACGAGGCGAAATCCAGGCTGCTGGCCGATCCGATCGTGTTCGAGGCGTTCGACGCCGCCTATGTCATCCCCTTCGTCACTCGTGAACGGGAGCGCGCAGCGCCGGGAAAAGACTCGCCGCTCTCGCCGCTTGGCATTGGAACGAAGGCGAAGGAGGAGAGCGATATTGCAGCCTCTCCTGCGCTGGCGAGAGCGGCGGATGTGCCGAATGCCCGTACATCGTCCACGAAGCGCAAACCCAAGCCGAAGAAGACGTCTGGGACGTCCTGACTACCTGTGACCGTCAGTTGCGCGTCGGGGGCATGGGCGCGCCGTTCGCGCTCGATTTCGGCGCTATCATGCAGATGGGCGCCGCACGTAGCGTCGATGCGCAACTGCTGTCCGAAGCGCTGCCACATGCCGAGGCCGCGATCGTAAACCGCCTTGCCGAGGCGCAACCGGAGGGATCATAGATGGTCGCAAGTACATCCCTCCGGCTCGGTTTGGTGGGCGGCGCACAGATCAAGTCTGGCTTCGCAGACATCGCTCAAAGCGGCACCGCATCGTTCACGAAGGTCGGAGACGTTGCCGACGCGCAGGCAAAGCGCTGGGGCAGAGCTTACGACAACGCGAGCCGTGATGCCGAGGCTGCGATGGTCCGCCTCAGCACCGCGCGGACCAAGCTCGACCTGCTCATGCCCGGCCTCAATCCGACGAAGCTCGATGCGGCGGCAGGTATCCAGGCCGGGGTCGGCAAGGCGGCGTCCGATAGCGCAAGCGTGTTCGAAGCGGCCTTCGCGCGGATGGACAGGGCGGCGGCGACGCTCGCCGCCAAATACGACCCGCTCCTTGCTGCCCAGCAGCGTTACGACGAGGAGCTCGGCCGCGCAAAGGAACTGCTCGACGCCGGTTCGCTGTCAACGGAGCGCTACGAGCAGATCCAGCGCTCGCTGACCGCAACCCTCAATGATCAGCGCCGAGCAGCGGATGACCGGGCGGCGGCGGTCCAGCGCGCCAGCGCAGCAACGCTCGAAGGGGCTGCTGGCGTGCGCTCCGGCCCCGCGACAAACAGCGCGTCGGCCTCGGCGTCCGTCTTCGAGGACTATTACGCCCAGATGGAGCGCCGCGCGAATGCGCTGCGCGCCGCGATCGACCCCGCCTTCGCGGCGCAGCAGCGCTTCGACCGCGAGATCGCCGAGGCGCGGTCGCTGATCTCGTCCGGGGCGATCTCGCTCGACGACTATGCGAAGCGCCACGTCCAGCTGCAACGCGAGATGACGCTGACGACGCGCGGGCTTGAAGAGCAGGCGGGCGCCAGCGGCGCGGCCAAGGCGGGCTATCAGCAACTCAACTTTCAGCTAAGCGACATCGCCACCCAGTTTTCGTCGGGCACGCCCCCGATGCAGATCTTCGCGCAGCAGTCCGGCCAGCTGTTCCAGGCGCTTGGCCTGATCGCCAGCGGCGGGGCTGCGGCGGGCAAAGGTGTCGAAGCTGCAGCCGATGCGTCGGAGGATTCCGCGCCCGACATCGCCGGGTTCGGTGAGCAGGTCACCGGTGTCGCCGAGAAGGCGGAAGGGCTGACCGGCAAGCTGGGCGCCGTCGCCGGGTTCATGACGGGCCCCTGGGGCGCCGCGACGCTCGTCGCCGTGTCGCTGCTCACCCCGTTCATCGCCAAGCTGTTCGAGAGCAATGACGCGCTCCGCGATGCGGTGCAGAAGCTGAAGGAGAATGCCGAGGCGGCCGACGTCAGCCGCCGCGCGCAGGAGGCATTCGCCAAGTCGTCGGAAGGCGTCGCTGCGGCGATCCGCGATCAGGCCAACGCTTTCAGCGACGCAGATAAGGCGCAGCGCAGCGCGGCCGAACGCGCGAATATCGAGGCCAAGCTGAACCTCCAGCGAGAGATCAGCATCCGGCGCGTAACCCTTGCGATGATCGAGCAGGCGCGCGCGCAGGCGGACTCCACCATATCGCCGATCACCGGCGGCGGTGGCGCGGTCAACCTGGCGCAGGCCGCCGCGGCCAGTCGTGCGATCGAGCTCCAGGCCCAGGCCGATGCGCAAAAGGCAGCGATCGCCACCGCACAGCAGAACGTCGAGCGCAGCCGGATCGACCTCGCAACGGAGGGCGCGCGCCGCGCGGTGGATCCGGTGGCTCGCCTGAACAAGCTGTACGATGATCGGATCGCCAAGGTCCGGCTCGAGGCAAGCGAGGCGGTCACAGCAGGCCGCGTGGTCGGTGCAGCGACCCAGCGGCGTATCGAGGCCATCGAGGCGGAGCGTAAGGCGGCGCTGAAAGCCGAGCAGGACAAGCAAAGTGCGTCGCGGGACACTGCACGGCAGATCGGCCGCAACGTCAGCCTCGCCGAAGCCCGCGCGATCGCCGAAAGCATCGGCGGCAAGGTGACCAGCGATCGTCGGTCGCGCGAAGAACAGCAGCGCCTGTACGACAAATATGTGGCCTATAAGAACGGGACCGGTCCCTGGGCGGCGTTGGCCGCGAAGCCGGGTACCAGCAATCACGAATCTGGCCAGGCGCTCGATATCGCCAAGTCCGGCGGGGTGACGCTGGCCAAGATCATCGCCGCCTATCGCCGGGCTGGCGTCACTCTGTCCGAAGCACTCGACGAGGGCAGCCATTACCACATCGCATTCCGCAAGACGGGCGAGGCGGCGCGCGAGGCGGCGGAGGATCGTAAGGATGCGGCGAAGGTGGCCCGCGACGCGGCCGCCGCCGAGCGCGACCTGACGAGCGACCTGCGCGAGGTCGTGCAGGCCTATGACCCGGCCCGCGCGGCGGCCGAGGATTACGCCGCCACGCTTGCGAAAATCGACGCGCTGGTTCGCGGCGGCAAGCTGACGCTCGGTCAGGCCTCTGACTATCGTGCAGCAGCGGCGCGGACCGAGCAGAAGCGCATTGCCGACGAACAATATGAGGCGTTCAAGAGGCTGTTCGGCACCGACGATCCGCTGGCCGACGTTCTCGGCAACGCGAGCCGTTGGACAGGGGATCGCGCCAATGAGGCAGCCGAACAGGATGCGGCCAAGCTGAAGATCGTCACCACTGCGCTGGACGAACTGCGCGGCTTTGGCACCGAGTTCGTCGATACCGTGCTGGACCCCAACACCTGGTCGAGTTGGGGTGAGGCCGGTCGGACCATTCTGGGCGGCCTGAAGGCCGAGTTCGTCAAACTCGCGCTGCTCAACCCGTTGAAGAACCTGATCAACGGCGACAAGGCGCTGCCGACGCTGTCCTCGGCGATCGCCAACATCGGCAAGCTGTTCAACGGGACGACGACCCCGCCCCTGAAAGCCAACGCGACGGGCACCGAATGGTGGTCGGGTGGCATGTCGCTGGTCGGTGAGAACGGCCCGGAGATCGTCAGCATGCCGCGCGGCTCGCGCGTGACGCCAGCGGCGGACACCCGGCGCATGCTGGCAGGCAACGACAATCGACGGGGTGAGACGCATGTCCATGTCTACGCAGAAGGGGCCGTGCTGACGGATACCGTCCGTGGCTGGGTGGCCGAAGGCGTGGAAATTGCCTCGATGCGCGGGGCAGCGGGCGGATCGGCGATGAGCATGGCAGAGGGCCGTGCCAGTGCCGCGCGGGGTCTCGGGCGCAGGTGGAGCCGATGAGCATTGTCATCCCCAATTACCGCGTGGTGAACCAGTCCGCACCGCGACCTGTGCTGTTCAGCGGAAATCAGGAAGGGTCGCTGGGCGGCCCGTCGCTGGCCATCCCGCGCATGGGCGATCGGTTCGCCCTGGACGTACAGACCGGCCAGCTGCGCAACGATGCGTCGGGGCTGGCGCTGGTGGCGGCCCTGACCCAGGCGACGACCTTCGACGCGCTGTTCTCCTTCCTGCAACCCAACCTGCCGAATCCTCCCGCGATCGGTGGCGCGGTGGTGGATGGGGCCGGGCAGTCCGGATCACGCCTGGTTATTCGCGGTGCGAACTCAGGTGCCGTCGTCGCGGCGGGACGGTTCTTCAGCATCGTGCATGGCGGGCGCCGGTACGTCCACATGGTCGCGGCCGCCTCGCCGATCGGCTCGGACGGCCGCGCGACGATTTCAATTTGGCCGATGCTGCGCTTTCGCACGACGGACGCCGATGTCGTCGAATTCGACGAGCCGAAGATCGAGGGCCAGCTGATCGGTTTCGAGGCGAAGGGGGCAATCTTCCAAGGCGTGCGGACCAACCCGCTGGGGTTCACCATCCAGGAGCGCGCATGACCTTTCGGCTCACTCCGCAAATGTCGGCCGCGCTCCGGGCAGGGCAATCGCCGCTGGCGCCGCTGATCGAGGTCGCATTGCCGGGCTATACCCTGCGTCAGCTGGTCGGCTCGGGTGAGGTCGCGTGGGGTGCGAAGGTGTTCGTCGGCACCGACCCCAAATTTGGCGTCCTCGCGGCGGCGGGCACCCTGAAAGACGGCGTCGGGGATGAGGCCCCCGATTGGGACCTGACCTTCATCCCGCCCAGCGAGGCCAGCGCGGCCGACCTGACGGCCGCCAGCGCGCAAGGCGGTGCGGTGAGCGGGTGGCTGGCGGTCGTCGATCGAACGACCGGGACGATCCTCCCCGAGCCGATCCAGTTGTTCAGCGGGACGCTTGATGTCGCGCGGCTGCGTGTGGGCAAAGGCACGCGGTCGGTCGAGTGGCGCTGTTCGTCGGCGCTCGAGCCCTTCCACGACCAGGAGGTCGGAGCTCGATTGTCCGACGCCTGGCACCAGATGGTGTGGTCGGGAGAAACCGGCCTGGCCAACATGACCGGGATCGAACGGACGAGTTACTGGGGCGTCGAGAAACCGCCATCGGCCGTCGCCTATCTGGGCGGCAGCACCCGCGCTTCCTTCCTTTCGGCAATGGGACTCTGACATGATCGAAATGATCAGGCGCCAGCAGGCCGCGCAGGCCACCGTCGACCGGTTTAAGGGCGCACCTTGGCAGCTCGGCAAGAACGACTGTGTCCGCGTCGCCGCGTTCGCCTTGCGCAAGATGGGCCACCGGCCGCAGCTGGGAAAGGCGGGGTCGTACAAGACCGGTGCCGGAGCGTTGCGCGCGCTGCGCCGCGCGGGTCATGCCAGCCTGGCTGACGCGCTGGACGCGCTCGGGCTGGAACGCATCCCGCCTGCGGCCGCGCTGCCCGCCGACATCGTCATGATCCCAGGCGAAGCGCCGCTCGACGGCGCGCTGACTGTGGCCGTCGGCAACGGTCGGGTGCTTGGGTTTCACGAGGACGAGGGTGCGGCGACAATCATGCAGCCAACCGAGTATCTCGCTGCATGGAGGGCGTGACGCCGCCTCTAGGCCTCATGCGCGATAGTCAGTTCTTTACAGTGACCACGCGGCCTGGAAATATGCAAAGACCACGGTCATCGTCACCATCATGTTGTCGCTGGACCGCAATCTCTGAGGCCCTACAACGTGTGTCGGGTAGTGGTGTTGGCGGTCTGCGTTGTCGCTGGACCGCAATCTCTGAGGCCCTACAACCGGCGAAAACCGGGTGACCCTCCTCCATCAGTTGTCGCTGGACCGCAATCTCTGAGGCCCTACAACTGAGGTAGAGCTAAGTGTCGATGGGGCGGAGATAATCCGCCCCATTCGCTAAGCTGGAGCGCAGGCTCTCGCCTGCTTCGCGGGCATCCATGACTTCACTTGGGTCCCCGTGCCGTCGCGAACCAGATCGACGCGCGCGGCGGCTTTGCCTGCATACATCCCGCCAGCGATCCAAAGCAGCGTAACTTGATCAGGACGATCGGGTTGGCGGTAAACATTTGGGGCGAGCCACCCCTCCATGTCGATCAGGCACCGCTCAATATCCTCCAGGCTATTCGCGCTTCGATATTCAGCAACGGGCGGCTTCTCATCGAACTTAGAAATCGGCCCCTGCGCCTGAGCGCTTGGCGCGCAAAATGCGATGGCGACCACCGCTGTCGAAAATCCGAATCTCATCTCGAAAGGCTGACACATTGAGAGCACTTCGAACAGCAGCATTGGTGGTCGGCGCGGTCGCCGCCATTTCGACTGGCATTGGCGCGTTCGCGGCTGCTGGCACCGCCTTGGCCGCGACGGCAGCGACAGTTTCAGCGATCGCGACACCGCTCGCGGCTGGGCTGTCGTTGACGACAACCGCTTTCGGCGCGCCCAAGGGCACGTTCGGCGGCTCCGCGACGCAATTCAAAATCGACAAGGAAGCTGGTCAGCCATACGCGATCGGCCGGACGTATTCCGGCGGTAACGTCGCGCATCGCCAATATTACGGGTCGAAGAACAGCTTTGAGAGCTGGGTGACGATCCATAGCCTCGGCCCAGTCAAGAGCCTGGGCCCGCTCCTGATCAACAAGGTCGCGGTCGGGATGAACGGGACCTCGGTCACCGGGGCGTATGCCGGATATATGTGGCTCGACGACCAGCTGGGTGCCTGTCCCGAGGCTCGCGCGCTGGCGGGGCCGCAAGGTGATTTCCCAGGGTGGAATTCTTCTTCCAAGCTATCCGGCTTGGCGGCGGACCTCTGGACGCTGAAGTTCGACGACAAGGGCAAGGTCTATCCCAATGGCGTCCCGCAGCGCGGCCGCGTCGTGGAGGGCGTCTATGTCTATGACCCGCGCAAGGACAGCACCTATCCGGGCGGGTCGGGCAGCTGTCGGCTCGGCCAGGAGGCGACCTATGTCTGGTCGGAAAACCCGGCGCTGCACGCGATCACCTGGTCGTTCGGCCGGTACCAGAACGGCGTCCTGGTCGCGGGGGGCGGGCTGCCCGCGTCCGGCATCGACATGGCCCCATTCGTCGACTGGGCGAATGTCTGTGACGCCAATGGGTGGAAGGTGGGCGGCCTCGTCTACACGAACACCGACAATTCGTGGGACATCCTGAGGATGATCGCCCAGGCGGGCGGGGGCGAGGTGATGGCCGTCGGTGCGCAGCTGTCGTGCACCTTTTCTGCGCCACGCGTGTCGATCGGGACGATCAACAGCGAGGACATCGTCGGTGACATCGACGTGCCGGTATCCGCGTCGCGCCGCCTGCGCCGGAACACGGTGATCGCCAAGGTCCGGCTCGAGACTCATGGTTGGGAGATGGTGCCGCTCGATGCGATCGCGATCCCGGAATATGTCACGGCCGATGGCGGCAAGCGGCCGAAGGAGATCGAGTTCCCGCTGGTTCAGCAGGTCGACCAGGGCGCGCAGCTGGGGCTGTATGAAACCCTGAATGCGCGCGAGCTCGACGGGATCGTCCTGCCCGCCAAGGTCTATGCCATCGGCTATCGCCCTGGTGACTGCCTGACCGTCGATATCCCCGAGGCGGCGTTGAACACGCGTGACGTGATCGTGCGGGGCCGGGAGATCGACGGAGGGACGATGGGTGTCACGCTGACCTGCCGGTCGGAGACGCAGTCGAAGCACCCATTCTGCCTCGGCAAGACGGGGACGCCGCCGCCCACGCCTGACCTGACCGTGCCGCCCGCGCCGGCGATCGAAAATCAGGCAGCGCTGCAACTCGCAATCTCGACGTCTTTCCCGATTGGTCTGTCGCTCAGTGTCACGGCTGACGGTCTGCTGACGATCAGCAATCATGTTCGGCGCTATACCGACGGCCATCCCGACGTGTCCGTGACCGGTACGACGATCGAGACAGGCTTTCCCGCAAGCACCAATGGCGCGGTCGGATATGACGACGATGGTCGGACAGGTGGCGATGTCGCCTATGTCATCAGCAACGATAGCATAGCGGTCCGGTCTTCGCCGGAGCATCCCGGCCGCCATTATCTGGGCTATTTCTTCGTCCCGGCGACGGGATCTCCGCCGACAACCGGCGGCGGCGCTACCCCGCCGGGCGGGCCCGATCGGCAGTACGAGGTGATGCCATGACGCAGCACGGCATGAGCCGTGCTGCCGAGACTCTTATCCGCATTCCATTTCAAACTGCGCTCGCAACAGCGCGCGATTGAACTGCTTTATGTCGAGCAGTGGAACCGGCAAAGCTGGCCGTTTACGTGCAAGCAGGTTTATCAGCCCGCGCAACATTGTTGCTCTCCTAAGTTTTATGTTTTGCATGATGTGCGTCGACACCATGTATAACTAACGTAGGAGTATTGCTTCCGGTCCGCCAACAATGCGCTTCGATCAGCATGATCGACAACGTTGGTGGTTAGCGCCTGCGATGCCGTCGCGCGCGGCGGATATGCCGCCAGCAATACAAACCATAGGCTGATGCCGCGATAATCAGAACGATCAGCACATAGGCGATCTGCTTCCGCTCCATCCATTTATCTCCGTTTTCTATCCCGATATCGGAGCATTTTCGGAGAGGGAGTCAAGCGTGCCTAGCGCTGGGCATCCTCGACCGGTTGCTGGACTGCGGTAGCTGCCTGCTGAAATGCCTGCGTCGACGACGGGGTTGCCCGGGTGAACGCCGCGGTCGGTTCGGCTGCTTCGTATCGCTCTATTCGATTGGCGATGCGGCTGTTGATGCGACTGCTGATCCGGTTGTTGATGCGCCGGCTGTTCTGTCCAACCGTCGGATCAGCCGGATTGGCCAAGCGTGCACCGTAGGCACTCGGCTTCGTCGTTTGAGCCAGGACGCTCGATCCGGATGCGGCGATCGCCGCAGTGACGATCAATACATGGAGCTTCTTCATCGCTCCTCATTAGCACAAATTTTCTTAACTCGGAGATGCTGGATGAACAGTTCAAGCTTCGCGGCCCGTGCGGTCGCGTTGGGGGGCGGCGCATGACCGTCGGAGCCCAGGCCGCCGAGGCCGTCGTGCAGACGGCCGCTGGCGGATCGATCCGAGCGGGTGTCTGGACTGGCGTCATCCTCGCCGCGATTGGCGTCATCTCTCTGGTCGTGCGGCAATGGGGGCCGTGGCAGATCATCGCGCGTGACACCCGGCGGGCGGACATGGAGGGGATGGGCCGCCGCATCGCGGATCTCGAAAGCAGACTCGACCGCCAGACCGCCGCGCATGAGGTGAAGTTGGAGCAGGAGCGCGCACAGCACGCGGCCGAGCTGCAGATCATGCGCCACCGTATGAACAACCTCGACCAGTGCCTGACCATGCTGCTGGCGCTGATTGAGCTCGACCCGGCCAAGGCTCGGGAGTCGGCCGCCCGCGTCCGCCAGATGCGCGAGCGTCAGGAAGCGCTCGAGGTCGCCGAGAAAGGCGCGATTGCCGCCGCCCGCATTGCCTCACCAACCACGGAGGAAACCTGATGTCCGACGTCGACCGCCATTGGCGTTACGTGATCGCTCTGGTGCTGATCATCGGTTACCTCGCGCTCGCTGGCGCTGCGTTCTTCCACGAGGTCCCGGCGAACAACACCCGCTTCGTCGACGGCTATTTCACGGGTCTCGGCCCGATCGTCGGCGCGGCTGTCGCTGCGGTGCTCCAGGTCGGCAAGGGTAGCAGCGCACAGCAGGAGGCGAACCTAGCGACCGCGCTCGATAAGCTGCCGCCTGTGACAGCTACCGCCGAGCCCAAATCCGAGGGCTGATCAAGTCGCCCCGCTCGGGGTGGTGGTGAGCGGGGCGACCTGCTGTCCGCCCGGCCTGTTGACCGGACGCGCCGTGCTTATGACGGCGCAAACTTCGAAATGGTTAACGGGCGGCATCTAACTATCGCCGGGTCTGCCGTTCTCAGGACGGCAGACCCGGCGGCCGGTCCCATCGGGGGATGCCAACCGGCGGGGTATCATACCAACGGCTGACGGGGCCGTCATCTTCGAAAAGGATAAGGCTATGGACGTTCCACTGGTGCAGCGCCGTCTCGGCGTGCGCACTGACGGCGCCTTTGGCCGGGTGACGTTGACCGCGCTGCTAAGGAAACTCGGCGCTCCGGCCGCGACCGCCGGGGGGCTGGGGGCTGGTGTATCTGCCCTGGAGGGGGCGATCATCCTGGACGCGCCCTTGCGGCTTGCTCATTTCCTCGCGCAGGCGGGCCATGAGTCGGCAGGCTTCACGCGGATGTACGAAATCTGGGGCCCAACGCCTGCACAGCGGCGATACGAAGGCCGGGTCGACTTGGGAAACCTCAAGGCGGGCGACGGCTTCCGGTACCGCGGGCGTGGCATTCTCCAGATCACGGGCCGCGACAACTATCGCCGGTTCGGCAAGCTGATTGGCGTCGACATAGAAAGCCAGCCGGACCGGGCGGCGGAGCCTGCGATCGCGATAGCCCTTGCCTGCGCATACTGGACCTCGCGCCGGATCAATGCGCCGGCGGACCGCGACGACATCGAGGCCGTGACGAAGCTGATCAACGGCGGGCTCAACGGCATCGACGACCGGCGGCAGCGTTTGGAGCGAGCGAAGGCGATCCTGCTGTGACCGGCGCGCGGCAGCTGCTCCGGCTATGGCCTGCGGTCGGCGTCTTGCTGGTGGGGCTCTGGATTTGGCGGCTCGATACGCTGCGCGCCGATTACCGCCAGACGCTAACCAATGAGCGCGCGGCCTGGTCGATGGCGATCGCAGACGGCGAGAAAGTACGGTCCGCCGATGAAGCGCGCTTCGCCCGCCAGCAAGTCGCCGCCATCCAGACATATGCCGCCGCGCTGGCCGCTCGCCAGCCACTCATCATCCACTCGAAAGACACGGTGACTCGCTATGCTCAAACTGATGCTGGTCGCGTTCTGTGTCGCGCCGCTGACCGCGTGCGCGACATCGACGCGCTCGATGCCGATCTCGCCCGAGATCCCGCCGCCCCCGGCAACAGCGGCCGGACCGTGCCGACCGACGCCGCAACACCGCCAGCCGGACGGTAGCGCCAGCGCGGCCGACGACGACGCGACCATTCGCGATGGCCGCTTCGACTTGGCCGAATGCGAAGCCAAACGCCGCCTACTATGGGACGCGTGGCCTAAGGCGTCAGCCCGAGGAGCGGGGTGGAAGGTCGGGAGACCCCTTCAAACGGCAGATAGAACGGCTGCTGTCCTCGCTTCACAGCCGCCCCGGCGCGCCCGCATCAGTCCCGCCATGGCTGACGATGTCGATCGTATGCTTACATTGTGACGGGAGGGAAGGTGCATGTTCCTCACTGCATTGCTTATTTCGGTCGCCAGTCCCGTTGAGGCACAGGTAGTCATCGAAACGCGCGCGCCGGTGACCAAATCGGATGTCGACGCGATGCGTCAGCAGGCCCAGGCGGCGAGCGAGGCAGCGGCGCAAGCTGTAAAGCAAGCCGACCTGAACGCCGCGATCACTGCCGTGCAAGCGGCCATCCCCCGCGCCCGGACGACCACGCCGATGCAAGAGGCGGTCGGCGGCGTGGCGGGGACGGCCGGGACCTATCTCCCCGGCGATGCGCAGGCGCCGAGGATCACGCGCGCGGGGGTCGTTATCACGAACAGCACCGCCGGCGCGTGGACGGTGACATGGGCAACGGCGCTGCCCTCCCCACCGGTGACGCTCCCGATCCCCATCAATACGACCACGAACCCGGTCATATGCAACGTCACCACCACCACCGCGACCGGTGCGTCCGGGCGCTGCTGGTACGGCCGAACGCTTCCCGCGACTCTGGCCGCTCTGACCGCGCTCGTCAGCTATGACGTGTTCGGCTCGCCCGCGACCGGGATCAGCGTCCAGGTGCTGGCGATTCCCGCCACCCAATAACCAGTCCAACAGGAGAAGATCTATGACCCTGCTTCGATGGGCGGGCGCGATCGCGCTTGCCAGCTGCCTGGCCGTGCCCGCCGCCGCGCAGACCTATCCGCTGTCCGCCTCCCCGGATGGATGGGCTCGGCCGACCGTCCCTTGCGTGTATGATCCGTTAGCGAAGACCTGCGCCCCAATCACGCCCAGCGCACCTCTGCCTGTGCTGACGACCAACCGGACGGAGACGTTCCAGCTGGTGACCGCCAATACGGCCGCCGCTCCGGTCACGCTGATCGGGGGCAGCTATGTCTTCACCCAGGGCTGCGCCGCGTATGGGTCGGTCACCCTACGGTACCGCGGACCAGATGGCGCGACGATGACGGCAATGCTGTCGAAGACGGCGGCCGATAGCGGCGGTGGAACGATCGCGTCATTCGGGACCGGGGCGATCGTCGACGTCACCCTGAGCGGCACCACCGGCTGCAACGCCACGCTCGCGCGGATCCCGTCATGATGCGGTTCCTCGTGGCGCTGGCGGCGCTCTTCTCGCTGATCGCAAGCCCGGTCTCCGCCCAGGTCGTCGGCACGACGCCAACCGTCTACGGCGGCGGTGCTCAGGCGGGGACCCCGGCACAACCCGCGTGGTCCTTCGGCACTTCGTCGTTCCGCACGATGGGTGCAGACCTCTATCGGATGGTCGCGTCCGATGCGAACCGGCTGACCGAGCTATCCGACCTGTATCTGCCGCCCCAGCCCGCAGGCTGGCGGGTCGTATACACGAACTTCGGTCTCGATCCGAACAACCGCCCGGCGGGTACGGCGCGGGAGCAGAAGCCCGGAAACACGAACACGCTGGACTATGTGGTCGCGTTCACGGCGGTCAATGGCGGCGGGACGCGCGTGGTCCTGACCTTTGGCGGCACCGGGTCGACCGTCATGGCGGACGGCGGCTTCGCGATCACGGACCCGGTCCCGACCGCCTGGCCGGGCGGGTTCCTGCGCACCTCGATCAGCACCGCGATGGGCGCGGCGCGGCCGCGCGGCTTCACCAGCATGGGCCAGCTGGGCGAGACCCGCCGACACCTGGCAGCCCCGAACGCGACCTATGCGTCCGGCGGGTCGATCACCAGCGTCGGACTGACCGCCAATTCGTCGAACGGATACTCGCCGGTGGCGGTGCTCGTCCCGTGGTCGCGAACGCCATCCGTGCTTGAGCTCGGCGACAGCATCACGCAGCAGGACGACGTCCCCCAGCTTGCAAGCGCGCGCGGCATGGTAGGCGGCGTCACGCGCGGGCTGGACGACGACGGGCCGACCGGTCGCTTCGGCGTCGGCAATTTCGGCCATCACGGCGCGCAGATGGCTGACTTCATGGACCTGACCGACGGTCGGTTCGGCCTGCGCTACAAGCTGCTCGCCTACATCCGCAACACGCTGAACGGCGGTCAGGTCTGGCCGTTCTCGACCATCTGGTCGCAGGGCCTCCGCAACGACTTCTCGGCGATGGGCTATGATCCATCGGACACTGCAGCCTCGGTCACGGCGGCGATGCAGGTACGCTCGCTCGCGTGGTGGCAGTTCCTGGCCAAGACCTTCCCAGGCGCGCCGATCGTCCAGTCAACAATCACCCCGCGCACGGCCGACAGCACGGCGGCCCGAACGTCCTTGACCACTCAAACCGGCAATGGCCTGAACAGCCAGCAGCCGCTCCAGACGGTCAACGACTGGATCATGACCCGCCCGGCGCCTCTGGCCCTCGCGGTCGACCTCCGCGCGGCCTATCAGGCGGCGGATGACGGCACGGGTATCCCGAAGTGGAAGCTCACGCCCCTGGCAACGGCGGGTGGCGCGCCACTGTCGGTTGCGCTCGCCGTCGGTGCGGACATCAGCAACACGGTCGTGCGGATCACCACCAGCGTGGCGCCGGTCAGTGGCAACTATCTGGTCTTCGAGCCGGGGACCGCGAACATGGAGGTCGGTCCACAGGTTGGGACCTCGATCGTGAACAACGGCGATGGGACCTATTCGGTCAAGGCGGCGGGCTTCTATGCGATCAAGCGCGCCCATGCGATCGGGGCGATCGTGTCGTCGACCAATAGCGCTGACGGGACCCACCCTGGCTCGGGCGCTCAGCAGGCGGCCGCTGTGCCGGTCATCGCCGCTAAACCGGCGGTCGCCAACTTGATCGCCCGGTGACCTGTCCACCCCGGTTGACGTTTGTTCTCTATCTGTTCCATCATGGCCAGCGTAACGAATCACTGGACCCTGACCATGATGCAGCACGACCCTCGGCTGCGCGCCGCTGCGCGCGCCATCTATGACGCATGCTATCCGTCCGAAGAATGGGGACCGCTCTCATTCGCTGAGGCGGAGAGGTATGCGACCGTCCAATATCGCCAGGCGGTAGATGGCGCGCAGGCGGCGCGGGCCTGTTTCGCGTCGGCGGGCGAGCAGCTGCCGCTGCCTGTGACGTGAACCAGTCGCAGAGGGCGCGGATCGTCTTCATGGGGCTGGTCGCGCTGGACGAGGCGGCCGATCGCGCCCGAGCAGCGCGGGGCCCGGTCGAGACATCGCTGTCCGACCGCGTCATCCTGGCGACGCTGTACGCGATCGCAGGGCGCGACCGGTCGTCGTTCTATGGCTTTTGGCGAGAACTCAGGCGCCCGGTCGGATCAAACACCAGCGACGGGATAGAGCGCGGAAACATGCTCCACACCCATTTTTGCGGTATCTGCCGGGCTCTTGGGATCAAGCAGACCATCGCGTTCACCTCGGCCCTGTATGCTGCTCGCCAGGCACCCATGCGCGGCTTCCGCAACCCTGAGCCCTTCGCCGCTGATGAGCAGCGCGCCCGCTTTGCCAAATTCCTGCGAGAGACGATGAACGACCAGCGTGATGCCGATCGCGAGCGCCGCAATGGGCGGGAATGCGGGATTAGGGATTGAGTGGCTCGAAAATCCCGCGCGTCGGAAAGACGGGTCCTCTCACCTGCATCTGAGCGGCGCAATAGGGCTGCTGCAGCTTGACCGCCTCGTCGGCTGGTGCGCGAAGCCAAGCTGACACGTCGCTAGGATGCAGGATCGTGATCATCGCCTTCGGGTGGATCGGCGCGACCAACTCGTTGGGGCCGCATGTCACCATGGCGAAGGACCGGCCGTCGACGGTCTGCTGCCAGAACCCGGCGACCGCAAACACTGGCTGATCGGTAACGCTGAACCACATTTCGCCTTTCAATGGCGGCTTGCCGTCGCCGAGGTCGTGGCGCTCTGGGGTGAATTCGCAGAATTCGGTGAGCGGGATCACGCAGCGGTTCGCCGGATCGGCCGCGAGCCTGCGCCATTGCGGCAGCGCGAGGTTGCGGACGTTCGTCATAGGATAGGGCGCCTTCCCGCCCAGTACGTCCCACGTCATGACGTCCCAGGCGCGCTGCCCATCCTGCTCCCGGATCACATACGACCGCGACCGCGGACGCAGTTCCTGGGGGTGGAAGCGATTGTCGCGCGGGCGCTCGTCAAAGAGCTTCGCAGCGGATTGGAACAGCGTGTCCGGTTCACCGGCATAGCGCGCGCGGTTGCACATCAGATCACCCCCGAGTACCGGATGGCGATCAAAGCGATTGCCATCATCCCGATCATGGCCTCTCTCTGCGAAGTGATTTACGCCTTAGGCAAGAAAGGCGCGTTGACGACAAATCAGCCGAGTGAGCCCAGAGCGCTCCATCATATTCCCAGGTCACTGGAATGCCGCATTCCTTTGCAGCTTTCGCGGTGGCGGCACGCCGAAGCTCGCCGCCCGTCGTAAGGACGGCAGGTGGCGCTTTATCCCAGCCACCGACTGTGATTGCTTGCAGCGCGACGACAAGGATCACGCCTGTCATCAGAACCACCCGGCAACATAGCGGAGCGCACCCCGAGCGCTGGCGATCAGTCCGGTGACGAACAGCACCGTGAAGCCGAAGAACTCGAGATAGACAAAGCCCCTCTCCCACCAGGTCGGCGGCAGCTCATCGTGCGCGCGTGCGGGCGGTTGGACTATGTTCGCGACGTCTCGGAGATGGTCGGTTCGGCGGCGGTCGCGTCGCATTCGGCGGGCCTGCAAATGAGAGGAATCTCGACGGTATCCGCCACCGATCCGCTGGTCCAGCGCCAGCACAGGTCGCTGTCGTCATTCAAGCAGTAACGCTGGCCAAGTAAAATTCTTGGCCAGCGTCATACTTTTTTAATGCGGGCAAATACGGCTACGAGCGCTGCAATTGAAATCCTTCGGATCCCCTCCATTGTCATAGTAAACCGGTGGGGGGTTACCGCTTCCGCCAGTTCCCATTTCGCTATCTTTATAGCCCTGGCAATCAGGCTGGCGGCGCTCCACGCATTGGGCATCACCATTACATTCAGATTGAAGGATGTTCATACAATCTTGATACGGGGTGATAGTCGCCTCCTGAGCTGACACGCCCATCGGGACGAAGCACACCGCACCCAAAATCGCCGTAGCAATAAAGCCCTTCATTCTCTGTCTCCCGTTTAAGAAGACCATACTTGCATTATGAACGGCCCATGTGAAGCAGGCAGATACAAAATTTCGCTAACTCGAAAAGTACATCCTCTTGTTACAAAAACACAACAGCTCACCCAGAACCACGCGAGACGGGGCGGTAATAACGGGCATCGAGGTGAAATCGAGAATGGCACCTCTGCGTTACACGTTCAACTCGGTCAGAGGCGTGTCTTCGCCAAGAGGCATTATAACAAATAGCTGGACGCCGCGGATACCCTACCGTGAACAGAGCGAGAAAATGTCAGAAAGGCCCGCAGAAAACTGCCGTTTCCACTCGACTGTTAATCGAGCGGCCCACAGGCTTTACCGTACAAATCTTGTCTTTCCCCTGTCACCGCGTAGGCTAGCACCGTACGAGTGGCCTGACAGACTAGAGCGTCTCAGTCTTTTGATGTGGCGCGAGCTCGCCTTGGAGAATTGCTCGCACTGACACCCATCGGGGTCTTGCCCCACGCTAGGATTTTATTCCAAATACCCACCACTGAGTGACCAAACGTCAGTAGCGCAAGTTCTTGGTCCCTGAGGGTGGCAATGGTAGACCTTATGTTTGCGGCCTCCACCGCTATAGCTCGAATGTGAGCTGCCTCACGTTCGGTGTCTAAAACACCTCCAACTCGCTGCTGGAAACTACCTCCGGTTAGCACAGCCAACAGCGCAACTCGCTGCTTCTTCAGTTCTTTGATTGTGACCGCCAAATCTTTTTTATTGCCAGATAATATCATACGAGAAAGTGAACTTTTCACATCTCTCTCGGCAACCAAGATTTTTGCTTCTTGAATGAGGGAACGTTCACTTAAATCCGTAGCAAAATACTCCACCGCCAACTCCGCGGCCTTCTTTATGTCCTCGCGCGCTGATTCTGCCGCTTTGGTGGTGAAATCTCGGCTTGCCTTGAGACCATCAGAGCGCTGACCATAGAGGAACGTAATTAGACCCGAAATAAGGACTGGCGTAATTACAAATTGGAAGACGCCCTCAGCCATTTAGTGCTGGCGTTCCACTTCCTCACGAACAAATCGCCATGCCATATCCTCGTACGGCTCTAGCTCTTCGTCACTAGTTTCAAGCAAAATGCGATCATGGATCAAATCCGGCTCAAATCCCTCTCGAACTAATCCGCCGAAAATTTCTTCCCAAAACGATGAAGGCAGACTCTCCATGCCGTCTAAATCTAGGAGGACTGTCTCACCGTTCCGCAAACGTGGCGCGACGAATTTCTTGCGGAAAGCCTCCCCATTAAACTTGCCATCGATCGCAGTCCGACCTGCGGGCACCGGAGAGAATGCTGTTGCTATGGAAATCTTCACAGGCTCAGTCATCGAACCTAAACTCCCATTCGATCAACGTGCCGCAAAAAGGCACAGACAAGTTTCGGCGCTCCACTTTTCTATTCGCGCGATACGTCACGCAGCCAGAACCACTGGTAATTCTTAAGAACCCATGACCCTGCGTATTGATCCATTCCGTCATCTGCTTCAGGCCCATTCCACGCCCCCGCGAGCGAGTTGACGTCCGACCGTACTCGAGCGCAGCTTCAATAAGCCCTGCGTCGGTACGTTCCGGGTCCAAACGCCTTACAAGGGGCATTATCCGCCCCCAGTACTCCCTGCGCGGTAGCGTACGAGGTATCCCGACGCCCTGATCATATAATTGCACACTTACTGTCTTACTAGAAGGTGTCCAAGAACCCGATGCCCACCATCGACGCGCTCGGTATCCAGGATAGCTTGCGCGCCATCGAGGATAGGCATGAGAGACATTAGCAAGCGCCTCAGAAAGAGCGTCATAAACGGTAGTGCGAGGCCCGATGCCACGTCCGCATAAGTTTTCCAAGTCGATTCGGAGCTGTCGCGCGCTCGCTCCATCCGCCAATGTGCCTGTGATCATTTTTAACGATTGCCTGAGCGGCTCGCCATCAGCCAATTCATTGATTTCGTGAGGATCAATTTTTAGCAGGTCAAATAGCCCCGCATCAACAAAGTAATCTCGTACATTTTTATGCCACAGATGATCTAAAGCCCTTGGCCGCCTACCGGTACCCTTAGACCAGCGATCTATTTCGGCAGCCAAGACCAATCCCGAAGCAGGGTCGATAGTCTTGATACCCGAAAAATCGGCATGTATCTTTCTTCTAATACCGTCATCGCATAGATGCTTTTGACGTTCGTGAAAAAGATACCTGACATCCATAATAAATGCCAAAGTTTCTTCGTAATTTTCCACTATGCTAAAGTTTTCGGGGGGTAAAAATGCCCCCCTGTCTTCGACCTTTAGATAATCCCAACGAGTAGCCGGCAGGACGTTTCTTATGCCCCAATACTCGGATTTTGCGTCTGCGCGCCGCCCCGCCTCCGTGGCAGCCGAGCCCCGCCGTTGCCGACGCCGCATGATTTGCATTTCGACCGCTCGGGTCCACCTACGACGCTGATACGTTTCGGCCCTCAAATCCCCCCCCCAACACGTCAACGGCACACAAAATGGATTTGCTACCCATATAGATTTTGAATGGGTGCGATAGGCGAATAAGCCACCCAATTGGATGCAAATCCATGTCGCAGCCCGATGCAATCTAGCCGCATGGGCTCAACATGTGCCGTTAGGTTGAGCTGGGTAACAGCCTTGCTGGCCAAACCGATAGGACTCGAAGTCAATCCAAACTGAAAGCCAAGACAGCGTTTCGCACCTGCGGCTAACCTTTGGTCCAAATCAGGAACAGTGCGTACTTTTTCAAAACGACTGCGTACTCGCTGTTGACACCGCGACCAAAACCGCAGAAATGCGCCGCTCCCACGCATCGAGGCGCGATGGCGGAGTGGTGACGCAGAGGACTGCAAATCCTTGCACCCGGGTTCGATTCCCGGTCGCGCCTCCAGATTTTCTGGACATTCGAGGGCTATAGCTCACAGCATGTCAGGCCGTACAGGCTTATGGCGGGTATCCGTTTGCGATTCGCCTGCCCCCTCCCCCATGGCCCGAACCAGACACGAAAAGCGGTGGACCATGGTGCTACTCCATGCCTAAGTCCGCGCTTCTACGGGCGTGAAGGGATCGGGAATGCGGCTTCTGGCGATGATGACGGCGCTCACGCTGGCGGGCACGGCGATGCAGCCCCTGCTGGCGCAGCGCACCATAGCCGCCCCCGATACGATGACACCCACGCCCGACGGCGCAACATCCTTGGCGGTCGAGTACGACATCGCCTTCCCTCGCGCCCAGCATCACGAGGCGCAGGTCAGCGTGACCTATCGCGACCTGCCCGCCGGCCCGATCCGCTTCCAAATGGCGCGCTCGTCGCCCGGCCGTTACGCGCTGCACGAGTTCGCCAAGAACGTCTATTCGGTGTCCGCCATCGATGGCGCTGGCCGTCCGCTGGCGGTCCAGCGCACCGATCCCTATGGCTGGACCGTGCCCGCGCATCGGGGCACCGTGACCGTCCGCTACACGCTGTTCGGTGATCGGGGCGACGGCACCTATGCGCAGATCGATCCTACCCATGCGCGGCTCAATATCCCGGCGACCTTCCTGTGGGCGGTGGGCCAGGATGCGCGCCCGGTGCGGGTGCGGTTCCATCCCGCGCCAGGCTGGAAGATCGCGACCCAGCTCGCGCCGACCGCCGAGGCCGACGTCTTCACCGCGCGCGACCTGCAATATTTCATGGACAGCCCGGTCGAGCTGTCCGCCTGGGACGCGCGCAGCTGGACGGTGACGAGCGGGCCGAAATCCTACACCATCCGCCTGACCGCGCATCATGACGGCAGCGCCGCCGATCTCGACCGGTTCGCCGCGATGGCGCAAAAGGTGGTGGCGCAGCAGATCGCCGTCTTCGGCGAGGCGCCGCCCTATGACCATGGTACCTACACCTTCCTGGCCGATTACATGCCCCAGATCAGCGGCGACGGCATGGAGCATCGCAACTCCACCGTCATCAGCCAGCCCAAGTCGCTGGCCGCCGCGGGCTTCTCTCAGATCCAGACGCTGAGCCACGAGTTCTTCCACGCCTGGAACGTCGAGCGCATCCGCCCGGCCGAGCTGGAGCCGTTCGACTTCACCCGCGCCAACGCGACGCCCTCGCTGTGGCTGGCGGAGGGCTTCACCCAATATTACGGGCCGCTGGCGGTGGTGCGAGCAGGCGAGATGCCGTTCGACGACTATGTCGCGCAATTGTCGGGGACGCTGAACGGCCTGATCAACACCCCGGCGCGCCGTTACGGCGGACCGCAGGAGATGAGCCTGCGCGCGCCCTTCGTCGACGCGGCGCAGTCGATCGACCCGACCAACCTCAATATCTTCACCTCCTATTACCCATACGGCGCGGTCATCGCGCTCGCGCTCGACCTGGAGCTGCGCCAGCGCTTTCAGCAGCTGTCGCTTGACGATTACATGCGCCAGCTATGGCGCAACCATGGGCGGCCAGAGCGGCCCTATCGGCCCGACGATCTGCGCACCGCGCTGGCGCAGGTGACCGGAGACCAGGAATTCGCCGACCGGTTTTTCGCGCGCAGCGTCACCGCCAGCGGCCTGCCCGACTTCGCGCCGTTGCTCGCCCAGGCCGGGCTGACCCTGCGTGCCGCCCACCCCGGGGCCGCATGGGCGGGAGCCGCACCGATTGCCGCCGATACCGGCCTGACGCTGGCCCGGCCGACGACGCCGGGATCGCCGCTCTATGAGGCCGGGCTCGACAAGGACGACCAGATCGTCAGCGTCGACGGGCAAAGCATCTCCACGTCCGAGGCCTGGACCGCGCTCATCGCGCGCCATGCGCCGGGCGACCGCCTGCCCATCGTCTATCGCCAGCGCGGGGGCGAGCGCCGGGGGACGCTGACCCTCATCGCCGATCCGACGATGGAGATCGTGACGAACGAGCGACTGGGCCGGTCGCTGACGCCCGATCAGAACCGGTTTCGCCAGGCCTGGCTGGGCGCAAGGCCGGCTCCCGCCCCCTCGCCCATCGTCACCGGCCTGCGGTGACGATGATGACCGGGACCTAGGGGGCGGGAACATGACGCCACACTGATCGGTTTACAGCCGTTATGATTTTGGAACGCCGTGGATCGCGGCTCTTGCAGCAGGACTGACGCCATGCAAATGCGCGCCATGGAGCCAGATTTTTCGTGAACAATAGTGAGATTCCGGGCCATCTGGCTGCTTATCTGGATCAGTCGCCGATCGCCTTGGCATTGGCTGACGCGCGGGGTGACAATCCCCTGATCTTCATCAATCACGGTTTTCGTCAGCTTACCGGTTACACTAGCGAAGATATGGTCGGGCACAATTGCCGGATGCTGCAACGCGACGCCGACAATATCGAAGCGCGTGATCGCATTCGTGAGTTCCTGGCCAATGACCGACAGCTCAACGTCCGCACCATGCTCATCAACTTCCGCAAGGACGGCTCGCCTTTCGTGAACCTCCTCTACATGTCCAAACTGCGGATGCTGGGCGGCGACATGCCCTATGTCTTCGCCTCGCAATTCGACGTCAGCCGGTCGCAGCCCGAGCGGCTGACCGCCTATGACGCCGAGCTCGGTCGCACGCTGGGCAAGCTGACCCCGATCCTGGCCGAAAGCGGCATGGTGCTCGAAGGATCGCTGACCGCCATCGCCAACACCGCCGCCACCATCGCCCAGGCCAAGCTGACCCTGTCGGACCTCGACAGAGCGGCCTTTCCGTGAGCGCGGAGGCGAACGCCACCCAGGCCGACACGGTGGGGAATGGCGGCGGCGTATCCGTGCCCGTCGTCGGCATCGGCGCCTCGGCCGGTGGGCTGGAAGCGTTGCGCGAGATGCTGACGCCCGCGCGTGCGCCGACCGGCATGGCGTTCGTGGTGGTCCAGCATCTGGACCCCAACCATGAATCGATGCTCGCCCAGCTGCTCGACCGCCATACCAATCTGGAAGTCCGCCAGTGCGAAGGGTCGGAGCCGATCGAGGCCGATCGCGTCTATATCATCCCCCCCGGCCGGGGCCTGGCTATTCGCGGCGGCGTGCTGGAGCTGACCGACTTCGTCCAGCCGCGGGGGCTGCGCCGTCCGATCGACGATTTCTTCCTGTCGCTGGCCAGCGACCAGCAGGCCAATGCCGCCTGCGTCATCCTGTCGGGCACCGGGGCGGACGGCACGACGGGCCTGCGCGCGATCAAGGAAAATGGCGGCGTCGGCGTCGTCCAGAAGCCCGAGACGGCGCGCTATGACGGAATGCCGCTGTCGGCGGTCGGCACGGGCCTCGTCGATTTCGTCAAGCCGCCCAGCGAAATCCTCGACTGCCTCCACGCCTTCTTCTCGCGCCGTGCGGGCGACCCGAAGGAGCAGGAGGCTGAGGTCGTCGCCGATCATATCGACGACCTGTGCCGTGTCCTGCGCAACGCGGTCGGCCATGACTTTTCGGGTTACAAGCGCACCACGCTGGTCCGCCGGGTCGAGCGGCGAATGCATGTGCTGGGCATCGACACAGGCGCGGCCTATCTGGCGCGGATCAAGAGCGATGCCGACGAATGCGAGGCGCTGTTCCGCGACCTGCTGATCAACGTCACCCGCTTCTTCCGCGATACCGAGCTGTTCGAGGTGCTTCGGACCAAGGCCATCCTGCCACTGACCCGTGCGCGCGATCCGGACGAGGATATCCGTATCTGGATCCCCGGCTGTTCCAGCGGCGAGGAAGCGTACAGCATCGCCATGTTGTTCGCCGAAGCCGCACGCGAAAGCGGCCAGCCTTTGGCGGTGCAAATCTTCGCGACCGACATCGACGAACAGATGCTGCAGATCGCGCGCGAGGGCAGCTATCCGGCCTCGGCGCTGGCCGACATCCCGGCGGCTTTGCGCGAACGCTATACCATGCCACATGCCGAGCGGTTCACCATCTCGGCCCAGATCCGCGACATGATCCGCTTTTCCAACCATAGCCTGGTCAAGGACCCGCCCTTTTCGCGGATCGACCTGGTGTCGTGTCGCAACCTGCTGATCTATTTCGACGACCGGTTGCAGCAGTCGGTCCTGCCGCTGCTGCACTATGCGCTGCGCCCCGGCGGCTATCTGTTCCTGGGGCCGTCGGAAAGCGTCGGGCGGTTCGATCATCTCTTTCCCGCGATCGACGGCCATGCGCGCCTGTTCGAGCGGTCGCCGGGCTCGCCTTCCTACCCGATCGACCTGCCCGGTCGCGCAAGCCCCACGCTGCGGCGACGGGGTGAGCGAGGTGAGCGTGACGGCGCCGTAGCCATGGGCGACGAGGGGCCGGCGATGCGCCGGATCGTCGATCGTTATGCCCCGCCCAGCATGGTGGTGGATCAGGACGGCGGCATCCTGGCCGCGTTCGGCAAGCTGAGCCGCTATTTCAATTTCCCCGTGACCCGTGCCGGCGGGTCGAGTGCGGTGACGCTGGCCCGGCCCGGCCTGCGCGAAGTGTTGGGCCCGATGCTGCGTCAGGCGCGCGACGCGCGCAAGCGGATCGCGGCGCGCGACGTGGCGGTGACGACCGAATTCGGCGTCCAGAAGGTCGAGGTCGTGTGCGACCCGATGGCCGACGGCTCGCTGCTGTTCCTGTTCCGCGACAGCGCGCCGTTCAGCCCGGTCGAAGCCAGCGACCTGGCCGACCTGGAGCCGGGCGACGATCATATCGAGGCGCTGGAGGACGAACTCCGCCTGACCCGCCACCGGCTGCGCTCGACCGTCGAAGAGTTGGAGACGGCGAACGAGGAGCTGAAGAGCTCCAACGAAGAAATGATGTCGATGAACGAGGAGCTTCAGTCGACGAATGAGGAATTGTCGACGGTCAATGACGAGCTGAAGACCAAGGTCGACCAACTGACCATCGCCAATGCCGACCTGCGCAATTTCTTCGAATCGACCGATCTTGCCGTCGTCGTACTGGACCGCAATCTGCGCATCCGCAGCTATACCGAGGCGGCGCGTTCGATCTTTCCGCTTCAGCCTGGCGACCGGGGGCGGTTGCTGGCCGATGTCTCGACCCGGCTGTCCAACACCGATTATCTGGGCGGCGCGGCCGATGTCGCGGCGGGCGGCCCCGCCACGCAGCAGCGGGTGACGACGCGCGACGGAGAACGCACGCTGTCGCTGCGCATCCTGCCCTATCGCACGCAGGGCGACGGCATCGACGGCGCGACGCTGGTGCTGACCGACATCACCGATGCGCTGAGCCTGGAGCGCGAACTGGCGGCCGAGCGGGAACGGCTGGACCTGGCGATCAGGGCGGGCGGGATCGGCGTCTGGGAATATCGAGCGGGCACCGGCGAGATCATCCTCGACGAAACCGGACGCCAGCTGTTCGGCTTTGCCGATCAGGAGGATGCCGGACGCGTCGCGCAGGTGTTCGACCGCATCGTGCCCGAGGATCGGCCGGGCGTCGAGCTGTCGCTGGCCGAGGCGATGGCGGGCCGGGGCGATTTCGAAATGACCTTTCGCCTGGACCTGGACGGCAAGGAACGCTGGATCAAGGGGTCCGGCCGGGTCGTCTCCACGACCGCGCCGCATTGCATGGTCGGCGTGTCGATCGACGTGACCGCCGAATATGCGATCGCCGAAACGCGCGAGCTGATGCTGCGCGAGATGAACCACCGGGTGAAGAACCTGTTCGCAATCATCTCCGGCATCGTCTCGGCGGCGGCGCGCTCGCATGACGACGTGACCGTGATGGCCGATGACGTACGCGAGCGGATCGCGACGCTGGGCCGTGCGCATTCACTCGCTTCGCCCGCAGGTGAGCAGCAGGCGATCGAGCTGGGCTCGCTCGTTCAGGCGACGATCGCGCCCTATCAGGGCCAGTCAGTAATTGCGATGGATGGTCCGTCGCTGCTGATCGATCGGCGGTGCCTGTCGCCGCTTGCGCTGATCCTGCATGAATGGGCAACGAACTCCGTCAAATATGGCGCGCTTGCGCAAGCGTCCGGCCAGCTGTCGGTGAACTGGACGGTGGCCGAGGGCAAGGTGTTGCTCGACTGGATCGAAAGCGGCGGCACCCTGCCCGACGCGGAGGCGGGCAAGGGCTTCGGCACATTGCTCGTCCAGACCTCATCACGCCAATTGGGCGCCGAACTGGAGCGGAAATGCGTCGACGGGCGTTTCATGCTCAGCCTAGCCTTGCCGGAGAGCATTTTGTCCCATGACTAAGACGGTTTTGCTGGTCGAGGACGAGTTCTTCGTAGCATTGGATCTGCAATCGATCATCGAGGATGGTGGCTATCAGGTCGATGGCCCCTATGTCAGCGTCGAGGAGGTGCTGGCGCATCTCGACGGCAACAAGCCCGAACTGGCCTGCGCGATCCTGGACGTGCGTTTGCGCGACGGAGAGGTTTTCCCAGCGGCCGAGCGCCTGCGCGAGGCGGGCGTGCCGTTGATCTTCCATTCGGGCCATGCCGACGAACATGCGCTGCAATCGCGCTATCCGGGTGCGGCGGTGTGCGGGAAGCCGTGTTCGCCGTCGCTGCTGCGCCGGACTTTGTCGATGGCCGTGTCGGGTCCGGCGGAAGGGGACCGGGCGGCGGGGTAATCTAGGCGATGGGGTTGGTCTCGGTGAGACACCCCGCCCTCCCCCAACCCCTCCCGCTTGCGGGAGGGGAGATCAAGAAGAGAGACCGGACTTCTCAACGACACCTCTCCCCTCCCGCAAGCGGGAGGGGCTGGGGGAGGGAAACGGGGTCTCACCGAGACCACCCCCCGCCATCACGCCCCAATCAATCAAACGCCCCCACCCCCATCCGCGCCGTCGCGCGCAACAACGCCGCCTCGGCTGTCAGCACATCGACCTGCGCCCGCGCCACCGCCAGCTGCGCGGACCGATAGCTCTGATCCGCCACCAATATGTCGATCGTCGAGCGCAGGCCGAAGCCATATTCCGCCCGCACCCCCTTCAGCGCGACATCGGCTGCACGCAGTCCCTCCACACTCGCCTTCAACCGGCCTTGCGCGGCGCTGAGCGAGGCCCAAGCGGTATCGGCGGCCCGGACCACGCCGCGCGCCGTCGCATCCACCTCGAACCGCTCGGCCCGCGCATTCGCCTCGGCCTGCCGGACGCGTGAGGCGACCAGCCCGCCGGTCAGCAACGGCACGCGCAGTGACAGTCCGGCATTGGCCGCGCTGTCGAAACCGTTCACAGCCCCGCCCGCCCATTGCACGCCACGGCCATAGCCCCCGCCCAGATCGATGGCGGGCGCCCGCTCGGCCCGCGCCTGGTCGATCCGTGCGCGCGCCGCCTCCACCCGCTGCCGCTGCGCCAGGAGCAGCGGGTGGCCCGCCTCCGCCGCCTCGCGCGCATCGGCCAGCGTCCGGGGCAAGCTGGCGGGCACGGCGATCATCGGCTCCAACGCCCCCGCCTCGCGCCCGACGATCGCCCGGTACGCGGCCGCCGCCGTCGCCACGGCCCCCTCGGCATCGACAAGGTTGGAGACGACGCTGGCCCGCTGCGCCTCCAGCTGCGCGACGTCGGTCTTCGTCGCCTGGCCCAGGCCGTATCGTGACTTCGCCTCGGCGACCTGGCTGTCCAGCCGCTCGATACCGACGCGCGCCACCTCGACCGCCTGTTGCGTATAGAGCAGGTCGGCATAGGCGCCGACCACCCGCTCCAGAACATCCGCCTCGATATCGCGCAAGGCTTCGCCCCCGGCCGCGACATCGCCACCCGTCGCGCGGACCGCCGAAGCGACGCGCCCGCCGGTCCAGATCGGCAGCGTCGCCGTCACCCCGCCGAGCGCGGAGCTTGCCCCCGTGCGCGTGCCGCTGCTGTCGAAGCCCAACCGGTCATAGCCCGCCGTGCCGGTCGCCCCGGCGGTCAGCCGCCCGGCGGCGCGCGCCTGGTTCGGCGTTTCGGCCACGGCATCCTGCCGGGCGCGGGCGGCGGCGAGTTCGGGATTGCCCTCCCACGCCGCGGCGATCGCCTGGCGCAGCGTCTCGGCCGAGGCCGGGGTGGCCATGACGAAGGCCACCCCGACGAGCATCCACGTCGCCCGCTTAGTCATGGCGCAGGGCCCAGGCGGGTGCGGCACGGCTGGCCCGCAGCGACTGGCCCAGCACGGTCAGCACCGCGATGGTCAACGCCAGGGCGCTTGCCCCGACGAAGTAGAGCAGTGACAGAGACACCCGGTCATCGAACCCCGCCAGCCAGGTCCGCATCGCGACATAGGCGAGCGGCCAGGCGATCAGATTGGCGATCAGCACCGGGCGCAGGAACTGCCCGACCAGCAACCGGACGATATCGGTTGCCGACGCGCCCAGCGTCTTGCGAATGCCGATCTCCTTTACCCGCCGCTGCGTGTTGAAGGACGCCAAGCCCCACAGCCCGACGCAGCCGATCAGGACCGCCAGGCCCGCACCGATGCCGAACAGACGGGTGGCGCGGTCATCGGCCTGATAGTAATCCTCCATATTCTGACTGGCGGTCCGCGCCTCGAACGGCACGTCCGGTGCGATCTGCCGCCAGATCGTGCGGAGCTTGGCGATCATCGCCTGCGGGTCGCCGTCGATCCGCAGCGTCGTGCGCGGAATCGTCGTGAAGCGCGACTGATAGTAATACATCGTCGGATTGACCGGATCGCGTGGCGAGAAAAATCGGGCATTCTCTACCACTCCGATGATCGTACGCGGATTGCCACGGCCTACCGTCTTGCCCAAGGCCGCCTCCGGACTGCCGAAGCCGAGTGCCTCCACTCCCTTCCGGTTGAGAACGACGTTCATCACGTTCGGCGCGGAATCATTGGCATTACGCGTATCATCCGCCCGATGCGCGTCGTCGGGCAGGCGACCGGCAATCAGTTTCAGGCCAAAAGTCGGAAAGAAATTCGACGACACGAGGATGGCTTGCAAGCTGGGGCCAGGCTCCGGCTTGCCGGGTGCGGCATAGCTGTCGCTGTTGAAGCTGCTCGACCCCGGCGCCGAGTCCGACGTCGTCACCGATCGCACGCCGGGCAACATGGCGACGCGCGCCAGAAAGGCGGTCAGTTGCGCCTCTTTGACGGCGCTGTCGCTGGTCGAGCTGACGATGACCAGCCCGTCGCGGCGAAATCCGACATCGGCACCCCGGACATGGCGGGTCTGTGCGATCAATACAACTGTGCCGATCATGAAGGCGATGGCGAGCGCGAACTGGAACACCACCAGCGCTTCGCGAACCCGTGCGCCCGCCCGGCCACCGCCGGGGGACCGTGCCGAGGCCAACACTGCCGCCGCCGGAAAGCGCGACAGCAGCGCCGCCGGATAAAGCCCGGCCAGCCCCCCGACGACGAGGGCCAAAACGACAAGGGCCGGCACGACCACCGCGTAATCCAGCGCCAGCTTCAGGCCGCCTGCCGCATTGATCGGCGGCAACCCCAGTTCGGCCAGGATCAGCCCGCCTAGCGCCGCCATCACGGCGACCAGTACGGCCTCCCCCAAGAACTGCCGGACTAGTGCGCGGCGGCTTGCACCCAGAACTTTGCGCATCGCGACCTCACGCGCCCGAAGCCCCGCCCGCGCGGTCGCCAAGTTCACATAATTGACGATCGCGATCAGCAGGGTCAGCACGCCGACGATACCCAGGGTCGCCACCGTCATCTTTCGCCCGGCGGTGGTCTGAAGATGAATTTCGGTCAGCGGCGTGATCTTCAGGCTGAGATTTTTGACCGAAACCCCTTGATCCTTGGCCGCGCGCCGATCGACAAAGGCCCTCATTTGCCCCTGAAACCGGGCCGCGTCCTGCGGTGTCTCGAAGCGTAGGATGGTCCAGACACGCGAGCTTCCCCAATGGAACCACATCCGGTCGGGATGCGGATTCGGCGTCTTTGCCAGTATCGAAAAGCGCATTTCGGTATTGGACGGCAAGTCGCGGAATAGAGCCGCCACCCGATAATTGTTCGTCTTGCCGATCGCAGTCAGGGTCAACGTCTTTCCGATCGGATTGGCGTTGGGGAAATAGCGCTTGGCGATGGTTTCGCTGATCAGGACATTGTCGGGCGCTTGCAACGCGCGAGTGGCATCCCCGGCGATGATCGGCAGGCGGACGATGTCTAGGAAATTGGCGTCCGCATAGGCGAACGGCTCGGTGGTGGCATTGCCGCCCCGCACGACATTGGCGTCCATCGCCTGCAAGCGCGTGCCGACCGTATCGGGGAAATCCTCGCGAAGCTGCTCGATCAGCCCGCCCATCGTGCCGGTCGAATAGCCATCGGCCGGACTACCCGGCATGTTCCAATATTCCTCGGCCAGATACAGATTGTCATGTCCCGGCAGCCATTTCTCATACCCCGTCTCGAACCGGACATAGAGACCCAGCACCAGGAAGACGGCGATGCCGACCGCCAGCCCCCCGATGTTGAGCGCGGCATAGAGCTTGTGGCGCACAAGCGAGCGATAGAGCGACAGCAGTGCGAAGCGGTTCATGGTTGCCTCCCCCGATCACGCGGTCATCGGCCGCAGGCGATGCGGGCGAGCCCGCTCTTGGACACGGTGCAGCGCGGCTGGCCCTCGACCGTGACGTTGGCCATGCCGCTCGCGCTGACCTGCGCCATCTGGGCGCTTCCGGCGCGGACCTTGGCGGTGCCGCTGGCGCCGATCGTCACGGCGGGGGCGGACAGGCCTCGCGCCTCGACCTCGCCGGTTCCGCTGGCGTCGATCGTCAGTTGCCGCGCCGCGCCGTCGACCCGCAGGTGGCTCGCACCCGAGGCGCCGAGGCTCACCCGGTCGGCCTGAAGGTTGCGGACGGTCGCCTGGCTAGCCCCGGACAGGCCGAAGCTGGCCGATGCGCTGCGCAGGCCGCCGAAACGAAGCACCGCCGCCCCGCTGGCGTCCGCCGCAAAGGCGCGGGCCTCCAGCGCAGGCAGGTTCATCTCCGCTGCGCCGCTGACGTCCACGGCCTTCAGCGACGGCAGCGTCACGGCGATCGCCACCCGCCGGTCATGGCCGTTGCAGCTGTCGTTCCGGCGGCGGATGCGAAGGGTGGAGCCGGTCATTTCGATCCGCAAATTGTCGATATTCGCCGCTCGCCCGCGCGCCGTCACGGCATAGCCGGACCCCAGCGAGACGGTGACGATGTCGCAGCCGCCCAGCTCGATCCGGTCGAAACCGCGCATGGCAAAGCCGCGCGAAGTCTGGGCAGGCTCCTGGGCGGGCCCGGCGGCGGCGATCGACAGAAGGGCGATGGTGGAGATCATCTTCAGCATGGGAATATCCTTTCAGATCGCGCGCATGGCGCTGGCAACGATACGGCCGTCGAGCATGTCGATGCGGCGCTTGGCGAGGTCGGCATGGCTGGGGGAATGGGTGACCATGATGATCGTGGCGCCCGCGTCGTTCAGCCCGGTCAGGATATTCATCACCTGCTCGCCATTGGCGGTGTCGAGATTGCCGGTCGGCTCGTCCGCCAGGATCAGCTTCGGGTCGCCGACGATGGCGCGGGCGATCGCGGCGCGCTGTTGCTGGCCGCCGGACAGCTGATGCGGAAAGTGGCGCGCGCGGTGGGCGATGCCGACCCGGTCCATCGCCGCCGCCACCCGGCCGCGGCGCCCCCCTTCCTTGGCGCCCGCATCGCTGCGATAGGCCAGGCCCAGCGCGACATTCTCCTCGATGGTCAGTTCGTCGATCAGGTTGAAGCTCTGAAACACGAAGCCCAGCGTGTCGGCGCGGAACCGGGCCAGCGCCTTTTCGTCGAGCGCCGCCAAGTCGCGGTCGCCGAACAGATACCGGCCGCCCGTCGGCCGATCGACCGTGCCCAGCGTGTTGAGCAAGGTCGACTTGCCGCAGCCTGACGGGCCCATGATGGCCAGGAACTCGCCCGCCGCGACGTGCAGGTCGATGTCGTGCAGCGCGGTCGTCTCGACCTCGTCGGAGACGTAGCGGCGCTGAATATTTTCCAGTCGGATCATGGATGGTCCCCCTTATCGGATGTTCAGGATGTCGCCCTTCACGGACGATGTGTTGCTGATGACGATGCGCTCGCCGGGATGAAGGCCGGACAGGATCTCGACCTGTTCGGGATTGCGGCGACCGATGCGGACCGGGCGGCGGCGGGCATGGCCGCCATCGGGGTCGAGGACGAAGGCGGACGCGCCGCCCGCCTCCAGCCAGCCGCCGACCGGGGCCACCACCGCGCGGCGGGCGGCGCCCAGGGTGATGCGGATATCGATCGTCTGCCCGCGATTGAGCCCGGCGGGGGCGCGGGCAAAGGTCAGCTCGACCTGGAACCGCCCGTCCTTCACCGCGGGCAGGACCTTGGACACGGTCAGCTTCGCGCCGTCCGAGGTGGTCGCGGTCTGCCCAGGTGCCACGCGGCCGAGATAATATTCGTCGACCTGCGCGACGAGCTTCCACGACCCCTCGCTGTCGACCTGTCCCGCCGGATCGCCGGGCTTCAGCGTCTGGCCCGGCTGGATGACGAAGTTGGTCAGACGCCCGCCCGAGGGTGCGCGGATGGTCAGGCCCTCCAGGCCCGCGCGCACCGCCGCCATGTTGCCCGCCAGCCGCGTCTGCGTATCGGCCAGCCGCGCCGCCTGGGTCGCGGTGATCCGCACCTCGGTGGCGCGGCCGGACTTCAGCTGGGCGAGGCGCTTTTCCTGATAGGCGGCCTCTTCCTCGAAACTCCTGACGCCCGCGTCCGACAGAAAGCCCTGGTCGTGCAGCTGGCGGCGGATGCCCAGGTCGCGGCGCGCCTTGATCAGGTCGTATTCCGCCTGCGCCACCTGGCCCGCACGGTCGAGCGAGTTACGCTCGATCCCCAGCCCTTCGCTGGCGACGCCGCCGAGCTGGCTGGCGATCTGCGCCTCGCGGGTCAGCACGTCGAGCTTCAACTGCGGGTTGGCGAGCGTGGCGAGCGGTTGCCCCTCGGCGACCATCTCGCCGTCCTGAACCAGCAGCCGCTCGACCTGACCGCCCGACAACACGCCGACCAGCGTGGTGACACGCGGCGTGACGGTGGCGCGGACCGGCAGATAATCGTCGAATGCCGCGCGCGTAACCTCGCCCGTCTCGATATTGGACGCGGTGATATCGGTCGATCCGGCGGCGGGCAGGAAGCGCCAGATCGCGACGGCGGCGATCGCCAGCAGGACGGCGATCACGACCGGGCGACGGCGCCACCACGGCGTCGCCTTGCGCGCGATCCGGCGGTCCATTCCCGCCCCTGGGCCTGCCCCCGGCGAAGCGCTTGCGTGTACGGGTTGTTCGGTCATCATGGGTGGAGTGTCACCCAGGACGGCCGGAAAACCTAAACCCCCATGAATACGCCATTTTCCAGCAACGCGGTCGAATCCGACCGTCCATGTCCGAACGCACCGTCCGGAAATGGACGGTCGGATGACCGGTCAAGCCCGCTGGCGATCCTGCTGATCGACGACAATCCGCGCATCGCCGAATCGCTTGTGCTCGCCATCGACCTGGCCGGGCACCGACTGGATGTGGCGCAGGGGCCGGAGGACGGCTTCTCGTTGCTGGCGGCGCGGCGATACGACGCGATCCTGCTCGACCTGAACTATACCGCCGGGCGGACCGATGGCACTGAGGGGCTGGTGATGCTCGACCGGCTGCTGGCCGACGATCCGGGAGCGTGCATCATCGTCATCACCGCGCATAGCGGCATCCGGCTGGCGGTCACCGCGATGCAGGCGGGCGCGCGCGACTTCGTGATGAAGCCGTGGCGCAATGCCGAGCTGATCGCCAAGATCGAACTGGCCGCCCGCCGCCGCCCGGCCCCGGCTGGAACGACCGCCATCAGGGACGGCGTGACGGAGCCCGCCCGGCTGCTCGGCGACAGCGAGGCGATCGAGCAGGTGCGCGCGTTGGTTCGCCGGATCGGCCCGACCATGGCGGGCGTCGTGGTGACGGGCCCGTCAGGTGCCGGGCGCAGCCTGATCGCCGCCGCGCTCCACGCCGCTTCGGCGGGAGCGGAGACGCCGATGGTGCGGATCGACCTGCGCGATCCGCAAGCCTGGGACCGGCTGGACCAGGGTGATGCGGGCACCACCTGGCAGTTGCGCCATCCCGACCGGCTGGACGAGATGACGCAGGCGCGGTTGCTCGACCGGTTGCCGCCCGGCCGCTGCATCGCCGTCGCCGATGATCCGCGCGCGATCACCCCCGCGCTCGCCCGGCGGATCGCCATGGTCGAGATCGCCGCCCCGCCGCTGACCGCGCGCCGCCGGGACGTGCCACTGCTCGCACGGCATTTCGCCCGGCTCGCGGCCGAGCGGCATGGCGGCCCGCTGCCCCGCTTCACGCCCGCCGCCGAGGCGCTGTTTGCCGACGCGATCTGGCCCGACGAGATACGCGGGCTGGCCGCCGCGATCGAACGCGCGCTGCTGCTGGGCGAGGACGGTGTGATCGACGCCGCGCTGCTCGCTCCCGCCATGCCGTCCGCTCCCGTGTTGCAGAACACAGGACCGGGACGCGCCAGCTTTGACCTGGACCAGAGCGAGCGCGGCATGATCGAGGCCGCGCTGATCGAACATCATCACAACGTCACCCAGGCCGCACAGGCGCTGGGGCTCAGCCGTGGTGCGCTGTATCGGCGAATGGCCCGCCATGGCCTTTGATCCCGCGACACGCCGGGTCGTCGCCGCCGCCGTCTCCGGGATTGCGCTGACGGGGATCGGCGCGTTGTTGGTGCTCGCCTGGCAGGAGGGGATGTTCGCGAGCATCACGGGATTGGTGCTGTGCGCCGTCTGGCTGGTGGTCGCGGGCTGCTGGGCGGCCGTGCGCGGGCTGGCAGTCGGACGGCGGCGAGAGGAGGCAGTGGGGCCTGCAGAGGGGCCGCCGCTGTCCGCGCTGTTCGACCAGATACCGCTGCCGCTGCTGCGGGTGGAGGGCAACGCGGCGCGGGCGCTCAACCGGGCCGGGCGGACGTTGTTCGCGACCGACGACCGGCTGAGCCCGACCCCGCCCGCGCTGATCGACTCGCGCGAGACCCAGTTGCGGCATGAGGGGCGAAGCTGGCGGATCGAACGGGTCGCGGGCGGCGGCCAGGCACTGGTCATGCTGATCGATGTCGAGGCGGAACGCCGCGCCGCCGAGGTACATGCCGATAACGAGATGATCGACATTCTCGGCCACGAACTGCTCAACGGCCTCTCGCCGATCGTATCGCTCGCCGACAGCGCGCAGGTGGCGGCGGAGCGCGGCGATGCCCGCCTGCCCGCGATCCTCGCCACGCTGGCCCGAAGAATCGAGGGGCTGGAGCGTTTCACGCGCGCCTATCGGATGCTCGCCCGACTGCCCGACCCGGTGCGGACGGCGGTGGATATGGGCGAGATGGTCGACGATCTGTCCCGCCTGTTCGCCGAGCGGTTCGGCGAACGGGTGACGCTGTCGATCGCAATGCCCGACGGGACCGTCGGCTGGTGCGACCGGGATCAGATGACGCAAGGACTCTGGGCGCTGCTCCACAATGCGGCCGAAGCGGCACTGGCCGGGACGGTCGCCCCGGCGGTGACCCTGGCTGTGGAGGCGGACGCGGAACGGCTGGTCGTGCGTGTGTCGGACAGCGGCCAGGGCGTCGCCGCGCCGGAGCGGGCCCGGATCTTCCGCCCCTTTCACACGACCAAGCCGGAAGGTTCGGGCATCGGCCTGACCCTGGCCCGCCGGATCGCGCAGGCGCATGGCGGCACGCTGACGCTGTTGCCCGTGGCGGTCACGACGTTCGAGCTGATGATTTCCTCCCCTGGAAGGGGAGGTGGCAGGCCGGAGGCCTGACGGAGGGGTGTCACCCCTATCGAGAGCGGGACAACCCTCCGACGCGCTTCGCGCGCCACCTCCCCTTATAGGGGAGGAATTAGTTTTTTTGCGGAGACCGCCATCAGCGTCAGGATCGCTGTGAAGGCGTCGACGTCTAGGCTCTGCCGTCCGACCAGAAAACCATCGACGCCCCCCTCCGTGAATAGCGCCAAGCCGTTGTCAGGCGTCACCGAGCCGCCATAGAGGACCGGCGCGCCCGGAACCGCATCCCGGATCACGTCGGCCATCACTGCCACCTCTGCCGAGTCCGGCGTTCGGTCGCTGCCGATCGCCCAGACGGGTTCATAGGCGATGGCGATCCCCTGCCCTCCCACGCCCGAGAGCGACCGGCTCAGTTGCTTGCGAACCACGGCAATCGACCGACCGGCGTCATGATCCGTCGCCGTCTCCCCGACGCACAGCAGGACGCGCAAGCCGGCCGCCGACGCCGCGCGCACCTTGGCGGCGATCAGTGCATCGTCCTCACCATGATCCTGCCGCCGTTCGCTATGGCCCAGGATGACGAGGCTCGCCCCCGCCTCGCGCAGCATCGCCGCCGACAGGTCGCCGGTATGCGCACCGTCGCGATCGGGGTGGCAATCCTGCCCTCCCAGGCCGAGCATCGGCGCGGTCGATCGGGCCCGATCGAGCAGGGTCGCAGGCGGACACAGCACGACCTCGACCGTCGGATACCTCTCGGCCGCCGCCGCGATCCAGGCGATCGACGGCAGGCAGCTGCCGTCACCGTTCATCTTCCAATTGCCCACCAGCATTGGTCGCATCACGTCTGGGTCTCGCCCGGCTTGGCCAGCGTCCGCGCCACCGCGTCCCGCCAGCCCGCGACCAGCGGGGCACGCGCGTCATCGGTCATCGACGGCTCGAAACATTCCTCCCGCGACCAGAGCCGTTCCAGCGCATCGAGTCCGGACCACACCCCTGTCGCCAGCCCGGCATGGAATGCCGCTCCGCGCGCCGTCGTCTCCAGGTCGGCGGGCCGCTCGACCGACGTCTGGATCATGTTGGCGAGGAAGCCGCACAGCCAGTCATTGGCCGCCATGCCGCCATCGATACGCAGGATCGCCGGGCCCTCGCCCGCATCGGCCTTCATCGCCTGGGCCAGGTCCATCGTCTGATAGGCGACCGCCTCCAACGCCGCACGGGCCAGGTGCGCGGCGCTCGCCCCCAGGGTCAGGCCGTAGATCGCCCCGCGCGCATCCGGCTCCCAATAGGGCGCACCCATGCCGACGAATGCCGGGACCATATAGACGCCGTGGCTGTCGGGCACCTGCGTCGCCAGATCGTCGGTCTGGCTGGCATGGGTAATGACGCCCAGCCCGTCGCGCAGCCATTTCACCGCCGCGCCCGCGACGAAGATCGATCCCTCCAGCGCATAGGTCGTCTTGCCGTTCAACCGATAGGCAGGCGTGGTCAGCAGCCGGTGCTTCGACGCCACCGCCGTCTCGCCGGTGTTGAGCAGCAGGAAACAGCCGGTGCCATAGGTCGACTTGGCCATGCCGTGACGGAAACAGGCCTGGCCGAACAGCGCCGCCTGCTGGTCGCCCGCCATGCCCGCAATCGGGATCGCCGCCCCCAGCAGATCGGGCGCGGTGATGCCGAAGACATGGGCATTGTCCTGCACCTCCGGCAGCATCGCCATCGGCACGCGCAGCAACCGGCACAGCTCCTCGTCCCATTCGCCGCAATGGATGTCGAACAGCATCGTCCGGCTGGCATTGGTGATATCCGTCGCGTGCACCGCGCCGCCGGTCAGCCGCCAGAGCAGGAAGCTGTCGATCGTGCCGAACGCCAGTTCGCCCCGCTCCGCCCGTCCCCGCGCCCCCTCGACATGGTCGAGCAGCCAGGCGAGCTTGGTCGCCGAGAAATAGGGATCGATCAACAGGCCGGTCCGCTCGCGCACCCGATCCTCGACGCCGTCGGCCTTCAGCGTCTGGCACAGCCGGGTGCCGCGCCGGTCCTGCCATACGATCGCGCGGTGGATCGGCTCGCCGGTGGCGCGGTCCCAGACCACCACCGTCTCGCGCTGGTTGGTGATGCCGATCGCGGCAATGGCGGCCGGGGCGATGCCGCTCTCGCCGATCGCCCTGCGCGCGGTCGCCAGCGTGTCGCGCCAGATATCCTCCGGGTCATGCTCGACCCAGCCGAGCGCGGGATAATGCTGCGCGAATTCGGCCTGGGCGATCGCGACCCGGCGGGCCTGCCCGTCAAAGACGATGCTGCGTGTCGAGGTGGTGCCCTGATCGATCACCAGAATGTGCGACGGCATCGCTCACGCCTCTCTCAATTTTCGCTGTGCAACGTCCCATGCTTCCATAGGAACGTCCGTCATGTCGCTTTGTTGGCAATTGGTATATCAAGGACCCTGATCGAAACCAGAGGCGAGGCCGTATGGCGGACCATGGCACGGACAGGGTCGACCTTCTGATCGTCGGCGGCGGCATCAACGGCGCGGGCATCGCGCGCGATGCCGCCGGGCGCGGCCTGTCGGTGCTGCTGGTCGAGCAGGACGATCTGGCCAGCCATACCTCGTCGGCCTCGACCAAACTGATCCATGGCGGCCTGCGCTATCTGGAATATGGCGAGTTCCGCCTGGTGCGCGAGGCGCTGATCGAGCGCGAGCGGTTGTTGACCATGGCGCCGCACATCATCTGGCCGCTGTCCTTCGTCCTGCCGCAGACCCATTCGCCGCGCCCCGCCTGGATGGTGCGCCTCGGCCTGTTTCTCTATGATCATCTGGGCGGTCGCGACACCCTGCCCGGCACGCGCACGGTCGCGCTGGCGCGTTCGCCGCTGGGCGCAGGGCTTTCGCTACGAAAGGGCAAGGCCTTCGTCTATTCGGACTGCTGGGTCGAGGATAGCCGACTGGTCGTACTGAATGCGCTCGACGCGCGGGAGCGCGGCGCGCGGATCGAGACGCGCACCCGCCTGATCGACGCGCGCCGTGAGGGGCCGGGTTGGACCGCGACGGTTGCGGCAGAGGGCAGCCCACCCCGCCAGGTCCGAGCCCGCGCGCTGGTCAACGCCGCCGGGCCCTGGGTCGCCGACGTCATCGGCCGGACGCACGGCACGCGCCGCGATCGCGGCGTGCGGCTGGTCAAGGGCAGCCATATCGTCCTGCCCCGCCTTTATGAGGGCGACCATGCCTTCATGCTCCGGAATGACGACCGGCGCATCGTCTTCGCCATTCCCTATGAGGGCCGCTTCACTTTGGTCGGCACCACCGACGAACCCTGGACCGAGGCCCCGGCCAAGGCGTCGATCAGCCCGGCCGAAACCGCCTATCTGCTCGACACCGCGAACCGGTATTTCGTGCGCAAGGTCGATCCGTCGGATGTCGTATGGAGCTATGCAGGAATCCGGCCGCTCTACGACGATCATTCCGTCAATGCCTCGGCGGTGACACGCGACTATGTCCTCGACCTCGACACCGGGGCGGAGGGCGAAGCGCGGGCACCGATGCTCAACATCTTCGGCGGCAAGATCACGACCTATCGCAAACTGGCCGAGCACGCGATGCGCGAATTGGCCCCTTTCTTCCCCACGGCCGGAGAAGCCTGGACGGCGGGCGCGACGCTGCCCGGCGGGGATATCGCGGACGCCGATTTCGACCGTTTCCTGGCCGAGTTGACCGTCCGGTATGGGCAGATCCCCCCCGCGCTCCTGCGGCGTCTGGCTCGCGCCTATGGCACACGCGTCGACAGGATCCTGGGCTCGGGCGATCTGGGCGAGGATCTGGGCGGCGGCCTGCATACCGCCGAGGTCGATTATCTGGTCAAAGCCGAATGGGCGCGGACGGCGGAGGATATCCTCTATCGTCGCAGCAAGCTGGGCCTTCATGTGCCGAAGGGAACGCCCGAAAGGCTGGCCCGCTATCTGGCCGAACACGGCCTCGCGTGAAGCCCGTGTCCGGTCGACGGGAACAGTCACGGCGCATCCTGACAAAGCGGATTGAAAACCTTCCCGACCAATCCGACGCAAGTGCTTGACCAGCGCGCGGTTGCGCCCCCTATAAGGGAGGTGATGGACAACAATACGACCCAGGACCGGCTCTACCGGGAACTCGCCCGAACGCTGATCGCCGAGCTTCAAGACGGCCGCTATCCGGTCGGCACGCGCATGCCCGCCGAGCGTGAACTGGCGACCCGGTTCGAGGTCAGCCGTCCCGTCATCCGCGAGGCGCTGATCGCGTTGGAAGTCCAGGGCTTTATCGAAGTTCGCATCGGATCCGGCGCGCATGTCGTCGCGCTGCCCGGCCAGGGTGAAACCCCGGATTTCGGCGTGTCGGCGATGGAAGTGGCCGAGGCGCGGTTGCTGTTCGAGCCCGAAGCGGCGGCGCTGGCGGCGACCCAGATCACCGACGCGGAGCTGGACGAACTGGCGACTTTGGTCGACGCCATCGAGGAAGAGAACAACACGGTCGGCGGCGCCTTTCGCGCGGACCGCGCCTTTCACACGCTGATCGCCCGGTCGACTCGCAACAGCGCGATCCTGGAGACGATCGACCGGCTATGGGAACAGCGGCTGCGCTCGGCGGAGAGCGTGCTGCTCGACGCCAAGGTGTTCGAGATCGACGTGCGTCCGATCGTCGAGCATCACGCCGCGATCCTGGAAGCGCTGCGTACCCGTGACGCCGTCGCCTCGCGGGTGGCGATGCAGCGCCACCTGACCGCCGCGCTCGAAGGGCTGCTGATCGCCAGCGAAGCCCGCGCGGTCGCCGAGGTGCGCCAGGCGCTGGCCGCCAAGCGCGACCGGACCGCGCATCTGAAGATTTAGTAGCGAATTGTAGGTTAGCTTTCTTCCTTGCCTCGCCCCTTTCTGAGGGGAGAGGGAAGGACGAGAACTGGGCGGGCAGTCAAATCTCTCCGGCCAGGACACCCCTCCGTCAGGCCTTCGGCCCGCCACCTCCCCTTACAGGGGAGGAATAGCTGGTCTCAGTCCCCCGCGCCTCACCATCCCCCCACTGACACGCGCCGTACACAATTGCCGCGTATCGGCCCGCGCACGGGCGGTCGCGTGGATCGCGGCGGGGATGGCAGGGGGCGAATGATTTCGGGTCCACCAGGCGGGTGGTCGTGACGGCGCTGCTCGCGCTGGTGCTGGCGGGCGCGCAAGCCGATCCCCTGCTTTCCGTCGATCTCGCCGCCGGTCCCGTCGCGTCGGGGCTCGACCGCCTGGCGCGCCGGGCGGGGCAGGCGGTGGTCGCGCGGCCGGGCGATCTGGCGGGACGCAACGCGTCGGCGCTGCGGGGAGAGATGCGCTTGTCGCAGGCGCTCGCCCGCTGGTGTCGGCCCGCCGGATTGGCCTGCCGCCGGATCGCGGGCGGTATCGTGGTGCGCGCCGAAGGACCCAGGCCCCGCCCCATCCCGGCGGTCGTGACCCGCACCATCGCCCCGCCCCCGCCAGCCCCCATGATCGGACCCGACGTCATCGTCACCGGCCGACGCGGCACCACCGTCCAGGGCGAGCTGGAGCGCAGCTATTCCGCCTCGCACCTCGACACCATCACGCTGGCCCGGCACCCTCCGCAGAGCCTGGCCGAGCTGTTGTCGGGCCTGCCCGGCCTGTGGGTCGACACCTCCGCCGGTGCCGCCGCCAACACGATCCGGGTGCGCGGCATCCCGCTCGACGGGTATCAGGCGATCGCGGTGCAGGTGGACGGCCTGCCGGTCCAGCACGACACGCTGCCCTGGACCGATATCGACCAGTTTGTCCGCCCCGACCTGATGATCGAGACCGCCGACTATGTCCGTGGCGGGCCCTCGGCGATCTTTGCCAGCAATGCGCCGGGCGGGGTCCTCAACCTGCGCACGCGAGCACCGGGTAATCGGCCGGGCGGCGCGATGCGGGTGACGACCACCGATTATGGGCTGGTACGCTGGGAAGGCTATGCGACCGCGCCCGTCGCATTCGGCTGGCGGATGATCGCGGGCGGCGCGATCGCCAGCGATCCGACGGTGCGGCGGATCGCCACGACGCTGGGCGGTGGGCAAATGCGGGCCCGGCTCGACCATGATCTGGGCGGTGGCGGCACGCTGAGCTTGGCGATCCATGCCTTGGCGGACGATACCCTCAACATATCGTCGTTTCCGATGCGGATCGTGCGGGGCGATATCCGCCCCCTGCCCGGCTTCGATCCCCGGCGTGGCAGCTTTTTCGGGCCCGAGCTAAGCGATCTGCGCTTCGCGGCGCTGGGTAACCGGCCGCTGGGCCGCAACAACCGCAACCGGATGGTCGTGCCGTCGCTGTCGCTGACCCAGCCGGTCGCGGACGGTATCCTGACCTTGCGCGCCCATATCCGGGCATCGCGGACCGAGCGTTACGCGCTGTCCTCCTCCGGCAATGCGATCCCCGCCGCCCGGGCCCTGGCCGACGCCGCCCCGCGCCTCACCGCCGCCTTTCCCGGCACGACCCGCGTCACGCTGACCCATGCCAGCGATGGGACGGCCTTCGCAGCGCTGCCCGGCAACGACCTAGTCGTCGCGCTCAACCCGGTCGCGGCGGATACCCGGCTGGCGGAGGGACTGGCCGACCTGTCCTATACCCGGCGGCTGGAGGCGGCGGGTCGTCACGACCTGACGCTGGGGCTCTATGCCGTGGGCTATCGCTGGGATTTCCAGCGGGCAGTGGCGCGGGTGCTGCTCGAAGCGCGCGAACAGGGGCGGCGGCTGGACCTGACCGCGCTGGATAGCGGCGGGCGCGTGCTGGGGCGGCTGACCGAAGACGGCCTGCTGAACACCGGATCGACCTATGAGGCGCTAACCGGCCGCCAGCACATGATCGCGCTCTATGCCGCCGACGAATGGCAGATCGCCGAGCGATGGCGGATCGACTGGGGTCTTCGCCACGAGCGGGCCAGGCTGTCGGCGCAGGTCGAGCGCGCGACGACGCGCGATGGCGGCGATCCCGGCACGCTGGCCGATGATCGCATCGCCATGGGCTCGGGCCAGTGGGACGACCGCCGCGAGCGGATCGCGCGCACCGCCGCCACGGTCGCCCTCCACTGGCGGGCAAGTGCGGCGACCGGCGTCTTCGCCCGCATGACCCGCGCGATGCGACTGCCCGATCCGGGGGTGTTCCGGGTCGGTGGCGGCGATCCGGGCCGGGCGCTGACCATCGAGCAGGGTGAATTCGGGCTGATCTGGCGACAGGGCCAGCTGGGCCTCGACGCGACGCTGTTCGCCAGCCGCTTTCCGGATATCGTCCTGCCCGACCTGTCGCTCGATCCCGTGACGGGCGCGGTCCGGGTCGGGGCGAATGCCGCGGCGGCGCGGACGATCGGACTGGAACTCGGCGCGCGAGCCGCACCCGTGCCGGGCGTGACGCTGCGTGGGACGGTGACGATCCAGGACCCCAGGCTGCAATCCTATCGGCTGACCAGCCTTGCCGACGGAGTGCCCGTCGTCACCGATCTCAGCGGGCATATGCCCCGCCGCGTGCCACGGGTGATGGCCAGCCTGTCGGCCAGTGCGACCCTGCCCGGCACCGGCGTCACGCTCGACGGCGATGTCTCGGCCATGGGGCGGCGGTTCGCCGATGACGCCAACAGCCTGGCGCTGCCCGGTTTCGCCATCCTGGGCCTCGGCGCACGCTGGGCGGCCAGCCCGGCGCTGACGGTGCAGCTTCGCGCCACCAACCTGCTCGACCGGATCGCCGTGATGCAGGGCGACGCGCTGGGCGGCGAGATCCGGGCGGCGGGCACGGACGGCATCGTCACCGTCCGCGCCCAGCAGGGTCGTGTCGTCAGCCTCAGCGCGGAGTGGCGGCGCTAGTCCGGTAGCGGGCCAGCTCGTCGGCGGCGGCCGCCATGTCGCGACGGAAGGCCGCATTGCCATGTTCACGCGCGACGATCGCGCTGGCCGCCATATAACCGCCCTCGACCGCGCTCTGGCTGTGCGAGCCGCAAATCCAGCGGCTGTTGCCATAATCCCGCCCACGCGCCAAGAGCGCGCTCGCCCGGTCGGGGAGCAGTTCGGCCATGATCAACGCAAAGCTCCAGCCATTGGCGGTATGGCCGGACGGATAGTCGCCATTGGCGATCAGGTTGGGCGTGCGCGGCTCGCAGATGGTCAGGTCGCTGCCGATAAAGGGGCGCGGCGATTGCCAATGCGCCTTGCCCAGGCGGATCGCGGCCGAGCGGTCCGCGTCGAACCGGGCGAGCATGGCGCGGGTGAGCGGCAATTTGCTCCAGTCGGGACGAAAGCCCAGCGCGTCGGCGAAGCGCGCGCCCAGGTCGCTCGACACGTCCGCCGTCGCCTGCTGCCACCGGGCCATGCCGCGCAGCGCCCGGCTGTCGCGAAAGGCGCGCGCATCGGCCAGCGCACGCGGCGATCCGGGCGTGGGCGGCCCCGGCAGGATGGTCGCCAGATTGACCCCCTCCCCCGCCGCCAGATAGCCCCCCGGCTCCTTCGCGCTCGCCTGGCCCGCAGCCGCCATCGCCAGTCCGGCCAGCGCCGCCAGCCCCCATCCCCGCATCGATCCGGCCATCGCCTTCATCCCACCCAAGAAACGATCCTCTTCACCGAAGACGTCGTGTGCCCATTTTCGGGGACATTGTCCCACAATATTTGCTGCATCTGCGTTAACATCAGACAGACTGTAATAAAAAAGCCATAAATGTCTTAAAACTTTTACAAATTTCCTTGTCCCCGTTTGCCCCTCGGCGCGGTCTTCCCCGCATTCGCCCGTATGGCTCGGGCGAGCGAACGTGATTTCGTGGGGGAATTTTTCGTGATGGGTATCAAGCGGACGCTGTTGCTGGCGTCGAGCGCGCTGTGTGTCGCGCAGCCGGTCTGGGCACAGGATCAGGACGCGGGCACGGCCGACGCGGCGGCCGGGACCGGTGGCGAAGTCGTCGTCACCGGCTATCGCACCAGCCTGGCGCAGGCGCGCAATTCGAAGCGCGATGCGACGATCATCAAGGACTCGATCTCGGCCAGCGACATCGCAGCCTTTCCCGACCTGAACCTGGCCGAAGCGCTCCAGCGCCTGCCTGGCGTCGCGATCAACCGCGAGGCGGGCGAAGGGCGCCGGATCTCGTTGCGCGGGCTCGGCCCGGACTTCACCCGCGTCCAGCTCAACGGCATGGAAGTGCTGGGCAATGTCGACTCGCCGCAGGACAGCCGTGGCCAGACGACGCGCGACCGCGCCTTCGACTTCAACCTGTTCGCCGCCGAACTGTTCAACCATGTCGATGTCGAGAAGTCGTACCAGGCGCAGCAGACCGAGGGCGGTCTGGCGGGCACCGTCGGCCTCTTCACCGCGCGCCCCTTCGATTACAAGGGCACCAAGGTCGCGCTGTCGGCGCAGGGCGGCACCAACTCGCTGACCCGCGATTTCCAGCCGCGCCTGACCGGCCTGATCTCCAAGAACTGGGGCAATTTCGGCATCCTGGTGTCGGGCGCGTATAGCCGCCGCAACACCCGCGAAGAGGGTTTCGACACCTATCGCTGGCGCCGCAACAAGGCCAATGGCAGCAACATCAGCGGCCTGACCGCCGCCGAGCAGGCCAAGATCAATTCGGGCGACCTGCTGTTCGCGCGCGGCAACCGCCTGTCGGTGTGGGACAGCAAGCAGGAGCGCATCGGCCTGACGAGCTCGGTCCAGTGGGCGCCGACCGACAAGGTGCATGTCACGCTCGACGGGCTGTACGGCCAGTTCAAGGGCGACCGCTTCGAGACCCACCTCGCCTCGCGCGGCGGCGGCAGCTCGACCTGGCTGGGCGGCGGTGAGACCTTTGCGGGCATCGTCTATCCCAATTCGCGGGTCAACGCGATCCAGTGGAACGACCGTAACGAGGTGACCTATCTCGACGTGTCGGGCGGCAAGGCTTCGACCGAAACCCGCGTCCAGAACACCAAGAACGTCGTCAAGCAGGTCGTGCTCAGCGGCGATGCCGAGCTGGTCGACGGCCTGACCCTTCGCTGGCTGGGCGGTGTCGAGCGTTCGCGCTACGACATGCCGGTCAACGACAAGTTTACGCTGGAGGGATTTGGCGACGTCGTCTCCGACTATCGCGGCGGCACCTATTCGCTGGTCAACACCTATAAGTTCAACACGACCGACCCCAATTTCTGGCATGCCAAGCGCCTCTACGCCAACCAGACGTTCCAGGATTCGGGCTTCGACAACGTCAAGGGCAGCCTGGAATATAAGGTCTCGCCCGATGACAAGCTGAGCGTTGGCGGCGAGTGGCGGCGCTTCTCGAACAGCGGCTATTATGCCGAGCAGGACAATATCCTGACCAGCGGCTTCGTGTCGGGCAAGGTCAACGCCAATCCCAGCGCCTATGCCCAGACCTATACCGGTTATAGCGGGCAGCCCTGGACGATCGTCGACTTCCCCAAGATGCTCCAGACGCTGGGCATCGACCGGTCGCAATATCTGACCAAGCCGCTGGGCGTCTTCGCGGTCGAGGAGCGGACCGGCGCCGCCTTCGTCCAATATGACTGGAACCATATCCTGGGCGGCGTGCCGTTCCGCGGCAATATCGGCGCACGCTATTACCGCACGACCGTGACGTCGGACGGCACCGCCAATGTCGGCCCCGTCACCGTGCGCGGCGAATATGAGGGCGTGCTGCCCGCCGCCAACTTCATCTTCGAGCTCGACCCCGGCCTGATGGTACGCTTCGCCGCGTCGAAGAACATCAACCGTCCGGCGCTGGGCGCGCTGGCGGTCAACGGGTCGGTGACGAACGACAATGGCAATGTCACCGTGTCGATCGGCAATCCGAACCTGCGCCCGTACAAGTCGACCGATTTCGACATCTCGACCGAATATTATTTCGGCTCGGTCGGCTATGTCGCGGGTGCGTTGTTCTACAAGACGCTGGACGGCTATATCTCGACCCAGACGGTCAACCGCGTACCCTATTCGCAGACCGGCCTTCCGGACAATCTCTATCCGGGCGTGACCGGCGCGACGATCATCGACAGCTTCTCGCGGCCGGTGAACCTGGCCAAGACCAACCTGTTCGGCATCGAGCTGTCCGGTCAGACCGACTTCAAATTCCTGCCCGCGCCCTTCGACCGGCTGGGGACGGCAGTGAACTTCACCTATGTCGACTCGCGGCTGGACTATTCGAAGATCTATGCGGGCAGCATTCCGACCACGCTGGAGGGACTGAGCAAGTATAACGCCAACGCCACCCTCTATTACCAGGACAAGGCGTTCGACGCCCGCGTCTCGGCCAATTACCGCAGCGGCTATATCTTCAGCGCCTCGCCGGTGCTGACCGCGCTTGGGCCGGACCAGGACGTCACCGGCTTCGAGGGCACGATCTATGTCGACATGTCGGCGCATTATGCGATCACGAGGAACGTCCAGCTGACGCTGAACGGCATCAATCTGACCAACCAGCGCGAGCGGCAATATTCGAACAGCACGCGGCGGCTCTATGTCGTGACCCGTTCGGGTTCGACCGTGCTGGGTGGTATCCGGGTCACCTTCTGATCCGGCATTCCCGAACGCTCTTGATACCCCGCGCGATCGGGGTATCCGGGGCTCCGCGCCGTGCCCGATCGGGTGCGGCGCGGATCTTTTTAGATGAGGCCTGTCCCCGGATGCCATGCAACCGGCTCTTCCTGAACGACACCGAATGAGCGATCCGATCGCCTGGGCGGTCGAGGGGCGCGAACGGCTGCTGACCTATGTCCGCAGGCGCATCCGCGAATCCGAACAGGCGGAGGATATCGTGCAGGAGGCGATCATGCGGGTGATCGAGCAGGAGCGCAAACAGGTGATCGAACAACCGCTCGCCTATGCCTTTCGCGTCTCGGACTCGGTCATCCACAATCGCGGTCGCCGGAGTGCCGAGGATGGTGGCCCGGTCGATCCCGACATCGCCTGCGCCATGCCGTTGTCGGACGAGATCCTCGATTATCGCCAGCGCTTCGACCGGTTCCAGGCTGCGCTGGCCCGCCTTCCCGCCCAGCGCCGCGCGGTGTTCGTCGAACGGCATCTGGAGGGCAAGTCGCGCCAGCAGATCGCCGACGAAATGGGGCTGAGCGTCGAGGCGGTGAAGAAGCATCTCGTCCGCGCCATGGTCGACCTAGACGGCTGCATCGACGACCTGCCGGTTCGCCTACCGGTTCGGGGAGGGGCGTCGTGATGACTGACGCCACCTTGCTGCTGGAAGAGGCGGCCGACTGGGCCGACCGGCTGGATACGCTGTCGCCGGACGCGCGCGTCGAGCTTCGCGCCTGGCTCGACCGCTCGGGCGCGCACCGCGAGGCGCTGTCGCGCATGGTCCGCCTGCTCGGCGATCCGGCCTTGTTCGCTGCCATCGAACAGGACGAAATCACACCGCTCCCTCCCCTGCCCCGCCCACGCGGCCGTCCCTGGAGCGGAGCAGCACCGTCCCGAATGCCACGACGCTTGATGGTCGGCATGGCGGCGGCGCTTGCCGTGACGGTTGCGACCCCATTGGTCTGGCGATTGGCCGGGCCAGGTGCATCGCCCGTCACCAAAGTCTATGAGACGGCAACGGCAGAGCAGCGCCAGGTCGCGCTGCCCGATGGCTCGGACATGACGCTCGACGCGGCCTCCCGCATCGCCATCGCCTTTTCCGATGACGCACGCGACCTGACCCTAGAACAGGGCGCCGCCCGGTTCGAGGTCCGCCATGACGCCGCCCGCCCCTTCGCCGTCTCGACGCCCGAGGGGCAGATGGTCGCGCTGGGCACCAATTTCAGCGTCGACCGTGGAGAAGGCGCCAGCGAGCTGCGCGTCTATCGCGGCCGCGTCCGCCTGACCGTACCGGGCCAGCCCGCTATGGTCGTCACCGCCGGGCACTGGGCGGAAGCGGGCGCGGGGCGGATCATGCTCCACGATTTCGACGTCAGCGGCTATCAGGGCTGGCAGGACCGCTGGCTCAGCGGCGATAGCATTCGGCTCGGCGATGCCGTCACGCGGTTGGGGCGATACAGCAAGCGACCGATCAAGTTGATGAACCCAAACCTGGCCGACGAACGCTTCAACGGCCGTTTCCGCCTGGATCGCCCGATCGAAAGCCTGACGCTGATCGGGGCGCTGTTCGGCCAAACGGTTTCGAATAATGGTCCCGTCGTCCAATTCGGAAGGCCAGGCCCGCCCCATCGAACGCCATCGCAATCGCCAAGATAGCGCGGGCGACCTGTAAGCGCGGCGGCCCCTTCGACAGACGTACAAGAGCTTTTTTTGCGCGTGATGCCGTGTCGGGCGAAGACGCGGTGCAGCGTCGAGGTCGCCACCGTCACGCCTGCTTCGCCCAACTCGCGACGCAGTTCGTCCCGCATGGTGTGGCGCCGTGCTCTGGGCAGCGCCGGCAGCCTCTCTTGAGCCGCCACGACCGCGTGTCCGGCCCTACGACTTGGCGGCGCAGGTGCCCGTGCTGCGGCGCTGGCCGCGCCAACGGATCATCGTTGCGGCCGCCACACCGAACCGCACTGCCGCAGCCCGGCAACTCATCCCCCCGTCAACCGCAGCCAACGCTCGCGACGAAATATCCATCGACAACGGCTTGGCCATCCAGCCGGCACCGGGAATCAGATCAGCGCGTCTGTATCAATCCCTCTTCCACTCAGGTCGGCCGGAAAACGCCCTACAGGTCCAAACTACGGTCCTGACCGGATAGGTATGCCCGCCCCATCCAGCAGAGATCTGCTTTCGGCCTTTATAGCACAGCCTGGCGCTATGAGGGCCTGCCAATCCGTCCCGGCTTGATCGTCCTTGGTCACCCCCCGGATCATCCTGCTCATGGAACGCTGCATGTCATGCAATGGGCCTAATCGAGCAAAGGCTGGTGGTGTATCTGTGCGCTCAGCCGATCCAGTTTTGTGGAATAACGCTATGTCGAACCCTGTTCTCAACACGAATTTTGTGGGCGACGCCATGCTCTTTTTGCCCTCAATCCCCTTATGGGGTCGTCATCAAGCGGTATTTGGATTCCGAAGAAATTCTAGGCTTATGGTATCATTGAGAAATATACTAAAATTATTGTTTAATTTCTAAATTCTATATTTGATGATTTAACCATTCCCGACTGGATTATCAAGAAATTCAAAAATGAATTTTTTGCTTAACGGGCATTTTAAGGGCTCTCAGCCTGCGACCTATATTGCGAATATGAGCTTCATCATTGTCAACAGGTGCAACTTTGGAAAATAAGACGCTCTGTAAATATCGACGAAGCATCGATAACGTTGATGGGGCAATGATCAACATTTTGGCTGAGAGATTCAAGGCATCTCACGCGATTGACACCCTAAGCAACGCGCAGAATTGCGCGAACACTGATCTTGAAAGAGAAGACTATCAAGTCTTACGGCTTCGCAAACTTGCTGACGATGCGAATTTGGACGCCGATTTTTGCGAACGACTGCTGCGATTCATTATCGCTGAAGCAATCCGTCACCGCGAACGCAATACCCATGCCGACACCCACACCGGAAACGGTGAACGTTTTGACGGGACCATATTGCCAACCTTTCGAGCGGAGTGATTTGATGAGCATGATTTTTAGCGCCCTGCTGGGCCTGTCCTTAGTGGGTGCGACATCCGCCACCCCGACGTTGAGCGATCTGCCTGCGGTAGAGCGCGCTTTGAACGACGGGAGGTTGGTTACCGTCGTACTTGACCTAACCAAATGCGAGCCTGGGTCAACGGACACCAAGGCGACCAAAACGCGAGGAGGTAAGCATATCGATGCCTACCGCATCGATGAAAACGGAGTCCTGGGTTTTGCCGATGATCATTTTACGATCGGCCGTGATGGAAAACCTATACGTCAGTTCCTACGGTATAGAGTCTATCCGGGCGGAGAAGTGGACTTTTCAATGACAATTTTCAGCATTCCCGATTATCAGCGTGTCGGCGCAACACTAGAATATAAATGCACGATCAATAACGGCACACGGTTCGTTGCAACCCATAGGTAAATCATTTTATATAGCACAGACAAACAAATCGCACATACACACATCGACGCATACCACCAATAGACCAGAATTTGCCCTTCTATCCTTGGGAACTCCCGCATATTGGGTCCTCCGTTTTTGGAGCAGAGGCCCAATCCTAGGCTCAGGACCCATCGATTGATCCAGAAGATGACGGAGGCGGCGAGTGCGATGGCGGACATGAAGGCGTGGGCGCATCGATCGTAGCGGGTATGGATGCGTTGCCGATCCTTGATGCGGCCGAACATGTTCTCGATCCTGTGACGACGGCGGTAGTGAGCAGCATCATGGGGGATCGGGACCTTGCGGCCTTTGCGTGACGGGATGCACGCGCTGGTGCCACGCGCGGCAAGCGCCTGGTGGAACCAGTCGGCGTCATAGCCGCGATCGGCGAGCAGCACCGGAGCAGGCGATATCGCCTCGAACATGAGGGCCGTCCCCTTGTAGTCGCTCATCTGCCCTTCGCTGAGCGGCATGACGCGCGGGCGTCCCCGATCATCGCAGACGGCGTGCAGCTTGGAGTTCAGGCCGCCTGTGGTGCGGCCGATACATCGGGGAAGAGCCCCTTTTTGAGCAGGCTGGCTGCCGTCCGGTGCGCTTTCAGATGCGTGGCGTCGATCATCAGTTGATCCGGTGGTCCGCCCTTGGCTGCCAGTCCGGCAAATATGCGGTTGAAGACGCGGGCCTGTCAGGAATTTCGTGTGCGGGCGGGCATAACGGGAAGGAAGGAGCCCGGATATGTCCCGACGCAAAGAGCCTGCGATACCGAATGAGCTTCTGGATCAGTTACTGGCTGGCGGCGACGCTGGCGCCGCGCTGGCGCAGGGTGG
>Ga0308171_1000439_pt1 | contig 92351 bp, 83 predicted proteins | sample PhyGR1_FD_202135 | JGI IMG/M metagenome (GOLD analysis project Ga0308171, IMG submission 202135) | Phyllosphere microbial communities from UC Gill Tract Community Farm, Albany, California, United States - DLSLSG.R1 | ecosystem: Host-associated > Plants > Phyllosphere > Unclassified | place: USA...
ACCGTTATTCCCTGAAGACCGACTTCCTGAAGGGCTTCCTTCACTTCGTCGAGCTTAAAAGGCTTAATGATCGCTTCGATCTTTTTCATGAGAAAATATCTCTCCGCTTCTCCCGTTAAAGCGGTCTTTCCGCTCCACCACAAGAATGCACGTATCGTGCCAGATCGGAAGCCAGTTTGAATAAAAAATCTGCGAAAATTGACGATGAAGTGGACGATTCCGTGCGGTTGGAGCGTGTTCAGCCCGCAAAATGTTTCCCTGTTGAGCCAAATATGGCAAAATTCTTCGAAAGCGGGCACAATTACAACCTGTTAGCTTACCGACTTCAGGCATTTTTAATTGCATAAAAAATGATCATTTGATCGATTTTTAGCCTTTCTTTCTTGCCTCAAAAAGCGCCGGTTGCGTTTCGCGATATTTTCCGATGAGGTGCGCATCATGAGTCAGTCAATTCACCCTCTTCTTGTCGATCCGGTCTCAATGAGCCGCATAGATGCCGCAGCGGAAGCCAGCGGGCTTTCCATCCTCTCGCTCATGGAACGGGCCGGGCAGGCCGTTGCTGCCTGCGCGTTGCGGCATTATCCAGAGGCCCATCGGTACGCTGTTCTTTGTGGAACCGGCAACAATGGCGGCGACGGGTTCGTTGCCGCCCGCGCTCTTCGGGAGGCGGGTGCGGAAGTTGCGGTGTTCGTGTTTGGCGACGCGGTCAAGCTCAAGGGTGCAGCAAGGCAGGCCTATGATGCCTTGATGGATGACCAAGAGAATGCAGGCTATGAACCGCTTGCTGCTTTCACGCCGCAAGACGGCGACGTGGTGATCGACGGAATTTTCGGGGCGGGCCTATCGCGTGATGTTCCGCCAGAGGTTGCCAAGGTCATTGGTATTGTGGAGCGGGCAGGAACGCCTGTCGTCGCGATCGATCTGCCATCAGGGCTCTGTGGTCGCCGCGGCGTCGCTCTCGGGGCAGCCTTCAGGGCGACGTATACTGTGACCTTTGTGGCGAAGAAGCCAGGGCATGTTCTGATGCCGGGGCGCGAACTTTGCGGCGCATTGGAGGTTTTCGACATTGGCATTCCTCAGCGGATCGTTGAGGCGCATACAGGTCGCCTCTGGGAAAACTCCGCTGATCTCTGGGAGCGCTGTCTCGTTCTCGATGATGTGGAGACACACAAATTCAAACGCGGTCATCTCACCGTCTTTTCAGGTCCATCCCACGCAACCGGCGCAGCGCGGATGACGGCCCTGTCCGGCTTACGCGCGGGTGCCGGTATCGTGACGATCGCAGCACCACAGGAAGCGATCGCGGTTCTTTCGGCAACGCTCACTGCGGTCATGGTGACGCCCGTTGAGGATCAGCATGCGCTGGCCACATGGGCTGACGATCAACGTCATGGCACCTATGTTCTTGGTCCGGGTTTCGGCGATCTGAAGAAGGCCAGAGAGTTCGTATCGCTTCTCAAGGGTCGCGCCCTGGTGCTGGATGCCGATGGTATAACCGCCTTCAAAGATGACAGGGACAAACTCTTCTCGCTCTTCGCCAGCGACGCGCCGCGCATTTTGACGCCACATGAGGGAGAGTTTGCACGACTTTTCCCGGACGTTCATGCCGATAACACGCTGAGTAAGATCGAAAAGGCGCAAGCCGCTGCCAAATGCAGCAATGCCGTCATCGTCTACAAGGGGGCCGATACAGTCATTGCGGCACCTGATGGCCGTGCTAGCGTCAATACGAACGCACCGTCGTCGCTGGCAACGGCGGGTTCTGGCGATGTGCTGGCGGGTATCTGCGGCGCGCTTCTCGCACAGCAGGTGCCGGCATTCGAGGCTGCCGCCGCTGCGGTGTGGTTGCACGGGCAGATTGCGCAGGGCCTCGGGCCGGGGTTGATCGCCGAGGATTTGGCATCGGCTGTCCGGCCATTCGCCGCGTTTCAAACGAAGGCTGAAGCGCGCTAGAAACGAGATGCCTTAGAGTTTGGGCGTATGGCTCGACCAGACTGGCTTGCTGATCGTCTGAAGCTCTGCGGTCGGTCTGCCTTCAATGCGAGCGAGCACGGCCCGTGCAAGTTCGCGCCCCGCCAGCTTGATATCCTCGTTCATCGTGTGGATTTCCGGTCGAAGCCAGTTGAGGAAGTCGGCGGATTGTTTCGACACGATATCCACATCCGTACCGATCTTCTTGCCACTCGCTTCGATCCCGGCCACGATCGCGATCGTAGAACTGCCGCTGATCGACACGATGCCGTCCGGCACATCGGTGCCGGTCATCAACCTTGCGGTTTCCTGTTTCAGCTCTTCCAGCGGCGTGTCGTTATTGATGTTGGGCAGGGCGAATTCACTCAGGCCAAAGTCTTTGAGGCCGCGCTCAAACCCGCGACGGGCAAAGTCGTGGTAGGAGAACTGGCTTTGCGGCAACAGAACCGCCACGCGTTTTCGGCCACACTGGGCCAAGCGCTTCATCGCCTCATAGACATAGGCTTCGTTGTCGAAGTCGTGAAAAGGGTGATCGATGCCCATGCTGCTGCGGCCATGGGTGGCGAAGGGCATGTTCCGCTCGGTCATCAACCGCACGCGCGGATCTTCCGGGCGAACCTTCGAAATGATGACGCCATCTGCAGACCCCGTTTCCAGAATGTATCGGATAGGGGTCATCGTATCCTTGGCGTGGGTGTGTGGCGTCACCACCAGATGGTAGGGTGTGTTGGTCAAAACCTCGGTGATGCCGAAGACCATCTGCGAGGTAAAACCCATCAATTCCTCATCGACGCTGAGGACGAGCGCGATGACATTTGTCTTGCCCGTGCGAAGACGCACACCCGCGCGGTTGGGCTGATAACCGATCTGCTGCGCGACACGCCGCACGCGCTCCTTGGTGTCCGCACCGATGTCCGGCGCGTCCTTCAAGGCTCTTGAGACTGTGGTGATGCCGAGACCGGTCATATAGGCGATGGTCTTCAGCGTCGGACGTTCGTTGGATGAAAGGGCTTGGCCGCTTGCTTCGATATCTGTGCTGTCGTTCATATGCCGCCACCTTCCTTTACCGGACAGTCATCGTAGTGCGGATTTATCCCATTGCAAAGCTTAAGGTGTCGCAGCGGATTGTGCTCGTGAGCGAGTGCGACTGAAACGATGTAGATTTGACACGACCGGGTGAATATTTAATCTTCTTTCAAATGCACCAACGCCCCGTTCCGATGGCGGGAGACGAACGAATCCTGTTTAGATATATCATTAAAAATCTCCGCTAGTGTATTGAAATTGAATACATATGAGAACGTGTTGTATAAGGTTTTTGTGTGAGTATTATCTGATGTTTGTCGAGCGCTTTTTTCATGGGTGACGGTTATAATTTTTTACGATAACGTTTCCGCCCGGAGGAATTCCCGATCTGATTTTTCATGGCTGCGGAAGAGGCTGGGACTTGCTTCAACCGCATTGCAGACAGTGGATGGAGTCGCAACGCCATGGCGGTTGCGGGAACAAGCAGGGCAGTGAAAATGGCATCAACCTATGCACGCGATCTCGTTATCGATCTCTCCGGCCCGTGGCGGCTGGCTTCGGCTGAAGGTGATCATAGCACCAGCATGACAATCCCGGGCGATGTCCATACGGCCTTGCGCGAAGCATCGATCATTCCCGATCCGTATTTTGGCAGAAACGAGAATGACGTCCAGTGGGTGGCGCATCGCGACTGGATCATCGAGCGCAGTTTCGTGGTCGATGATGTCGATGCCGGTTGGTATCTCGATATCGACAATCTCGACACGGTGGCCGTCGCCTTCGTCAATGATGTGCCTGTCCTGACAGCCGACAATTGTTTCCGCCGCTACAGACCCGATGTGTCCTCGGCTCTCCAGCCGGGTGAAAACGTGATCCGCATCCATTTCCATTCCAGCATCAAGGCAGGCGCCGACCGCCAGGCGGCGCAGCCTTTCTATGTGCCCTACCACCCCGGCAACTCACCCATCCCCAACGGCAATCTTCTGCGTAAACCGCAGTGCCATTTCGGCTGGGACTGGAACATCGCGATCGCGCCACTCGGTCTTTACGGAAACATCCTACTGCGCCGGCTCGAGACGGCGCGTATCGAGCACGTCACCACCACCCAGCATCATAAGGATGGCGGTGTGGAACTGCATGTGGAGGTCACGCTTTATGCCGCTCAGCCTGGCAGCGTGCCTGTGCATTTGTCGCTCGGCGACGAGAGGCTGAGGCTCGATTGTGGTGTCACTGCTGGTGAGACCGTCATTCGTCACGTGTTCTTCGTCGAAAATCCCAAGCTTTGGTGGCCCGCAGGTAGCGGCGAGCAGGCGCTCTACACGCTGAGTGTCGAACTGCCGGATGAGACCCTGACGCGCCAGATCGGCTTTCGCACAGTCGAGCTTCTGACCGATAAGGATGAGGCTGGCAGCCGCTTTGCGCTCCGCGTCAACGGCCGCGAAATCTTCTGCCGCGGTGCGAACTGGATTCCGTCTGACGCACTGTTTTCTCTCTCAAGCGCACAGAAGACGGAAGACCTGCTTCTCTCCGCCGTCGAAGCCCACATGAACATGATCCGCGTCTGGGGTGGTGGCTTCTACGAACCGGACTGGTTCTACGATCTCTGCGACAGGTTGGGTCTGATGGTCTGGCAGGACTTCATGTTCGCCTGCAATCTCTACCCCTGCACCGAAGACTTCCTCGACAATGTCGAGCTTGAGGTCGACTACCAGGTGAAGCATCTTGCCTCTCATCCTTCGATTGCGCTCTGGTGCGGCGATAACGAGTTGGTCGGCGCACTGAACTGGTTCGAAGAATCGCGCAACAACCGCGATCGCTATCTGGTCGCCTATGATCGCCTCAACCGCACCATCGAGCGCGCATTGAAGAAGGCCGCGCCATCGGCCATCTGGTGGCCCTCCAGCCCGGCCTCCGGCTATCTTGATTATGGCGACGCGTGGCATGCGGATGGGTCGGGCGATATGCATTATTGGTCCGTCTGGCACGAGAACAAGTCTTTCGACGATTACCGGACAGTGCGTCCGCGTTTCTGCTCGGAATTCGGTTTCCAGTCCTATACGTCCATGCCGGTCATCCGCACCTATGCGGACAACAAAGACATGAACATCGCGTCCCCGGTAATCGAACTTCACCAGAAGAATGCGGGCGGCAATGAGCGGATTGCGGGAACGATGTTCCGCTATTTCCGCTTCCCCAAGGACTTCGAGAATTTCGTCTACGTGAGCCAGGTGCAACAGGCGCTCGCCATCAAAACCGCGGTCGAATATTGGCGCTCGCTGAAGCCTCATTGCATGGGCACGCTCTATTGGCAGCTCAACGATACCTGGCCTGTCGCCTCATGGTCGAGCCTCGACTATGGCGGCAACTGGAAAGCCCTGCATTATGCGGCGCGGCGCTTCTTCCAGCCAGTCGCGGTGTCAGCCATTCCGTCTGAAGACGGCAAGTCCCTTCTGTTCTCGATGGTCAACGACACGCTGGACGATGTCGAAATCGACATGAACATCTTCGCCCTGGCGCTGGATGGCGTCCGCATTCCGCTGAAATCCGCCAGTGGCACCTGCGGACCGGATGCTGCGACGCTGTTGACCGAGATCGATCTCGATCAACTTCCGGCTGGCGCGCTGCTCTCCTGGAACTTCATCGCCTCCAACGGCATGATGGGCGAGGGCCATCATGTGCGCGAGACCTACAAGTCACTTGATCTTCGGCCATCCGCTCTAAGCCATCAGGTGAAGGCGCTGGACAACGGAGACGTCGAGGTCGAGGTTCAGGCAGAGGGCTTGGCGCTCTTCGTCATGGTGGAAGCCGATGTTGCCGGGCGCTACTCCGACAATCTCTTTGACCTCGCTGCCGGAGAAAGCCGTCGCATCGTCTTCTCTCCAAGCGAAAAGTCGCAGTCCGTTAAGCCGTCGTTCAAGGTGTTCGATCTTTACACGTCGCAGTCCCAGGCTTGAAAGCCGACGGTGATCTTCTAAGGCGTATCGCGATCTTTCAGATTCGCTCACACGCTCTAGATATCTGTTTTGTCGCATGTCGTTATCGCAAAACCGCTGCACACTTTTGCGCGACATGCTTTAGTCTAACCGCACCACGATCCGCCGCCTCTTCGGCGGATCAGCGATTCCACACAAGGGAGGAAATCCATGGCCTGGCAACCGGCTGAAAACCGCTACGCATCCATGAAGTACAATCACTGCGGCCGCACGGGCCTCAAGCTTCCGGCCATATCGCTTGGCCTCTGGCACAATTTCGGCAACGACTTCTCCCACAAGACGAAACAGGAGATTTGCCGCAAGGCCTTCGATCTCGGTATCACTCATTTCGATCTTGCCAACAATTACGGCCCGCCTCCAGGCAGTGCCGAAAGCGCCTTCGGCGAAATCCTGAGGACCGATTTTGCCGGTTATCGCGATGAGCTGATCATCTCTTCCAAGGCGGGTTACAATATGTGGCCCGGTCCCTATGGCGAGTGGGGCAGCCGTAAATATCTGATCTCGTCCTGCGACCAGAGCCTCAAGCGCATGGGTCTCGACTATGTAGATATCTTCTATTCCCACCGCTTCGATCCGGACACCCCACTGGAAGAGACCTGCGGTGCGCTCGATCACATCGTGCGGTCGGGCCGGGCGCTCTATGTCGGCATCTCGTCGTATAATTCGCAGCGTACCCGTGAGGCTGCGGCGATCCTGAAAGATCTCGGCACGCCCTGCATCATTCATCAGCCGAGCTATTCGATGATCAACCGCTGGATCGAAGAGGACGGTCTTGTCGATACGCTGGAAGAACTCGGCATCGGCTCCATCGTTTTCTCTCCGCTCGCACAGGGGATGCTGACCACAAAGTATCTGAACGGCGTTCCGGATACGAGCCGCGCCAGCCAGAACAAATCGCTCAATCCTGCCTTCCTCAATGAGCGCAACATCGAGAATATTCGTGGGCTCAACGCGATTGCCGAACGACGCGGACAGACGCTGGCGCAAATGGCCATTGCCTGGGTGCTGCGAGGCGGCCGGATTACGTCTGCACTGATTGGCGCAAGCCGGCCAGAGCAGGTGGAGGATTGCGTGAAGGCACTGGAAAAGCCGGACTTCACCGCAGAAGAACTGGCCGAGATCGATCGTTATGCACGCGATGCCGACATCAACCTCTGGGCCAAATCCGCCGAACTGAAAAAGTGAGGCGAGGTTACCGCTCGGGCGTCTCAGCCCGAGCGGCCACTGACGAGTCGCTGATCATATTAGATATCGCGAACTTTAAGTTCATCCTCTAAGTCATCGTCAATGTTACCATATTGTAATTTTCTACTTCAGTTTCCGTTCATACTCGGCGCGATAGGGTCACCCCATCACAACAGGAAAGGAAACACCCATGAAAAAGCTCGTCACCGTTTTTTTGGCTGCGACAATTCTCGCAGCGCCGATGGCTCAGGCGCAGGGTCGCCATGATTACGGGCATGATCGCCGAGGTGTCCAAGAACGGACGGTCACCACAAAGAAGGTGATCATCAAGAAGCACCGCTGGGATCGCGGTCAGCGTTTGACGCCCGCTGAGCGACGTCACTTTGTCGACCGTCGCGAGTATCGCCGCTACCACCTCAGAGAGCCGCGTCGCAATGAGCGCTGGGTGCGCGTCGACAACCAGTTTCTGCTGATCAACGCGGTCAGCGGCCTGATCATCGGCCTTGCCGCGGCACGGTAAGTCGTAAAGCAGATGGGAGCGGGCGCATCGAGCGCCCGCTTTCTTTTATCAGATCAGGCAGCCTGTCTGTTCCAGTCGGGAAACGGGTCTTTCAGCTCCTGCCAGTTTTCCGGCGTGAAGCGCTCGGCCTCAATCAAACAGGCGTCAAGTTCCTGGCGTAGAGCCGCCTCGCTCATCGGGTCAGCGCCGATGAAGACGATCTCCTGACGCCGATCTCCCCAGACCTTGTCCATATAGGGCGCCAGCATCTTCTCGAAGCCCGGATCGTCCGGCCAGCGTGTCTTCGGTACGGAAGACCACCACAGCCCCATCTTGCCGGTTTTCACCAAAGCGCCTGCCTGGCTGATTTCGCCAACATGGTTGGGCCGCGTGGCCAGCCAGAAGAAGCCCTTGGCGCGGATCACGCCCGGCCAGTCACGATTGATGAAGGCATGAAAGCGGGCAGGATCGAAGGGCCGCTTCGCGCGGTAGACGAAGGAGCGGATGCCGTATTCTTCCGTCTCGGGGATATGGCCCTTGAAGCCGTGCAGTTCCTTGAACCAGAGCGGATGTGTTTCCGCCTTGGCAAAGTCGAACAGCCCGGTGCCAAGCACGGCTTCCAGCTCCACTTTGCCAAAATCGGCCTCGATAAGACGCGCATCGGGATTGAGGCCAACGATGATCTTGCGGGCAGCATCCAGCTCTGCAGGGCTGGCGGCAGAGACCTTGTTCAGAACCACGACATTGGCAAATTCGATCTGTTCGACCAGCAGATCGACCAGTGTGCGGTCGTCGCCGTCACCTGCCGTTTCGCCGCGATCCGCCAGGAAATCCGCAGATCCGTAATCCTTCAACAGATTGGCGCAATCCACCACAGTGACCATCGTATCCAGCTTCGCGACATCCGACAGGCTTTGACCGTTCTCGTCCCGGAAATCGAAGGTGGCTGCCACGGGCAGGGGTTCGGCAATGCCGGTGGATTCGATCAGCAGGTAATCGAAGCGACCCTGCTCGGCCAGTTGCCTGACCTCGTTCAACAGGTCGTCTCTGAGCGTGCAACAGATGCAGCCATTGGTCATCTCGACCAGTTGTTCTTGTGTGCGTGAGAGATTGGCGCCGCCATCGCGGACAAGAGCCGCGTCGATATTGACCTCGCTCATATCGTTGACGATCACCGCCACCCGCAGACCTTCGCGATTGCTGAGGATGTGGTTGAGGAGGGTGGTTTTGCCGGCTCCGAGGAAGCCGGATAGAACTGTCACGGGCAGCTTCTTTTGCATGAAACACCTCATATGTTATAACATTACATTTGGGTTTAAATAGAGAGGCGGTCCTTGCCGCCCCTCGATGCCGGTCCGATCAGGACAGGCAGTTCTTCAGCGAGTTGGCAATGCCACGCATCAGCTTGAAATAAAGGTCCGGTCCGGCTTCAAGCGTGCCAGCTTCCGGGTCCAACGTGCCGGACTTGGCGTTGGTGCCTTCGATAACGACATTGACCAGCTTCGGCTCGAACTGCGGCTCGGCGAAGACGCAGGTTGCGTTGAGTTCCTTCACCTTGGCCTGGATCTGCTTGATGCGGTCGGCACCCGGCATGTTTTCTGGGCTGACGGTGATCGAACCGGCTGTCTTCACGCCGTAGCGATGTTCGAAATACTGGTAAGCATCATGGAAGACGATAAAGGGCTTGTCCTTGATAGGCACGATGGTAGTTGCAAGTTCCTTGTCCAGCGCGTCGAGATTATCGACCAGCTTCTTGGTGTTTTCCTGGTAGGTCTTTGCGTTTGCCGGATCGGCGGTCATCAGGGTCTTTTCGATTTCCGTTGCCATGGCTTTGGCGTTTGCCGGATCGAGCCACAGGTGCATGTCATACTCGCCATGGTCATGACCCTCTTCATGGGCGTGCTCGTGCTCACCCGCATGCGCGTGGTCGTGGCCCTTTTCGCCTTCATGTGCATGATCATGACCCTCATGATCATGTCCTTCATGGTCATGCGTGTCCTCGCCCTCATGGGCATGGTCGTGACCTTCCGCCTCTGCGTGGTCATGACCTTCATGGTCGCCATGGTCATGGGCCTCGAAGGGGCCGCCCTCGCGGAATTTCAGCCTTTCGATGCCGGGCGCATCGTCCAGTTCAACGACGGTTGCCTTGCCGGCCAGTGATTCCAACGGCTTTTCGAGAAACTTCTCCAGCCCGTCGCCGACCCAGAAGACGACATCGGCGTTCTCCAGCGCTTTGGCATTGGATGGCTTGAGGCTATAGGTATGGGGAGAAGCGCCGCCATCGACGATGACCTGCGGCTCCGCGACACCTTCCATGATGGCCGCCACCAGGGAGTGGATCGGCTTGATCGATACGACGACATTGGGTGCCGCCATGGCGTTGGATGCGCCGATCATGGCGGCAGAGGCGAGGAGGAGGGCGGCGAGTGACTTCATAGGGCATGCTCCACTTGTATCGAAGTGTAATGTTATTACATAAGTTGCGTAACGCTATAACGTATGCCATAGCCATGTGCAACAGCCGCAATCGGAAAATCCCATGCTTCATTCTCCGGCCAAAACCGACGGAAATCTCGTCTCCCTGTCCAGTGCAGGTGTAAGACGCAGCGGGCGTTGGCTGGTGCGCGGCGTGGACTTTTCTGTCCGTCGCGGCGAGATCGTGACGCTGATTGGCCCCAACGGATCGGGTAAATCCACCAGTGCCAAGATGGCGATTGGCGTCATGAAGCCGGATGAAGGAAAGGTCGAGCGTCTGGCCGGCCTCAAGGTCGGCTATGTGCCGCAAAAACTTTCCGTCGACTGGACGATGCCTTTGACCGTCTGGAGGCTGATGACGCTGACCGGTGCCTTACCCGCAAGAGAGATCGACGCGGCGTTGAATGCCACCGGCATTGCGCATCTTGCCAAGGCCGAGGTGCAGCATCTTTCAGGCGGCGAGTTCCAGCGCGCGCTTCTGGCGCGCGCAATCGCCCGCAAGCCCGATCTGCTCGTTCTGGATGAGCCGGTGCAAGGTGTGGATTTTTCCGGCGAGATTGCGCTTTACGATCTCATCAAAACCATCCGTAATTCCACGGGCTGCGGCATTCTACTGATATCCCACGATCTGCATGTGGTGATGGCGGAAACCGACACGGTGATCTGCCTTAATGGCCACGTCTGCTGCCGCGGTACGCCGCAGGCTGTCAGCCAAAGCCCGGAATATATGCGCCTCTTCGGCGGCGCGGCTGCCAAGGGGCTCGCAGTCTATAGCCACCACCATGATCACACGCATCTGCCGGATGGACGCGTGATGCATTCCGATGGCTCGGTAACGGACAATTGCCACCCGGATGATGGGCATCATCACGGCCACGATGACCATGATCACGCACATTCGCATTCCCGTGGCGATCATCATGATCATGAGGACGACGCTTGTGGCTGCGGCCATGACCATCACGGGTCCGATGACGCTGCCCATGTGCGTGGAGTGAAACATGTTTGACGACTTCTTCATCCGCGCCATCTTTGCCGGTGTCGGCGTTGCCCTGACCGCCGGTCCGCTTGGCTGTTTCGTGGTGTGGCGGCGTATGGCCTATTTCGGCGACACCATGGCCCATTCGGCGCTACTCGGTGTGGCGCTCTCGCTGCTGTTCCAGCTAAACCTCATCGTCAGCGTTTTTCTCGTCGCCGCAGCGGTGTCTCTGCTTTTGCTCTTGCTGCAGCGCCGCCAGGCCCTTTCCGCCGACGCGCTGCTCGGCATTTTGTCGCATTCCGCACTTGCTTTCGGTCTCGTCATCGTCGCCTTCATGACGTGGGTGCGGATCGATCTCGTCGCGTTTCTCTTCGGTGATATTCTTGCCGTCTCCGTCACCGATATTCAGATGGTCTGGGGCGGCGGCATCCTTGTGTTGCTGGCGATCGTCTATCTATGGAAACCGCTTCTTGCCTCAACGGTCAATGCGGAGCTTGCCGAGGCAGAAGGATTGCGACCTGAAAGGTCCAAGCTTCTCTTCATGCTGCTGATGGCGCTTGTCATTGCCATCGCCATGAAGATCGTCGGCATCATGCTGATCACGTCTTTGCTGATCATTCCGGCAGCAACGGCCAGACGCTTCTCCTCGACCCCGGAAATCATGGCGGTGCTGGCCTCGCTGATCGGTGCTGTCGCCGTCATCGGCGGGCTGATGGGATCGCTGCAATATGACACGCCGTCCGGCCCGTCGATTGTCGTGGCCGCCGTCTTGCTTTTCGTCTTGAGTCTTTTGCCTGTGCCGGGACGGTCGCGCAGTGCCGAGCAGGGAGTGAACTGATGAACATGAATACGAACGCTAAGAACCTCACGCGCAACCAGTCACTGGTCTACGATGCGCTGTCCCGCTCACAGGCGCCGCTCAGTGCCTACGTTATCCTCGACAAGCTGAGAGACAGCGGCTTTCGCGCGCCCTTGCAGGTCTATCGCGCGCTGGAAAAGCTGATCGAATTCGGTCTGGTCCACCGGCTTGAAAGCCTGAACGCTTTCGTGGCGTGCTCCCATACCAGCGCGGATTGCTGCAGCCATCACCACGGCACGGTGGCCTTTGCCATCTGCAATGCCTGTGGCCAGGTGACCGAGTTCCACGACCACGAGATTGACCATCGCCTGGGCGATTGGGTGAAGGGACAAAAGTTCAAGGCGGAAAAGACCACGATTGAAATCCGTGGACTATGTGAGGCCTGCGCGATCTAGTCGCAAGAGGACAAAGCCGCAAGACAGCTAGCGAGGCTAAACAGGCTTCAGTTCTTCGGCAAAGCGTTTCCAGTTGGCCACATATTTTTCTGCCGACTTTTTGATGCCCTCTGCGGCCTTGTCATCCAGCGAGCGTACGACGCGAGCAGGGGAGCCGACAATCAGGGAATTGTCCGGGAACTCTTTCCCCTCCGTGACGAGCGCATTGGCGCCGACGAGGCAATTTCTTCCGATCTTCGCACCGTTCAGGATCGTCGCGCCCATACCGATCAGGGTATTGTCGCCGATCGTGCAGCCATGAATGATGGCGTGGTGGCCGATGGTGCAGTGCTCGCCGATCGTGGCGGGGAAACCCGGATCGCTGTGCACCATCACACCTTCCTGGATATTTGTGCCGCGGCCGACCGTCATCGGCTCGTTATCGCCGCGAAGTGTGGCGCCGAACCAGATGCCGACATCCTCACTCAGTGTGACGGAGCCGATGACATTAGCATCCGGGGCGATCCAGTATCGACCCGGAGACGGCAGGTTCGGCACTCTTGCGCCAAGGCGATAGATCGGCATGGGGTGGCTCTCCGATTTCTGTTCGGCTGTTAGACGACCTTGACCGTCAGCGTCCCGACACCATCCACACCGCACTCCATGGTGTCGCCCTTCACGATGGGGCCGACGCCTGCCGGCGTGCCGGTCATGATCACATCACCTGCGGCCAGCGTGAAAACCTTCGACAGTTCGGCGATGATTTCCGCCGTCTTCCAGATCATCTGATCGAGATCGCCGGATTGCTTGCGTGTGCCGTTCACATCAAGCCAGACCGCACCCTTGTCTGGATGTCCGATCTTAGAAGCTGGAACAAGCGGCGAGATGGGTGCGGAGAATTCGAAGGCCTTGGCGCCTTCCCAGGAGCGGCCCATTTTCTTCAGCGTGTCCTGCATGTCGCGGCGCGTCATGTCGATGCCCACACCATAACCCCATACGTGATCGAGCGCGGTTTCGACCGGAATATTCGAGCCACCGCTCTTCAGCGCCACGACACACTCGACTTCGTAATGAACGTTGGACGAAAGGTCCGGATAGGGAAAATCCTCACCCGCGGGCAGTAGATTGTCCGGGTTTTTCTGGAAGAAGAAGGGCGGCTCGCGCGATGGATCATGGCCCATCTCGATCGCGTGATCCGCATAGTTGCGCCCGACGCAATAGACCCGTCGCACGGGGAAGGTCTCAGTCGTGCCTTCGACGGGCAGCAGAACGGGTTCGGGGGCGGGGACAACTGTCGCGGGCATGATGGCACTCCTTTTTAGGAGTGGTGTTGTCCCGCAATTTCAAGGCAATTTCCAGTGCAAACTTTCTCGTTTCTTCGCCGTCAGGACAGAAGCCAGACGACATGGCTCGCGACAACGAGGAAGGCTATGATCATCGCCAGCAACCGACCACGACCCGGATCAGCGTTCGTGTTGCTGTCAGCGCCAACAATGCTTCAGCAGAGAGACTTTTCGTCGGTCTTTTCGCCCATCATGAGCTTCTGTTCCGTTTCGTCACAACGCGCTTTCCCAATCCTGTCTATGGTTCGCGGCTCCGCTATACGCATCGCGGATTTGAGATCAGGTGGGTGGATCGTCCAGTCGTTTCGCCTTATATGGACGCAAAACGCCGTTCTTCGAAAGTGCCGACGCGTTATGTCGCACGGGAAGATAGGCTGGTAATCCGGGATTGGCTGATACTATGACGATGATTTCTCGACGCACGGATGGCACGTCGCATTACGCGCGGGGAAAAGTCTTCGCCGTTGCCCCGATGATCGACTGGACGGATACGCGTTGCCGTTTCCTGCATCGCCAGCTCTCACAGCATGCGCTTCTCTACACGGAGATGATCGTTGCCGACGCGATCATCCATGGCAAACGTGACAAGCTCCTTGAGTATCATCCTCAAGAACATCCTGTGGCGCTGCAACTTGGCGGTTCGGATCCCGGCAAGCTCGCCGAGGCTGTGAGGATTGCCGCCGACTATGGGTATGACGAGATCAATCTCAATGTGGGCTGTCCTTCGGACCGTGTTCAGTCGGGTACATTCGGCGCGTGCCTGATGCGCGAGCCTGAAACCGTTGCGGCCTGCGTCGAGGCGATGAAGGCCGTGGCGAATGTGCCGGTCACCGTGAAGTGCCGTATTGGTGTGGATGATCAGGAGCCGGAAGCCGTGCTCCCGGATTTCATCGCGCGCATGGTTGCTTCAGGCGCAGACGCTGTCTGGATTCACGCCCGCAAGGCCTGGCTTCAGGGGCTGTCGCCCAAAGAAAATCGCGAAGTGCCGCCGCTCGATTATCAGCTCGCTTATCGAATGAAGCAGGATTTTCCTGATCTCTTCATCGGCATCAATGGCGGCATTACCGATCTGGATCAGGCGGAAGAGCATCTGAAACATATGGATGGGGTAATGCTGGGGCGGGCCGCCTACCACAACACCTCGATCCTTGCGGATGTCGATCATCGGATCTATGGCGAGCCTCCCCGCGATCTCGACCCGATTGTCTTGCGCGACGCGATGATGGCCTACGCGGACGATTATGCTGCCAAGGGCGGCCGCCTGAACCACGTGACCCGCCATATGGTCGGTCTTTTCCAGGGACTTCCGGGCGCGCGGCGTTTCCGGCAAATCCTGTCCAGCGATGCGACAAAGCCGGGTGCCGGCTCCGAGGTCATTGCTGCTGCCTTCGACGCGATCGACTTCGAGCGAGCGCAGGCGGCAGCCGACGCATAATCTCAAGCGAGGTCAGACGAGGGTTTGCAGCAACTGCGCGCCGTTCGGCGCGTTGACCTTGCCGCCGGTAATGAAGAAGGCGAAAACATCGCGCGACGTCTTCTCGGCTTTCCTGTCGGGCGCGATCATCGGCAGATCGTCGGGCGCGCCACCAGCCGCATAGGTCTTGAGGCGCTCGCTCCACGCCTTCACATCCTTCTCGGGATAGCAGGTCTCGATATCGTCCTCACCCTTTTGCAGGCGGCAATAGACGAAGTCGGCCGTCACATCCGGCAGCATCGGATAATCGTGATGATCGGCGCAGACGACAGCGACATTGTGCTTTGCCAGCAACTCGATGAATTCCGGTACCTGGAAGCTGTCGTTGCGCACCTCAACAACATGCTGCAATTTCAACCCGTCCTGCTTTTCCGGCAACAAGGCCAGGAAGGCGGCAAAGTCATCCGGCTCGAATTTTTTCGTCGGCGCAAATTGCCAGAGGATCGGGCCGAGATGATCGCCAAGTTCGGTTAGCCCTTGAGTGAGGAACTTCGTCATCGATTCCTGGGCTTCGGCCAGAACCTTTCGGTTGGTGACGAAACGGCTGGCCTTCAGCGAGAAAATGAAACTATCCGGCACTTCGGACGCCCATTTGGCGAAGGTCGCGGGTTTCTGGCTGCCGTAATAGGTACCGTTCACCTCGATCGCCTTCAATTTGGAGCTCGCATATTCCAACTGGCGTTTCTTGGTCAGCTTCTCGGGGTAGAAGGTACCTTCCCAAGGGTCGAAGGTCCAGCCGCCAATACCGGCGCGGATCGTTCCCGACTTGCTCATCCGTCTCTCCCCATCAAAGCGCAGTTGTTATGCGACGGGCGGATTACTCCGCCGCCTGTATGTTTTTTTCCGGATGGCGCTCCAGCAGTTCTTTCAAGAATTGGCCGGTATGGGAGCGCTTCTCTTTGACGATCTGTTCCGGCGTGCCGGCAGCCACGACCTCACCACCGCCGGTACCGCCTTCAGGCCCGATGTCGATAATGTAGTCAGCCGTCTTGATCACCTCGAGATTGTGCTCGATCACGACGACAGAGTTACCCTGATTGACCAGTTCATGCAGCATTTCCAGCAGCTTCTTCACGTCGTGGAAGTGCAGGCCGGTCGTCGGCTCGTCGAGAATATAGAGCGTTCTACCGGTGGAGCGCTTGGACAGTTCCTTGGCGAGCTTGACGCGTTGGGCTTCACCGCCTGACAAGGTGTTGGCCTGCTGGCCGACCTTGATGTAGCCGAGCCCGACATCGAAAAGCGATTGCAGCTTGTCACGCACGGCAGGAACGGCGGCGAAGAACTCGACGCCTTCCTCCACTGTCATGTCCAGCACATCGGCAATCGATTTGCCCTTGAAGGTCACGTCCAGTGTTTCGCGGTTGTAGCGCTTGCCGTGGCAGACATCGCAGGTGACGTAAACGTCCGGCAGGAAGTGCATCTCGATCTTGATGACGCCATCGCCCTGGCAGGCTTCGCAACGCCCGCCCTTGACGTTGAAGGAGAAGCGGCCCGGCGCGTAGCCACGGGCTTTCGCCTCTGGCAGACCGGCGAACCAGTCACGGATCGGCGTAAAGGCGCCCGTATAGGTGGCCGGGTTGGAGCGTGGCGTGCGACCGATCGGCGACTGATCGATATCGATGACCTTGTCGATAAACTCGAAGCCGTCGATACGGTCGTGTTCGGCCGGAATTTCGCGCGCGCCCATGACACGGCGTGCGGCGGACTTGTAGAGCGTTTCGATCAGGAATGTGGACTTGCCACCGCCTGACACGCCCGTCACAGCCGTGAAGACGCCGAGCGGTATGGAGGCCGTGACGTTCTTCAGATTGTTGCCGCGCGCGCCAACGACCTTGATCTCCTTGCCCTTCTTCGGTTTGCGACGTTCGGCAGGAACGGGGACGCCCATTTCGCCGGAGAGATACTTGCCCGTCAGCGAGTTCGGATTGGCCATCACCTCCTGCGGCGTGCCCTCGGCAATGACCTGGCCGCCGTGGATGCCGGCAGCGGGGCCGATATCGACCACGTAGTCAGCCGTCAGAATGGCATCCTCATCATGTTCAACAACGATGACGGTATTGCCGATATCGCGAAGATGCTTGAGTGTTTCCAAGAGACGAGCATTATCGCGCTGGTGCAGGCCGATGGAGGGTTCATCCAGAACGTAAAGAACGCCGGTCAGGCCGGAGCCGATCTGCGATGCAAGCCTAATACGCTGGCTCTCACCGCCAGACAGCGTGCCGGAATTTCGCGACAGGCTGAGATAATCGAGCCCGACATCATTGAGGAAGCGCAGGCGCTCGCGGATTTCTTTCAAGATCCGAACGGCGATTTCGTTCTGCTTGGCGTTCAGCTTTTCCGGCAGGCCTTCGAACCAGTCACGCGCGACCTTGATCGACATTTCTGTGACTTCGCCGATATGCAGCTTGTTGATCTTGACGGCGAGCGCTTCGGGCTTCAGGCGGTAACCAGCGCAGGCCGGGCAGGGGGCTGCCGACATATAACGCTCGATTTCTTCCCGTGCCCAAGCGCTATCGGTTTCCTTCCAGCGGCGTTCGAGATTGGGCACAATGCCCTCGAAGTTCTTCACCGTCTTGTAAGAACGGGCACCGTCCTGATACTGGAACTCGATCTTCTCGTCGGTGCCTTTCAGGATTGCCTTCTTGGCGGCATCCGTCAGGTCGCTCCAGCGACTTGAGAGCTTGAAGCCGAAGGCTTTGCCGAGCGCTTCCAGGGTCTGGTTGTAATAAGGCGAGGACGATTTTGCCCATGGCGCGATGGCGCCATCCTTCAAGGTGCGGGCAGGCTCCGGCACGATCAGCGCCTCATCCACCTTCTGCTGTGAACCAAGCCCGTCACAAGTCGGGCAGGCGCCGAAGGGATTGTTGAAGGAGAAGAGGCGCGGCTCGATTTCCGGAATGGTAAAGCCGGAAACGGGGCAGGCAAATTTTTCGGAAAATAGCACACGTTCATGTGTCTCGTTCAGAGACTTGTTGGCGGAACCGCCAGCCGATGTTTCTTCCGCAGGCAACGGCTTGTCAGCAAATTCCGCCACAGCCAAGCCGTCTGCCAGTTTCAGGCAGGTCTCAAGGCTGTCTGCCAGTCGCGCAGCCATATCCGGTCGCACCACGGCGCGATCCACCACCACATCGATATCGTGCTTGTACTTCTTGTCGAGGGCAGGAACGTCGGCAATCTCGTAGAACTGACCGTCCACCTTGACGCGCTGGAAGCCCTTCTTCATCAGTTCGGCGAGTTCCTTCTTGTACTCGCCCTTACGGCCACGCACGATGGGCGCAAGAATATAGAGACGCGTGCCCTCCTCGAAGGCGAGGATGCGGTCCACCATCTGGCTCACCGTCTGGCTCTCGATCGGCAGACCGGTCACGGGCGAATAGGGAACGCCGACGCGAGCGAAGAGAAGGCGCATATAGTCGTAGATTTCCGTCACCGTACCGACCGTCGAGCGCGGGTTGCGCGAGGTCGTTTTTTGCTCGATGGAAATCGCCGGCGACAGACCTTCGATCTGGTCCACATCCGGCTTCTGCATCATTTCCAGAAACTGGCGCGCATAGGCCGAAAGGCTCTCCACATAGCGCCGCTGTCCCTCGGCATAGATGGTGTCGAAAGCCAGTGACGACTTGCCGGAACCGGACAGGCCCGTCATGACGATCAGCTTATTGCGCGGCAGATCAAGGTCGATGCCCTTGAGGTTATGCTCGCGCGCGCCGCGGATGGAAATCGTCTTCAATTCACTCATGGCAAGGCTCTGGATTTCAGGTGTTTGGACGGATCGGTTCTTATGTCATCATCTGGAACGGCGTGTCGAGACGATTGACGTTCCGGTATGGTCTTGCCCGGCGCGTTCTCGCCTGGGAATGCTTCTGGATCTGCTTGACTCACTCACCACGCCTTAATAGAACAAAAAAGGAACATATTGCAACCGTGTCCGTTGGCAAGAACATTCCTTGTGGATTGTCGTTCCATTCGCTGCCCATCGCGGCGAGGGATGGTCTATGGTGCGCGGGACTTTTGAACAGGAAAAATGCCGTTCATGACGTTCGGCAGACAGGAAGATAAATATGGCTGGCAGCGTAAACAAGGTTATTCTGGTCGGAAATGTCGGCGCAGATCCAGAAATTCGCCGCACGCAGGATGGCCGTCCGATCGCCAATCTGCGCATCGCGACCTCCGAAAGCTGGCGTGACCGCAATTCCGGCGAGCGCAAGGAAAAGACCGAATGGCACACTGTCGTCGTCTTTAACGAAGGCCTTTGCAAAGTCGTTGAGCAATACGTCAAGAAGGGCGCCAAACTCTACATCGAAGGCGCACTGCAGACGCGCAAGTGGCAGGACCAGAACGGTAACGATCGTTACTCGACGGAAATCGTCCTCCAGGGCTTCAACTCGACGCTGACCATGCTTGACGGTCGCGGCGAAGGTGGCGGTGGTGGCCGTGGCGGAGATTTCGGCGGCGGTGGCGATTATGCCGGCGGCGGCTCCTATGGTGGCGGCAGCAGCGGCGGTTACGACCAGCAGCCTTCGCGTGGCGGTGCATCGCGTGGCGGTCAGTCGTCTGGAGGCAACTTCTCCAACGATTTGGATGACGATATCCCGTTTTGATGACGGCGGTTGAGGCACGCGTTGTTTTGCGCTCTTATGCCGACTGATAGGACGACATGAAGGGGTGGCGGTTACGCTGCCCCTTGTTTCTTTTGGCCATTGGGGGAGAGGTGGAGGGCAGACCAGACATCACCTTCGCCGCAACCTGCCACATGGCGGATCGTCCGGCTTTACGGCATTCTGGATGCCGGGTTTCCTCGTCGCGTCTATCCTTGGCGGTCGCACGGAAAACGGCTTCGAGTTGAACGGCCTGTCGGCCATCGTCTTCTTCACCTCCTTCGTCGTCTTCAACAAACATCTCGGAGGCACGATCTCGAACCGGTTGCTGAAGGCGAAGCGGTGAGGGACCGGGCTGTCTGTAACCCCGACCAAGGTGATTGATAGGACCAAGCGTGTCCGCTGGCAGCCGGGGCTTGATGCGACGTTGGCGCACATGGCATCTTAGAGTTACTATTTGGTGGAAAAACCGGGCGGGGGTGGCATGGGCAAAAGAGCCTTCATACTTGGCGGAACAGGCCAGATCGGTCGCTCTGTAGGTCTGCGGCTTTTGAAAGAGGGTTGGGCGGTCACCTATGCGAGCCGCCGAGGAAACCTCCCTGACAACGCTCGCAGCTTCGACGCGAACGCCGTTTCTTTAGATCGTGATCAACACGGTGCTCTGGCTCGCGCTATCGGTGACGGCGCCGACGCGGTGATTGATACAGTGGCGTTTGATGGGAAGCACGCGGACCAACTGCTCGGCATCGAGAAGACCGTAGGGCAGTTCGTCGTGATTTCGTCATCAAGTGTCTATCGCGATCATCTTGGTCGCACCCTCGATGAAGCACGCGAAAACGGTTTTCCCGATCTACCGGAATATATGACGGAGGATCAGTCCACGGTTGAGCCAGGTCCTGAAACATACTCAACCCGCAAGATTGCCCTCGAAAGAAGGCTGCTTGATCAGGCCACTCGTCCAGTGACAATTTTGCGCCCAGCCGCCATTCATGGCACTCATTCGACGCATCCGCGCGAGTGGTGGTTTGTGAAGCGGATGCTTGATGGGCGGGAAGCCATACCACTCTGCTTTAATGGCAAGAGCAGGTTCCACACCACCGCGGTGTCGAACATTGCGGAGGTAACCGCCCGCGCTCTCGAAAGACCGGAGACGCGCATTCTGAATGTTGCAGATCCATCCGCGCTGCCTGTTCTCGAGATCGGCGCGTTGATCGCGCAAGCCATGGAATGGAAAGGACGACTTATTCCGATTGACATGGGTGATCCTCGTTTCGGGTCGCCCGTCGGCTGGACGCCTTGGTCAGTGCCTGCGCCATTCACATTAAGCACCGAGGCAGCTCGGCGTATCGGCTACACAGCGTCCATTGGTTATTCGCAGTCTATCAAAGAGATATGCGAGTGGCTCACACAGGCCGCTGATAAAGATTGGAGACAGCAATTTCCCGTTCTGGCGCAGTATGGCGTTCCTCTTTTCGATTACGATGCCGAGGATAAATTTTTTCATACGTGAACCGTCCGATTTGTTCTTGGGGGCTTTGATCAACAGGGGGCTGAACGCAGCCCAGACACCGCTTAACGTGCAGGCAGCTATTTCGGTCTAGTCTTGCATTACCTGACGGTGAACGAGCATACCGTATCAGGGATGCATCTTGGCTCCCTTGCAAATCTTGTCGACGATCTTCTTGTCGGACCGTAACGCAAGACCAACGAGCTTTGCAGTATCCGGTGCGAACTTTGCAAAGACCTCTCGATTGGCGGCGTCGTGACCGGTCGCGAACATCTCTTCGATGTAGGCTGATGCAGTGACATCCCGCTCCAACGTCCGCCGATGGATTGTTCTTAGCGTCTCCTGATCAGCGGTCAGAACCACGATTGGCTGGATTGACATAGGATTGTAGACATTATCCGCGGCATCCCGATATGGTTCGCCGATGATCGCGGGCGATTGAGCAATGATACCGCTTGTCAGAAAAGCGGTGACGTTAAGCTTTTGCCACGTTGCAAGGTCATCGCGGATGATGATCGCGATTTGGTGTCGAACATGTCTTACTCCTTTGAAGGTATTGCGGACATCGAGCAACTAGCGGTCCAGCGGGCGCTGGGTCTTGAACGTTCGTGCGTGGATTTTCAGCCGGGCGTGCGCGTGGTTGCGGAAAGCAATGGGATTGAGCGCACCGAGGTGAGGTTCCACGGCAATGGGTTTACACCGCATCGACACGACACTTACGCATTGGGGCTGACCCTGCACGGCGTGCAAACTTTTCGCTATCGCGGCGTCGAGCGGTTCAGCATGCCCGGAAACGTGATCGTGCTGCATCCAGATGAGGTTCACGATGGGGCTGCTGGAACGGATGCAGGGCTGATCTATCGTATGGTCTACATGCCGCCCGAGTTGATCGGCGCCATCGACGGTTATTCCCGTTCGTTGCCATTCGTGCCGGATCCTGTTGTCGCCAACGCCGAGTTGTCGGGTGCGCTTGCCTACATTCTGTCGGATCTCGATCATGAGCCGGATGACCTTGCCAAGGACGATGCGATCCAGCGGATCGCAACGATTCTGTCTTACGAAGCAGGAGAGCCTCGCAAGCGCGTTACCAAGGTCGCGCAATCGGCCGTCTTGCAGGCGCGGGACTTTCTTCTCAGTCATAGCGACGAGCCGGTGCGATCCGCGACGCTCGAGGCGATCACCGGGCTGGACCGCTATGCTTTGGCGCGGCATTTCAGGCAGGTATTCGGCACCAGCCCTCACCGCTATCTCGTGATGCGCCGACTGGCCCGGGCGAAGCAATTGCTGTTGGCGGGAGGCAGCTTGGCGGGCGCGGCAGTCGAAGCAGGCTTTGCGGACCAAGCTCATTTCACGCGACATTTTCGCGATGCCTTTAGCATCACACCTGGACGGTGGTTGGCGTTACAGAATCGTAACGACTGAAAAACCTCGTCTTTTTGCCTGATACGAAATGCCGAAAACACGGTCAACGGATGGTTAAGCAAATGCGGCTATTGTGATTCCAGTAGCGCGTTTGAAGGCTGTTTTCATAGTATGTGGACGAAGCATCATAAGAAAAGACGGTTTGGCCGTCTTGTTGTTCCAGCGATCACGGTCGCCTTTCTTTCCTATTTCGGCTATCATTCCATTCATGGCGATTTCGGGCTCGAAGCGATGGAGCGCCTGGAGCGTCAGCGCATTGCCCGAACAGCTGAGCGAGACAAGATCGTCAAGACTCGCGTGGCGCTGGAGCGTCAGGTGGAATTGATGAGCGATGGATCGCTTGAGCGGGATATGATCGACGAGATTTCGCGTTACCAGTTAAACATGTCGAAACCCGACGAAATCGTGATCATGAATGGATATATGTGATTAACCTAATTTCGGTTAATCCTGAAATTTATTTTTAATTACAGTCGTTTACTTAGAATATGTGCCATGCGTTTATGGCATTGCTGTGGCGACCTTTCTTGCATATGTTACGCGCCGATCCAACCATTCTAATTCAACTAGGGAGGGATGAATGGCGCCGCGCAAAAACGCGTCTGTATCCGGCCGCAAGACAACGGCAAAGACGCCTGCCAAGGAATTCACCGGCAAGAACGCCCCGGATTTCGGCAAGGACGAAGAACTCCACGCGTATCGCGAGATGCTGCTCATCCGCCGTTTCGAGGAAAAGGCCGGCCAGCTTTATGGCATGGGCTTCATCGGCGGTTTCTGTCACCTCTACATCGGCCAGGAAGCCGTCGTCGTTGGCATGCAGATGTCGCAGAAGGAAGGCGATCAGGTCATCACCGCCTATCGTGACCACGGCCATATGCTGGCTGCCGGCATGAGCCCGCGCGGTGTCATGGCGGAACTGACCGGACGTCGCGGCGGCCTTTCCAAGGGTAAGGGCGGCTCGATGCATATGTTCTCCAAGGAGAAGCATTTTTACGGCGGCCACGGCATCGTCGGTGCGCAGGTTTCGCTCGGTACCGGTCTGGCCTTCGCCAACAAGTATCGCGGCAACGACAATGTGTCGGTAACCTATTTCGGTGACGGTGCGGCCAACCAGGGTCAGGTCTATGAGAGCTTCAACATGGCTGCTCTCTGGAAACTGCCCATCATCTACATCGTCGAGAACAACCGTTACGCCATGGGCACCTCGACCAGCCGTGCCACGGCGCAGTCGAACTACTCGCTTCGCGGTTCCGGCTTCGGCATCCCGGGCGTTCAGGTGGACGGCATGGACGTTCGCGCCGTCAAGGCTGCTGCGGACGAAGCTCTCGAGCATTGCCGCTCCGGCAAGGGTCCGATCATTCTGGAAATGCTGACCTACCGCTATCGCGGTCACTCCATGTCCGACCCGGCCAAGTATCGTTCCAAGGACGAAGTGCAGAAGATGCGCTCCGAGCATGACCCGATCGAGCAGGTCAAAGCGCGGCTCATGGAGCAGGGCTGGGCGAGCGAAGACGAGTTGAAGGCGATCGACAAGGATGTCCGTGACATCGTGGCCGACAGCGCCGACTTTGCCCAGAACGATCCAGAGCCGGATGTATCCGAGCTTTACACCGACATTCTGCTCTGATCGGGAAAGGGAAAACAATGCCAGTAGAAATTCTTATGCCCGCCCTTTCCCCCACCATGGAGGAAGGCACGCTTTCCAAGTGGTTGAAGAAAGAGGGTGACAAGGTCACCTCCGGCGACGTGATCGCGGAAATCGAAACCGACAAGGCGACGATGGAAGTCGAAGCCGTGGACGAAGGCGTCATCGGCAAGATCCTGATCGATGCCGGTACCGAAAACGTCAAGGTGAACACGGCAATTGCCGTTCTCCTTCAGGAAGGCGAAAGCGCAGACGACCTGTCGTCTTCCGCCGCACCGAAGAAGGAAGAGCCGAAGGCTGAAGCCGCAGGCTCCGGTTCTGATGCCGCCGGCGGCAAGGCCCGCGAAGCCAGCGAAGAACCTTCCGCTTCCAAGGAAACGGCAAAGGCACCGGCTGCACCGAAGATCGAAGTTGCTGCCGATCCGGATATTCCGGAAGGCACCGAGTTCGTCAGCCAGACCGTGCGCGAAGCACTTCGCGATGCCATGGCTGAAGAAATGCGCTCCGACGAAAAAGTCTTCGTCATGGGCGAAGAGGTTGCCGAGTACCAGGGTGCCTACAAGATCACCCAGGGTCTTCTGCAGGAATTCGGCGCCAGGCGCGTGATCGATACGCCGATCACCGAGCACGGCTTTGCCGGTATCGGTGTTGGCGCTGCCATGACCGGCCTGAAGCCGATCGTCGAATTCATGACCTTCAACTTCGCCATGCAGGCGATCGACCAGATCGTCAACTCTGCTGCCAAGACGCTCTATATGTCTGGCGGTCAGATGGGCGCACCGATGGTGTTCCGTGGTCCGTCGGGTGCTGCTGCCCGCGTGGCTGCTCAGCACTCGCAGTGCTATGCCGCATGGTACAGCCATATCCCAGGCCTCAAGGTCGTCATGCCTTACACGGCAGCCGACGCCAAGGGTCTTTTGAAGGCTGCGATCCGCGATCCGAACCCGGTCATCTTCCTCGAAAACGAAATCCTTTACGGTCAGAGCTTCGACGTGCCGAAGCTGGATGATTTCGTCCTGCCGATCGGCAAGGCGCGCATTCACCGCAAGGGCAAGGATGCAACCATCGTATCCTTCGGTATCGGCATGACCTATGCGGTCAAGGCTGTCGCCGAACTGGAAAAGGAAGGCATCGATGTCGAGCTGATCGACCTTCGCACCATCCGCCCGATGGATCTTCCGACGGTGATCGAATCCGTCAAGAAGACCGGCCGCCTGGTCACTGTCGAAGAAGGCTTCCCGCAGTCATCGGTCGGTGACTTCATCTCCAACCAGGTTCAGCGCGCTGCTTTCGATTATCTCGATGCACCGATCCTGACCATTGCCGGTAAAGACGTTCCAATGCCTTACGCCGCAAACCTGGAGAAGCTGGCTCTGCCGAACGTTGACGAAGTCATCCAGGCTGTCAAAGCCGTCTGCTACAAGTAAGGGGAGGGCGTTTCGATGCCTATCAACATCACCATGCCTGCCCTTTCTCCGACGATGGAAGAGGGCAATCTGGCCAAGTGGCTGGTCAAGGAAGGCGACAAGGTTGCTCCCGGCGACGTGATTGCCGAAATCGAAACCGACAAGGCGACCATGGAAGTGGAAGCCGTGGACGAGGGCACGGTCGCGAAGATCGTGGTTCCAGCCGGCACCGAAGCGGTCAAGGTCAATGCCTTGATCGCCATCCTTGCAGGCGAAGGTGAAGACGTGGCTGACGCGGCAAAGGGTGGCGATGCCGCTCCTGCCAAGTCAGAGGCTCCCAAGCAGGAAGTCAAGGCCGAGGCGCCGAAGGAAGAGAAGTCTGAAGTGGCACCCAAGGCTGACAAGCCGGTTGCCGATCAGGCGGCTGCTGCTTCCACGCCAGCACCTGTTTCCAAGTCCGGCGAGCGTCTCTTCGCTTCGCCACTGGCACGCCGCATGGCGAAGGATGCCGGTCTTGATCTGTCTGCTGTGTCCGGCTCCGGCCCGCATGGCCGCATCGTCAAGTCGGACGTCGAAAAGGCTGTCGCGTCCGGTGGCGCGAAGGCAGCAACCGCCGCAGCACCGGCACCTGTATCGTCTGCCACTCCGGCTCCGGCCGCTGCCAAGGGTCCGTCGGATGACAGCGTTCTCAAGCTGTTTGCCGAAGGCTCCTACGAGCTTCTGCCACATGACGGTATGCGCAAGACCATTGCTTCGCGCCTGACCGAGTCGACCCAAACGGTTCCGTCCTACACGGTGTCGATGGAATGCGAGCTCGATGCGATGTTGAAGCTTCGTGCCGAGATCAACGCCTCCGCGCCGGTGAAGAAGACAGAGAAGGGCGAGGTTCCGGCCTTCAAGCTCTCCGTCAACGACTTCATCATCAAGGCTATGGCGCTTGCACTGCGCGATGTTCCGATGGCGAATGCTTCCTGGACATCGACCGCTCGTGTTCTTCACAAACACGCCGATGTCGGTGTGGCTGTGTCGATCCCGGATGGCCTGATCACGCCAATCGTCCGCAAGGCCGAGGAGAAGTCGCTGTCGGCTATCTCCAACGAGGTGAAGGATCTGGCCAAGCGCGCTCGCGACAAGAAGCTGAAGCCGGAAGAATACCAGGGCGGTACCACGTCGGTTTCGAACCTCGGCATGTTCGGTGTCTCGTCCTTCACGTCGATCGTCAACCTGCCGCAGGCTTCGATCGTCTCTATCGGCGCTGGCGTCGAGAAGCCGGTCGTCCGCGGCGGCAAGATCGAAGTCGGTACGGTAATGACGGCGACCTTCGCCTTCGACCACCGCGTCATCGATGGTGCGCTCGGCGCGGAACTCGCTTCCGCCTTCAAGCGCTACATCGAAAGCCCGATGTCGATGCTGGTCTGATAAAATGGTCGAGCCGGATGCTGATTGCAGCCTTCGGCTCTTCTCCTTCTGGAGGCGGATGTGACGAAGACCGTTCTTTGCTATGGCGACAGCCTGACATGGGGATATGACGCCGAAAAACTTGGACGTCATGTTTTTGAAGATCGCTGGCCGAGCGTGCTGCAAAAGGCGCTGGGTGGCGACGTCAATGTCATCGCCGAAGGCTTGAACGGGCGTACCACCGCTTATGACGATCATCTGGCAGATTGCGACCGCAATGGCGCGACGCTGCTTCCGACGATCCTTCATAGCCATGGGCCACTCGATCTCGTCATCATCATGCTCGGCACCAACGATCTGAAGCGTGGTATCGGTGCAGGTTCTGCGGTTGGGGCAGTCAAGGGCGTGGAGCGGCTGGTCAGTCTTATCCGGCATCATGCCTGGTCCTTTGACGATTACGACGAGCCGGAAATTCTGATCGTTTCGCCGCCGCATATTTGCGAAACGGCAAACGAGATGTTCGCCGCCATGTATGCGGGTGCCATCGAGCAGTCGACGATGATGGGTTCGCTCTATCGCGATCTGGCGGATGACAAGGGCTGCGCCTTCTTCGATGCGGCCTCCGTTGCGGTGACGACACCGCTCGATGGCGTTCATTTGGACGCCGAAAACACGCGTGCGCTGGGACGTGGGCTGGAGCCTGTGGTGCGCATGCTGCTTGGAATTTGATGTGAATTCGATTGACGCAGCGGCGCAGAAGTCGCCGTCAAAGAGATAAAGGCAGGACATAGAATGGCTCAATCCTACGACGTTATCGTCATTGGCTCCGGTCCAGGTGGTTATATTGCCGCCATTCGCGCAGCTCAGCTGGGCATGAAGGTTGCCGTTGTCGAGCGTGAACATCTCGCCGGCATCTGCTCCAATTGGGGCTGCATTCCGACCAAGGCATTGCTGCGCACGGCCGACGTGATGCACACGGCCACCCATGCGAAGGATTACGGCCTGACGCTGGAAGGCTCGATCAAGCCGGACGTCAAAGCGATCGTCGCCCGCTCTCGCGGCATTGCTGCCCGCATGAATAATGGTGTCGGCTTCCTGTTCAAAAAGAACAAGGTCGATATCATCTGGGGCGAAGCCAAGATCACCAAGCCGGGTGAGATCGTCGTCGGCAAGTCGACCAAGCCTGTCGTTCAGCCGCAGGGCCCCGTACCAAAGAACACGCTGGGCGAGGGAACTTACACCGCAAAGCATATCATCGTGGCCACCGGTGCCCGTCCGCGCGCGCTGCCCGGCATCGAGCCGGATGGCAAGCTGATCTGGACGTACTTCGAGGCGATGAAGCCGGAAGAATTGCCGAAGTCGCTGCTGGTCATGGGTTCGGGCGCTATCGGCATCGAATTTGCAAGCTTCTATCGTACCATGGGCGTTGATGTCACCGTTGTCGAAATCATGAGCCAGGTGATGCCGGTCGAGGATGCGGAGATTTCCGCTTTCGCGAAAAAGCAGCTTGAGAAGCAGGGCATCAAGATTCACCTCGAGGCAAAGGTGGCGAAGGTTGAAAAGGGTGCAAACTCGATTACGGCCACTGTCGAGATGAAGAACGGCTCGTCGGAGAAGATCACGGCGGATCGGATGATTTCTGCCGTTGGTGTCCAAGCCAACATCGAGAATATCGGCCTTGAAGCTGCTGGCGTGAAGACCGAGCGCGGATTCATCGTCATTGATGGCTATGGCAAGACCAATGTTCCGGGCATTTACGCCATCGGCGATGTTGCTGGAGGTCCGCTTCTCGCACACAAGGCCGAGCACGAAGCCGTTATTTGCGTCGAGAAAATTGCTGGTTTGCCGAATGTTCATCCGATGGACAAGAGCAAGATCCCGGGCTGCACCTATTGCAATCCGCAGGTCGCATCCGTCGGTCTGACGGAAGCCAAGGCGAAAGAGCAGGGTCGCGAGATCCGCGTGGGTCGCTTCTCCTTTGCTGCCAATGGCAAGGCTGTGGCGCTTGGTGAAGATCAGGGCATGGTCAAGACCATCTTCGACAAGAAGACGGGTGAATTGATCGGCGCGCATATGGTGGGTGCGGAAGTAACCGAACTCATTCAGGGCTTTGTCGTGGCGATGAATCTGGAGACGACGGAAGAAGAGTTGATGCACACCATCTTCCCGCATCCCACTCTGTCGGAGTCGATGAAAGAAAGCGTGCTGGACGCTTACGGCCGCGTGTTGAACGCTTGATAAATTCCCTCGTCGCTCCCACTCTCTGAGGGAGCGACATCAAGGGAGAGCGATCATGTCGATTGTTACGGAAGCCTGGATTGTTTTTCTGCTAATCGGCCTTGTGGCCGGTTTTCTCGCCAGCCTTATCGTTGGCGGTGGCGGGTTGATTGGATGCCTTCTGAGCGGCGTCATTGGCGCTTTTGTCGGTGGCTATTTGTTCAATGCTCTCGGCATCTCGCTTGGTATTGAGAATGCGCTGGCGGTGCAGATCATTCATGCGACGGTGGGCGCGATTATCGTGACGTTGATTGCAAGGCTGATCGCTTAGCGAAGCTCAGGTGAAGTGGCGGGTTAAAGAAAGGGATCACGGATGGAAAGTGTAGGCTGGATTGCGGCCATCATCATCGGCGGCCTTGCGGGCTGGCTCGCGGGCAAGCTTATGGATATGCGCTTTGGCATCTTCATGAACATCGTTCTCGGCATTGTCGGCTCTGTGGTGGCAGTGGCGGTGTTGCGCACATTCGATGTCTTTGTTCAAGACAGCCGTCTCGGCTACTTCGTCACGTCTTTCCTGGGCGCAAGCCTTCTGTTATTCCTCGCCAAGCTCGTCAGGCGTTAGAGCCGCTTAGAAGCGGTAGAAGCAGGTTTCTTATGGTCACTATTCTCGACAGGATGTCCCAGCCGGAAGAGAAGCGCATCCGCCATCCGGAGAAGGCACACAAGCCCGACACGGAAGTGGCGCGCAAGCCGGAATGGATCCGCGTCAAGGCGCCCACGTCCAAGGGCTACCACGAGACGCGCGAACTGGTACGCAGCCACAAGCTGGTGACGGTGTGCGAAGAGGCCGGCTGTCCAAATATCGGCGAATGCTGGGAAAAGAAGCACGCGACCTTCATGATCATGGGCGAGATCTGCACGCGCGCCTGCGCCTTCTGCAATGTCTCGACCGGTAAGCCCAACCCGCTTGATCTGAATGAACCGGAAAATGTTGCCAAGGCCGTCAAGCAGATGGGCCTCAGCCATGTCGTCATTACCTCGGTCGACCGCGACGATCTCGCCGACGGTGGTGCCGAACATTTTGAAAAGGTGATATGGGCAATCCGCGCGGCGTCCCCCAACACGACCATTGAAATCCTGACGCCAGACTTCCTCAAGAAGCCCGGTGCGCTGGAGCGTGTTGTTGCCGCCAAGCCCGACGTCTTCAACCACAACATGGAAACGGTGCCCGGCAACTATCTGACCGTCCGTCCCGGTGCTCGCTATTTCCACTCCGTACGCCTGCTGCAGCGCGTGAAGGAACTGGACCCCACCATGTTCACCAAGTCCGGCATCATGGTTGGCCTTGGCGAAGAGCGAAACGAAGTGTTGCAGTTGATGGACGATCTGCGCAGCGCCGACGTCGACTTCCTGACGATCGGCCAGTATCTGCAGCCGACGCGCAAGCACCATAAGGTGGAACGCTTCGTGACGCCGGAAGAGTTCAAGTCCTATGAAACGGTCGCCTACACCAAGGGCTTCCTGATGGTGTCATCCAGCCCGTTGACCCGCTCGTCGCACCATGCCGGTGATGACTTCGAACGCCTGCGGGCCAATCGCGAGAAGAAGCTTCTGGCTGCTGCGGAGTAGTTGGAAACCGTAATCGGTCGGCAGTTCTGGGCTCATCTTATTAGGTGGGTTCAGGTTAGACCGTGGGGACTTTTCTCATCGGCGGATCAAGTTCGAAATCTTTCCAGATTGTCAGTACTTGTCCTCCACCTGCATCAGGGGTACGGGCGAGCTAGAAAATGGTTGACCCATGCGGTGGCCGGATGATCATGTGTGGTTCTCGAAAACACGTTTCGATGTGGAGTCCATGCTTGAAACTGAAAGATTGATCCTTCGCCAAGCCCGCCGAGCGGACATCCCGGAACTTTTTGAATTCCTCGGAGACCCGGTAGCAATGCAGCACACCCACAGCGATAGAACGCTTAGGGAGTGCCAGCGGAGAGTGATGGTCCACGAATGGCGAAGACGCCGTGATGGCTGTGCGCCGTGGGTGGTGATACGACGCGAAGACCGACGCATTATTGGATGGGGTGGATTGTATGAGGATCCATTCGATCCTGGTTGGGATTTTGAAGTTGGGTACTACTTCCGACCAGAAGTTTGGGGGAAGGGTTACGCTTCTGAGCTTGTCAACGCGGCGTTGAGCTGCGCAGATGATCAGCTTAAGCTACCCGAGGTTTGGGCAATGGCCCACCCGGATAATGGCGGTTCTAGAAGAGTTTTAGAGAAGGCTGGTTTTGAATTTATGCGCCACCTCCATGATCGAAATCGGCTTTTGTTTCGTAGGCTGCGCCCAGTCGCTGTGTCTTGACAGCGAATGGCGGATCAAGCATCCGAAAAAGCCCCTCGACTCTGCTTCGAGCGGACTTAAGCCAATTGTTCAGGTAGCGCAGCCATTGTTGAAGCGAGCTGCCCCATCCTGCGACCTTGATCAGATATCAAGGTTTTCCGCAAAGGCGGCTCTGTCCTGGATGAAGCGGAAGCGGGCGTCCGCCTTCGTACCCATCAGGTTATCGACAGCCTCACGCGTTCCTTCGAAATCCACATCGTCGATTTCCACGCGCAGCAGCGTGCGCTTGGAGGGATCCATCGTGGTTTCCTTCAGCTGCGCGGGCAGCATTTCGCCGAGACCTTTGAAGCGACTGATTTCGATCTTGCCGCGGCCTTTGAACTCGGTTTCCATCAGCTCCGCCCTGTGTACGTCGTCACGCGCATAGGCAGACTTCGACCCTTGCGTGATCTTGTAGAGCGGCGGAACGGCGAGGTAGAGATGACTGCCGCGAATGAGTTCCGGCATTTCCTGATAGAAGAAGGTGATCAGAAGCGACGCGATATGGGCGCCATCGACGTCCGCATCGGTCATGATGATGATGCGCTCGTAGCGCAAATCCTCGTCGCGGTACTTGGTACGCGTGCCGCAACCGAGCGCCTGAATCAAGTCGGCGATCTGCTGGTTGGCGGATAGCTTTTCGCGGCTTGCGCTTCCGACGTTCAGGATTTTGCCACGTAGCGGAAGGATAGCCTGGTTGGCGCGGTTGCGTGCCTGCTTTGCCGAGCCACCAGCCGAGTCACCCTCGACGATGAAGAGTTCGGCGCCTTCGGCGGTGTTCTGCGAGCAGTCGGCCAGCTTGCCGGGCAGGCGAAGCTTACGCACGGCGGTCTTGCGGTTGACCTCTTTTTCCTTGCGGCGGCGCAGACGTTCCTCGCAACGCTCGATCACCCAATCCAAAAGCTTGGCGGCTTCGGCCGGGTTGCCGGCGAGATAATGATCGAACGGATCGCGCAGCGCGTTTTCGACGATGCGTTGCGCTTCGACGGTTGCGAGCTTGTCCTTGGTCTGCCCAACGAATTCCGGCTCACGAATGAACACGGACAGCATGCCGACAGCCGAAATCATCACGTCATCGGTGGTGATTTCGCGGGCACGCTTGTTCTGCGTCAGCTCGGCATAGCTCTTCAGCCCCTTGGTGAGCGCGATGCGAAGACCGGCCTCATGGGTGCCGCCTTCAGGGGTGGGAATGGTGTTGCAATAGGAATGGATCTGGCTGTCGCCACCATACCAAGTGACGGCCCATTCCAGCGCGCCGTGACCACCTGTCTTTTCCGTTCTCCCTGAGAAGATTTCGCGGGTGACGGTAAAATCCTTGCCAAGCGTGGCCGAGAGATAGTCTTTCAAGCCGCCAGGGAAGTGGAAGACCGCCTTTTCCGGGATTTCACCGCCTTCGGGCACCAGACCAGGGTCGCAGCTCCAGCGGATTTCGACGCCGCCAAAGAGATAAGCCTTGGAACGCGCCATGCGGAAAATGCGTGCGGCCTCGAACTTGGCATGGTCGCCAAAGATCTGCGCATCGGGATGGAAGCGCACGCGGGTTCCGCGGCGATTGTGAACATCGCCCAGTTCTTCCAGCGGGCCTTGTGGAATGCCGCGCGAAAAACGTTGGCGGTAGAGCTTGCGGTTACGCGCAACTTCCACTTCCAGCACATCGGAAAGCGCGTTGACGACGGAGACGCCGACACCGTGCAGACCGCCGGAGGTCTCATAGGCCTTGCCATCGAACTTGCCGCCGGCATGCAGCTTGGTCATGATGACTTCGAGTGTGGACTTGCCGGGCACCTGCGGATGGTTTTCGACAGGGATACCGCGACCGTTATCGCTGACGGTCAAAAAACCTTCGGCGTCGAGATGCACTTCGATGAAGTTGGCATGACCTGCGACCGCTTCGTCCATCGAGTTGTCGATGACTTCGGCGAAGAGATGGTGCAGCGCCTTCTCGTCGGTGCCGCCAATATACATGCCGGGACGCATGCGCACCGGCTCCAGACCTTCCAGAACGCGGATAGACGATGCGCCGTAATCATCGCCCGACGAAGCGACAGGTGCGGGAGCCGTTTTCGGTTGCGCGACTGCCTTGGCAACTGGGGTCACAGCAGGTGCGGCTTCCCGCGGTTCTGCTTCAGCGCGGCTAGCTGCGGGAAGGCCGGAAAAAAGATCGTTGCTATCGTCCATAGGTCCAGTTCAATCAGATTTTGCCCGGATTTTGTCCATGCGAGCAGACAGGGTTCAGACACCGGTACAGGTGTCAGGCTACTCCAGCAGGGTACAAAGGGCTGACGTTCAACGCGAAGGATTGCGTTGTGGCAGCCCGGATGGCAAGACTTGTGGCGCAAATGAAACGGTTCCTCAAGGCATGTCCACAGCTCTTTTCACCTTTTGTACTCTTTTCTGCCTCTCTGTTGCAGCGATGCCCGCTCAAGCTCAGACCGGTGGCGGGCCGCTGAAGCCCTTCAAGGATGATCTGTTCTCAAACCAGACAGTGCTGTCCACAGGGGATGGCGGTGCCTCTCAGGTGATCGACTACCAGGAAATGCGTGACATCAACGGGCGCGACGATACCCCGGAACGGCGGGTGAAGCGGCAATATGTCGATTTGTCGCCGAAGCGTGTGCAGGAGATGGAGACCGTTTCCGTCGCAGGACGGTCCATCGAGGTGGGACGCGTCGGTCAGCCAAGCGGGCAGGCTTTCACCGTGATCTTCATCCATGGGCGGGGCGGCGACCGGCGGCTTGGAATGAACGACTATACCTTCGGTGGCAACTTCAATCGGCTGAAAAATCTCGCTGTCGAAAACGGCGGAACGTATTACGCGCCGAGCGTAAAAAGTTTCGATCAAAACGGCGTTGCGGATATAGCCGCGCTGATCGCGGACGCGAAGGCGAAATCAGGCGGCAAGCCCGTCATTCTCGCCTGTGCTTCGATGGGCAGCTTCATCTGCTACGGCATAAGCCGCGATGCTGCCGCGGTCGCCAATCTCAAGGGTATGGCCATTCTCGGTGGCGCGGTCGATCCTGATTTTCCAAAGAGTGCGTTCATCAAAGCGAAGAAGCCTGTCTGGTTCACCCATGGCAGCCAGGACAGTGTCTACTCGGCCGATCAGCAGGGCTCGACCTTTCGCGGATTGTTGAAGACGGGCGTGCCGACGCGCTTCACGCTCTATCAGAGTGGAACCCACGGCACGCCTGTCCGCATGACCGACTGGCGCGCAGTTCTCAATTGGATTTTGGCCCATTAGATCGAAAATCTCGTCATTCACGGTAGGTTTTGTACGAAATTCACCAAATTTCGAACCAAAACCTTGCTTTTTCGGGCGAATTCCTGTCGCTGTCTCTTTGAGAAGACACTGCCAACAGTAAACAGGAATGATCGCTCAATGACCCCTGATATTCGCCCGCTCGTCGCTGGAAACTGGAAGATGAACGGAACGCGTGCCTCGCTTGATCAGATCAAGGCGATGGCTGAAGGGGTGAAGGGTCCGCTTGCGGAAAAGGTTGAGGCGCTGATCTGCCCGCCTTCGACGCTTCTCTATGTGGCAACCGCGCTCTGCGATGACAGCCCTTTGAAAGTCGGTGCGCAGGATTGCCACCAGAACGCATTCGGCCCGCATACGGGCGATATCTCCGCAGAGATGATCGCCGACTGCTTCGCGACCCATGTCATCGTTGGCCATTCCGAGCGTCGCACCGACCATGCTGAAACAGACCATCTCGTGCGCGCTAAAGCGATTGCTGCTTATGCGGCCGACCTCATTGCCATCATCTGCATTGGCGAGACTGCGGGACAGCGCAAAGCCGGCCAGACGCTCGACGTCTTGAAGCGCCAGCTAGATGGTTCCTTGCCTGATGAGGCAAGGGCCGCCGATACGGTGATCGCCTATGAGCCTGTGTGGGCGATCGGCACAGGGCTGACGCCCACGGTTGATGACGTCCGCGAAGCGCACGCCTTTATGCGCGATGAGCTCGTCAAGCGCTTCGGCGCCGAGGGCAGGGGCATGCGCATTCTCTATGGGGGCTCGGTTAAGCCGTCTAACGCCCTGGAGCTCATGGCGATCGAGAATGTCGACGGCGCCCTCATCGGCGGCGCCAGCTTGAAAGCCTCCGACTTCCTGTCCATCTATGCAGCTTACGAGCAGTTGACGGCCTGACTTTTTCGGAAAAGCAGCCAGGCTTTCGGTTCCCGGGGGCTTGGAATACGCTGTCGCCTCATGTAAAGAGCCGCAAACTTCTTCATTGTGCTCCTGATGGGGCATGGAATGGATTGTCATGCAGAACGTACTGATTGTTATTCACCTCATGATCGTGCTGGCGCTTGTCGGCGTGGTCCTGATCCAGCGTTCCGAAGGCGGCGGCCTTGGTATTGGCGGCGGTTCGGGCTTTATGTCCGCTCGCGGTACTGCTAATGCGCTCACCCGCACGACGGGTATCCTCGCGGCTCTGTTCTTCGCGACATCCCTCGGCCTTGGTCTGCTGACCCGCTACGAATCGCGTCCAACAGACATCCTGGACCGCATTCCGGCACAACAGGGGCAAGGCAACGGCATTCTCGATACGCTTGGCCCGTCCTCGACGACGCCTTCCACGCCTTCGCAGGCTCCAGCGAATAATGGCGTTCCGTCCACAACGAATGGTGCGTCCAACCAGACACCTGCTACGACGACCCCAGCCGCTCCGGCTGCAGGTGGCGCAGCTGCTCCGGCACCGGCGCAGCAGCAGGCTCCCACGAGCGACGGCGTTCCGACCGGCGGCTAAATCCGGTTGACAGACTGACACTTCGGCAGGCAAGCGCATGAGCCTTTGTTGAAAGACAAGGACCATGCGCTGCCTTAGAGTTTTTCAGCGCGTTTTCGTGCCTTAGGCCGCCGCGTAAGAATGCCTGCCGGTTTTCTTTGTTTACGTTCCAGCCACGTCCCAACGCGTCATCAACAGATGATTTCGCGATCAATGAAATTGGGGCTGGCGGAATCATCTATTAAAAGGTAAGCGGTGACTCCCATGGCGCGATATGTATTCATCACAGGCGGCGTGGTATCCTCCCTTGGGAAGGGCATTGCGGCCGCGGCACTCGGAGCGTTGTTGCAATCCCGTGGATATCGGGTGCGGCTTCGCAAACTCGACCCCTACCTCAATGTCGATCCCGGCACCATGAGCCCCACCCAGCACGGTGAGGTTTTCGTAACCGATGACGGAGCGGAGACGGATCTCGATCTTGGCCACTACGAACGCTTTACCGGGCGCTCCGCAACCAAGACCGACAACATCACCACGGGTCGTATTTACAAGAACATCATCGATAAGGAACGCCGCGGCGATTATCTCGGTGCGACGGTTCAGGTCATTCCGCATGTGACCAACGAGATCAAGGATTTCGTTACCGAAGGCAATGACGATTACGACTTCGTCATCTGCGAAATCGGCGGCACGGTCGGCGACATCGAGGCAATGCCCTTCATGGAAGCCATCCGACAGCTTGGCAACGATCTGCCACGCGGCACGGCGATTTATCTTCACCTGACATTGATGCCCTACATTCCCGCGGCTGGCGAGTTGAAGACGAAGCCCACCCAGCACTCAGTGAAAGAGTTGCAGGCGCTCGGTATTCACCCAGACATTCTCTTGGTTCGTGCCGATCGCGAAATTCCGGAGGCGGAACGTCGCAAGCTTTCACTGTTCTGCAACGTGCGTCAGTCCGCCGTCATCCAGGCGCTGGATGTTGCGAACATCTATGACGTACCGACGGCCTACCATAAGGAAGGCCTCGACAATGAAGTTCTGGCCGCCTTTGGTATCGAGCCTGCACCAAAGCCGCGTCTGGAGCAGTGGGAAGAGGTCTGCAATCGGATCCACACACCGGAAGGCGAAGTCACGATTGCCATCGTCGGTAAATATACCGGCCTTAAGGACGCCTATAAGTCGCTGATCGAAGCACTGCATCACGGTGGCATTGCCAATCGCGTGAAGGTGAAGCTCGAATGGATCGAGTCGGAAATCTTCGAAAAGGAAGATCCCGCACCCTATCTCGAAAAGGTCAACGCGATCCTCGTTCCAGGTGGCTTCGGTGAGCGCGGTTCTGAAGGCAAGATCCGTGCGGCTCAGTTTGCCCGTGAACGTCAGGTTCCTTATTTCGGTATCTGCTTCGGCATGCAGATGGCTGTCGTCGAAGCCGCGCGCCATCTGGCGGGTATCGAGAAGGCATCGTCGACCGAGTTCGGTCCGACACAGGAACCTGTCGTCGGTCTCATGACCGAATGGGTCAAGGGCAATGAACTCGAGAAGCGCAACGCAAAGGGCGATCTCGGCGGCACGATGCGTCTTGGCGCCTACAAGGCAGCGCTCAAGAAGGATACCAAGATCGCTGACATCTATGGCTCGACCGACATTTCCGAGCGCCACCGCCACCGTTACGAGGTGAACGTGGAGTACAAGGATCGTCTGGAAAATTGCGGTCTGGTGTTCTCCGGCATGTCGCCGGATGGGCTTCTGCCGGAAACGGTGGAGTATCCAGATCACCCGTGGTTCATCGGCGTGCAGTATCACCCCGAACTCAAGAGCCGCCCGCTCGATCCGCATCCGCTCTTTGCAAGCTTCATCGAAGCGGCATTGGTTCGGAGCCGTCTGGTTTGATAGGCCGGATGTAAGGAAATAGAGATTGAAAGGCCGCAGCAATGCGGTCTTTTGCTTTTCAGGCGAGGGAGTGCGTGATGTTGAAGCTGGACCATTTGGCAATTATCGCTCCGTCGCTGGAGGCTGGAGCCGATTATGTGCGCGCTACGCTCGGCGTCGACATGCCGCAGGGTGGCAGGCACCCACAGATGGGAACGCACAATCGTCTGCTGCGTCTCGGCGCGGATCTTTTTCTGGAAGTGATTGCTGTCGATCCGGAGGCCGAGCCGCCAAAGAGACGCCGCTGGTTTGGGCTTGATGATTCGGCCGCCGTTCAGGCAGCCTGGGATGAGGGGCGGCGGCTACGCGGTTGGGTGACACGCACCAGCGACTTTGCAGGCGTCCTCGCCCGGCACGGCGATTTACTTGGACGTCAGGAGACGGTGTCGCGTGGAGATCGTGAGTGGCTGTTTGCGGTTGCCGATGATGGATCTCTGCCCTGTGGCGGTGTAGCGCCTTCGGTGATGGACTGGGGTGTGCGAGGAAATCCCGCGCCATCGATGCCGGATCTCGGCTTCCAGCTGAAGAATTTCCACATCCAGCATCCTGAGGCGGCTATGGTTGGAAAGCTTTATGCAGACCTCGAGATCATTGACCCTCCGACCGTGATAGAGGGAGAGCATTTCCGCTACTACGCTGAGATAGACACTCCCAACGGCATCAAGCTCATCGGTTGATGTGGACCATACCTCTGGCGCACCTCTGTTTGTCATGTTCAAGAGTCGCAAAAGTAGTTCCTAATATTAATATCACGTCAGAACAAAAATATGTGATTGGAGTTTACTGCTGAATTCGAACGCCAGCGCGCGAGATCAACAGCATGTTCACCAAACTCCTCCCGCTTTATACGCTCACCGCGATCTATCTTCTCGGCGTAGTGCTGACCTTGCATCCAGCCGTCGTGCACGCACAAGACGCATCTGCCGTTCCCGTCACGGTCTACAAGGCGAAGGTTGAAGAGATCGACAAGGTCATCAACGGTATCGGCACTGTGGATCCGTTGCAGAGCGTCACGGTAAGGCCGCGGATCGACGGTCAGGTGACGGCCATTCGCTTCTCCGAAGGCCAGATGGTCGAAAAAGGAAGCGTCCTGCTGACGCTGGATGATCGCGAACTTTCATCGGCCCTCACTTCTGCGCAGGCAAAGAAGGCGCAAGACGAGGCGCAGTATAATAGTGCGAAGACTGAAGCACAGCGCTATGCATCGCTCGCCGAAAAGGGGGTCGCGTCGGCCTCCACCCTTGAACAGAAGAACGCGTTAAGCCAGCAATATGCGGCCGCCGTCCAATACGACGATGCGATGATCAAGAGCGCTGAGACCCAGCTCGGCTTTGCAACCGTGATCGCCCCGATCTCGGGGCGCACGGGTTTCAAGCAAGTCGATGTGGGAAGTGTGATCAGCGCAAGCTCTACGGATGGTATCGTGACGATCACACAGATGGATCCGATTGCCGTATCCTTTGTCGCGCCGGGTGACAGGTTCGGCGAGATCCGTCAGGCGCTCAGTGAAAAAATCGCGGCGGTCACCCTGATTACCACGGATGGAAGCCACGTCCTGGCAAAGGGCCAATTGACGACAATGGACAACTCGGTCGACGCCTCCAACGGCTCCATCCATCTTAAGGCGATCTTCGACAATGGCAACGGCGCTCTTTGGCCGGGGCTACCGGTCGCGACGACGCTCACAGTCGAACACAAGAGCGGTGTGGTCGTTCCTGACAAGGCTCTGGCAAGAGGACGTGACGGGCTTTACGCCTATGTCGTCTCTAAAGATAACAAGGTGGAAAAACGCAACGTGAAGACGGCCTTCGTGACCGATGCAAGAGCGCTGGTGACAGACGGTATCAAAGAAGGCGAAGAGGTTGTCATGGATGGCCAGTCGCGGATCGGCAACGGTGCGATTGTCAGCGCCACACCCTGGACCGGATCGCCGACGGGTGAACTCGCCGAGAAGGCGAACTGACGATGAAAAACGATCAGGACCAGAACCGCACGTCTAGCTTCTTCGATTTCTTCATCCTGCATCCGGTGGCAACCGGACTGCTGATGACGGGCATTTTCCTAGTTGGCGCGATCTGCTACCCGTTCATGCCGGTTTCAGCGCTTCCGCAGATCGATTTTCCGACCATTCAGATTGCTGCCAATCTCCCCGGTGCTTCGCCGGAAACCATGGCCTCCAGTGTCGCGCAACCGATCGAACAGGCGCTCTCGCGTGTCAGCGGGATCACCGAGATGACGTCGAACAGCTCGCTCGGCACCACGTCGATTACGGTTCAGTTCGATCTCGATAAGAATATCGAGACCGCGGCAAGCGATGTACAGACGGCGATCAGCGAAGCGGCGGGCGAGCTTCCCAAAGATATGACGTCTCTCCCCACGGTGCATAAGGCAAACCCTGCTGACGCGCCGATCATGCAGCTTTCGGCAACGTCAGATACGCTGACCCTACCGCAGCTCGACGAGTATATTGAGCGCAACGTCGCTTCGAAAATCGGTCAGGTCTCAGGCGTGGCCTTCGTCAACATTGGCGGAAAGCAGAAACCGGCCATCCGCATCGCTGTCGATCCAGGTCGCTTGGCACAAGCCGACGTGACGATGGAGGATGTCCGCACCGCCATCGGCAATCTCAGCCTTAGCGCGCCTAAGGGGAACATCGACGACCCGACACGCACCTTCCCGATCTATACCAACGACCAGATTTCCAGCAGCGCGGAATGGAACGACGCCGTCATCGCCTATCGAAACGGCGGGCCGGTGCGCATTCGCGATATAGGGCAGGCGACGGACGGTGCGGAAGACAGCAAGATGGCGCACTGGACGAATGGCGAGCGTGGGATCGCGCTCGACGTTTTTCGCCAGCCAGGCGCGAATGTGATTGCGGTCGTCAATGCAGTGAAAGAGCAATTGCCCGCACTTCAGGCCTCGCTGCCGCCCTCGGTGAAGCTGGAGCTTGTGACCGACAGGACAACGACGATCCGCGCCTCGGTGACGGATATTCAATTCACGCTTATGCTGACCATTGGTCTCGTCGTTGTCGTCATCTTTCTTTTCTTGCGCAACCTGCGCGCAACACTCATTCCTGTGCTGACGCTTCCGATTGCGCTTGCGGGATCGCTGGCGCCTATGTGGCTTCTTGGCTTTAGTTTGGACAATCTGTCGCTCATGGCGCTGGTCGTCGCCGTCGGCTTCGTCGTCGATGATGCGATCGTCATGTTGGAGAACATTACCCGTCACATCGAAGACGGGGTTGAGCCGAAGCAGGCAGCGCTCCAAGGCACGCGGGAGATCGGCTTTACGATCGTCTCGATCAGCCTCTCACTCATTGCAGTTCTGATCCCCATTTTGTTGATGGGTGGCATCATTGGTCGCCTGTTTCGGGAATTTGCCGTGACGCTGACTGTTGCGATCGTCATTTCCGCCATCGTCTCGCTGACGTTGACGCCGATGCTGGCGTCCAAATTCATCCGCCCAATCGAAAAGGATCAGCGCAGCCGTTTCTATCTGGCCGGAGAGGCATTCTTCGACGGTTTGACGGCGCTCTACATTCGGAGCCTAAAGCCAGTCATCCGGCACCGCTTTTTGACGCTCCTCATTTTTCTCGCGACCATTGCAGTCACATGCTATCTGTTTGTCGTCGCGCCCAAGGGATTTTTTCCGGAGCAGGATACAGGGTTCATCGCTGGTCTTTCACAGGCTTCTCCCGACATATCCTTTACCGAGATGGCGAAGCTTCAGGAGCGTGTCAGCGAGATCATCATGAAAGATCCCGCCGTCTACAGTGTCTTCATGGATATCGGCGGTGGTAATGGTGGCAATGCGCTAAACCAAGGCCACGTCAACATTACCCTGAAGCCTCTGGAAGAACGTGATGTCAGCGCGAAACAGGTCATCGACAGGCTGGGCACTGCCTTAAATGCGCAGCAGGGTATCAAGCTTTTCATGCAGTCGGCACAGGACATCAACATTGGTGCGCGCCCGGCGAAAACCCAATATCAGTTTACGCTCCAAGATGCCGATATCGCGGAACTGAGCAACTGGTCGGATAAAATCACCAGCAAGCTCTCTGGGCTGCCCGAACTGCGCGATGTCGGAAGCGATCAGCAAGCGGAAGCACCCAACCTGACGATCAAGATCGACCGCGCGGCAGCAACGCTTTACGGCGTGCTTCCTTCCACGATCGACGAAACGCTTTACGATGCATTCGGTCAGCGCCAGGTTGCCTCCTTCTCCAGTCAGACCGACACTTTCCGCGTTATTCTTGAGGTCTTGCCCGACTTGCAGCGAGACATTGCCACGCTCGATCGTCTCTCGGTCAGAGCAAGCAACGGGACGCTTGTTCCGCTTTCTGTGGTGGCGAAGTGGACGACGGACGGAACCTCTCCGGTATCGATTGCGCACCAGGGTCAATCGCCAGCGGTCACCATCTCGTTCAATCTTGCCCCCAATGTCGCCCTGGGGAATGCGACGGCTGTGATTGAAAATGCCGTATCCAACATGCATCCGCCGGGGTCGCTTCAAACATCATTTTCCGGGAGTGCGAAGGCCTTCAAGGATTCGCTTGGCACCATACCTCTGCTCATCCTGGCGTCGCTGGTTGTCGTCTACATCATTCTCGGCGTGCTCTACGAAAGCCTTATCCATCCGCTAACGATCCTCTCGACTTTGCCTTCGGCGGGTCTTGGTGCGCTTCTGGCGCTGCAGGTGGCCAGCTTCGACTTTGGGCTCGTCGCTATGATCGGGGTCATTCTGTTGATCGGTATCGTCAAAAAGAATGGGATCATGCTGGTCGATTTCGCCATTCAGGCGGAGCGAGAGGAGAGATTGTCGAGCGAGGAGGCGATCGTCAAAGCCGCTCAGATGCGTTTCAGACCAATTCTGATGACCACGATGGCCGCGTTGCTCGGTGGCATACCGCTCGCTCTTGGTCACGGCTCAGGCGCGGAACTTCGGCAGCCGTTGGGCTATGCCATCGTCGGTGGCTTGATGGTCAGCCAAGTGCTCACGCTCTACACCACTCCCGTCATCTATCTTTTGCTCGATAAGCTAAGGCGCAGGAATGATGAGCCCGCTGGCGATGTCGCGACTGCCTGATCAACGGGATGACGTGCAGGAGCCAGCGTTAATCCACCGTGGGTCTAAGAGAACAGTGTCTTTCGTAAGCTTGGGAGACAAGCGTCTGCCGCTTTCGCTGAGTAGCTCCTTAACGATACGCTACGCTCGGCTATGATTGCCGGAGAGTAGAACGCCGCATGTGAGATCGGCTTGAACACGCACTGTGAAGCTCACATCTGGCCGCGGCTGCGACGCAGTTCGCGTATCGACCTTTTTGAAGCCTCAGAGCTGACACGCTTGGCAAGACCATTGACGGCAAAGACCTTTCTATGACCCTGAAAGTGAAACGCCAGCGCGATACTGATCGCTATAAGGCTCACAGTATCGCGCTGGCGTCGGCTTTATATATGACTATCGGTCGCGCGTCACCGACATCTCACCGAAGATACGAGTCATTTCCTTCTGAACGTCCCTTTCAGCGGCAACGGGGGCTTCCGAGAACTTAGGCTCGGGGTGAGGATCCGGTGTGGTGGTATCCAGGTTGACGGCGGGTGCATTCGCAGGTGCCGCGGATAAATCGGCGTTGGCATTGTTGCTCTTGGCGATCTCTGCCTCGAGGAAGCTTTCGAAATCACTTGTCAACTGGTCGCCAAAGACCGGCCCATTGTCACTGGCAGCGAGCGGTTCCGGTTTTGCGATAATCGGTGCGGCAGGAGCAGCGGGTGCTGTCGTAATAGGAGGTGCTGCCCGGTAGGCGGGGAGCACGTGATCGCGGGTAGCGTCGAGACCATCAATCGCGCTTTGCTCGGTCACGGACGGCTCACTCTGTGCTACCGGCCCAGGGTCTTGTGCCGTAACGGGCTCTGCTGTCAGCGGCGGTTCAAAAAAACTCGGTTCATAGGAGGCGGACACCAGCGGTGCGACAGTTGGAGTCATCGCTGATGTTGGGGAAGCGGCGGGTCGCTCAGAAACCACCGGCTCTGGAGAGGCTGAAGCAACAGGTGGCTTCGTGCCCTCATCCGCCTGCATCATGGCAGCCGCAACGATTGGAGGTACGACCGGAACGGCTGGCGCGATGGGCTCGCGGGCTAGCGCCCTGGGGGCTGGTGGCGTAACCGGTGCTGGGGTTTCCCGCACCGGGGACGATGTGGAGGGAGCTGCCGCTGAGACGGTAGGTGCCGGTGACGTCGATTGGGGCTTTCGGACTGCGGGTTGCGATTGCGCTGGTATGGCAGCCGGAGCTGGCCTGCCTGCTGCCACGGCTGGGGCAGGCGAGGGTACAGGTCTCGCGGGTGCTGCGCTCATCACCGGCTTTTTGGGCTCTTCAGAAGCAGGATTCTTCAGTTCGGGGGGCACCGATGCTGCTGCTGGGCGAACATCCTCTTGCGGTGCCTGCACAATGCTGCGCTGTCGGTCTGCGGAGAGGCTGCGGTCTGCATCGCGCGCAATCAGAGCGTCTTCCTGCGGATCGCGGACATCCTTCATGAATGGGATCGCACCAATACCACTTTCGATGACAATATCCGTCGGACCGCCAATCATCACCAGATGTTCCACATTGTCGCGACGAACGAGGACCAAGCGACGGCGTGCATCGACTGCGGTGGCGTCCAATACCTGAAGTCGTGGCTGCCGGTTTCGCCCGCCACGAATAAATGGCGCAGAGCCGCTACGTCTGCGAATAAACCATAGGACGATGGCGAGCAGCAACAATGCCGCACCAACGCCCACCACTGCAATAATCAGGCGATTGCCATATGCGCCAATGAAATCTTCCATAATGCAGCCGGTCCCTTCAGCCATTTCGTGCAGCGGAAATGTACCCGCATTACATTTGTTCACAGAACGTGACCGGAAAAGACGATTTTTTTTCGCTCGGCACAAGAATTTATCCTGTTCGTCCACGAATTTGCTGCAAGTTTGACGAAAGCACCTGACTATAAAGCTTGTCTCAGAGTGCGCGGCTTGCCGATATCGTTATTGGTTGTGCATGGGCGGCGCTTATAGATGGACGAAGCTTTTTGATATTTATGCAAATTGCTACAAGGATATAGAAGCGATTCCGTGCGAGGCGGCTGTTTTTCGTCATGTCACAACAGCTAGTGGTCTGATTTTGACATTTGCTACCGCTTGCAGAGGACTCGAGAGCAAATGTCAAAATCTTCAAGACCACTAGTAAGTTTTTGTTTCTAGTGGAGTTTGCGAATTTGACATTTGATTCTCGAGATCGCCGCGTATGGGTAGCAAATGTCAAATTCATCCCACCAGCAGAACTGCAAGGGTAAAAACCTCGATGACCAAGGTGCGTCAAACCACTGATAACGACTTCCCCTTGGTGGACAGGCGTGGGCGTTCCGCCACCGTGCTTCGCATCCTGCTGCTGGCTCTTGTGCTTGTCGCTGCGGCCGTAGCTTTCGTTTATTTCAAGGATTCTCTTGAGAACGAGATCGTGCTCGGCATTCTGGGCGTGCTCGCCATGCTTGGGATTTTCTTCCTCGTCTCTTCGGTGATTGGTTTTATAGAGGTCATGCCACAGTCGCAGTCCGACGGAATGGCGCGGCGGTTTCTCTCGTCGCATCCCGATGGCACACTGATCACCGATACCAAGGGGCGTCTGGTCTATGCCAATGCCACCTATTGCCAAATGACCGGCGCGACAAGGGCGACGGACATACAGAGCCTTGAACAACTTCTTTCGCGTGACCGGGAATCGACGGAAGCGCTCTACCGCCTCATCAACGGATTGCGTGAGGGACGGGATGGTTACGAGGAGTTCCGTCTTCTCAAGCCTCTCAGCCAATCAGCCGCCGGCCAGCCTGGCCCGCGCTGGTTCCGGCTCAAGGCGCGTTTGCTGAAGGAGGTCAACGGCCAGGATCTGCATGTCTTTCAGATTGCCGATATCACTGCCGAGCGCGAGGATCAGGAACGCTTCTTCCGCGAATTGCAAAACGCCATCGATTATCTCGACCACGCCCCAGCCGGCTTTTTTTCCGCTGGCCGCAAGGGTGATATCGTTTATCTCAACGCCACGCTGTCCGAATGGCTCGGCATCGATCTTGCGCAGTTCTCTCCAGGCTCACTGAATGTCTCCGATATCGTCGCAGGCGAGGGCATGGCGCTGATCGAGTCGGTTCAGCCACACGCGGGTGGCAACCGGACCGAAATGCTCGATCTCGACATGCGTCGGGTCAACGGACAGAGCATGCCAGCACGCCTCGTTCATCAGGTGACGGCGGCGCGCGACGGCGCCCCCGGTGAAAGCCGGACACTGGTTCTGATGCGGCCCAAAGGGCAAGAGAACGCGGAATCGTCATCGGCGATGCGATTCACCCGCTTCTTCAACAATACGCCAATGGCCATCGCGTCGTTGGATGGCGAGGGACGCATCTTGCGCACCAATGCGCCGTTCCTCAAGCTTTTCTCTGGTGTCGTCAGTCGCGATGATATCGAGAATGCCGTTCCCTTTGAGACGGTGCTGCATGATAATGAGAAGACGAAGCTCGCCCATGCTATGAGCGCCGCCAAGGATCGGCAAGGCGATATTCCGCCATTCGATTCTCGCCACCCAAAGGATGAGGCGCGTCACTTCCGATTTTACGTCAATGCGGTGATTGACCAGAATGACGAGGCGCCGGAAGAGATGGCGATCGTCTACGCCATTGAGGTGACCGAGCAAAAAGCGCTCGAAACCCAGATGGCACAGACGCAGAAGATGAATGCCGTCGGCACGCTGGCGGGCGGTATCGCGCATGACTTCAACAATGTTCTGACCGCCATTCTGTTGTCGTCAGACCATTTGTTGCTTCAGGCACGGCCGGCGGATGCGAGCTTTGCCGACCTGATGGAAATCAAGCGCAATGCCAACCGCGCCGCCGTGCTGGTTCGGCAATTGCTTGCCTTCTCACGCAAACAGACAATGCGACCTGCCGTGCTCAATCTGACCGACGTGATCGGCGATCTGCGCATGCTGGTCGACCGGCTGATCTCCGGTACCAATGTAAAGTTGGAAGTGGATTATGGGCGCGATCTCTGGCCGGTAAAGACCGACCTGTCACAGTTCGAACAGGTGATGATCAATCTCTGCGTCAATGCCCGCGACGCGATGCCTGATGGCGGCAAAATCAAGGTGACCACGCGCAATCTCCTGGCCTCGGACGTTGCGGCTTTCGGCAAGAGCGAGCTTCCGGCCGAGGACATGGTGATGGTCGAGGTTGCCGATACCGGGACGGGTATTCCGCCCGAGATCATGGACAAAATCTTCGAGCCCTTCTTCACCACCAAGGAAGTGGGCAAGGGAACAGGACTTGGCCTTTCCATGGTCTATGGCATCGTCAAGCAGTCCGGCGGCTTCATCTATCCGGAATCGGAAGTTGGGAAGGGAACTGCTTTCCGTATCCTGCTGCCACGCCATGTCGTCGAGGCTGTGCAGCCCGTGCCGGTTGCCGAGGGTGCAGAGGGCCAGCAGGCGGCGCAAGCCGTCGTTGCAAAGCCCGAAACCAAGGACGAACCGCTCGATCTTACCGGCAAGTCTGCCGTGGTACTGCTGGTGGAGGACGAAGAGGCGGTACGCCGCGGTGGCAAACGCATGCTGGAAACGCGCGGCTATACTGTCCACGAAGCCGGTTCCGGCACCGAAGCGCTGGAGGTGATGGAGGAGCTTGAAGGCAAGGTGGATATCGTTGTCTCCGACGTCGTCATGCCCGAGATGGACGGTCCTTCGCTGCTGCGCGAGCTGCGCAAGTCCTATCCCGATCTCAAATTCATCTTCGTGTCCGGCTATGCCGAAGATGCTTTCGCCAAGAACCTGCCGGCCGATGCCAAGTTCGGGTTCCTGCCGAAGCCGTTCTCGCTGAAGCAGCTTGCGGTTGCTGTGCGTGAAATGTTGGACGGTGAGAATTAATTCGCCACGCATTGGGGCTTCAATCTGGTCTCTAAATAACCGTCTTGTGACGGCGCGGCGATAAAGGGCCGCGCAACTTTCGCACAATTTCTCCGCTGTATGTTGAAATATGGGAGGGAGGCTCACCTTTGAGCCTGAAGCCGTCGGACATCTTTCTACATTTCGCCGGATGCAAACAGATTAGTGATTGCAGTGCAGCGCGAGGGGCTTAAAATCGACTAATACAGACCTAAATAAGAAGAGGCGAAATTCTTGCTCGCACCCTTCATCGCTTGCGGGTTTGATTTTGGAGAATGATGAAAAATGATCGTTAAGTCGATCTACATGCAAGGCGACAGCGAAGGGGAGGACGGCGGCACGAACCGCGGCACGTCTGTTATCACCCGCACCAAGCCTAAGACGAAACGACCGAATTTGTACCGTGTTCTTCTTTTGAACGACGATTACACTCCCATGGAGTTCGTCATTCATATTCTGGAGCGTTTTTTCCAGAAGGACAGGGATGCCGCCACCCGCATCATGCTGCATGTCCATCAGCATGGTGTCGGTGAATGTGGGGTCTTTACTTATGAGGTCGCAGAGACAAAAGTAAGCCAGGTCATGGATTTCGCCCGACAGCACCAGCATCCGCTGCAATGCGTCATGGAAAAGAAATGAGGATCGCAACGTGCCAACTTTTTCCCCGAGTCTCGAGAAGGCGCTGCACCAGGCACTGACCTTTGCCAATGAGCGTCACCACGAATATGCGACGCTCGAACATCTGCTTCTTGCGCTGCTCGATGACGTCGATGCAGCCGCCGTCATGGGCGCGTGCAATGTCGATCTCGACACCTTGCGCAAGACGGTGATCGACTATGTCGACAATGAACTCTCCAATCTTGTGACGGGATATGACGAGGATTCCAAGCCGACATCGGGCTTCCAGCGTGTCATTCAGCGCGCCGTCATTCATGTCCAATCGTCCGGCCGCGAAGAAGTGACCGGTGCCAACGTACTCGTCGCGATCTTCGCCGAGCGCGAAAGCCACGCTGCCTACTTCCTGCAGGAGCAGGAAATGACGCGCTACGACGCGGTGAACTACATCTCTCACGGCATCGGCAAGCGTCCTGGCTCTTCCCAGACCCGCACGCCACGCGGTGCGGATGAGGGCGAGAGCGAACCGAAGGCTGCCCGTAATGGCGGCGCCGAGGACGATGCGTCCGGCGCTAAGAAGCAGCCGGATGCGCTGAAGGCCTATTGCGTCAACCTTAATGACAAGGCCCGCAACGGCCGGATCGATCCGCTGATCGGCCGTCATGAAGAGGTCAACCGCACGATACAGGTTCTCTGCCGTCGTTCGAAGAACAACCCGCTTTATGTTGGCGATCCAGGCGTCGGCAAGACGGCGATTGCTGAAGGTTTGGCGAAGCGTATCGTCGAAGGCAAGGTGCCCGAAGCGCTGATCAACGACACGATCTTTTCGCTCGACATGGGCACGCTGCTTGCCGGTACGCGCTATCGCGGCGACTTTGAAGAGCGCTTGAAGCAGGTCGTCAAGGAACTGGAAGAATTTCCGGGTGCCGTGCTGTTCATCGACGAGATCCATACGGTGATCGGCGCCGGTGCAACATCCGGCGGCGCAATGGACGCCTCCAACCTTCTGAAGCCTGCTTTGTCTTCCGGCGCGATCCGTTGCATCGGTTCGACGACCTATAAGGAATACCGGCAGTTCTTCGAGAAGGACCGTGCGTTGGTGCGTCGCTTCCAGAAGATCGACGTCAACGAGCCTTCCATCGATGATGCCATCGAAATCATGAAGGGCCTGAAGCCCTATTTTGAAGAGTATCATCATCTTCGCTACACCAACGAAGCCATCAAGGCTGCTGTGGAGCTGTCGGCCCGATACATTTCCGACCGCAAGCTTCCCGATAAAGCAATCGACGTGATCGATGAAACGGGTGCGGCTCAGATGCTGCTTCCGGCCTCCAAGCGTCGCAAGTTGATCACCGAGAAAGAAATCGAAGTCACGATCGCGACCATGGCACGCATTCCGCCGAAAACAGTCTCGAAAGACGATGAGATGGTTCTTGCCAATCTCGAGCAGGAATTGCGCTCGGTGGTTTACGGTCAGGACACGGCCATCGAAGCACTCTCCACCGCCATCAAGCTGGCGCGTGCGGGTCTTCGCGAACCGAACAAGCCAATCGGCTCCTATGTCTTCTCCGGTCCGACCGGCGTTGGCAAGACCGAGGTCGCCAAGCAGCTTGCATCGTCTCTCGGTGTGGAAATGTTGCGCTTCGACATGTCGGAATACATGGAGCGTCATACGGTCTCACGCCTGCTGGGCGCACCTCCCGGCTATGTCGGTTTCGACCAGGGCGGTCTTCTGACAGACGGTGTCGATCAGCATCCGCACTCCGTCGTGTTGCTGGACGAAATCGAGAAAGCCCATCCGGATATCTACAACATCCTGTTGCAGGTCATGGATCACGGGTCTCTAACGGATCATAACGGCAAGAAGATCGACTTCCGCAACGTTATCCTGATCATGACGACGAATGCGGGCGCATCGGAGATGGCAAAGTCTGCCATCGGCTTTGGTTCGTCCAAGCGCTCGGGCGAAGATGAAGAGGCATTGAACCGCCTGTTCACACCGGAATTCCGCAACCGTCTGGATGCGATCATTCCGTTCTCGCCGTTGCCGACCGCGGTCATTCACAAGGTGGTCCAGAAGTTCGTTATGCAGCTTGAAACCCAACTGTCCGAACGTAACGTCACCTTCGATCTGCACGACGATGCCGTCGCTTGGCTTGCAGAGAAGGGCTATGATGAGAAAATGGGTGCCCGTCCACTTGGACGCGTTATCCAGGAACACATCAAGAAGCCGCTGGCAAACGAGATCCTCTTCGGCAAGCTGAAGAAGGGTGGCGTCGTCAGCGTCAGCCTGGACAAGAAGGAAGACGGCAAGGACGGCCTGAAACTCGACGTGTTGCCAGAGACGGCACCTGTCAAGCCGAAGCCTGAAGCTGAGCTGAAGGCTGCGAAGTCTCCTGGCAAGGCGAAAGCCAAGGCCTCCAAGGTTGAGGAGCAATCCGAGGTTTTGGTGGCTGATGCCGACAAAAAGGATTACGATGCCAAGCCCCGTCGCAAGGGCAACACCGTTCCGAAGGTCCCGAAGAAAAAGTGATCTGACGTAACGGAGGCATTCGAGATCAGCGGCGGGGAAAATTCTCCGCCGCTTTTTCTTTTGCCTCAAATCTCGGCGTCTAGGCGTTGGATGGTGAGAGGTGAGGATGGCACGAGAGCCAAATCTCTGAGATTGTTGGACAGTCTTTCAGACCGCTCGCGTCATTTTAGACGCGCAGATATTGAAAAGCGTGATAGACAAGCGTCGGCTTGTGCTGAAGCATCCAACCGCTTCTCCCAAGTCCTGCCAAATTATCGATTGCATCCGGAACTGCCGATGTCTGCATATGATGACACGCATTCTCTTCCTCTCTGGTTTGCCAGAGGAATGATGGGAATATTTTCGCTTCCTGCGCTTATTCTCATGACGTCTTTTGTAGGGTTCAGCGCCTTTGCGCTGGAGTCCGGCGTCACGCGCGGAGAGGCGGTTTTTATGACGCTGACCATCTGGGCCTTGCCGGCCAAGATGATTTTGATTGGGTCGATGGTCAGCGGAGCAGGGATGGCGGCGTGTTTCCTGGCGGTGACATTGTCGTCGATCCGTATGATGCCCATGGTGGCATCCATCGTACCGGACATGCGGACAGCAAAGACACCCACATGGCTGCTGCTGTTCCTTTCGCATTTTGTGGCGATTACGGCCTGGGTTTATGCGACGCAGAACCTGACGAAAGTGCCTCGTGAAGCGCGAGTGGCGTGGTTTGCAGGGTTCGGCATCACTCTCACGCTTATCAACGCGGCGATCGTTGCTATCTGCTACGGCGTGGTCGCTGCTTTCCCGCCGCTTGTCGCCGGCGTGCTGTTCTTCCTGACGCCGGTTTACTTCATCTCCTCCATATGGGCCTCAGCGCGGCACTCGGTCGTCAAGGTGGCCTTCATCATTGGGGTCATCGTTGGGCCGCTATTCGCCATGATCGAGCCTGAGTTTGACATTCTCTACGCTGGCATTGGCGGGGGGACGCTTGCCTACCTCATCGACCGCTTCTGGTTTCGTCGCAAGATTGTCCCGTCATCGACGGAGGGTGAGCCATGACCGACGCATGGTGGGCACCCTATCTCTTCATCGCTCTTGCCGGTTGGATCGCCACCGACATCTGGCGGTGGCTTGGGGTGGTGGCTGGAAACAAGCTGAAGGAAGACTCGGAGGCTTTGCATTGGGTGAGGGCAGTTGCCACGGCGCTGGTGATGGCGGTGACAGCGAAACTTATCGTGTTCCCAACGGGGGCGCTGTCCCACTCGCCTATGGAGCTTAGGATCGGTGCTGCTCTCATCGGATTCATTGCGTTTCTTGCAAGCGGTCAGCGCGTCATCGTCGGGGTTATCGTGCCGATCGCACTGCTGGGTCTAGGATTGATGATCTTCAACCGATAGAGCTTGTTAATGACGCTCGATTATGATGTCTCGCGACAAATCGTGCCGAGGTGGTTTCCGTTGCTTTTCTTCCGCGCTGAACGCTTCGTAGCGTTTATCATAGTCGCGCTATTCGCGATTGATATCATGCTGATCGGGTTCAAGAACATAAAAATTGATGTAATGGGCTACTGCCTTTCTATCGCGATTGGCAGTGGTCTTGTTCTTCTGGGGCAAATCTATCGTGTCACGAAACGCGACGAGAAGATGGCGGCAGCGCTGATAGCGGCAGGCCTTTTTATTCTGTTTTCCATTTGTGGTTCCGTCTTCAACTACATGTTTCTGCCGGTGCGGTTTCCCCTGATTGACGAGACGTTGATGCGAATCGATGATTGGATCGGCTATGATTGGGCCCGCAGCGTGACATGGGTCGCCAGCTATCCTTCTCTCGGGAAATTGCTATTCTTCGTGTACGCAACGGCGCTGCCTCAACTTCTCTTCATCATCATAGTTCTGGGCTTTACAGGCAGAATTCGACAGCTTCACCAGTTCCTTGTTACGGGAGTGTTAGGCGCTCTCACTAGCATAACCTTTTGGGTGTTCCTTCCGACCTACAGCCCTAGCTCTTTTCAAGAGCTACCAGCATGGATCCCGCATGCAATGCCTTTGGCTCTGGGACCTGAATATGGCCGTGAACTTATTCGTCTGGGGACTGAGGGCGTGCAATATTTGACGCCGAGAAACCTAGAGGGTCTAATTGGTTTTCCCTCTTTCCACATTTTCATGGCAGCGATGTCGGTGTATTTTGTTCCCCGTTACCGTGCCTTCATTGTGGTTATCGCAACACTGAACCTTCTCATGGTGCCAGCTGCGCTTATCCAAGGAGCGCATCATCTATCGGATGTGTTTGGAGGCCTTGTTCTCTTTGCGATCGTTTGCCCGATATCGATTCGTCTGGTCAATATGATGACGGTTCCCACGGACAACGACTCCTCTGGCCTCTCCATAATTAAGGACGGAGTTTCTGTTCATTAACAGAAAATAAAAGGCCGCTCATCGCGGCCAATTTTGCGCTTAATGTAATTATCAGTGAACTGTGAGGACGTGTGCCCGGCTGCTTGCGAGCAGGAACGCCTCTCGGGCTGCCTCCAGATCACAGCGGCCAGCCACTGCATCCAGGCACTGCTTTTTGGCTAATTCGTACTCCGGACCGTGCTCGTCGGGCCAGCGATATGTGAGCATCTCAAGCGCTACGAGCGGGCTGTATATTTCTATCGCCGCGCACATGGGTAGATGGACTGCGACAGGCTTGCACCACTGCGCATGATGGCAAGGCTCTGAGTTGTGGATAAGCATCTCGTTCTCCTCTCTCACCGCGCACGACTAACCCCAGCCTCACGATTCGGTTCCCGATCACGTAAAAAGTGAACACATTAGGGGTTTCTTTTTTTCAAGATGAATGGAAAATGAACAAACACATGAACCGGAGATGAACAAAAGATCTGTTCGCGCGTTAACACTGCTCTTAATGAAGGAGGCCCGATTATGTTCAATCTGTCTGGAATTCAGGAAAGCTTTTTCGGCGACCGCATGGCTGGCGTTTGTCAGGCAATCACATCTGCTCTGGCCTTCGAATCGGGCCTTGAGAAATCCAACATCTCAGCAACAGCAGAAAATGACGTTATCTATCTGCAGGGAACTGCCGATTCCGTCGAGGCGATCGAGACGGCCATTAGTCTGGCGTCGTCCATTTCGAACTGCCGTATTCTTAGCCATGTAGAGCCAGTTTACTGAGAATCAAGAGCCGGGCCTAGCTGCCCGGCTTGATCGTATCCAAATATGCTGGTGAAGCCTGGGTTGCGTATTTTCCACCCATCTAACAAGGCGCGTTGGCGATCTCTCGCCAGGATTATTTAGAGATCCTATCTGATCTGTGCCGCTTTGACCGTATCGCCAACGGTGATCCCAAGCTTCTTCGCAGCGCCGCCATTCAGTTCCAGAACATAGCGCACCGGTCCATTTGAACTGATGATGTCCTCAGAATGGGGCACCGCGTTTGTGTGGATGTGGGTGATTTTTCCTGCCTTGGAAATGAAGAGCATGTCGAGTGGGATGAAGGTGTTCTTCATCCACATCATGACATCTCTGTCTTCTCTGAAATCAAACAGCATCCCGTGATCGTCGCTCATGGACTTTCGAAACATCAGCCCTTGCTGGCGCTGACTGTCGCTGTTCGCGACTTCTACCGTGAACGTTTGTGTTTTGCCCGCAGTGCTGATGATCTCGAGCTTTTCGCTTGGAAAGGTTTCTTGAGCCGTGGCGCCTGCAAGAGACGCCACAAAAAAGAGAAGCGCCAAAAAGGCGCTTGTAATACAACGAATGTCAGAGCGGGTCATCAGTGCGCCATTCCAATTCTGGCTGGATTGTCGGGATGTACCTCGGCGGCCATCAACCCCTTGTCACCATCACCGTAGCGCACAAGAACCACCTGTCCAGGACGAAGCTCGGTAAGGCCGAAGCGGCGAAGTGTTTCCATGTGGATGAAGATGTCCTCGGTTCCTTCGCCACGCGTCAGGAAGCCGAAACCCTTGGTCCGGTTAAACCACTTGACGATGGCGCGCTCGAGGCCGCTGTGGGGTGTTACGTGAACATGAGTACGAACCGGCGGCATCTGGGATGGATGAACAGCCGTCGACTGATCCATTGAGAGAATGCGAAACGCCTGATAGCCACGGTCCCGCCGCTGGATGAGAGCAACGATCCTCGTGCCCTCCAGAATGGTCTGGTAGCCGTCGCGCCGCAGGCAAGACACGTGCAGAAGGACGTCCTGCATACCGTTGTCCGGCACGATGAAGCCGAAACCTTTTGCCACGTCGAACCACTTAACGACGCCGGTGATCTCGATCAGGTCAACGGCATCGCCAGAAAAATCTTCGAATTCGGCGACGCTCTTCGACGACATTCTATCAGCCATTTTGCCCAGCCCCTCAATACGCACCACTACCGGTCAACTGATTCCCTACTAAGAGATTAACATTGCAGTAACGGTTATACGCAAGTCCTAGTTTTCAGTTTCAAGAGCGGTTTTTAACGATCAGGGCTTGCTCAAGGCTGACGGGCATCGTCTAAAACGTTTCCGTCTTCGCGTTAAAAGCTCTAGGGTCGCGCCCCTAAGCCGAACGTTACATATGAGAGGAATATATAATGCGCTATCTACACACCATGGTTCGTGTCAAAGACCTGAAGGCGTCGCTCGAATTCTACTCTGACATTTTCGGTTTGCAGGAAATTCGCCGCATTGAAAATGAGAAGGGCCGGTTTACCCTCGTATTCCTCGCTGCGCGCGACGACGTGAAAGCGGCAACGGAGAACAAGGCACCGGCTCTCGAGCTGACCTATAACTGGGACACCGAGGATTACGGCGGCGGACGGAATTTCGGTCATCTGGCCTACGAGGTGGACGATATCTACGAGATCTGCGCCAAGCTGCAGGCAGCTGGCGTCACCATCAACCGCCCGCCGCGTGATGGGCATATGGCCTTCGTTCGCTCGCCCGATGGCATCTCCATCGAGATATTGCAAAAGGGCACAAGCCTGGCACCAGCCGAGCCATGGATATCTATGGAGAACACCGGTTCGTGGTAAGACCGCAGGCAGACACGCAATCCTCCGCGTTTCGCCGTGGTCGACCAGTGAGTCCTGTAGTTTCGGTTTGGCGTGAAGCGCTGACGAAATGGAAGGGTTTTCGGTGCGGTCATAGCGCAGGACGCGGAGGTTTTTCCTTTTGAAAATGGAGACTGCTCAGCAGCGACGACGATCGCGCGGCGCAGTAGCGATCGCCTCATCAGTCGCCGTGTCGCTCCTATTGCTCTCGGGTTGTGTTTCGTCAAAGACAGATGGCAAGGATGTGGCGGCGGTTCTAGACCCGGCGGCTCTGGCACCCGAGCAAGTCCCAGATGGAACGCAGACCGCCGCGCCTGCCGATGGGCAGGCTGCTCGACCGGGTTACGTCGATCCCAGAATGGTGTCGGCGGCTACCGGTAAATCAGCAGCTCAACCCATGCAGAGCGGCGCATCACAGGCGCCACAGCAGCAGGCAGGCGAGAACAGCCCGAACCAGCCAAATGGGGCGTATGCCATGCAGCCAACGGGTGTTGCTGCTGGGTCACAAAGCATTTTCTCCGGCGGCGCTGCGCAAACTGGCCAAGCAGATATGGACAGCGTTCCAGCCTATGCTCCAACGCGGCGGATCGTGCCCGCTCTGAAGAGCGTTTATTCTTCCCAAGGCCACGCCCCTGTGGAGCCTGCACCGCAGACTCCACAAGAGCAATCGTCCAATGCAGTTCCTGCGGCTTCCACCACCGTCCCGACAAATTCCCTTGCGAGCGGCAAGCCCTCGCCGGACGAGGAGCCGTCGCAGGGTCCGCAGAACATCCCAATGGCCGCCGCCTTATTCGCTGGCGTTCCCAAAAAGCGTGGTGCAATGGGACAGGATGCTGTAGTGGCACCAGGTGGCTTGGCGCAGCCCGCCGTTGCCTCCAGCCGTAAGGCTTCGGTGTCTTTTGACGAAAGCCATCTTGACGACGATGACGACAAGCCTACCGGTTTGATGAAACTGGCATCTATGTCTGGATTGACGCGTATCGCACCCAATGGGCTCGTCTTGCAGACGAACCAAGTGAATGTGGGATGCCTGAAGCCAGAGCTTGTCCGTCGGATCAAGCAGCTCGAATCCCATTATCGCAAGCCCGCGATCATCACTTCCGGCTACCGCCCGCCGAAGGGCGCCACGCACGGATCGAAGCACTTCACCTGTGAGGCGGTGGACATTCAGATCAAGGGCATCTCAAAGTGGGATCTTGCAGAGTATTTGCGCTCTTTGCCCGGGAGGGGCGGCGTCGGCACCTATTGCCACACTGAATCGGTTCATATGGATATAGGTGAAAGCCGGGACTGGAACTGGCCTTGCCGTAGAACCAGCACCAGCAGCTGATCCGGCCAAGCCCATCAACGCCGCGCCAATTTTTAATGTGTCGAAGCTGCCCTGTCGGCCAGCATTCGTACCAGGACGTCTGATTGGGAAATCATCCCCGCGAGTTTGTGATTGGCGTCCACCACCGGCAAATAATGCAGGCCCTGTTCGGCGAAGATGACAATGGCGTCCTCGATGGCCGTCTTCGGCGAGACTGTCTTTACAGGGGACGTCATGATGTCTTTGACCGTGTCATTGGGTGCTGGCTTGCCAGTGCCAATTAGTCGTAACCGTTGAAGGAGGCCGATGCGTGGGCGGCCATTGGTCCAATTCGCCTTGTCGAGGAAATCCGTCTGGGTGACGATACCCACGACTTCCGCCACATCGTTTGTTACAGGCAGTGCTTTGACGTTGCGGCTGCGCATCAGACCATGGGCGTTTCTCAGCGAATCGTCTGGCGCTACGCCAATGACATCTCGGGACATGATGCTGGCGCAATCGAGATGGGTCGCGCGTCGGCGATAGGACCGGAGCTCTGTGCGGCGCAGAATTGTTTCAAGGTCGTCACGATCGATGTCGAGAACCTGGTCATAGTCCTTCAGCACGTCGTCCAGATCGGCAGAGGAAAAGCCGATCCGCTCTCTCGGTGCTGGATCCTTCATTCCATGCGCTGTCGCTTGGGGACGGATGGAATGCGGGTAGGGCCGTCCGGTAAAATTGTTATAGAGGACCGCGAGCACCAGAAGCGCCACCGAATTGCCAAGGACCGGCCAGAAAACGAATCCGTAGCCAAGGTCGTGGATCGCAGGGCCGCCCAGAACAGCGGTCAGTGCCACCGCCCCGCTGGGCGGGTGAAGGCATCGCAGGCTGATCATCGCACCGATAGCAATTGCAATTGCCAGAGCGGCAGCGAAAACGGGCTGAGGCACGATAAGAGCGATTGTGACGCCGATCAGCGCCGCAACGGTGTTACCGCCAAGGATCGACCACGGCTGCGCCAGTGGACTGGAGGGGACGGCAAAGAGCAACACGGCAGACGCCCCCATGGGCGCGATCAAGACAGGGAGTGAAAGACCCGCGCCGACGACGACGTATCCGATCAGGCTTGCGAGGAGGATGCCGATCCATGCGCCTGCACTTGCACGAAAACGCTCCTTGTAGCTGACGGGTGTCGCTTCCGGCAGGATGAGCCGCAACAGGTTTTTCATTTTCTTTCCAAATGCAGATGGCCTTCGGACTGGGCTTTTACCCAGAAATGAAAATTCTGTCGCGGAGATATCGCCTTTAAAATCAGCCGTTCATGACAGATTTTACTCCGTCCACCACGAACTGGACGGAAAGCGCTGCGAGCAGCACACCGAGCAGGCGAGTGAGGATGGCGCGGCCGGTGTTGCCGAGGAAGCGGTCCAGCCGATCGGCTGCAAGCAGCGCGGCAAAGACGATGACCATGCTGAAGGCGAGCAGCAATATGAAGAGGGCTTTATCGAAGCTCGTCTCCATCGTGCCGGAGATCAGCACGGTGGCGGAGATTGCGCCCGGACCGGCGATGAGGGGCAGTGCCAAAGGGAACACAGCGATGTTCTGGATGTGATCCTGGGTGACCGCGACTTCGGACGTCTTCTCCTTTCGCTCCTGCCGCTTCTCGAAAATCATTTCGAAGGAAATCCAGAAAAGCAGTAGACCACCGGATATCCTAAACGCGCCAAGCGATATGCCGAGCAGTTCCAGGATGGACGCGCCGAACAGAGCGAATACGGCGAGGATTCCGAAGCCGATCAACGAACCTCGCAAGGCAACCTGTCCGCGCTGAGCGCGGGTCATGCCCATGGTCAGCGCCAGGAAGACAGGTGCCAGTCCCGGTGGATCGAGCGTGACGAGCATTGTCGTCAGGGCATTGATGAAGAGTTCTGTGCTTGCCATGCCTTCCCCTGTTCTGATCCCACCCGCTTCCTGGCGTTTACAGGTGTCTGTGACCTGTTTTAGCGTAATGCTCGGTAAGAGGAAGCGCTATTGGAACCCCCGGCCTCGGCTTTTGCTCTGATGCCTGCAGAAAACTGTGTATCGTCTTGTAAATGACGTAAAAGACTGTTCAAAACCGGCGGAGAAATTGGCGTGCGGACGCCATTTCCGTTATAAAAATCCATCCGATTCTTAACAGAGAATGTGATCCGTTTTGACTGACCAGAGCCCCCCCGGCGGCGGAAAGCTTCCGCCAGGCATTGAACCAATTTCCATCATGGAGGAAATGCAGCGGTCGTATCTCGATTACGCCATGAGCGTTATCGTCTCGCGTGCGCTGCCTGACGTCCGTGACGGGTTGAAGCCAGTTCATCGCCGTATTCTTTATGGCATGTCGGAACTCGGCATCGACTGGAACAAGAAATACGTCAAATGCGCCCGCGTCACCGGTGACGTGATGGGTAAGTACCATCCGCACGGCAACGCCGCGATCTATGACGCATTGGCCCGTATGGCGCAGGATTGGTCCTTGCGCCTTCCCCTCATCGACGGCCAGGGCAATTTCGGCTCTATCGATGGCGATCCGCCAGCAGCCGAGCGTTACACCGAATGCCGCCTGCAGAAGGCCGCGCATTCGCTGCTCGATGATCTGGACAAGGAAACCGTCGATTTCCGCGACAACTATGACGGCACCTTGCAGGAGCCGGTCGTGGTGCCTGCCAAGTTTCCGAACCTTCTGGTCAACGGGGCAGGCGGCATCGCCGTCGGCATGGCGACGAATATTCCGCCACATAACCTTTCCGAGGTGATCGAGGGCTGTATCGCGCTGATCGACAAGCCGGAAATCGAGTTGCCGGATCTGATGCAGATCATTCCAGGCCCGGACTTCCCGACCGGCGCATTCATCATGGGCCGCTCCGGCATTCGCTCGGCCTACGAGACCGGTCGTGGCTCCGTCATCATGCGCGGGCGCGCCACCATCGAGCCGATGCGCGGTGACCGGGAGCAGATCATCATCACCGAAGTTCCCTTCCAGGTGAACAAGGCGTCGATGATTGAAAAGATGGCCGAACTGGTAAAGGAAAAGCGCATCGAGGGTATCTCCGACCTGCGCGACGAATCCGACCGCCAGGGCTACCGTGTCGTGGTCGAACTGAAGCGCGACGCCAATGCGGAAGTGATCCTCAACCAGCTTTACCGCTACACGCCACTGCAGACCTCGTTTGGCTGCAACATGGTGGCGCTGAACGGCGGCAAGCCGGAGCAGATGACGCTCCTCGACATGCTGCGCGCTTTCGTCTCCTTCCGTGAAGATGTCGTCAGCCGCCGCACCAAGTACCTGCTTCGTAAGGCGCGCGACCGTGCGCATGTGTTGGTGGGTCTCGCCATCGCCGTCGCCAATATCGACGAAGTCATTCGCGTGATCCGTCAGGCGCCGGACCCGGCCTCTGCCCGTGAAGAGTTGATGACCCGCCGTTGGCCAGCAGCCGAAGTGGAAAGCCTGATCCTTCTGATCGACGATCCGCGTCACCGCATCAACGAGGATGGCAGCTATAACCTCTCGGAAGAGCAGGCCCGCGCGATCCTCGAACTGCGCTTGGCACGCCTAACGGCACTTGGCCGCGATGAAATCGGCGACGAGTTGAACAAGATCGGCGCCGAGATTAGCGAATACCTCGAAATCCTGTCCTCGCGCATCCGCATCCAGCAGATCGTCAAGGACGAGCTCGCCGCCATTCGTGAAGAATTCGGCACGCCGCGCCGCTCGGAGATCATCGAGGGCGGCCCTGACATGGACGATGAAGACCTCATCGCCCGCGAAGACATGGTCGTGACCGTGTCGCATCTGGGTTACATCAAGCGCGTGCCGCTGACCACCTACAAGGCGCAGCGCCGCGGCGGCAAGGGCCGCTCTGGCATGGCAACGCGCGACGAGGACTTCGTCAATCGTCTCTTCGTTGCCAATACCCACACGCCGGTTCTGTTCTTCTCCTCGCGTGGCATCGTCTACAAGGAGAAGGTCTGGCGTCTGCCGATCGGTACGCCGCAGTCCAAGGGCAAGGCGTTGATCAACATGCTGCCGCTGGAAGCCGGCGAGCGCATCACCACCATCATGCCTCTGCCTGAAGACGAGACGACCTGGGAAACCCTCGACGTGATGTTCTCCACCACGCGTGGAACGGTTCGTCGCAACAAGCTGTCCGACTTCGTTCAGGTCAACCGGAACGGCAAGATCGCGATGAAACTGGATGAAGAGGGCGATGAAATCCTCTCCGTCGAGACCTGCACCGATCGCGACGACGTGTTGCTGACGACGGCGCTTGGCCAGTGCATCCGCTTTCCCGTGGACGACGTGCGCGTCTTTGCTGGCCGCAATTCTGTGGGCGTGCGCGGCATCAATATGGGCGAGGGCGACCGGATCATTTCGATGACCATCGTCAGCAGCAGCGATGCCGAGCCTTGGGAGCGGGCAGCCTATCTCAAGCGGTCCGCAGCAGAGCGTCGTGCGGCGGGTGTCGATGAAGAAGATATCGCGCTTGTTGGTGAAGAGGTCACGGAAGAGGGTGAACTCAGCGAAGCCCGCTATCAGGAACTCAAGAGCCGCGAGCAGTTCGTTCTCACCGTCTCCGAGAAGGGTTACGGCAAGCGTTCGTCGTCTTACGACTTCCGCACCTCGGGACGCGGTGGCAAGGGTATCCGCGCGACCGATACGTCGAAGACGTCGGAGATTGGCGAACTCGTCGCAGCCTTCCCCGTGGAGGATAGCGACCAGATCATGCTGGTCTCCGATGGTGGTCAGTTGATCCGCGTGCCCGTCAACGGCATTCGTATCGCCAGCCGTGCGACAAAGGGGGTCACCATTTTCTCCACCGCCAAGGATGAGAAGGTTGTCTCCGTCGAGCGCATCAACGAGCCGGAAGGCGAAGATGAGGTCGAGGCGCTGATCGAAGGCGCGGAGAATATCGCCAGTGGCGACACGGCTGCTGCGTCTGATACTGACGGTTCTGCTGAGTGAGCTGTCGAAGTGGCGGTGACCGCCACTTCATCCTTTCGAATGGCAGCCCGAAGATCGAGCCGATAAATGAGAAAAACCCTGCGAAACGAAAGTTTCGCAGGGTTTCTTTTTGAGCATTGCTCGCTTAGCGAAGACGCAGATGCACAGGCGCCCGGCCGGATGGTCCATCAATATGAAGATGGATTGTCGCCTCGGGCTGGTTGCTGCGCCAGGCGCGAGCGCCGTGGCAAAGCAGGAGATTGACCAGATCACGGGTCTTATGTCTGGATCTGTTGAGCCCGATATCGGCAATTTTCATTGCCGCTTCGTGGATTGGATGAAGCACCGAAGCGGACTGACTTCTGCCTTTGCCGGGTGCGATGTCCAGGTAGTTTTCATTGATCGCCATCTGTAAAGCCTCGTTACTCAATACAATTCGAGGAGTGGACAGGCCATGTTTTACAAACGTCATGGCCTGTCCTGGAACAGTCGGTTGGCCTACTGGAGCGATGCCCAGCAGCTGACACCTTTCTTCTTCAGAGCATTGCATGCGTTGACTGCATCATTCTGACCGTCGAAGCCACCGAAACGGGCGCGATACATCTGGGCGCCGTCCTTGGTGAATGCGACCGTAAATGGTTTGGCGGTACGCAATACATTTCCGCCTTTATCCTGCGCCGCCTGAAGCAGGTTGCGCGCGGAATTCTCGTCTGGGGATGCGCCGATCTGGATGACCCAACCAGTCCCTGCAGCGGGAGCTGCGGGAGCCGAAGGGACCGTAGAGGCGGTTACGATATTATCGACCTTCGTGGAATTGGTGACCACGGAACGATCCGGTTTCATGCTGACTGGAGGAACAGGCTTTACCGGAGCGCGCGGACGTGTTGCGACATCCATCGCGGCAACAGCCGCATTGGCAGGCGCTGAGGCAAATGCGGAAACCGGTGCCTCGTCCCCGTAACGCTGCTGGGGAACAGGGCCAGCATTTGGAAGACCAGAGGTAGGCGAGGTAGCGGCCACGACGGCAACGGGTTCTTCAATCGGAGCCGACGGCGTTGCCGCAATCAGGTTGCTGTTGCCGCCGCGCGAAGCCTTAGGCAGATATTCTGCAACCAGCTTGCGCATTGTGGCGTCACGGGCAGCACTCGAACGTCCTCCGAGGACGACTGCCACGATAGAGCGGCCGTCAAGCTGCGCCGAAGTTGCAAGGTTGCTGCCAGCAGCGCGGGTGTAACCCGTCTTGATGCCGTCGACGCCGCGAACCGTACCGACAAGACGGTTATGGTTGCCGATGACCTGCTTGCCGAACGTGAAGGTGCGGGTGCTGAAATAGCCGTAATATTGCGGGAAATGCTGACGGAGAGCGATGCCGAGGCGGGCCTGGTCGCGCGCCGTTGTCATTTGCGCAGTATTAGGAAGACCGTTCGCATTGCGATAAGTGGTCCGGGTCATCCCAAGCGCACGGGCTTTTGCCGTCATCATTCGCGCAAAACGGTCTTCCGAACCCCCGACATATTCGCCAAGTGCAGTTGCCATGTCATTGGCAGACCGTGTTACGAGAGCGAGAATAGCTTGCTCGACCGTTACGGAACCGCCGGCGCGAACGCCAAGCTTCGATGGAGGCTCCTTGGCGGCATTGGCAGAAACCGGAACCTTGGAGTCGAGCGTGAAGCGTCCGGCATTCAAGGCTTCGAAGGTAAGGTAAAGCGTCATCATTTTCGTCAAGGACGCCGGATAACGCAGACCGTCGGGGTCTTCGCTGTAAAGCACCTTACCCGTCTTGGCATCGATCACGATGCCAGCATATTTCGGGTCAGCCTTCGCCACCTGCGTGGCGGAAACGGTCGTTGTCGCCACAGCCGCTGCGAACAGCAAAGCCTTTACAAAAGAGGTCGCGCCTACTGCGCGACCAAGCGCCTCAGATAGTTTTTTCAACACAGTTGAACTCTTCAATCGCATGCCACAGATCCGTCCGACACGCCCCGCCAGACAATTTCACGTTTCGAAATTTAGGCGAATGACGTTACCAAGTGGTTTATGAATCGTATGCGTGAATCATAAAATGCGGCATTTCCGGCATCGGGCTTTGTCAAACAGAGTAAATCTTTTCAGAATCTTAGCGCTGCGTGTCGCGGTCTCGCAGAGACAGGTGAAATGTAGTTGAGCGCGCCGCTATTGAATCGGTCGCTTGCCGCTGCTACCTGATGCTGAAATCAAAGGACGAAGAATGGCTTCTCGCGATCGATACTCACGGAAACTCGAATGTTCGCGCTGCGGGCATACCGGATTTGCCGAAGCGTCGGAGATAGATGAAAAAGCATCTGCCCATGTGGATTTTCGCATTGATGAAATGCCACGTGGGTTCAGAGCGGAGCGTCCTTCGACGAACCCGGCGGATTACATGATCCGTTGTGCCCAATGCGGCAACATTTTCCGTTTTCAACAGAAGACAGCCTATGCGCCTGGCGGCGAGCCTCGCAACCGGCGCGCCTGAGTCGGCCGTTCATCCTGATTCAGTATGTTGCGGAAGGAGTTCGATATGAATCTCGACACGCAGACGGAAAAAACCAAGCCACCGCGCAAGCCCCTTTGGCCGTGGCTTTTGCTGCTCCTCCTGACGCTGCTAACCATTTATTGGTACCATTGGTTCACCCAGATGGTCGACGACCTGATCGTCAATATGCCCACTGCCACTGTTGAACTCCTGGATCATCTGATTGGTGAGGAGTCTCGGCGTGCGGGTCCCGCACCAGACCAAAACTGGCGAGTCGTCGCGCCCGCACCCTGACGATGACACAAAAAAGCCCCGCTGAATTGGCGGGGCAGGTTGTTCGCTCGGGGAAAGTTGGGCAATGCCCTGGAGCGATGGCGGCAAGCTATCGTTAAAATAGGTGATCGGCGAGGCCATATTGCTGGTGATCGGTACGCCTCACGACAAAAAGCGTCAGCAAACGCGACCTATTTCCCAAAAAAGAACCCGCGCGAGGCGGGCTGTCAGTCGAGAGGGGAACTAGAGACTGGGAGTCTCGGTCATATAACGTCCAACATGCAAATGGGTTGCCAGAGGAATCGGATTTTTCATCGATCTTGGTCCACTGCACTTTAATCATTCATCGTTCTCGAACGACACCCAAGAAAAAAGCCCCACCTTCAAGGCGGGGCGAGGTGTTACCTGATTGGCTCTCAGGACTTGGGAGCTCCCCCGTAAAAGAGGAACGAGGATTGGATTAGCTCAGGGTTATTTGTCGTGAAAGGTCATTGCGCCGGGGATCGGTACGCTTGCTCAAAAGAATTGCCATGAACTGGTTTTGCTTCCGGGCTATCCAGTCTTTTCGGATTGGCTGCGCATTCATCGCGTGTTCAGCGCTGCTGTGGCAAATTGACCGTGCGTTGGGTGGCAAAGTTCGATGCCAACTCACCTGGAGATTTCTGCCATGAAGAAAGTTCTGCTTTCGATCCTCGCCGCGGTGCTGACTGCCAGCACGCTGTTTGCCAGCGTTCAAACCGCTTCTGCTCAATATTATGATGGACCTTATCGCTACGATCGCCGCGGACCTCCGCCTCCACCTCCGCCTTATCGTGATCCTCCGCGCAGGCATCATCATAACAATACGGGCGCGGTGATCGCCGGCGGTATTGCAGCCGGTCTTTTGGGGGGCATCATCAGCGGCGCCATCACCAATGATAGCGGACCGCGGTATGTGGAGCCCCCACCACCACCGCCACCGCGCTGCTGGCTTGAAGATCGCCGGGTGCCAAACTCCTATGATGGTGGATGGCATACGGAAAGTTTCCGGGTTTGCCAGTAATCGCAGCTCATTCATGAAAAAGCCGGCTGAAACGCCGGCTTTTTTGCATATGCTCGGTAGAATGAAGATCGTTTACGCGCTCGCTCGGACTTGGTCCCGCCCCTTGGGATCTGCTCGATCCGAGAGCCTTTCCAACTCATTCAAGAGTTTTCCCGGCAGGCAAGGCTTTTGGCAGAAAGCCGACGTCGCATAGCGTTGTGCCAGCTGCCGTCCGTCGGCATGGCCGGAATGGAAAACGAAAGGGACGCCGCGTTCGGCGAGAATGTCGGCGATGGGGAAGACTTCGCCATCAATCAAGCGCACATCGAGGACGGCGCAAGTCGGCGTATTTTCCTTCAGATAAAGCGAAGATTGCTCGATACTGGCAAACGGCCCTGCAACATCCCATCCGGCCTCTTCAAAGGTCATTTGGAGGTCGAGGGCAACGAATATTTCGTCTTCAATGATGAGTACCGATTTGCGTGTCATTTAAAACCGAACGTGGCAGAGTAAGAATATGATGGAGTTCGGAGCCGTCGAGTTTGGTGTCAATCTCGCCTCCCAATTGCCGCGCGGCGCTTGACAGTAGAAGAGTTCCAAATCCTTTTTCCCCGAACTCTAAAACGGGCTTCCCTATTGTTTCGTTCCATAGCAGATAAATATTTTCGTTATCTTCGTCCCAACTCACATCCAGATTGCCATCGCTTTTGCCAAGCGCTCCGTATTTTAGCGCGTTCGTCGACCATTCATGCAGGATGAGGGTCAGCGGCGTAATGCATTTTGCAGGGATGGGGAGGGAGTCTTGCGAAATTTCGATGCCGCCCTTTTGCTCGTAGGGTGCGAGGATTGTCTTGACCAGTTCCGCAATCTCGACCGGTCCAGTGCGCTTCTGGTTCGACGCGAGCGAATGAGCGTTGCCCAGCGCGAGTATGCGGCCTTCAACGTCTGCGACCAGACTTTGCACCGTGTCATGCTTTCGACCTGCCATGCGCAGGATGCCGCCGATCATGGCGAAGAGGTTCTTTACCCGGTGGTTCATCTCGTTCAGCATCAGCTCGCGCGTTTCTGCAAGCCGGTATTCGGCCGTCACATCAACGGTCACTCCGATGATCCTCGGGAAATCGACGTCTCCGACGTAACGTCCGAACACCTTAATCCAGCGAGACCCCTGCGCGGAAGCAAGTTCGGTCGTGAGGTCGAAACCGCCATGGTCTTTCTCGGCCTGCTGGATGGCTTCGAGCACCTGGGTCCGATCATCTTCGCGAATTTTCGCAAGGAACTCCTGCGTAGTGAGGTGATCACTCTGGGCTTGCAGCAATTCCCGTGTCGAGCCGCCGAGAAGAAACTCCTGGCGTTCCGGAAGGTATTCCCACACGCCGATGCCTGCAGCCTCAATAGCGAGCTCGTGCCGGTTCTGTTCCCGTTGCAACTGGGTTTCAACACTCACTGCATGAGAGATGTCGGTCATGACGATGGTTGCACCGGTGATGGTGCCGTCCGAGATTCTGTAGGGGAGAATTCTCAGCGTAAACGTCTTTCGCGTTTCTTCGTGCCATACGGTATCCTGGTAATCCACGCCATCGTCCATGACACTGCGGACCTGGTCGAGGTAGTCCGGGGTCAAGAGGCGCGTGGTAACGTCCGATATCGGACGGCCACGATCGGACGTCTGTAGCGGCATGATTTCGGTCGCGGCGCGGGTGAAGGAGCGCACACGCAGGTTTCGGTCGAGAACGATGATGGCGAGGTTGGTGGAATCGAAGAAGTTGCGAAGATCGGTATTGGCGATCGTCAGCTGCTCGATCTTATTCTTTAGCTCGTCATTGACCGTCGTCAGCTCTTCGTTTGTCGATTGAAGCTCTTCGTTCATCGACATCATTTCTTCGTTGGAGCTCTTCAGCTCCTCATTCGCGGTCTCAAGCTCTTCGGTGGCAGAACGTAGACGATGCTTGGCCGAGCGCAGTTCGCGCTCAAGGGCTTCGACATGACCGTTGCTCGGTTCAAGGTTGATGAGGTCGCTTTCTTCCAGTGGCTTGAACTGCCCGGTGTCCTGAAACACAAAAAGGAACCTGTCGTCGTCCACCGGATCGCAGATGATGTCGGTCGTCAGCGAGCCGAATTCGGTGATGACTTCAACCTTGCTGGACATGACGCGCTTCTTCGCGGCATGGGCTTGGCGCAGCAGAGGTCCGATCTGCTCCTTCACGCCCGGGCGGGCAAGCGAGGCAGCGCTGGTCTCGTTGGAGCGGGAAACCGGAAAATCGAAAAAGCGGCTGAGCTTGCCGAAGGCCGCCATGATCTGACCTTCCTGATCCAGAAGCATGCTGGCAGGCACGTATCTTTCAAGCAGACGCGACACGACGTTTTCGTCGTCGCTTCTGGCTGTGTCGTGCTGGACGTCTGCGCCGCCCGATCGACGACCCTGATCCTGGCGTCCGCCGGGAAGCGGAATGGGATAGGTGGGAAGACCCGGCAGTCTTTCGAAAAGCCGCGCCTTCTGGTCTATGCTGGCGAAAACCGTCTCGAACCGACCGACGCTCTCGGAGGGCCCCAGGAAAAGAAAGCCGCCCGGTCTCAACGCGTAGTGGAAGAGCGGCATAATGGTCTTTTGCAGCTTGTCGTCAAAATAGATGAGCAGATTGCGGCAGGAGACTAGGTCGATCTTCGAGAAGGGCGGATCCTTGACGAGGCTGTGGCCAGAGAAGCGGATCATATCCCGGATCTGGCCGACGAAGTTGAAGCGATCCTTGTGTGGAACGATGTATTGCTCCTGCAAAGCCGGTGGAATATCGGCCAGCGCGGCGTTCGGGTAAGACCCCGATCGCGCGATTTGCAGCATGCTTTCATCGATATCCGTTGCGAAGATCTGGACATCGCACATCACCTGCAGCTCACGGGCCGCTTCGGCGAATAGCATGGCAATGGAATAGGCTTCTTCGCCACTCGAGCAGCCTGGCACCCAGACACGCACGCCGCCTTCACGTGCTTCCTGGCTCTGGAGGAGCGGACGGATCGCCCGATCTCGAAGAACGTCAAAAAACTCCCGGTCGCGGAAGAAGCGCGTGACGTTGATTAGCAGGTCGCGAAACAGGGCCTCGCATTCCTCGTGATCGCGTTGCAGGCGGTGCAGATATTCCTTTGCGTGTTCGATCCCAAGAACATGCATTCTGCGTTCGATACGACGAATGAAGGTGGTCTTTTTATAGCCGGAAAAATCGTGGCCGACGGAGTTGCGGAGCGTTCTGCACAGCTCGTCTATATGATCTTCGACCAGAGAGGGTTGCGCATCGGCAAGCACCTTCGTGCGCCTGAAGAAAAAGCCCGTGATGCAAGTGAGGATCTTGTCCGGTGGCTGGATGAAGTCGACGAGACCCGTGCCTGCAGCAGCAAGCGGCATGCCGTCATATTTTGCCGTCGCGGGCTCCTGGGCAACGCATAAGCCGCCATTTTCCTTGATGGCGCGAAGGCCCGTCGAACCGTCTGCGCCCGTGCCTGACAAGATAACGCAGGCTGCATTGCCATTCTGGTCGTTGGCAAGCGAGATAAAAAAATCGTCGATCGGGCGACGCAGTCCGCGCGGCTGGGCAAAATTCGTCAGTTCAAGCGTACCGTTTGAAATGGACAGGCCATGCCCTGGCGGTATGATAAAAACGGTATCCGGCTGTATGCGCTCTCCGCCCTGACACTGCTTGACGGACAATGCCGTGTGTCGTCCGATCAGCTCCGCCAGCATGCTTTCATGATGAGGATCGAGATGCTGAACGACGACGAAGGCAAGGCCGGTAGGGACTTCAGCGGAGGCGAACATCTCACGAAGAGCTTCCAGCCCTCCGGCAGATGATCCGATACCGACGACGGGCACATCCTGGGCTTCTGAACGTTGGTTCAAGCTTAATCCCTCAAGGTCTCACCAGAATGGCTCTGGTCGCTTTTATCAAGTTCGGCCAAGGTCACTTTTGCCTGCGCGATGGTGGTGGCCGAGCTTGCAATCGTTGCCAGACTGCCTTCGATGATAACGTTGTGGCCTTCCAGCATGGGCTGAATACGGGTGAGCGTCGTGCCTAGATCAGTGTTGTATTTGTCGAGGAGATCGGGCCTGGTGCGGCTGATATCGAATTGCGAGGCGAAGATGTACTGAACGTCGCCGGAGGACGAAGTCAGTTTCGACATGAAAAGAAGGTTGACGAAAGGGCGCCCGTCTTTGCGGAAATTGACGATGGGCGTCCGTATCACCGAAGAGGTCGGCCGCGACAGGAAGGAATGTATCTTCGTACGCGCCTCTTCGTTCAAGGCCCGCTCACCTTCTGCTCTGTGCTGCAGCATACGGCAATTCTTACCCAGAACATCGGCGTCTTCATAGCCGGTCAAGGTTTTGAAATGCTGGTTGACGAGAACAAGTTCGTTGTCTCCTTTCGCTTCGGCAAGCGCGAGGGCGACTGTTGCATTATTGAAGAACTCCCGGAGGGGAGGCAGAATAAACGATGTCGGCATTGTCTCATCAACTCAATGTATTTCTTATTTAATTAAGGTAGATTTCTTGTTTTGATAAGGGCAAGTCGCGATAAACATCACTTGCAGCACGGAAACATGCCCTTCATCTAAGCTTGATGTCGATGACTGCCGACGCAATTCTGCCGTCTTAAAGAAGACGCTGCGCGTGCCACTTCAGGTGATCGTCCATGAAGGTGGAGATAAAGTAGTAAGAGTGATCGTAACGATCATGAAGGCGTAGTGTGAGGCCGATATCGGTTCCCTTGACAGCCTCTTCGAAGAGCCATGGACGCAAGCCATTTTCGAGGAAACTGTCGGCTTTCCCCTGGTCGATCAGAAATTCGGGGAAGCGTGCGCCATCTTCGACCAATGCGCAGGCATCGTAGTTGCGCCAAGCCGATTGATCTTCGCCAAGATATTTTTCGAGCGCCGGGCGAGACCAGTCCGCCGACGACGGTGCGACGATCGGCGCGAAGGCAGAGCAGCTCTTGAAGCGTTCGGAGTTTTTCAGCGCGATCGTCATGGCGCCATGACCGCCCATCGAATGTCCGAAAATGCCCTGGCGGGTCATATCGGCGCGGAAGTGCTCACCGATCAGCGCGGGAAGCTCTTCCGTGATGTAGCTGTACATTTGGTAGTGCTCAGCCCAGGGAGCCTCCGTGGCATCGAGGTAGAAGCCTGCACCTTTGCCCATCTGCCAATTCGTCAACTCGTCGGCCACGTCGTTGCCGCGTGGAGAGGTATCCGGGCAGACGATGATGAGACCGAGCTCCGCTGCAAGCCTACGATACTCGCCCTTTTCCATCACATTGGCATGGGTGCAGGTCAGGCCCGAAAGATACCAGAGAACAGGGCAGGGCTCATTGATCGCCTTTGGCGGCACAAAGACGGCGAAGGTCATCTCGCATTTGCATGCTTCCGACTCATGCGCATAGACGCCCTGCATGCCGCCGAAAGCCGTGTTCTGAGAAATAACCTTCATGTTCTGCATCCTTTTATGAAAGCGGTATCAGCCTGCAAGCGACACAGCGGCATTAACCGCTGCAGCCACCAGCACCGTATTGAAGAAGAAAGACACGATCGAGTGCACGAGCGTGACCTTACGCATGGCCGTCGTGGTCACGGCAACGTCGGAAGTCTGCGCCGTCATGCCGATGACGACGGAGAAATAGAGAAACTCGTAAATGCCAGGCGCTTTGGTCTCAGGAAAATCCATGCCACCCTTCGGCTCTCTTTTGCCGCCATCGGCAGACGGACGCCAGAACAGATGGGCATAATGAACCGCTGCCATGGTGTGGATCGTCAACCAACCCAAAATGACCGAAAGAAAGGACAGCGTCAGAGACAACGCGGTTTCGCCAGAGTGATTGAGCGCCATGAACAGCGACACCACGGCGACGACGACCGCAAACAGTGTGATGAAGATAATGGCGATCGCCGGGAGATCGTCGCTATCGGCATGCGCCTTCAGATGCGCTGCTGTGAGATAAGGAAGGCGGAGGGCGAGTAAGAACAGGTAGGTGAGGAAAAATGCGACGGCCGCGGATTCGATGGCGAGCTTGGGGATGAGCATGAGCGTTGCTGCCAGCACCGCGCCTCCCAGGACTGCGGCAATCAGAAACGGCCGGTGACGCGTATAGAGGCTGATCTTTGTCTGTTCTTTGGTCTTGGGTGCTGTCGCCATGCTCGATTACTTCTTTATCCGGCGACACAGCCGGTCAAGTGTTTCCAGGAACTGCGAACGGTCGCGTGGGGAGAAGGCGGCATTGTAGCCTTTGCTTTCTCCGGTTTCACGCAGATGCGCGCCCAGATCGCGCATGGCGGTTGCCATTCCGATATTGGTCTGATCGAAAACGCGACCGGTCGGACCCGTCACCATCGCGCCATTTGCGACACAACGACCTGCCAGTGGAACATCCGCGGTGATAACGATGTCGCCTTCGCCGGCACGTTCGGCGATCCAGTCATCAGCCGCATCGAAACCGCTGGAAACGATCACATTCTTCACCTTCGGATCACGAGAGGGCCGCAGCCCAGAATTAGCGACAAAGGTAACGTCGAGATCATGCCGTTCTGCGACTTTCAATATTTCCGTCTTCACCGGACACGCATCGGCATCGACATAGATCTGCGGCATCGAGAAGGTTCGTCCTTTTGGATTGTTCGTGGGGCAATCGCTTGGGTGCCCATTTGAGCTTTTTTCCGGCCCTGCGCAACATGTTTGCGCTTGCCCGCGTTTTATGACGCTATCGTCTTCGATACATTTTAAGTCATTCATAGAAGAAAGAGATTGCCCCTTATGACAGACGTCGAGCAGTCCCCGAAGATCAACCGTCTTGTTTTACAGCAAGTCATTGCGGGCTTGAGCGACGGGCTCATTTTGCTGGAGCCGGATGGCGCCATTTCTTGGGCCAACAAATCGGCGCTCGATATGCATAGGGTTGAGACGCTTGATGAGCTTGGCGCAGACATTGCCGCCTATCGCAAAAATTTCACCCTGCGCTATCGCAACAACCATCTTCTGGATGAGGGGCAATATCCCTTGGAAAGGCTGTTTGCCGGCGAGGAGGTTGATGATGTTACCGTCGAGATTTCGCCAGCCTCCGATCTCGACCAGACATGGGTCCATACCGTTCGAGGCATGGTGATTGAGGATGCGGGTGCAAAGCCGGATGTGACGGTTCTGATCATTCGCGACGAGACACCGCTTTATGAGGCGGAAGAGCGCTTCGAAAGAGCCTTCAACGCCAATCCGGCACCGGGTCTGATCTGCCGCATGCAGGACAAACGCTTCATCCGCGTCAATCAGGGTTTCATGGAAATGACCGGCTTTACCCGCGAGGAGATCATCGGCCGGAGCGTTGAGGAGCTTGGTCTCTTTTCCAATTGCGAAACCGGACAGGACGCGCTTGATCGGCTTGAGGACGGACGCGTCATTCGTCACCGGGAAGCGTTAATCCCGATCCCAGAGGGTGACCGGCTGGTTATCGTTGCGGGCGAGGTGATCGCCGTTGGCGAAGAGCCCTGCATGCTTTTTACCTTTGCCGATCTCGATGGGCGCAGAAAGGCGCAGAATGCGCTTCGCCAGAGCGAGGAACGCTTCTTCAAATCCTTCCGTCTCTCCCCGGCGCCAACTGCGATTTCCCGGCTTGAAGACTTCGTCTTCACCGAAGTCAACGATGCGTTTCTTCAGCTGTGCGGACGCAAGGAGCAGGACATCATCGGCAAGACTGCGAGCGAACTGAAATTGTGGGATGACGTCAATGCACGCAGAGACGTGGAACGCCGCTTGAAAAGCAATGTGCCGATCCGCGAAGAGCCGCTCAGAATGAATCTCAAGGATGGCAGCAGCGCTGAATGTGTCGTCTCTGCGGAACGCGTCGAAATCAATGACCAGCTCTGCGTCATCTGGGCACTTCAGGATGTGACCGAACGTCGCCGATCCGAAGACGAATTGATCGAGGCCATAGAAACCGTCATGGCCGATACGTCGTGGTTCAGCCGCACGGTGGTAGAGAGGCTGGCGGGCCTTCGTCAGACATCAAGAGGAACGGTCTCGACGGCATCGCTTAGCGACCTGACCGAGCGCGAAGACGATATTCTCACATTGATCTGCGAAGGCTGCAGCGACAAGGAGATGAGCGACAGGCTGAACCTCTCCAAACACACGATCCGCAACCATATCGCCTCTCTCTACGGCAAGATCGGCGTCAACCGCCGTGCAGCTGCGGTCATCTGGGCGCGCGAGCGTGGCTTCAGCGGGCGCAAATTGCGCAAGACATAAATCTTCCCGCTGATTTTACTGAAAATAGGCCAGTTTGTACCAGTAGGATTAGTAGTTTTCTCTCTGATGCGGAGTTGTGCCTCACTCTATCTTTTCATCATGGCGCCAATGACGGCGACATAACGATGAAAAGGAAGGAGTTCTAATATGGATAACAACCGCATCGAAGGCGCAGTTCGCCAGGTCAAGGGCTCGATCAAGGAAGCCGTCGGCAAGATCGCTGGCAACGTGCGCATGCAGGCTGAAGGCCGCGCCGAAAAGGTAGCAGGCGAAGTGCAAAGCAAGTACGGCGAGTCGAAGGACACCGTGCGCAGGGCCTTCAAGTGAAGACCTTGGCAAGGAGTCGATCGAGATGATGATTTCTTCCGACGAGGCACTGTCACCAGTCGCGAACCCCCAGGACTGCAGCCTCTGCGCCGCACTTCAAGCCATCATTGCCTATGCGGATGGCCAGGAAGGCAGTCGTATCACGGTGTCCATCGAGAATGGCAGGGTTATGCTGACGGGTGAGGTGGAAACGCTTGCCTCACTCGAATGCGCAGTCTTCATCGCGGAGTGCTTTGCTTCTCGTCCGATCATCGCCGATCTCTCAATTAGGCCGACAATCCAGTCCATAGCGCCCCCGCGCATGGCCAGACCAAATCTTTCTATCAACGATAATAGGAGTCCCCTATGAAGAAGCTCGTTCTTGCCACCGCATTTGCCGCTCTTGCCGTTGCACCGGTGGCACATGCCGAAGCAAAGCGCTCCCACAAGCATATGCAAACCGCACAGAAGGAGCGTGTCGGCACGCTGTCTTGCGAAATCGACGGCGGCATCGGCCTGGTCGTCGGATCAAGCAAGGCGGTATCCTGCGAGTTCCGCCAGCGTTCGGGTGACGTTGAACGCTACACGGGTAAAATCGGCAAGATCGGCCTCGACGTCGGTGTTACCGGAAAGCAATATCTGAGCTGGATCGTCTTCAACACGGCTGAATCCCGTGTCGGCGATGGCGCGCTCAGTGGTACTTATGTCGGCGCATCGGCCTCTGCCGCGGTTGGTGTCGGTCTCGGTGCAAACGCTCTGATCGGCGGCAACGCCAAGAACTTCGCGCTGCAGCCGCTGAGTGCCCAGGCGGGCACGGGCGTCAACCTAGCAGCCGGTATCGCTAGCCTTCAGTTGAAGTCTGCCAGCTAATTGGCGCGCTGAGACTAAAACAAGAGCAGAAGCGGATGACATGCGTGCGGGGCGGTGGGGTTTACACCGCCCCGACTGTTTCAAGTGCCTGTTTCTTTCGATTGATTGTTTTCACGCCTATTGTGCTCTCCAAGCCGCCTATGCCAGGCGGCTGCCGCCTCTCCTGCAAGGTTGCGCATCTCACGCAGAGCCAACTGATCGCCTTCGTTGAGGCGATGGCGGCGGTATCGCAACCCGGCAAGGTCGTGCAGCGCGACCTCGACATCGATGCTCGCCAAACCTGCGGTACGCTGTGCGGTGCGCACTTCAAGGACAGGTCTGCCGGCGATGACGCTTTCCAGATAGGCAAGGTTCGCCTCCCGGCCTTTGGTGATCAGCTGATGAAGCGGGGGGCCGAGATCCGGCCACAGAACGAGAACGGCAAGCAGTGCCGCGATACTGCCAAGGAGGTTATCGACCACCCGCGCTGCGGCTATGCCACTTCCGGGATGCATCATATCGGTCACGATAATAAAGAGCGTCGTCAGGAAGACGACGAAGACCGTGTAATTCACCGACCGCAGCGAAATCGTAACACTGGCGAGCACGATAGCCAGGGGGCATAACACCATTTGATTCTGCGTGATGAAAAGCAGGCTCAGCGCCAACACGCCACCGAGCAGGGAGCCAAGAACACGTTCAAGCGACCGCGCCCATGTCACGCGAGCGCCGCCCTGAAGGCAGACGATCAACGCCATTGTTGCCCAGTAGGGATAGCCCAGCTGAAAGATGATGGCGGCGTAGTAGACACCAATGACGCCCGCTGACTGCCGTAAAGCCAGTCGGAGCGCACCCTTCATCCGGTCCTTCCAGTTCGTGGCGACCTGATCCGGCGGTGCTGCCAGGGCCTCGGTGGACTGATCCGGGTTTTCCACTACGTGCAACGCCTGCTGCAATGCCAGCACACAGCCAGTCATGACATCGTCCGTGAGAGTGTTGCCTATCCTTTCCAGCCGTTCGATGCCACGGCGCAAAACGACTTTCTTACTCCTCTCTCGTAAAGAGAGGCGGACACCGAGCAGGGCGGTGTCAAATGCACGTGCCGTCACCGCACGCTCCGTTGTCGGCCCTAACTTGTGGATATAGGCATGGTCCAAAGCAACGAGGGCGCCAAAGATGATCTCGGTCGCTCGAAGCGCGTTGTGATATCGGCGTGCATCTCCCGGGTACCGTGCCAGCACCGCTCTCAGCCGCTCCATCGCCATTCGAACGGCACGTCTGTGTTCGGCATGTTCACTATGCCACTGCGCGTCCCTATGACCGCCATCGCCGATCGCGGCCAGGTCTTTCGCCATGTCTGACAGGCGCGTAATGACAGCGCCCGCGTTCCGGTGGAGTGATGCCGTTGGATCGATGCGCCAGAACAAGTTGATCAGGAGGAAGGCCCAGCTTCCACCGGCCAGGAAAGTCAGCGACTGTGCTGTTGCAGTTGGAAGTGGGTGCGGAAAGCCAACGGCAACGACGGCGACCACAGCAAGCAGGGTCCCGAGCACGCCGTCCAGGGAAAAAGCCGCCCCAACCAGTACGGCAACGAAGACAAGGGCAGGGCCGACGGCAAGGGCAGCTTCCGTTCCCGCCGACGCGGCCCATGATCCGGTGAAGGCGATCGCGGTGCCGATCAGGACGAAAAGTCCGAGTGTGCGGCGGCGCATGGCATGAGGACCCGGTCCGTCGCAAAGACATGTCCAGAACGCAGCAAAGACTGCCCATCCAAGTGAGGGCTGACCGGCCACCAGCGCCAGAATCAACGGTGCTCCGACAGCAAGCGCTGCGCGCGCACCTTCATCGCCGCTAAACTGCTCTGGCAGCAAGCCGACGGCCCGCAACTCCAGCCGGCGTGCTGCCCGTCGAAGAGAATGGATAGCCCGTCTACTTTTTCGCCTGATTTTGCTGAGGCGTCTTTGCTGCTCAAGAGCGCCCATAGCGTACCCATATGATTTGTTCTGCAACAGCATGCACCAACGTACCCACCGCGCTTCCCAGCAAAACCTCCGCGCCTCGATACAATCCCACTTCCCATAAAGGCGTGTCGGCGGTGGTTGTCAGGAACACGATGGGGCAGGTCCACATGCAGACCTTGAGGGATGGATAACGCCGCACGATGATGGCAGCCAATCCGACCGCAATGGCAATTTCGTAAGCCTGCCCCGCGCCGAGCCACTGTGACGCCGTGCCGACGACGACGGCGATGATCACACCAAGCAGGGTGCCGACAAACCGCCCGATGGTGGCTTGGCGGGTATCGCCAAGCTTTTCCTGACCCACGATGATGCCGGACATGGCCGCCCAGACGGGATGGGGAAGCCGGACCGCCTCTGCCAGGATGAAGGACAGTGTCGCGGCCCCGGAGCAGCGCAGAACGAAAGCCAGGTCGCGGACGCGTGTCTCGTTCACTCTCGTCTTCCCTTACCGCAGCAGATTTGTACGGGCGAGTTCAACCACTTCATCACCGCGGCCACTGATGATGGCCTTCAGCATATAGAGGCTGAAGCCCTTGGCCTGTTCCGCCTTGATCTTCGGCGGCATGACGAGTTCCTGTTTCGCGGTTACGACATCGACCAGCACAGGCCCTGGATGGGCAAAGGCCGAACTCAGTGCCCAATCGACGTCAACCGACTCTTCCACCCGGATGCCTTTGATGCCCATGGCGTTGGCCATGGCGGCAAAATTTGGGTTCTTGAGGTCTGTGCCCGTGTCGATATAGCCCGCTGCTTTCATCTCCATCGCTACGAAGCCGAGGGAGCCGTTATTGAAGACAATGATTTTCACCGGCAGGTTGAGTTGCGACAGCGTGATGAAATCGCCCATCATCATGGTGAATCCGCCATCACCCGAGAGTGACACGATCTGCCGATCCGGTGCTGCAGCCTGCGCGCCGATGGCCTGAAGCATGGCGTTTGCCATCGAGCCGTGATTAAAAGAGCCGAGAAGACGCCGCTTGCCATTCATCGCGAGGTAGCGTGCCGCCCAGACGGTGGGGGTGCCGACATCGGCCGTGAAGATCGCATCTTGTGCAGCAAGTTCGCTGACCCGTTGCGCCAGATACTGGGGATGGATCGGCTTGCCGGCGCCGGAAGGTTTTGCCAGATCGTCCAGCCCTTCGCGCGCCTTGACGTAATTAGCACGAGCAGCATCGAGAAAACGCGTGTCAGTGCGGGGTTTCAAGTGGGGCAGCAGGGCGGCAATCGTTTCGCCGACATCCCCGACCAGGCCTTGTGTCAGGGGCGCGCGCTTGCCGAGTGCGCCCGCATCTCGGTCGATCTGAACGATCCGCGCCTTGGTGGGATAGAAGGCGCGATAGGGGAAGTCGGTACCGAGCATGACGAGCGTGTCGGCATTTTCCATCGCGTGATAACCAGACGAGAAGCCGATGAGGCCAGTCATGCCGACATCGAAGGGATTGTCCCATTCGACGTGTTCCTTGCCCCGTAGCGCATGCACGACAGGGGCTTTCAACGCATCCGCCAGAGCCACGACCGCGTCGTGATGGCCGGCACAGCCGCTGCCCGCGAGAATGGTGATCGCCTTGCCCTCATTCAGTAACTCGGCGAGGCGGCTGATTTCCTCTTCCCGTGGAAGAATGCGGGGCAGGGACGGAACGGCCTGAGGCGGAACTGTCGAAACGGGCGCATCGGCGAGAGCGACATCGCCCGGAATGACAAGCACGGCAACACCGTTCTGGCCGATCGCCGTATTCAGCGCGCGGTTGAGAACGCCCGGCATCTGCGCGGGATTGGAGACAAGCTCGACAAAATCCGCGCATTCGCGAAACAGTTCCTGCGGATGGGTTTCCTGAAAATAGCCGAGACCGATTTCGGAGGATGGTATATGGGCCGCAATTGCCAGCACCGGAACGTGGTTGCGCTTGCAGTCGAACAGGCCATTGATCAAATGGAGGTTGCCCGGGCCGCAGCTGCCCGCGCAGACGGCGAGCTTGCCTGTTACCGCCGCTTCGGCGCCCGCCGCAAAGGCAGCGGTCTCTTCATGGCGCACATGCATCCATTCTATTTTTGCAAGCCGCCTCAAGCTGTCGTTCAGCCCATTGAGGCTATCGCCTGTAACGCCCCAGATGCGCTCAACGCCAATATCGGCGAGGCTTTCTGCCAGTAGATCAGCGACGGTCATGGTCATGGATGTCTCCTTTGTTCACGTCGTTGTTCTTCCTTGAAAGCTAGAGACGTTTCGATCTAATTTCCAATATATGGATTGAGGCTTCTTCATATATGATATTGGATGACATTGATATTCGGCGGCTTCGCTACTTTCTCGTCGTTGCAGACGAAAAGCATTTTACACGCGCGGCAGACAGGATCGGCATTCGCCAGCCGCCGCTCAGCATGCAAATCCGCCAGCTTGAAGAAACGGTGGGCGCTCGGCTTTTTACCCGACATGCCAAGGGGGTAGAACTGACGGCTGCGGGGAGGGTGTTTCAGGACACAGCGCTCGACATCGTCGGGCGTTTTGAGGATGCCGTCACTCAGGTTCGACGCCACGCGGCGGGCCAGACTGGCCGCCTTCGCCTGGGCTTTGCCGGAGCCACCTATTTTCATCCGGCCATTCCGTTTATCATTCGCGCTTACCGCTCAGCCTACCCCGATGTGGTGCTGTCGCCGGAGCAGAGCAACACACCCGCACTTCTTGCTGGCCTGCGCGAGGGAAGGCTGAATGTGGCTTTTATCCGCCCACCCGTTTTGGAGGATGGCTTGCTCTCTGTTCGGGCCTGCCTCGATGAGGACATGGTGGTCGCGCTGCCTGCGGATCATCCCTTGTGTGACCATGACAAGTTGCCGCTTGACGCTGTCGCCGGTGAGAATCTCATTCTCTTCCCACGGGACATTGGGCCTGGTCTTTACGACAGCATCGTCTCGGCGTGCAACGAGGCAGGCGTCAGCCCCAAGCTAGGCCAGGAGGCGTCACAGATCGTCTCCATCATCCCGCTGGTTGCAGCAGGTTTCGGCGTTTCGATCGTGCCGCGTTCTGTCGCTTCGATACGCAATGAAGGAGCGGTCTACCGCCCGATCGCCGGGAAGTCGCCTCGCGCGCCGATCGCAATTGCCACACGGACCGACGACCATGCGAAGCTGGTGACATCCTTCGTGACGAGTGCTGTGCAGACTGCGAGGTCCAATGCTCCAGGCGATTTTGCGCCCGTTCTGAGATAAGGAGATGTGATCTATGTGGCCTGTGGCGGTTGTTTAGCAAATGCTGTTCAACTATTGATGCCGCGCTTGTGATCAAAAAACGCGCAAAGGCCATCATGCTAATTCCAGACATAAAGCTCCCACCGCGCCCTTTGAAATTAAAGCGCGGCGTGTTGTCCATTCCGTTCGCCTACTCCTTCTCTCCCGTGATCCTGCTGGCAATTGCCGTCTTCATGCTGGTAGCGGAAGGCCCGGGAATTATTCGGGATTACAAGATCAGCCAGAACCCGGTTGAGATTGAGGACGGCGACCTTAACGGCAGTTGCAAGACCCGTAAGGCTGTCTTCACCACCTGCACCGCCAAGCTCGCCTATGACTATCAAGGCAAGCACTACGATAGCGACGTCGAGGTGATGTTCGTCGATATCCACTCCGGAGACTACGAGGCAGGCCTCTTTATCTCGGGCTCGGATCCTCAGCTTGCGACGATTTCGCTCGGTCTCGACATGCTGTGGAACCGGATCGCCACGCTGGTGATCATCGCCGTTCTTCTGAGCTTCGGCGGTATTGCACTGTTTGTGGCACTCGTTCGATACTTCCGGGCAAAGGCGAAGCTCAACGAAGCGCAGCCACTCACCCTGTTGCCAGTCGCTCTGACGAATGTCACCAAAAAGCGCGGCGGAGTCTTCCTCACCTATTCGGACACCATTCGCGACGACAAGACGAAGCGGCAATCCTTCTCGCTGATGCCCAAGGACGAGGTTCCATTCATCATCGGACAATCCGAGAAGCATGATATCGCTCTCGCCGCCTGGCAGAAGAACAGCCCTCTGCCGGTCATTCTGGATAGCCGTTTGGAGCGTATCGAAATGACCGAAGCGGAGAGGGCGCAGGCATTGTCAGTTCTCGCTCCCGATGCAGCCGTTTCGGAAAACACACAGACCACAAGAACCCAGCCTCAAAAATCGGCTGGCGCCTCCGCCATGCAGGGCATCAAGGCGTTTGGCATTATCATACTGCTGTTGATTGTCGGGCTCGGAGGCTACTGGTTCTGGTATGTCACCGCTGCGCCGTCACAATTCACGTCACCAGCGATGGACATCAACAACCTGATGCCAGGCCCAATCAACAAATGGGGCTGCGCTCAATTGCAGAAGCGTTTCGGCGACCAGAACGCACCGTTTGGATGCACGGCAGGCGACTATAGAAGCTGGAAGTGAGTCATCGCGATGGGCCGGAACCGTTGCACGGTTCTGGCCCGTTTTCTGACGTGTACTATTCGCTTCCTGTGGCGAACAGACCAGTTATGTCTTTGAAATAAAAAAGGAATCAGTGGCGGATGGGGTGGGATTCGAACCCACGGTACGGTCTCCCGCACGCCGGTTTTCAAGACCGGTTCCTTAAACCACTCGGACACCCATCCTTGCCTGTCGCGGGTTTATAAACGTTTGCGCCAGCGCGTCAATTGCCTCAAAAGCCTTATTTTCCAGTCGCTCCCGTCGTCGCAATTTTAACCAAACCTTAACCACGTTGATTACAATTTTAACTTTCCAGGACCTATCGTTCGCATTTTCGCCATGTTGCGGGCAAGATTAGGCATCCGTTAAGTGCTTCGATGTGATGGGCGTGATCATCGAGGTGTGAGAGGGGCCGTGCACAGGTGCGGTCTGAAGCAGCACGGGGCAGAAATTTGAAGTCTACCGTTACGAAGATTGGCGTCAGCGTCAAATGGGTCGGCATTGCCGTTCTCTGTGCCGCGACCGCATCATGTTCGACGACGTCGGAAACAAAAACGAAGCCAAAGCGCAGCAAGGAATATTTCGCCGAGTCGGAATATGGCGTGAAGGCAAGTCCGCGTATCGCAGAAGGTGCCAACGTCCCCAAGGGCGGTGGCCGGTTCCTCGTTGGCAATGCTTATACGGTCAAAGGCCGTCGGTATTTCCCGAAGGAAGATCCAGGCTACGACAAGACCGGTCTGGCCTCCTGGTACGGTTCTGCTTTCCATGGCCGCATGACGGCCAATGGTGAGGCTTACGACAAGGAACATCTTTCCGCCGCTCACCCGACATTCCCGCTTCCGAGCTATGCCCGCGTCACCAATCTTGAAAATGGTTCATCCGTTGTCGTTCGCGTCAACGATCGCGGTCCCTTCCATGAGGGTCGTCTGATCGACGTATCCAGCAAGACTGCCGATCTTCTCGACATGAAGGGCACCGGCACTGCCAATGTACGGGTGCAGTATGTCGGTCGCGCGCCGCTCGATGGTCACGACATGCCATTCCTGATGGCGTCTTACATCCCCAAGGGATCGCGCGCTCCTGGCGTCAATCCTGAAGGTCAGATTGCAAGCGGCGTGATGGTGGCTTCCGCATCGCAGCGAAACATTCCGATTCCATCCAACCCTGCTTATGGTGGCTCGGCGCAGACCGCGCTGGTTGGCACGAAAAAGAACAATGCGCTTCAGGCCATGCCGCTGGTGGAAGGTCCGGCACCAGCGTCTTTCGGAGGGCAGGGCAATGTTCAGTTCATTGCGCTTCCAGAGATTGGCCCCTTCATCAACGAGCGTCCTGAAGGCAACTTCCTTCGCGTTCCAGGCCCATCCCCACGCTACGCTTCTGCCTATTCCGAAGCTGCGCCAGCATCCAAAGCTGCTCAGGTTTTCGATGCCGTCCTTGTCGACCATGTCGAGCTGACGGAAGAGTCCATTCTGAACTATGTGAAGAACAAGCAGAACAAGGTCCGTTGAGCTTTGTCTCGACGGCCTTGTGGCCCATAATCGCTGTATCCAACGACGATTCCATTTTTCGGATCGTCCGGCGGGCGTGAAGTAGCAAAACAGACGGCGGGCCGGCGTTTCATGGTGACTTTGATACCGAAAATCATCCGTCGTTTCAGCTTCGTTGCGCTGGTGCTGGCCTGCAGCGCAGCGACTGCGTCCGCGCAATCCGGTGGTCTCGTCGTCAAGGCACAGCAAGCCTATATGATCGATGCCGAGACCGGCACGGTTCTGCTGTCGCTGAATGAGACCACGCCGTTTCCGCCTGCGTCTCTTGCCAAGCTGATGACGGTGGAAACCGTTTTCGATGCGCTGAAGAATGGTCGCGTCTCGCCGGAGACGGCCTATCCTGTGTCAGAATATGCCTGGCGAACGGGTGGCGCTCCCTCCCGAACCTCCACCATGTTTGCCGCGCTAAAATCCTCCGTGAGCGTCAATGATCTTCTGACGGGCGTGGTGGTGCAAAACGCCAATGATGGCTGCATCATTCTGGCGGAAGGCATGAGCGGCTCCGACACGGCCTTTGCCAAGGCGATGACGGACCGCGCGAAAGCGCTTGGTTTGACGGGAAGCGTCTTTGCCAATTCCACCGGGCTTCCTGACCCGGCCAACACAACGACCGCCAAAGACATGGTGATGCTGGCCAGGCACATTCGTGAGACCTATCCGGATCGCTACGGCCTCTTTACCAAGCCGGATTTCGAGTGGAACCGCATCTTCCAACGCAACAAGAACACGCTTCTTGCGCCTGATCTCGGCATCGATGGTCTGGGGCTCGGTTTTGCCGAGGGCCACGGTTATTCCGCCGTTGTTTCTGCCGAAAGAGACGGTCGCCGGATCTACCTCACGCTGGCCGGGATGGAAGACGATAAGACACGGCAGGAAGAGGCCCGTCGCGTTGTCGAGTGGGGGCTGACGGCATTTCAAAAGCGCGAACTGTTTCAAAAGGACGAAACGGTTGGCAGCGTCAGCGTCTATGGGGGTGCGGCTTCGGCTGTCGATCTTGCTGTGCATGACACGGTGAGCGTGCTCGTGCCACTCAACAACCCTGATCGGCTGTCGGGCCGCATCGTCTACAAATGGCCGCTCAATGCGCCTCTCGACGCAGGATATAATGCAGCGACGCTTCGCATTTTCTCCGGTGAGAGATTGCTGCGGGAAGTGCCTCTTTACACGACCGTGGCCGTCACACCTGGCACGCTCAGCCAGAACGCGGCCGGTGCTTTGAAAGAACTGTTGTTTTTCTGGCTCTGAAAGAGCCTGCCGCCCGCCTGAAAAGGATGTGCAGCGGTCAGCAAGCGGTTTCGCACCCCATCGATATCGTCTAATAAGAAGCAAGAGACGAGACTATCAGGAAGAGACATTGCCCCAAAAAGGACTGTTCATAAGCTTCGAAGGCGGTGAGGGCGCTGGCAAATCCACGCAGATCCGTATTCTGGCGGAAACGCTGCGCAGCCGCGGGCTTGAAGTCGTCGTGACGCGCGAGCCAGGCGGTTCGCCAGGGGCTGAAGCCATTCGTCACGTGCTGCTCTCGGGTGCTGCAGAGGCTTTTGGCGTCCGCATGGAAGCGATGTTGTTTGCCGCAGCACGCAATGACCATGTGGAAGAGGTGATCCGTCCGGCACTCGAGAGCGGTGCTGTGGTTCTTTGCGACCGATTTCTCGATTCATCGCGTGTTTATCAGGGTACGACTGGAAATCTGGAGCCGGAGTTCATCGAAACGCTGCAGCGCATCGCGGTGGACGGCACGATGCCCGATCTGACGCTGATCTTCGATATTCCCGCTGTGGATGGTCTGGCGCGCGCGAGGAAGCGTGCCGATGATGGTGCGGCACCCGATCGCTTCGAGAAGGAAGAGTTGGAGACGCATGAAAAGCGGCGCGAAGCCTATCTCGACATTGCACTGAACGAGCCCCGCCGTTGCCGCATCGTGGATGCCAAGCAGCCGCAGGAGAGGGTGACAGAAGACGTTCTGGCAATGGTCGAGCCACTGCTTGAGCGTTTTGAACATCTTTCGGATGTGGCGCAATGAGTGAGACACCGGGCGTTCTCGATGGTGCTATTGCACCGCAGGACAATACACGCCTTTTTGGCCATGAAGAAGCAGAGCAGTTTCTGGCGCAGTCCTATCGCTCGGGCAAGGGGCATCATGCCATCCTGATCGAGGGGCCAGAGGGAATCGGCAAAGCAACGCTTGCCTTTCGCTTTGCCAATCACGTTCTATCGCATCCCGATCCGGCTGTGGCGCCGGACCAAATTGCCGATCCTGAACCGTCATCCTTCGTCAGCCGCCAGATATCATCAGGCGCCTCGCACAATCTGCTGCACCTGACGCGACCGGTTGACGAGAAAACAGGTAAGACCAAGTCAGCCATCACGGTTGATGAGGTGAGGCGGGCAGGGCACTTCTTCTCGCAGACGTCGGGTACCGGTAACTGGCGGATCGTGATCATCGACCCGGCGGACGATCTCAATCGCAACGCTGCCAATGCGATCTTAAAAATACTGGAAGAGCCGCCGAAGCGGGCAATGTTCCTGGTTCTGTCGCATGCGCCCGGCAAGCTTCTGCCGACCATACGATCGCGCTGCATGCCGCTGCGTCTCCAGCCTTTGGCTGACAGCGCGATGGAAAATGCGCTCGAGAATCTGGGGCTTTCGGTTGCGGGGGAGAAGAGGGCGGCCCTGCTGCAAGCCTCTAAAGGAAGCGTGGCCCAGGCGCTGAAGCTCGTCAATTATGGCGGTTCGGACATCGTCGATGTGTTCAACGCCGTGATGAGCGCTGAGGGACCTTCGGCGCGCAAGCAAATGCACAAGCTGGCCGATGTTCTGGCGCAGAAGGATGGCGATATCATCCTCGGTTTCTTCATGGAGCACGCGACTGAGGAGTTGATGCATCGCGCCAAATCCGCAGCGATCGCGGGGGATCTGAAGGGCGCCGAACGCCAAGCCCGACTGTCCTCCTCGCTGTCCGAGCGTATCACCATTGCGCAGGCGTATAATCTCGACAAGAAGCAGATGGTGCTCTCCATTCTGGAAGACATGCGTTCGGTTTGATCCCTGATAAAATCGACCGCTTTTGCTTTCGCTTGCGCGAACAATAGGCTAAAGCGGTCTATCTCAAAAATCAGACTGTAAAGCCGATCGAGCGCCATGACAGACAAGACCCCTTTCTACATCACAACCGCGATTTCCTACCCCAATGGCAAGCCGCATATCGGCCATGCCTATGAGCTGATTGCGACGGATGCCATGGCGCGGTTTCAGCGTCTGGATGGGCGGGATGTCTTCTTTCTGACGGGTACTGACGAGCACGGCCAGAAGATGCAGCAGACGGCGCGTGCGGAAGGCATTTCGCCGGAGGAACTTGCGCAGCGTAATTCCGACCAGTTTCGCGAGATGGGCAAGCTGCTGAATGCTTCCAATGACGACTTCATCCGCACCACGGAAGAGCGTCACCATGAGACATCGCGCAACATCTGGAACCTGATGTCAAATGCCGGTGACATCTACAAGGATAGCTATGCTGGCTGGTACTCCGTGCGCGACGAGGCCTATTACGCTGAGGACGAAACCGAAGTGCGTGCCGATGGCGTTCGCTACGGGCCGCAGGGCACGCCGGTGGAGTGGGTCGAGGAGGAAAGCTACTTCTTCAAGCTCTCCGAGTACCAGGACAAGCTTTTGAAGCACTACGAAGAGAATCCCTATTTTATTGGCCCGGCCGAACGCCGCAATGAAATCATCTCCTTCGTCAAATCCGGTCTGAAGGATCTTTCCGTTTCGCGCACAACATTCGACTGGGGCATCAAGGTGCCGAACGATCCAAAGCATGTGATGTATGTGTGGGTGGATGCGCTGACCAACTACATCACGGCGACCGGCTACATCGAAGACAAAAATGGCCCGCGGGCAAAATACTGGCCGGCTGATGTGCACATCATCGGCAAGGATATTATCCGCTTCCACGCCGTCTACTGGCCAGCCTTCCTGATGAGTGCCGGTCTGCCGCTGCCAAAGCGGGTCTATGCGCATGGCTTCCTGCTCAACAAGGGCGAGAAGATGTCGAAATCGCTCGGTAATGTGGTCGATCCGGTCAATCTGGTGAACCACTTCGGGCTCGATCAGGTCCGCTATTTCTTCCTGCGCGAGGTCTCCTTCGGCCAGGATGGCAGCTACAGCGAAGAGGGGATTGCCACCCGCATCAACGCCGATCTCGCCAACGGTATCGGCAACCTCGCCAGCCGCTCGCTTTCGATGATCGTCAAGAACTGCGCCGGGCAGATCCCCACACCGGGCGCCTTCACGGACGAAGACAAGGCCATGCTTGCTGCCGCCGACGCGCTTCTGGCAAGCTGCCGCGACGAAATGAACAAGCAGATGATCCACAAGGCGCTGGCCTCGATTATCGCCGTCGTTTCCGAGACGGACCGCTATTTCGCCAGCCAGGAACCATGGGCGCTGAAGAAAACCGATGCGGAGCGCATGGGCACCGTGCTTTATGTGACGGCGGAAGTCGTGCGCCAGATCGGCATTTTGCTGCAGCCCTTCATGCCAGCCTCCTGCGAAAAGCTTCTCGACTTGGTTGCTGCACCCGCCGACAAGCGGGACTTTGCGGCACTTGGAGAAGCTGGCCGACTGGTGCCCGGCACGCCGCTTGAGGCGCCGAAACCGGTCTTCCCGCGTTACGTGGCGCCGGAGGCGTAAAGTAGAGCATGCTGATCGACACCCATTGCCATCTGGACTTTGCCGATTTCGATGCCGAGCGCGACGACATCGTCGCGCGCGCCCATGCGTCCGGCGTCGCCCAGATGGTGACGATCTCGACCCGTGTTCGGCGCTTGCCGGAACTATTGAAGATCGTCGAGAAATACCCGTCGGTTTTCTGCTCGGTCGGTACGCATCCGAACAATGCAGACGAGGAACTGGATATTTCGGCTGATGCCCTCGCACGGCTTGCCAATAGCCACGACAAGATCGTAGCGATCGGCGAGGCGGGTCTGGATTACTTCTACGATACGCAGAAGCCGGAAGACCAGAAAACCGGTCTGCGACGTCACATCGAAGCGGCACGGATCACCCAGCTTCCGCTCGTTATCCACAGCCGTAGCGCCGATGATGATATGATCGCAATCCTGCGCGAAGAAAGCGAGAAGGGGGCCTTTCCCTTTATTTTGCACTGCTTCTCTGCCGGCCCGGAGCTGGCGAAGGCTGGCGTGGAAATGGGCGGCTACGTTTCATTCTCCGGCATTTTGACCTTTCCGAAATCGCAGGACATCCGCGATATCGCTGCGACCGTTCCACTAGACCGCCTGTTGGTGGAAACGGATGCGCCCTATCTCGCGCCGAAGCGCTGGCGTGGGAAGCGCAACGAGCCATCCTACGTCGTCAACACGGCTGAGGTGCTGGCCGATGTTCACGGCCTGTCTTACGAAAAGATGGCCGAGATCACGACGGACAATGCTTTCCACTGTTTTTCGAAAATGACGAAGGTCTGATCTTTGGCATTGTATCGGCGTCGCTTTACCATTCTTGGCTGCTCCTCTTCTCCCGGCGTTCCGCGCATCAACGGAGATTGGGGTGCCTGCGACTCGACCAATCCGAAAAACAGACGCACCCGCGCGGCCTTTCTGATCGAGCAGATCGCGCCGGATGGCGGCGTAACAACGGTCGTTGTCGATACCGGTCCGGATTTCCGTGAGCAGATGATTGCTGCCGGCGTCAAGACGATCGACGCGGTGCTTTACACGCACCATCACGCCGATCATTTACACGGCATCGATGACCTGCGCGGTTACTTCATCACCTCTGGCAGCCGGATACCGGTCTATGCTGAGCCGGAGACCATGAAGCGCATTCACGACGGTTTTCCTTACTGTGTTGAGACGCCCGTCGGGAGCAATTATCCGCCGATCGTCAAACCCCATCTGATCGAGGATCTGAATCAGGACATCGTTATCGAAGGCGAGGGTGGTCGGCTGCGCATCACGCCGCATTTGCAGCAACATGGAGATATCGTCTCGCTCGGCTTTCGCATCGGCGATGTCGCTTACTGCACCGATGTCAGTGATTTTCCACCTGAATCGGTGGCAAAACTTCAAAATCTCGACACGATCGTCATCGACACATTGCAGTATCGCTATCACCCCAGCCATCTTTCGCTTGAGCAGTCGCTCGATTGGATCGACAAACTCGGGGCAAAGCACGCCATCTTGACGCATATGCACACGCCACTGGATTACGACACCGTCTTGCGGGAAACGCCAGAGCATGTCGAACCCGGCTACGATCAGATGCGTTTCGAGGTGGAACTGGCGGAAGAGCGCCTGTAGCTGTCACAGAGGAATGCAATGTCGATCAGGCCTTTCCGCGCCCCCAGCATGGCGAGCTTTTTCGACAATATTAGCAGTGGACGCCTGCGCGCTCTGTTTCGTCGAGGCGAACTTGCGCTTGTCGTCCTGGCAATTCTCGTCGGTGCTGCCGCAGGTCTCCTCGTTGCTCTGATCGGTGCACTCAGCACCGCTCTTCACGTCATTGTCTTCGGTGTCGAGAGGCTCAGCAGCAGCAATCTCACGGGTTGGATCGTGATGGCGGGGCCAGTCCTCGGAGGCGTGGTCCTCGGCCTTCTCCTCTTCATCCTGTCGCGAACACGCAAGAAGCCGATGGTCGACCCGATCGAAGCCAATGCGCTGCATGGTGGACGCCTTTCTCTGACCGACAGCATCATTGTCTGCGTGCAGAACATTGTCTCCAATGGCTTTGGCGCCTCCGTGGGGCTGGAGGCTGGCTATACGCAGGTGGCGAGCGGCGTCGCATCGAAGCTCGGTCTCAATCTGAAGCTGAGGCGAGGGGACATGCGTATCCTTGTCGGATGCGGTGCTGCCGGCGCGATTGCCGCCGCCTTCAACGCGCCTTTGACGGGCACCTTCTACGCTATCGAGTTGATCATTGGTACCTATACGATTGTCACACTCGCACCCCTGATCGTTTCAGCGCTGGTGGCGAACATCGTTGCGGGCTTGGTGTCGTATCATGGCATCAATATCGACGTGATCGGCTCCGGTGCGGTAACACCGTCGGATTATGTGCCTGCCATCTTTCTCGGCGTCGTCTGCGCAGGCATCGGTATCGTTCTCATGCAGGCCGTGTCCTTCATTGAGGAGACGGCGCGCAAAAGCGCGATACCACTCTGGCTTCGCCCCACACTTGGCGGCCTCGTCGTCGGCGCGCTGGCCTTGATTTCACCGCAAGTGCTTTCCAGCGGGCACGGTGCTCTGCATCTCAACCTCGACGCGGATATCACGCTTTTTGGGCTTCTGGGATTGTTTCTGCTCAAGGCAACCGCCAGTGCGGTCTCCATCGGCTCCAGTTTTCGTGGGGGCTTGTTCTTTGCTTCGCTGTTCATGGGCTCGCTGCTTGGCAAGATTTTTGCGATCTGCGCGCCATACCTCGGTTATGGCGCCACGCAACCGGTCGTCTACGCCGTGATCGGCATGAGTGCCTTTGCTGCGGCCATTATCGGTGGTCCTTTGACCATGACCTTTCTTGCCCTGGAGTTGACCGGTGACTTCCAGATCACGGCGCTTGTGCTGGCCGCCGTCATCAGCACGTCGCTCGTGGTGCGCACCACCTTCGGCTATTCCTTCGCAACGTGGCGTTTTCACTTGCGCGGAGAAAGCATCCGCAGCGCCCATGACATCGGCTGGATCCGCGATCTGACCGTCGGCAAGATGATGCGTGCCGATATCCGCAAAGCCAATCTCAGCATGGGCCTTGAAGCCTTCAAGGAAAAGTTTCCGCTCGGCTCGACCCAACGCGTTATCATGACCCATGACGACGGCCGCTACGCCGGCATCATTCTCGTGCCGGAAATCTATGCCGATCCGATGGAACGCGACGCTTCCAAGATCGGCCTTGAGACATATCTCCATTACAAGAACGACGTGCTGCTGCCGACCATGAACGCCCGCCAAGCCGCTGCAGCCTTCGACAATACCGAAAGCGAAGCACTGGCCGTCGTCAACGATAAGGTGGAGAACCGGCCGGTGGGACTGCTGACTGAAAGCCACACGTTACGGCGCTACAGCGAAGAACTTGAGATGCGACGCCGTGAGGCTTCGGGTGAGATTTGAGGAACAATTTCGTCAATTGGGCAGAACCTCGCGCTTGCCGGCCCATCATATCAAATTAGTTCCATAATCTATATTATGCGATCTTAGGATGTGTCTAGGTACATTCTATTTCCAAGTGCGACATGCCAGTAATTTCAATGGCTTCACTTCGGAGATTTCGACATGTCTCGATGCTATACGCAACTCACCCTCGCCGACCGCCGACGCCTTCATCAGCTGATGAC
>Ga0308171_1000440_pt1 | contig 92261 bp, 86 predicted proteins | sample PhyGR1_FD_202135 | JGI IMG/M metagenome (GOLD analysis project Ga0308171, IMG submission 202135) | Phyllosphere microbial communities from UC Gill Tract Community Farm, Albany, California, United States - DLSLSG.R1 | ecosystem: Host-associated > Plants > Phyllosphere > Unclassified | place: USA...
GCTGGCAGAGCATGACAGACCCAAAACAAAAGCTGATTCTGGCTTCCGGATCGCCACGCCGTCTTGAGCTCCTGCATCAGGTGGGTATCGAACCCACGCGCCTGATGCCGATGGACATCGACGAAACTCCCGCGCGCCTCGAACATCCCCGCACACTCTGCCGTCGCCTGTCTTTGCAGAAGGCACAGGCCGCTCACAAAGCGGTCAAGGGCGAACTCGCTTGGCGGGATGCCTATATTCTCGGTTCGGATACGGTCGTCGCCGTCGGTCGCAGGATTGTCGGCAAGGCGGAATATATCGAGGACGCTTCGGCGGCTCTCCATCTTCTCTCCGGCAGAAGCCACTGGGTCTATACGGGCATTTGCCTGATCACTCCGAATGGCAAGGTGCGTCAGAAGGTGGCCGAAACCAAGGTCCGCTTCAAGCGCCTGTCGCAGTTCGAAATTGAAAACTACATCGCGTCCGGCCAATGGCGTGGCAAGGCTGGCGCCTATGCCATTCAGGGCATCGCCGGCTGCTTCGTACAAAAGCTGACGGGCTCCTACACCAATGTGGTGGGACTGCCGCTTTATGAGACGGCGGCGCTTCTGGCAGGCGAGGGTTTCGAAGTCACGTCGGGCTGGCAGGAAGGCTGAGAAGCATGACGTCCGATCCCAAGGTCACGCCCCTACGCAAGGCACAGCCATGCCCCGAATGCGGCAGGCCATCGACCCGCGAAGATTATCCCTTCTGCTCCGATCGCTGCCGTTCGCTCGATCTATCCCGGTGGCTGAACGGCTCTTACGCCATTCCCGTCGCCGATGACGAGGAACTCGCCGAGAAGCAGCGCCGCACCGATAACGATAGCGACTATTAGAGGCGCAATTCGTTCAGCGGGACGCGCGGCGCGCTAACTTTTTGAACCTGCGCATCGTGCTTATACAAAAATCCTTCCGAATCCGGGCGAACGCTGTAAGCGCGTCTCATCGATGGGTTCACTGAACCAAGAAGACACTTTGACGTTTGACCAGCACCTCTACCTACCTAGAATGAGAAGAGACGTATCGGTGGTGGACTGGTTCTGTGCGTCGTACAGCGCTGTAAAGCGCTTCACCAATCCATCTACATAAGTGGTGTCATTCAGCTTGGTGACGTCCATAAATTTCTTCACGACAGCAACCTGCTTGTCGACATCCATATTGCCAATAGCGGCAGGCAGGCTGAACGTGGTCTTGAAGAATTCGAACAGAGCCTTGTCGGCGAGGATCGTGTAGGCACTCGTAATATCTGGCGCTTTCCGCTTGAAGTAAAGCGCCAGGCGCACGGCAGCGTTTTGGTCGCCCTGTTGTTCTTCGAGCGTCTGTCGTACATATTGTGTCGTCGTGTCCAAAATGGCACCGCGTTGCTGAATGCCCTTCTTCGCCGTTGGGTCTAGCTTGCCTTGGGTGTTGAAGTTGAATGACGCCACGATTTGGGCGAACTTGCTATCGCTCTGGAGATTCACAAAGCTTTTCGGATCGGAAAGATCCGATTTGAACATTCTACGAAGGTCGGACGCATTGACGCTCTTAGGATCTATGCCATTCGCTTCAAAGATGAAGCTGGTCAGTCGCGTATCGGCGATCAACTGATCGGAGGATGTGATCTCCATCATCTTCGTCTTGTAGTAGTCAATTTCTTTATCGGCCGCCTTCGTTGCGGTCGTCAGCGCTGCGCCCGTCAAAGACCTTAGTTTCGTAGTTTTATATTCGGTCGTCAGCTGCTGGACCATGCTCTGCGACTGCGCGGTCAGCGGAGATTCGGTAGTGCCATCGGAGGAAAAATTGAAAGCTTTTGCAAGTTGGACGAAGCGATCGTCTTTTAATGTGTTGACATAACTTTTCTTGTTATCAGTGTCGCTTGTCAGGATCCTCTTTAACTTCGTCGTCGAAACCTCGTCAGGGTCGATCCCATAAGCACGCAGAGCCACGTTCCAGATTTCCGTGACCTGATCATTGTTTGCGTCATCGTCCTTTTTGTTGGAAACAAAAAAGTCGTCGAGTTTCGTTACTTTCGCGATACGCGACTCATAATTCGCGGCGGCTTTGTCGATCGAAGCACTACGCTCTTTGACGAATACATCACTATACTGTGTCGCAAGCTTCGAAACCTGGTCAGTGGTTTGCGGCGTTTTTCCTGGCGTGACGGAGCCATCGTTTTCGAAGTTAAAGAACGAAAGGAGCTTGGTGTTGCCATAGACTGTCGCAAAGGATTCGCTCGACATAAGGCTAGCAACGCTGCTGGCCTGAATGGATGTGGGAAGGCTAAATGCGGTCTTGACATAGCTGAGAAGGCGGCTGTCCTTTACCAGATCCTGTGCACTCGTAACCTGAGAGATATGTTTTTCCCAATATCGCTGGTTGGCACTCAACAGCGTGTTCGATTGGAAGGTCGACATCTTCGCAACATAGTCGAGCTTCAGGTCTTCAGTCTGATCCGCTGTCTGAACCTGACCATTGATCGTGCCGTCCGCATTGAAGTTGAAGGCCCGTGTAAGCTGCTTCCATGCTGTGTTACTCGCTTTGTTGGCCACACTGTTCGGATCGTTCAGGTCGCTTGTCAAAACCTGCTTAAGATAGTCTCTTGAGGTAAACGTTGGATCTAGGCCGGCGGCATTCAGCATGTAGGTACGGAGCTTGGCGTTGTTGACCAGGTCGTCAACATTCGTAACCGAGCCAATTTGACTGGAAAAGTAGGCTGACTCCTGTTTGATCCTGCTCTCTTCTGCCGGAAACGACGCTTGATAAGCTTCAGCGAGCTTGTCGGCCTGCGCCGTGTTCTGGGCAACTTTAGTATCCCCAGCGAAGTTGAACGCCTGTGCGAACTGCAAATATCGCTTGTCTGCAAGCGTATTGGCAAAACTCGTCTGGTCGTTGAGATCGCTTTCAAGGACTTTGCGCATGAAGCCTTTGCCGAAGGTCATCTCTTCAAGGCCGTAAGCCTTCATCGCGTAGGAATAGAGCCGATAATTGTCCAGAAACTCGTCGACCGTTTTAACGTTGTCGATGTTGGCTTCGTAATAGTCTGTTTCGCGTTTCACAACGGACTGCTCGCTGACTTTTGACAACGAAGTCTTGAGGTCACGATTAACGTTTAAATAGCTTGCATAGCTGGACAGAGCGGAAACCATAACGAGCCTTGCTTCTTGGAAGACCGTCTCATGGTCGACTTGCACGCTTTCATGGCGCCTATACCGAAATGCACCATACCACAAAACAGAAGCGGCCCAAAGCTAAAAAATGTAACTGTGTCATGGCCATGAGGTCCAAGCTACAACTGGACGGAGGCCACAAACAAAGAGCTCTTTCCGAGCCCAGAACTCCATTCTCGCACAAGCTTGACCCATTAAGCCTCGGTCGTTGATCTGCGTCCAACGGGTCGGCAAGGCCTTTTCATGATGGAAAGGTTCTGGACGTCCTGCCGGTTCTCATGATGAGATGGAGTTAGAATGGCTACCCCGCCCAGCGTAATGCCACTTCCGAAAGTCGCCCCCCGAGGGCGCGACATTGGGTTTGCTGCGGGCATCGTTGCCATTTTGTGCATCCTGTTCCTGCCGATCCCGCCCTTCATCATCGACATGGGTTTGGCTTTCTCTATTGCCTTCTCCGTTTTGATCCTGATGGTATCCTTGTGGATCCACCGCCCACTGGATTTCTCCTCCTTCCCGACGATCCTGCTGATCTCGACCATGATTCGCCTCGCGCTCAACATTGCGACGACGCGTGTGATTCTTTCCCATGGTCACCAGGGGCACGACGCAGCCGGTGGCGTGATTGCCGGTTTCTCGAGCCTCGTCATGTCCGGCGACTTCGTCATCGGTCTGATCGTCTTCCTTATCCTCATCGTGGTGAACTTCATCGTCATCACCAAGGGTGCCACGCGTATCGCGGAAGTCGGCGCCCGCTTCACCTTGGATGCCATTCCAGGCAAGCAAATGTCGATCGATGCGGATCTATCCGCCGGTATCATCAACGAGAAGGAAGCGCAGCTTCGCCGTCGGGAACTGGAAGAAGAAAGCTCCTTCTACGGTGCGATGGACGGTGCGTCGAAATTCGTTCGTGGCGACGCCGTCGCCGGCCTGCTCATCACCATGATCAACATCTGCGGCGGCATCATCATCGGTGTCTTCCGTCACGGCATGCCGGTCAGCGAAGCGGCGGACGTTTTCGTTAAGCTCTCGGTCGGTGACGGTATCGTCTCGCAGGTGCCGGCGCTGATCGTTTCGCTCGCAGCCGGCCTTATCGTCACACGCGGCGGCACGCTCGGCTCCACAGACACCGCCGTCATCAATCAGCTGAGCGGTTATCCGAAGGCGCTTTCCGTCGCTGCTGGCTTGATGTTCATTCTTGCCCTCGTTCCGGGCCTGCCCTTCCTTCCCTTCATGGTCCTTAGCGGTCTCCTGGCACTGGGTGCTTGGTTCATTCCCCGCCAGTTGCAGCGTGAACAGGATGTTGCGCGTGCGGAAGAAGACCAGAAGGCCGCCGACGCCACGCAGGCGGAAAGCGAAACGGTCAAGAGCGTTCTGCGCACCACCGAAATCGAGCTGGCACTTGGCAAGCAGGTCTCGCCACGCCTTCTCGGCGCGCACCAGGAGCTCGGCTTCCGTGTGGGCAAGATGCGCAAGAAGTTTGCCGCGCAATACGGCTTCGTCGTGCCGGAAATCAAGGTCACCGACGATATCGCCATCCCCGACAAATCCTACCAGATCCGTATCCACGGCACGACGGTTGCGGCCAATACGCTACGCGTCGGCGAAGTGCTGGTCATCACCGGCAAGGGCAGGCGCCCTTCAGTTCCGGGGGATGATGTCAGAGAACCCGCTTTCGGCATGCCGGCAGTCTCGGTGCTGGAGCATTTCGTCGACGATCTGCGGCGCGAAGGCTTCCATCCGATCGACAACATCTCCGCGCTTCTGACGCATGTCAGCGAAGTCATCCGCAACAACCTGCCGATGCTTCTCTCTTACAAGGACGTCAAGGTCCTGATCGACCGGCTCGATCCGGAATACAAGAAGCTCGCCGACGAGATCTGCTCGTCGCACATGTCCTATTCCGGCCTTCAGGCGATCTTGAAGCTTCTGCTGGCGGAACGTGTTTCCATCCGCAACCTGCACCTCATTCTCGAAGCGGTGGCGGAACTCGCGCCGCATCTGCGCAAGACCGAGCAGATCGTCGAGCATGTTCGTATTCGCATGGCGCAGCAGATTTGCGGCGACCTTTCCGACAACGGTGTTCTGCGCGTTTTGCGTCTCGGCACCAAGTGGGACGTCATCTTCCAGCAGGCGCTGAAGCGCGATCCGAAGGGCGATGTCATCGAATTCGATATCGATCCGCGCCAGGTGGAAGAGTTCTCCAACGAAGCGACCCAAGTAATCCGTGAATACATGGATGTCGGTCTGCCATTCGTGCTTGTCACGCTGCCTGAAACACGCGCATATGTAAGAATGATTACGGAACGACTCTTCAGCACCTTGCCGGTGCTGTCCCATGTCGAACTGGCAAAGGGTACGGAAATCAAGATCCTCGGCTCCATTTCATGATAACTGACCCGCAGGGAACCATCATGGCGCTGTTCCTGGCCTTTTGCCGGATCGGTTCCTGCCTTATGGCGATGCCGGGCTTTTCCTCTGCCAGGCTTCCCGTCCAGATCAGGCTCTTCCTTGCGCTGACACTTTCCGTCGCTTTACTGCCGCTTCTTTGGGATGTCATTTATCCCGTTACGCAGGGCAACACGGTGACGTTCTTCCGTGCCATGCTTTACGAGACTTTCATCGGCACGATGTTCGGCTTGATCGCCCATCTCTATCTGCTGGGGATGCAGTTTGCCGCAACCGTCATGGGCACGGCCATTTCCTTTACCGGCCCGCCCGCGCAGGATGTGCTGGAAGATACCTCCGAAAGCCAGCTTGCGGCCATGCTGACATTCGGCGTGTTGCTCGTGCTGTTCATTTTGGATTTTCACCACGTCATCTTCAAAGCGCTGGTGGAATCCTATTCGTCGATCCCGCTCGGCGGACCGATCTCCGCCCAGCGCATGCTGATTACGCTCACCGATACGCTTGTGGCCTCGATGAATGTTGCGATCCGGGTGGCAAGCCCCTTCATCCTCTTCGGCTTTCTGTTCAACGTAGCGATCGGCCTGATCAACAAACTCGCACCACAGATTCCGGTTTACTTCATCTCCACGCCCTATGCTCTGGCCGGCGGTCTGTTGCTTCTGTATTTCGGTATTGCCGCGGTGGTGAACCAGTTCGTCGATGGCTTCTTCCTCGTTTTCTCGAACATGTGAGTGAGATGGCGGATCTTTCCAAATCCAAAAAACTCGACAGGCTGGTGAAGGTGCAGGGGCACCTGAAGAAAATGGTCGAGAACGAACTCGCCATCACCACGCGTGAGCGCGCCGAGCTTGCCGAGAAGATCGAAACACTTTCCGGCTATCTGACCTCCTATGATCCGCTGCACCAGGACATGCTGAAGCATTATGTGATGCGACACAGCCGGTTGATGGCCCGCGATGTCCGTCTTGAATCCATTCAGGAAGCGCAGGAAACGCAACTTCTGAAGGAAACCAAGAAGGGCGAGAAGCTGGAAGACAAGCGCGACAGCGCCCGCGAGGACGAGGCGAGGGCGCGGGACGACAACAGCATCTATGAGCTGGTCGATCTGCAGATCAGCATGAAGGCCTCCAGCCTCCAGCAAGGTTAAGCGCCTATCGTCATCCGATCAAAACGGAAAGGATGACGACGTGGCGATTTCTCCTCCAAGCGATCTTGTGCTTGATGTGGTCAATGCGGCCGACCCGATGCAGGTCTCCGCTGCCCGTGAAAAGCTGCGGGCGGTGAGCGCGACGCGGGAAGCTTCGGTGCTGACTGCCAGCAATGCCGGCTTTGCCTCTGCGATCAACAGCATCGAGACGCCGGAGAGCCGCGCGGGGCTGGGAAACATCCACAGGCAGGAGCATCACGAGAAGATTCCTGAAACCTACCGCAAGTTCGAGGCGAGCGTTCTCAACACATTCATCCAGAACATGATGCCATCCGACACCGAAGAGGTTTACGGCAAGGGCTCGGCAGGCGAGTTCTGGAAAAGCATGATGTCCGAGCAGATGGCCGACCAGATGTCCAAGAAGGGCGGGATCGGCATAGCCGAGCAAGTCTACTCGCAGGCGCTGCAGCGCCAGCGCAATGCCGCTCCTGTCTCTGCCGTCAATGAAGACGAAAAGAAGATCGCCATGAGCATGGTCACCGACTTCCAGCGACGCATCTTCTCCGACACCGAAACCAAGAAAACCAATAGCTGAGTAAGGCGGAGCGCTGAAGCACCATGGAAATTGTCAATAATGATTACAGAGTTCAGGCTGTGCTTGGTCGTCTCGAAGCGGTCATCGACAACGAGAACGCCCGGATCGGCAAAGAGCCTGATTTCGATTTTAAGCTGTCGAACGCCCATAAGAGCCGCTGCCTCTACGAATTGACCATGCTGATCCGCGACGTCGAAAGCCCGAAGATCGCCGAGGCACATCGTCAGCAGATCCTCGACATCAAGGAAAAGCTCGCTGTGAATACCCGCCGGGTCGAAGCGAGCCTCAAGGCCGTCAAGGCGGTGGTCGATCTGTTGAAAGACGCACAGAAGAATGCCGAAGACGATGGCACCTATTCGCTGCAACAGTTCGCTCGTGAGGCGCAATGATAAAGCTGATTGCCACGGGGGTCCTGGTGCTGGTCATGACCCTTGGCGGGGTCTTTGCCGCTGTGAAATTCGGCCAGCCCCCCGCGGATGATCACAAGGTCGATGCGCCGCCGCCGCCGCAATATGTGCAGGGCGATCTCATGACGCTGCCTGTCCTCAGCAACGGCGCCGTCTCCGGCTACTTCCTGATACGCTCGACGCTTCTGGTCGACTCCGTCATCATGAAGGATATCAAGGCACCGATGACGGCCTATATGACGGACGAGCTTTTCGGCCTGCTGGTTGGCGACAAGATCCTCGACGTCAAGGAGGTCGGCAAGTTCGATGTGGCGGGTTTCAAGACCAAGATCAAAGACGGCATCAATGCCCGCATGGAAAAGCCGCTTGTCCGCGACGTGATGATCCAGCAGCTGGATTACATTACCAAGGAAATCCTGGACGCTAGGGACTCTACCCGCAAGCCGCAGAAGATCGTGATCAACACCGATCCCGAGCCGCCGAAGGCGGCCGCTAGTCCATCGCATTAGCACGGTCGCGTCGCTGACCTACAGCATCGGCCCGAAACCCGACACGGTTTTCGGAAAGCGCGATGCGTAGGGTGAAAGGAAATTTTGCATTCAACAGGACGCAATGTGTTCCGGTTCGGCAAGCCGACGCAAAGCGCGGCTGTCAGGCAAAGTAGCTCAGTACCCTCTGGTCGGTTTTGGGTCCGGAATGTTTCAGGCGCTCGACAGGCGCGCTATGGTCATCGACGCTGCTGACAATACTTAATGGGCCGCCGGTTACCGTTTCAGCTCTCCATTCACACGTTCTCCGTGCATTGCACAAAAGAAGCAGATCGCGTTGATTGAAATAGCGATATGTTGTGGTGTGGTAACTACATTTATCTTCCGAAAGCGCGAAAACATCGATGGCAGATTTGCTGCAGCGCAATACTTTCAATGAAATATTATATAATGTTTTAACTATTATATTCTAAAAATTTAAAGGAGACATATACTGAAGGATGTAGTTGATTATGATCTCCCGTCTGTCTATTCGTGCCACGCTCAGTGCTTTGATTTTTTCGATAGGCCTCGTCGCAACCGTCTTTGCGATTATTTCTTTCTGGCAGGCGAGTTCCGCTTCAATCGAGTCTAACACTGCTCGGCTTTACGCCGCTGTTGACCGCAATCTTCTCGTCCTGCAGATGGGTCTACTTTCGGAAAAAGCCGATAGCCCCAACGTGCTGCGAATGAGCGGCGACGCCTTGGCCAAGGCGCGCGCCAGCATGGCTGAGAATCGGCAGACGGTCGACAAGGGGTATCAGGCAGCCGACGCTCTGATGGCCGATGCCAGCGATCCTTCCGTGCTGAAAGCCTATGGGGACGTAAAGTCTGCCATGACCGATTTTCTGCAGGCTCGTTCCGCGATCGATACCGCGCTTTCAAGCGCCAAGCCGCAGGAAAGCTCCGCGGGTGAAGCTATTGGCCGTGCGGGGAACGTCTTGATGGAGCGTGCCATCAATCTCGCACAAATGCTGGAAACCGCCATGGCGGAGAGCGAGCCGGTTCTTGGTGATCTCGGTGCCATCAAGCGTATCGCCTGGCAGGTTCGCAATGTCGGCGGCTCGGTCTGGGAAGTCGCCCATGGTCCCTATACCGGTGGTCCAGTACTGACCCCCGCGCTCATCAAGAAGCTTGATACGATCGAAGGAAGCACCCGCTCCTATTGGGAGTTGCTGCAGTCCATGTCAAAGTCCAGCACAATTCCGGCCCCAGTGAAGGCAGCCGTCGATCAGGCGCGCTCTGAATATTTCGAAGGCAGCTTCGGCACGCTTCGCCAAAGCATCGTCGCCGATGTTCAGGCCGGCAAGATGCCGCAGATGGAATTCTCGGTATGGCTGCCAAAGCTGATCGTTGCGATCAATACGATCACCAATGTGGCAATCGTGTCCATGGACCAAGCGAATATCATTGCCGAAAACGCCCAATACGGCGCATTTAGAACCGCGGCTATTTCGGGTGTGGTTGGGCTCGCGGTCCTGGCGCTCTGGGGTCTTGGCTACCTGGTTATGAAGGGCAGACTCTTCAATCCGCTTGAGCTGATGACGGATGCTGTGAGACGCCTCGCCAAAAATGATGTGGCAGTTGACATTCCCGCCTTTACCCGCCGCGATGAAATGGCCGAGTTGGCGGGCGCCGTCGCTGTGTTCAAGCAAAATGCGATCGCACGGATGGAACTCGAGGAGAAAGCCCGTCAGTTCCAGCAGGAGCTGGACAGGAAGCTACGTGAAACGCAAGCGGCCTTCGAAGCCGCTGGTGCAAGCCAGAAGGCCTTCCTCGGCACGCTTGCCACTGGTCTGGAGCGCTTGGCGCTTGGTGATCTTTCCACAAGGATCGACAAGAATTCCGATCCTGCATTCTTGACCATCCAGGAGAACTTCAACGGTGCGATCGGGCGCCTTGAAGCTGCGCTCTCGGCGGTGCTGGAAAGCGCCAATGCCGTGACGGATGGCGTCCAGGAAATCAGCCAATCGACCGACAGCCTGGCACGCCGCACGGAACAGCAGGCCGCTGCACTGGAACAGACGGCCGCGGCCCTCGAAGAGATTACCGCCAATGTCGGCAGCTCCGCAGGACGATCCTCCGAGGCCCGCACGGTTGCAGTGAACGCGGTCTCCAATGCCACCAAGTCCGGTTCGGTCGTTGCCGAAGCTGTGGCCGCCATGCGCCGCATCGAGGAAGCCTCGGCAAAGGTCCGCAACATTATCACCGTCATCGACGAGATTGCGTTCCAGACCAACCTTCTTGCCTTGAATGCAGGCGTTGAGGCGGCTCGCGCCGGTGAAGCCGGCAAGGGTTTTGCGGTTGTGGCGCAGGAGGTGCGTGAACTCGCGCAGCGATCTGCCTCGGCCTCGAAGGAGATCCGCGACCTGATCCAGCGTTCCAATCAGGAAATCGGCGAAGGCGTCAAACTGGTTGCCGAGACCGGCGAGGCCCTGCACACGATCGAACACGATATCGCAACGATCAATGACCATATGGAGGCGATTGCCGTTTCGTCGAGCGAACAGGCCGCCGGTATTTCTCAGGTCAACACGGCCGTCAACCAGATGGACCATGCGACACAGCAGAATGCGGCGATGGTGGAAGAAAGCAACGCTGCTGCAAGCCTTCTGGCTCAAGAAGCTAACAAGTTGCGGCAAGCCATGCGTGGTTTCAGAATTGGCGAGGGTTCGTCGACCTATGGCATGCGCAACGCGACAAGAGTTGCCTGACCTGACGTCTACGTGAACCGGTCCGATTGCTTGTTGAACGCCGTGCATCCTTTTGGACGCGCGGCGTTTTCGCGTCTTGCAGAAACGCATCGTGCTTTATGAAAATCGATCCCGCCGCTGAAACACTCTGGGTGCTTGGGCTTCAGTAAAAAGATCGCACCAGCGATCCGACCAGCAGATTCCAGCCATCGATCAGCACGAAGAACAAGATCTTGAACGGAAGTGAGATCGAAGTCGGGGGCAGCATCATCATGCCCATGGCCATGGTGATCGTTGCCACCACCATGTCGATGACGAGGAAGGGCAGGATGACGAGAAAGCCGATTTCGAAGCCGCGGCGGATTTCAGACAGCATGAAGGCTGGAACAAGGATGCGGTATTGCGGCTGCGTGCCGTTCATCGTTTCCTGGCCACGTTCGCTCGCCAGATCGACGAAGAGGGCCAGATCCTTTGGACGCGTATTGGCAAGCATGAAGGTCCGGAAGGGTTCTGCCGCCCTCTCGATCGCCTGTGCTTCGGTGATCTGGTTCTGCATCATCGGCTGGATGCCATCGTTCCACGAACGCTCGAAGGTTGGCGCCATCACGTAGAATGTCATGAACATCGCCATGCTCGTCAGGATCATGTTGGATGGCGTCGTGCCAAGCCCCATGCCGGAACGCAGGATGGAAAAGGCGATGATGAAGCGGGGAAAGCTCGTGACCATGATCAGGATGCCGGGCGCGATCGAAAGGATCGTCAGCAATCCGAAGGTACGAATGATCCACGCCGCAGCGGAGCCGTCGACAGGCAGATTTAACAAATCGGCCGGTGACTGCTGCGCAAAAGCAATCCCCGGGATCAGGGCGAAAGCAATCAGGCAGATAAGGGTGCGAATCATTCTATCACGAAGGTTTTGAATAAAACCTTGGATACGCGCCCTTTCGTCCTGAGGTCAACGATCTCTCTCAGGTCATCCCTAAGATATTGAAAGCCGCGTGGGCCCTGAATTTGCTGGAGAGGCACGGTTCTAACGTAAGCCATGATCTCCTGATGGAGTTCCTGAACCACGGCCGGGTCCGAAGGACCATTGAATTGCAGTGCAAGTTCAAGCCTTATCCAGTTCTCGGCAGGATAACCGAGATTGGTGATGATCGGGTCCAGCGACACCAGGCTTGGGCCGGCAGGCGCACCATGGCCATCCTTGGCAGGTTCGCCATGAGCCTCTGCCTTGGGGGCTTCGCCGTGCTCCCCCGCTGCCGCGACCTCCGCTGGAGCCTCGTGCGCAGGCGCCGCCGCTGGCGTGGATGCAGCGGGTGGGGCGGGCACGAAAAGCATCTTGCCGACAAACCAGCCGCCGCCGAGACCCACAAGACACAGCACCGCAATCACTCCGATGGCCGGAATAGGCGAGCTCTTCTTCGGTGCCGGTCCTTCAAGTGCCAACTGGTCGGTCATAGGTCTGTTGCCTGTTTCAAAGTTAGGGCCTGGCCGGACGTGAAAACCTTATCCGCCATGTCGAGCGTCTCCACCGACGCTCGGTCAGGACTGTATTTCGCGCTTCAGTTCCTGCCTTGCCAAAGTCAGATCGGCGAGAAGAGGTCGACGACCTGCTGCCCTACCGGTGGCTGCTGCACTTCCATGATGCGTCCGCGACCACCATAGGAAATGCGCGCTTCCGCGATCTTTTCGTAGGATACGGTATTTTCCGAATTCACGTCCTGTGGCCTGACGATGCCCGCGACATTGAGAATGCGGATTTCGTGGTTGACGCGCACCTCCTGCGAACCGCTGATCAGCAGGTTGCCGTTTTCCAGAATGCCGGTGACGACCGCTGCGACGAGGAGGGTCAGCTTTTCCGCGCGGTTGATGGAGCCCTTGCCATTGGCTTCGCTGTCATTGTCGAAGCTGAGAGAAGAGTCCGCCTTCGGCTTCCAGCCAAGGATCTCCGCGTCAGCCTTCCAGCCGGTCTTGCGGTTATTCTTTCGACTGCGATCGGTCTGGTTGTCGAACGACGCCTTGTCGTTGATCTGGATGTTGACTGTCAGAATGTCGCCGATATTGAGCGCGCGGGAATCCTTAAACAGCGCCGCCTTGCTGTCGCTCCAAAGCGAATAGCCGCTTGCGGCGTGAAGCGGCTGCTTGGGATAGGACGCCAACTGTGGTGCCTGGTTGAATTGCAGGCCGCTACCGATCGGGCTCATTGCCGGGGCGTTGCCGATTTCTTTCAGTGTCTGGTTTTCCGTAACGCTCTGGCATCCTGTCAGGATGCTCGCGGCTGAAAGGGCGAGAATGAGCGCTTTGTTCATGAGGGATCTCTTGATGTGGTTTTATCGGTCGCGCTGGCCATGATCGAAGCGACGGTCGCCGCCTTTTTCGCGTTCATTTCGCTGAGGATCAGCCCGGACTGGCGCGGTGGCAGTTTCATGATGATGGCCGCAGCCATTCCCGGATCGAGTTCCTGAAGCTGGGGAGCAGCGGCATCCGCCTTCATCGTCTTGTAAACTTCGACGAGGTTGCTCTCCGCCTGCTTCAGAAAATCGTTACGGCGTTTCAGCCAGTCTTCATACTCGGCCTTGCGGGCTTCGAGGATGGCGACGCGCTCGTTAATGTCTTCCTGAAGCTTCTCGAGATCCTGCTTCTGCATCAGATAGCGCTGGTCGCGCGCCTGATCGACGATGTTGGTGCAGTATTGCTGGATTTCCTGACCGCTGGTCTCGCCGGTGGTGACGCGCACCTGTTCCTGCGCGCGCGCCGAAGGAAGCGAACCAGCGACAACGAAGAGGGCGAGAAGAACGCGTTGAGGCGTGAAGATCTTGGAAACGGCGATTGTCATTGTAGTACCAATTCTGCCTGGAGCGCACCTGCGGACTTGATGCCTTGAAGGATGGCGATGATGCCGTCCGGTTTGACGCCGATATTGTTGAGACCCGCCACCAGTGACCGGAGGCTCGGACCTTCGAGGATGGCGACCGGGCCACCGGTCTTTTCAGCCTGGATATCTGTCTGTTGCTGCACGGCGGTTTGTCCGCGCGAGAAGGGTGCGGGCTGTACGACCTGCGGCATTTCGGTTACCTGGACCGTCAGCGTGCCGTAGCTCACCGCAACCCTCGAGACACGCACATCTGCACCGATGATGATCGTGCCTGTCCGTTCGTTGATGACGACCTTCGCCGGCGTATCGGTCTCCACCGAAAGGTTCTCGATGCTCGCCATAAGGCGGGTAAGATCGGCGGTGCGTGGCTTCTGGATGTAGACGACCTGGGAATCGCGCGCCTCGGCAATCGGCTCATTGTAGGAGGTGCGGGCAAAGCCGTTGATCGTATCTGCAATGCGAATGGCGGTCGAAAAGTCCGGGTTTCTCAATTGCAGCACGAGGCTGACGGAATCCTTGAACTGCGAGGGCAGTTCCCGCTCGATGATCGCGCCGCCCGGCACGCGACCGGCTGTCGTCACGCCCTGTGTCACCTGTGCCGCCTGGCCCTCTGCATTGAAGCCGGAGACGATGACGGAGCCTTGAGCGACAGCGTAGATCTGGCCATCGGCGCCGGACATGGAGGTCATGATCAGCGTGCCGCCGCGTAATGACGAGGCGTCGCCAAGCGAGCTGATATTGACGTCCAGGCGGCTTCCCGGGCTTGCGAAAGGCGGCAGGTTGGCGGTCACCATGACGGCCGCGACATTCTTGGAAGAGGTCTGGTTGCCCTGCATCGAGATGCCGAGATTTTGCAGCATCGCGCGCATCGACTGTTCGGTAAAAGGCGAGGAACGCATATTGTCGCCGGACCCCTGGAGGCCGACGACAAGACCATAGCCGATCAACTGGTTTTCACGTCCGGACTGAAGTGACGCAATATCTTTCACGCGCGCCATCGTCTGGGCAAAGCCTTCCGGGGCCGCTGCGAGAAAAGCGATTGCCGCAAGTGCCGCGGCGAAAAAACGCGGACGAAAACTCATTTTTGGAAGACCTCCACGGTCCCGTCGAGCTTCGCCGTTCCGGTCACCGTCACCCCGGTGTCCTTGTTGCGCACGCGAATGATATCGCCGGCCATGCCGTCTTCGATGGCAATGCCGGAGGCCGAAAGGTTCATGCCGTTGTTGTTGTAAGTGATGCGCACTGCGGCACCGCGTTCCACCGCGTAAGGATCGCGCAGATCGCCGAGCGGAATGGTCCGTCCGGCAACCAAGGTCTTTTTGGAAACCTTGCCCACCACTTCCTCCATCGATTGCGAGTAGCCGGGAGCGATGTTGGGGTTTGTGACGGGAACTTCCGTCACACGGCCCTGGGTAATGATTTCGCCCGAAAGAATCGTGACCGTGGGGACGACAGCAAACTTCTGCTGCGACATGGCACCGTGCGGAGACAACACCGCAGACGCGAGTGCCAGCGCAAACGTGACCTTGCGACCTTGAACAGGCATGATTTTCGGGCGGAACTTCATGTTACCCTACCTTCCACTTATTTCAGGTTCTGACTGACGATCTGAGCCATCTGGTCGGCGGTGGTGATGACCTTGGAGTTCATCTCATACGCACGCTGGGCGGAAATCATGTCGGTGATTTCCTTGACCGAATCGACGTTGGAGCCTTCCAGATAGCTCTGCTTCACGTAGCCGAAGCCGATCGATTGGGGCGTTCCATCGACGGCTGCACCCGAAGCATCCGTCTGAGCAAAGAGGTTGTCACCCAATGGACGCAGGCCGGCTTCGTTGGCGAAGTTGCTCATCGTCAGCTGACCGACTTCGGTCATCTGGTTCGACTGGCCGATACGCACCGACACGATGCCGTCGTCGGTGATCTTGGTTTCGGTCGAATCCGTCGGGATGGTGATCGCCGGCAGCACCGGATAACCATCGGTCGTCACCAGGCGGCCTGTCGAGTCCATGTTGAACGCGCCTGCACGGGTATAGAGCGGAGTGCCGTCCGGACCCTGCACGCGGAACCAGCCCTTGCCGACGATGGCAAGATCGAGCGCGTTGCCGGTCTGGGAAACAGGTCCCTGGATGTGCAGCTTGCGCACTGCAGAGGTCTGTACGCCGAGGCCGATGTTCGCGCCTTCCGGTACCATGGCCTGGTTGGCACGGTTCATCACGCCCTGTGCGCGCTCGGTCTGGTAGAGCAAGTCGGTAAATTCGGCACGGCCGCGCTTGAAGCCGGTGGTGTTGATGTTCGCGATGTTGTTCGCGATGACCTCAAGGTTCGTCTGCTGGGCATCCATGCCCGTTGCTGCGATGGCTAGAGCTCTCATTTCTTAGGTCCTCACGGGTCAAATCTGCATTTTAACGACATCGAGATAGGCCGAAACGAGCCGGTCTCTGAGCGCGACAGCGGTTCTTAGGGTCTGGTCGGCCTGCATGACGGCATCGACGACTTCTCGGGTATTGGCCTTGCCCTGCATACCGGCAAAGGACATGGCTTCGCTGTTCTTGAGCGAGTCGACCGCGTCCTGCGCAACCCCGCCAAGAACGCTGGCGAATGTCGGGCCAACGGTCGCGGTTGCGGCCGTGGTGACGGCGGCACCCGCAAGTGAGGTCAGGCCGCTGGCGATGCCCTTGATGCTGTCCGTCGCGGAGTTGTTGGTCAGCGATTTGACGTGGCTGATAGATTCGATCATCACTGAGCCTTCAATAGGTCGATGGTTGAGGAAATCAGATCACGCGTTTGCTTGATGACCTGGAGATTGGCTTCGTAGCTGCGGTTGGCTTCACGAAGGTCGGCCATCTCGATCAGCATGTTGACGTTCGGCAGCTTCACCATGCCTTTTTCATCGGCCGCCGGGCTGTCCGGATCGTATTCCTCGATGAAGTTGGAGCGGTCGTAACCAAGCTTCTTGACCTCGACGAGGTTGGTGCCTGATGCGCGATCCAGCTCATTGGCAAAGGTAATCGTCTTGCGTCGATAGGGATCGGCCCCCGGCCCATCACCCGTGGTACGGGAGTTGGCGATGTTTTCCGAAACGATGCGCAGACGCGTTGCCTGCGCTTCCATTCCGCTGCCTGCGATCTTCAGCGAGGTTGATAGTGAGTCCATCTTACTTGCCCACCGCGGTCATCATCATGGAGTGGAAGGTGCGAACGAGCTGCGTGTTCAGTTCGAACTGCCGCTTGATTTCGCCGGTCTTTGCCATTTCCGTGGAAAGAGAAACGGTGTTGCCGGATATCTGCACACCGATTTCATTGTTCAACGGCGCATCTCTGAGGCCGATCTTGCCAGCACCCGTGACTGCCATTTCCATATGCCCCGGATTCGTACGCGCCATCTGCATGCCGGCGGTCTTCAGTTCGGTTTCGAACGGAACGACTTCCTTGGCGCGATATTGCGGCGTGCTCGCATTGGCGATGTTCGTGGCGACAACTTCCTGACGGATTGAGAGCCACTCGGCCTGCCGGGAGGCCAGAGCAAACAGCTGAATAGGCTGCATGACAATTCTCCGTGTTTAATCTGACCTCGGTCTAGACCCACAATCTTGCGCGGGACTTACCCGCGGGTCGGACGCTGGTATTGCGGGCGCCACGCCATAAATCGCCTAGGCATTAACCATTTGTTTGCCATGGCCCTTTAGATTTCGTTGATATTTCCGCCAGACGGACGGTTCTTACATCCCTGTTGGTTTGCAATGGCTCTTCACACAGAAAGACATGTCGGTTCGGTTACGCAGCAGCCTGCGACAGGCAAATGGCGGCGTTTCGGCGTTTCGGCTGCCTTCGTTCTGACCTTTGCGGGCGTTGGCGCCCTCTTGCCTTCCGCTCTCATTCCTGCGCCGTCTACAGGGTACGTCTCGCACGCTGTCGTCAGAGTCTCGGCATCTAGCGGGAACCCCGTCGATACTGGCCGGGTGGCTGCTTCCATGCAGCAAAGCCTGCTGTCCCCGGTATCCCTGACGCTTGCCATTTCCGAGCTCAAGCTCAAGGCTGGCGATGTGACAGGCATTGCGGGGGAGGGACGCCTTGCCATGCTGGCGAACCTGCTTCTGGGCGACGTGCAGCCAACGACCCCCGTTAACGCCATCGAGGACGCGCTTCGTCAGTCCGTCAAGATTACCTCGGCATCGAAGACGGACATCGACGTCGGTGTGACCGCAGCAACGCCGAAGGCCGCTGAGCGGATCGTCGACTATCTTGCTCGCCAGGTTGTCAAGGGCATTGGCGGCGATCATGCCGAACCCGCCTTGCAGACGGTCGAAAAAGCCCGCACCGCGCTCGACGCGGCAGAAGGTGCATTGACCGGATTTCAGATGCGCCACGGCAACGATATCGTCTCGCGCATCCAGGGTCTGCAACAGTCACTTCACGAGGCGGACGCCAGGATTGCAGCTTTGAGCGAGAAGGAACACGACCTCGCCCAGGCTGTCACCAAAGTCTCGGCGATGAAGACGGACGACGTGCTGACGAAAGCATTGCCGCCGCTTCCCGTTTTCGAAGCTCTCACACCTGTCAGAGACAACTACACCACCGCGAAGCTCGCGCTCGACGACGTCAATGTCGATCACGGGCCGAAACACCCGCGCACCATTGCAGCCCAGGGGGCTGTCGATGCTGCAAGATCAGCTGCCATGCCGGCTCTGCGTCGTGCTTTGGACGGTGCGAAGGCAGAGTTGAAGGACGTTGCCGCCACGCTTGACGCTGGTACCCGCGAGAAGGCCGCCGTTGAAGAGCAATTGCGCGCCATGGGTGACGCACCGGAAGAGCTTGCCAAGCTGGAAAAGGCTCTTGAGACGGCGCGTCGCGATTATCTGGCGGCAAGCGAAAAGGCCGGTCCTTTCGCAGCCCCCACCGTGACGGCCGCAATCGTCAAATCCGCATCACCCGCAGTCCTTCAGGAAGAAGGTATTCTTCCGCAGATGATGCTCGGCTTGATGGCAGCCGGAGGCGCGCTGGTTGGCGTCCTGCTCGCCCTCTTCCTCATGAGCTTCCGCCGCACGGAAACGGAAGACCGGGTCGGCCCCGCCATTCAGATGGCAATAGAGGCGGAGACGGCCGTCGAGGCCGCTCCTGCAAAGGCTGAAGCGCATGACGATCGGTTCGACATCGAGCCGGATATTTTCCACGATCTGGTCGAGGACGATGCCGAACCCGAGCCCGTTTACGCCAGCACGCACTACGATGTAACCGAGGACGATACGTGGGAATACGATCTCCACGGCGAGCCTGCCAACGATATCCCGCTCGATGAGCGTGTCCGCCAGGTATTGCTTGCCAACCGCGTCCGCTATGCGGAACCGGCGCAAGAGCAGGATGGCTTCCGTTTGCCGCCTTTGCTGGCCGCCGCACTGGAGGGCAAGGCAGATCATGCGCAGGCCGAAACGGACGAGATACGAGCGCTTCGCCAGGAACTTGCCCTGCTCAGGCAAAGATTGAACGTCTTTGTCGAAGACGACATGCGGCGTCGCGGCTGATCCACTGATTTCCCCTTGCAATCTGTAGCCTCCCGCAGCATTAGGGGTCTCACCCCTCAAGGCTGGTTTGCGGGTTCTCAGGAGGCATGCATATGGTGGTTGTGATCGACGGCAAGGCCAAGGCGGCATCCGTGACGGATGCTGTGCGGGACGCGGCGGAGCGCCTTGAAAAGGAGACCGGCAAGAAACCGGGTCTTGCTGTCGTCATCGTCGGCGATGATCCTGCAAGCCATGCCTATGTGAACTCCAAAAGCAAGATGGCCAAGCAGTGCGGTTTCAACTCGGTCCAGCACACGCTGCCGGAAGAAACGACACAGCAGGAGCTCGCGGCGCTGGTCGCCAAGTTGAATGCCGACGCATCGATCCACGGCATTCTCGTCCAGCTCCCGCTGCCGAAGCATCTCGATTCCGATCCGATCATCCAGTCGATCCTTCCTGAGAAGGATGTCGATGGTCTGAGCGTCTTGAATGCCGGAAAGCTTGCTGTCGGCGATCTGAAGACAGGGCTTCTCTCCTGCACCCCGGCGGGCGCCATGCTTCTGGTTCGCAGCATCCACGGGCAAGATCTTTCGGGCCTGAACGCGGTGGTGATCGGTCGTTCCAACCTGTTCGGCAAGCCGATGGGTCAATTGCTCCTCAACGCCAACGCAACGGTGACGATGGCGCATTCGCGCACCAAGGATCTGGCTTCCGTCTGCAAGTCTGCCGACATTCTGGTTGCCGCGGTCGGCCGGGCGCAAATGGTGAAGGCCGATTGGGTGAAGCCCGGAGCGACTGTCATCGATGTGGGTATCAACCGCATTGCCGCACCCGAGAAGGGCGAGGGCAAGTCGAAGCTCGTCGGCGATGTGGCATTCGAAGAAGCAAGCACCGTTGCCGCCGCCATTACGCCAGTCCCGGGCGGCGTTGGTCCGATGACGATTGCGATGCTGATGGCCAACACAGTGATCGCCGCACATCGTGCATTGGGCAAAGAAGCGCCAAGCTTCTGAGCGAACTATCGAGGTGCAGCGCCGGTCGAGGCGCGCACAACCAGCTCCGCCCTCCAAAGCTCGTGGAAAGGCTCGTTTCGCCCCGTCTTGATCTGGGCGATCAGCCGTTCGGCGACACGCATGCCTGCGGCTCTGAGCGAAGACCGTGTGGTGGTCAGCGGCACGGAAAAATTGACCGGCTTCAGGAGAGGCAGGACGTCGTCATGGGCGATGAGGGAAATATCCCGCCCGGGACGCAGGCCCCGCTGGTTGAGCGAGCGGATGGCTCCGAGCGCCAGTGCCGTGGAGGCACAGAGAACGGCGGTGGGCTGTTGCGGCTGGTCTAGAAGGCGTTCCATCATCAAGAAGCCGGCCTCGTCCGTCATCACGCTGTGGCTGACCTTGTCGGGATCAAGCGAATGGCCGTGAACCGCCAATGCGGCTTCGACACCGCGATAGCGCCGGAACGTAAAGTCATAACCCTCCGGCCCATTGATCAGCGCGATGTCCTTATGACCAAGTTGGAGCAGCAGTGATGCCGCATCATGGAAGGCGCCCTCGTTGTCGACGTCGAGATAAGGGTAATCAGGCTCGATCCCCCAAGACCTGCCATGCACCATGAAGGGGATCGACAGGCTCTTCATCATCGCGATCCGCCGGTCATTCTTTTTCATGTAGGCGAGATAGATTCCGTCGACAGTGCCATTGGCCGCAAGGTCCTTCAGCGCTTCATCCTCATCGCGCGGATCGGTCGGCATGATGACGAGGTGAAATCCGTTTTTGGCCGAGACTTCCCCAAGCCCGTTGAGGAACTCCCCGAAGTGAACGTCGGATTGATGTTCTGCACCCGTGGGCATGACAAGGCCGATAGAGCCAACCTTGCCGGTCGCCAGTCGTTGCGCTGCTGCGTTGGGTCGATATCCGTTTTGGCGCGCCGCCTCGATGATCTTCCGGCGTGTCTCGGCATTGACTTCGGGATAGCCATTCAGGGCGCGGCTGATCGTCGTCTGGGAGATGCCAAGCAACTGCGATAATTGTTTCAGATTCATGCCCAGCCTCCCTCTGCTGCTCAAGCCCGCGGACTTTGGAAAGAGACAGCTCCTCCACCGTCTCCAAACCGCTTTGAAAGCTATCAAGTGTTTGGGCGCTATACAATTCAAAAAACTCTGCTGCAGCGCAAATACAGTCTCCCGCACAGCAAAACAGGACTAAATTTAGGATGATCATCAACCCTCTTGACTCTGACCAATTCTCAATGAGATGAATACGCAGCCAAAGCGCTTTGAAAAGATACGCCGAAGCCGATTAATGTGATGGGAGGTAGATCACATGAGAAAGATATTTTTGACGACAGTTGCCATAGCCACGCTTCTGTCGGGAGCATCCTTTGCCGCCGAACTCAAATTCAAGCCGGGTGAAGACAGCAAATTCAACTGGAAGAGCTACGAAGACTTCAAGGCTGCAAATGCCAGCCTGAAGGGCGAGACGCTGACGATCTTCGGACCATGGCGTGGCGAGGACGAAGCGCTGTTCCAGTCCGTCCTGGCCTATTTTGCCGATGCAACCGGTGTCAATGTCCGTTACTCGTCGTCTGAAAATTACGAGCAGCAGATCGTCATCGATACGCAGGCAGGGTCTCCGCCCAACATTGCGATCCTGCCGCAGCCTGGCCTTCTGGCTGACTTGGCCGCCAAGGGGCTTCTTGCTCCGCTCGGCGACGAGACGGCAAACTGGGTGAAGGAAAATTACGGCGCAGGCCAGTCCTGGGTCGATCTTGGCATGTACAAGAACAAGGACGGCAACAAGGCCTATTTCGCCTTCCCGTTCAAGGCCGACGTCAAGTCGCTGGTCTGGTACGTTCCTGAGAACTTCGAGGAAGCCGGTTACAAGGTGCCGGAAACCATGGAAGATCTGGTCAAGCTCAGCGATCAGATCGTTGCCGATGGCGGTACCCCATGGTGCATCGGTCTCGGCTCCGGTGGCGCAACCGGCTGGCCGGCAACGGACTGGGTTGAAGACTTCATGCTGCGCACGCAGCCGCTCGATGTCTACCAGAAGTGGACGACGAATGAGGTGAAGTTCAACGATCCGCGTGTCGTGGCCGCCATCGAGGAATTCGGCAAGTTCGCCAAGAACGACAAATACGTTTCGGGCGGTGTGGCCGCTGTCGCCTCGACCGACTTCCGTGACAGCCCGAAGGGCCTCTTCGACATTCCACCGAAGTGCTATCTGCACCGTCAGGCTTCCTTCATCCCATCCTTCTTCCCTGAGGGAACGAAGGTCGGAACGGATGTCGACTTCTTCTACATGCCGACTTTCGCCTCCAAGGCCGATCTCGGCAAGCCTGTTCTGGGTGCTGGAACGCTGTTCACCATCACCAAGGATTCCAAGGCGGCTCGCGCCCTCGTGGAGTTCCTGAAGACGCCGATCGCCCATGAAGTCTGGATGGCGCAGTCTGGCTTCCTCACGCCGTTCAAGGGCGTCAACAAGGATGCCTATGCGAATGATCAGGTGAAGCGTCAGGGCGAGATTCTGACGACGGCCACCACCTTTGGCTTCGACGGCTCCGACCTCATGCCCGGCAAGATCGGTGCTGGCGCGTTCTGGACCGGTATGGTCGATTTCGTCGGTGGCAAGTCTGCCGAACAGGTCGCCAACGATATCCAGAAGGCCTGGGACGGCCTGAAGTAAGCCTCAGATTCAGCCCGGCAGTTATCGCTGCCGGGCTGTTATGACGAAAACGGCACGGACACACGGGCTGAATACAAGTAAGATCGGGGAGGGAATGATGATTACGCAGATCGTATCCGCGCTGGGCGTCGTTATCGTCGGAGTCTTTGCCTGCGCAGCCTATTACTGGCTGTCGGACAAAGCATTGCAGTTTATCTTTCCGGTGAAAGACGGCGACGTCATTCACGCCTCGCGCAACCTCAATAGACGCGCTGCCATTCGTCCCTGGCTCTTTGTCGGTCCGGCCTTGCTGCTGCTTGCCGTCTATCTCGTCTACCCGGTCGTTGCGACGTTTATCCTATCCTTTTACGATCGGACGGGTACCAATTACGTCGGCTCTGCCAATTATGTCTGGGCCTTTTACGACGCCGGTTTCCGCCAGTCGATCTTCAACAACATTCTCTGGCTCGCTGTCGTACCGGCCGCATGCACCTTTTTGGGTCTCGTCATCGCCGTCATGACCGACCGCATCTGGTGGGGCAACGTCGCCAAATCCATCGTCTTCATGCCGATGGCGATCTCCTTCGTCGGCGCGTCCGTGATCTGGAAGTTCATCTATGAATATCGCGGCGAGGGCCAGACGCAGATCGGTCTCCTCAACGCGCTGGTGGAATTCTTCGGCGGGAATCCGCAGGTGTGGATTTCCATGCCTTTCTGGAACAACTTCTTCCTGATGGTCATCCTGATCTGGATCCAGACCGGCTTTGCCATGGTCATTCTGTCAGCGGCGCTTCGCGGCATCCCGGAGGAAACCATTGAGGCGGCCGTGATCGATGGCGCCAATGGCTGGCAGATTTTCTGGAAGATCATGGTGCCGCAGATCTGGGGAACGATCGCGGTCGTCTGGACCACCATCACCATTCTTGTCCTCAAGGTCTTCGACATCGTCCTGACCATGACCAACGGTCAGTGGAACACCATGGTTCTTGCCAATCTCATGTTCGACTGGATGTTCCGTGGCGGTGGCGACAGCGGGAGAAGCGCGGTTATCGCGCTCGTCATCATGGCAGCCGTCACGCCGATCATGATCTGGAACATTCGCCAGGCGAACCGCGAGATGGAGGGCCGCTGATATGACCATCACAACGCGTCTGCGCCGTATCGGCCTCCCACGTCTTATCGTTCACGCCAGCGTCCTTTTCATCGCCCTGCTGTGGCTTTTGCCGACGCTCGGCATTCTCGTCAGCTCGCTGCGGGACAAGGACCAGATCGTCGTTTCCGGCTGGTGGACGGCCTTCTCCAGCTCCAACCAGACTCAGGCCCTTCGCCTTGGCGATCCATCGACACAGACCCAGCAGGGCGATCGCTTCGTCATTGCTGGCAATGTCTTCGGCGAAGGCAAGAGCGGCCATGTCTCGGCCTTCGGCGTGCGTGTTCAGGAGCCGGCGGCCTTCAAGGCCGGCACGAATGCCGATCTCGGTGATGGCGAGACGCTTCAGCTCAACGAAGACGGCAGCTATCAATACAGCAAGAATGCCAGCTTCGAAGGATCGCGCGCAAAGCGTGTCTATGTCGTGGTTTCCACGCCGCCGATCTTCACGCTCGACAACTATCGCACCGTCCTCCTCTCCGAAGGCATCGGGCAATCCTTCGTCAATTCGCTGACGGTTGCCATTCCCGCAACCATCATCCCGATCCTGATTGCCGCTTTCGCAGCCTACGCGCTCTCATGGATGCGCTTCAGAGGTCGATCCTTGATGATTGCACTGGTCGTCGGACTGATCGTCGTGCCGTTGCAGATGTCGCTCATTCCTTTGCTGCAGCTCTATAACTCCATCGGCAACATCTTCGGCATACCGTCCAAGACCTATGCCGGCATCTGGCTGGCGCACACCGCCTTCGGTCTGCCGCTCGCCATCTATCTGCTGCGCAACTATATCTCCGGTCTGCCGAAGGAAATCATCGAGAGTGCCCGCGTCGATGGCGCCAGCGATTTCGAAATCTTCGTCAAGATCGTGCTGCCACTTTCCTTCCCGGCGCTTGCCTCCTTTGCCATCTTCCAGTTTCTCTGGACGTGGAACGACCTTCTCGTCGCCATGGTCTTCCTCGGCACGCAGAAGGATGAGCTGGTGCTGACCGGCGCGCTGAACGCGCTGCTCGGTTCGCGCGGCGGCAACTGGGAAATCCTCACCGCGTCGGCCTTTGTGACCATCATCGTGCCGCTCTGCGTCTTCTTTGCGCTCCAACGTTACCTTGTCCGCGGCCTCTTGGCTGGCTCCGTCAAGGGAGGCTGATCGAACCCATGAATGCTTTCAATCAACAGGACACGACCATGACCGCGACCGTTTCTTCCGCCCTGACTCCCGACAAGGATTGGTGGCGCGGCGCTGTGATCTACCAGATCTATCCGCGCTCCTATCAGGACTCTAACGGCGATGGCATTGGCGATCTGAAGGGCATCACCTCCAGGCTCGAGCACATCGCCAACCTCGGCGCGGATGCGATCTGGATTTCGCCCTTCTTCACCTCGCCCATGAGGGACTTCGGCTACGACGTCTCCAACTATGTCGATGTCGATCCGATGTTCGGCACGCTTGCGGATTTCGACGGTCTGATCACCGAGGCCCATCGTCTCGGCATCCGCGTGATGATCGATCTCGTCCTTTCGCACACCTCCGACCAGCATCCCTGGTTCGTCGAAAGCCGCTCCAGCCGCAGCAATCCGCGCGCCGACTGGTATGTGTGGAGCGACAGCAAGCCGGATGGCACGCCGCCCAACAACTGGCTGTCGATCTTCGGCGGTTCCGGCTGGCAGTGGGACCCCACCCGCATGCAATACTACATGCACAACTTCCTGACGTCGCAGCCGGACCTCAACCTGCATAATCCGGACGTTCAGGAAGAGTTGCTGAACATCACCCGTTTCTGGCTGAAGCGCGGCGTCGATGGTTTCCGTCTCGATACGATCAATTTCTACTTCCACGACAAGGAACTGCGCGACAACCCGGCACTTGCGCCAGAACGCCGCAATGCTTCGACCGCACCTGCCGTGAACCCGTATAATTTCCAGGAACATATCTACGACAAGAACCGCCCGGAAAACCTGGAATTCCTCAAGCGCTTCCGCGCCGTTCTGGACGAGTTCCCGGATATCGCAGCCGTTGGTGAAGTTGGCGACAGCCAGCGTGGCCTGGAGATCGTCGGTGAATATACGTCCGGCGATGACAAGATGCAGATGTGCTACGCCTTCGAATTCCTGGCGCCGGATGCGCTGACCCCCGCCCGCGTCGCGGAAGTTCAGGCAGCCTTTGCCAAGGCTGCACCAGAAGGCTGGGCCTGCTGGGCCTTCTCCAACCACGACGTGGTGCGCCATGTCAGCCGTTGGGGTGAGGCGGTTGAAGACAAGGATGCTTTGGCCAAGGTACTGTCGGCTCTGCTCATGACGCAGCGCGGCTCAGTCTGCATCTATGAGGGCGAAGAGCTTGGCTTGACGGAAGCCGACATCGCCTTTGAAGATTTGCAGGACCCCTATGGCATTCAGTTCTGGCCGGAATTCAAAGGACGCGACGGCTGCCGCACGCCGATGGTCTGGGATGCCGGTCACGCACAGGCGGGCTTCTCCACCTCGGATAAGACATGGCTTCCCATTCCGACGGAACACAAGATGCGAGCAGTCAGCGCCCAGCAGGGCAACGAGGGATCCGTTCTTGAGCATTACCGTCGCTTCCTGGCGTTCCGCAGGCAGCATCCGGCTTTCGCCAAGGGCAAGATCGAGTTTCAGGACGCGGATGCGACTGTCTCGAGCTACACCCGAACGCTGGGCAACGAGACAGTGCTCTGCCTCTTCAACCTCTCCGCGGTCGCGGCAACGGCAACACTGCCGGAGGGCGATTGGGAGGTGCTGGAAGGCCACGGCTTTTCGGCTGAACTGAATGGCACAACCGTAGAACTTCCGGCATGGGGCGCGTTTTTCGCCCGCCACGCGTAACACGATAGGGAGGAGCACCGCATGACTGGTCTTATTCTCAAGGGCATCCGTAAATCCTATGGTGAGGTGAAGGTCCTGCATGGGATTGATCTCGACATCAAGCAGGGCGAATTCATCGTTTTCGTCGGCCCATCCGGCTGCGGCAAGTCCACGCTTCTGCGCATGATCGCCGGTCTGGAGGAAATCACCGGCGGTGAGATGTATATCGACGGCCAGTTGGTGAACGAAATCCCGCCATCTCGGCGCGGCATCGCCATGGTGTTCCAGTCCTATGCGCTCTATCCGCATATGACGGTCTACGACAACATGGCCTTCGGCATGAAGATCGCCAAGGAAAGCAAGCAGGAGATCGACCGCCGCGTTCGCGCTGCTGCAGAAATTCTGCAGCTCACCCAGTATCTGGAGCGCCTGCCGAAAGCGCTTTCTGGCGGCCAGCGCCAGCGCGTCGCCATTGGCCGCGCGATCTGCCGCAACCCCAAGGTCTTCCTTTTCGACGAGCCGCTCTCCAACCTCGATGCAGCACTTCGCGTCGCGACGCGCATCGAGATTGCCAAGCTCAGTGAAAAGATGGCCGACACCACCATGATCTACGTGACGCATGATCAGGTGGAAGCCATGACGTTGGCGGACCGGATCGTGGTGCTGAATGGCGGTCGCGTGGAGCAGGTGGGCGAACCGCTGGAGCTTTACGAAAACCCCGCCAACCTCTTCGTCGCCCGCTTCATCGGCTCGCCGGCCATGAACATCATCGCCGCGACGGTGAAGAACACGGGCGAAACGACAGTGCTCGAGCTTGCCGCCGGAAAAACGCTTTCGGTTCCGATCCCGACCGCTGCCAGCGAGCAGGGCAAGCAAGCCTCCTTTGGTGTTCGTCCGGAAGATCTGTTCATCGCGACAAGTGATGATTACCTCTTCGAGGGCAAGGTATCGATTGTCGAAGCACTCGGCGAGGTGACGTTGCTCTATCTCGAGGCGCCAGCTGGCGAAGAGCCGATCGTCGTCAAGATTCCCGGCATTGCTCAGGTCAAAAAAGGTGAGACGTTGCGCTTCTCCGCTCCATCGGAAAAGCTTCACCTGTTCGATGCGCTTGGCAAAACCTACCGTCGATAGGTTCACCGATGAAACGGCTTGTTCAGCATGGTAACAAGCCGTTTCGATACCGCCGAAGCCGTTTCTGGTTGAAAAATTTACTGTTTCACAAAATTATATAGGTCATTGTTTTGTTGGGGATGCGCGTCGCCCGCTTCTCCTCAGCCGCCGCGTTGCTCTGTGCCAGATCGGGACAGCGTGAGAAAATCTTAAACTGTTCCGCTTAGTCTTTCTGTCAAAGACTTTAAAAGGAACATCGCCGTGAACGTGCGGGCTGATCTCGATAAACCCACCTATTTGAGCAAGGAAGAATCTTTCATGTACGACCGCGAAGGTCGTTTCAAAATGGAAGATACGATGAATGCTGCCCGCATCGAATACACCGAGAAGGGGGTGATGAACATGGCGTCCCGCCGCTGTGACGTCATCAGGATTTCCCTGTCCGAAGCCATTCTGGCATTCATCATCGATCAAAATCTGCCGAGCCAGTTCTACCTCGATATACCCGACGCCCGCATCACCAAGATCGGCTGTGTGCTGATCAAGACCCATCCCAACAAGACCGTCCAAGTGCGCTTTCTTCGCCTGTTGAACCAGAAGGAAATGGACCGGATCTTCGTTTTCAGCACGCATCCTGCGCATCGCAACAGAACACTCGATCTGCGCTCGTTCTGACGAACCTCCGAAGCGTTTCGATTGAACAACGGTGTGCTTTTGCGATCAGGCCAGTCCTTCGAGAACAGTCTGTTTGAGCTTTACATTCGCCACCTCGATGAAGGTAAGATCGTCACGGCCGAAATAGGATTTTTGGTTGGTCGCTGACCAGTCGTTGCAGACGAGCTTGTAGCGGTCTTTCGGGGCTGGAGTTTCCGGCATCGCATAAAGATAATCGCCGGTGCGTCTGGCGAGCGGAATGTTGCCATCCTGATTGCAGCGGTTCAGAATCTGTCTCAGTGCCTCGCCATCGACTTCTGTGACCATTAACTTGCCCTCGAAGCGCAGGCATGCATTGAAGTCGTAGCGGCGTATATCGCCTTCCGGCAGACCGGCACCGAAAGAGGTGTGGCCGATGAAGCCGACATCTGCACCGGACTTGACCGCAATAAGCTCGGCCACGTGGCGACCTGCTTCGTCGACGGTCATGGCCTTCGGCGTTCTGGCGACTGTTTCCCGTTCCTCCGGTGTCAGATGCTGAGCGAGCGTCTTGTCGATCAGCGCGCCCAGCGCCGGGGAAGGCTTGGCGCTGCGATCGATCGCCACCGTCTCTATGGTTGCGGCTTGGCGCATGCCTGGGATGCTTGCAACTGCCATCGATGTGCCCCAAGAGCCGGTATGGACATAGCGCGTGGCACCGGCTTCATGCACGAAGTTCAGGTGGTCGTGGCCGCCCACGATCAGCGTTCCGTCTGGTAGCAGAGGGAGGATATCGCGGTCCGCCACCACACCGGCATGGCTCATCACGATGTTGATGGCATCCGGTTTCAATATCTCCGGAAGGTTGGCCTTCGCCCATTCCACCGGCTGGGGAATGGTCAGCGCATCACGCGCCGCCTTCGGATAGGTATTGATGGCATTGGTGGCGAGACCAGCCACGACGACCTTTTGTCCGCCAATCTCTAATGTCTTGTTCGCTGGCGCGTAAGGAACACCGCTGCGCTTGTCGATGATGTTCGAAAGAACGGTGATTCCAAGCCCTTCAGCGCGGCTGACGAAATGGGCAAGGTCGTTATCGATGTCCGGCTCGTGGTTGCCGATATTCACCACTGTCGGTGCGAGTTTGGAAAGTGCGGCGAGGAAGCTCCACTCGATTTCACCCTGAGACCGCATCGCGACCGTATTGCCGCCTTCGAAGAGGTCGCCATTCAGGAGAATGATGTGCGGGCCTCTGTCCGCGGAAATGCGGGTTTCGATCGCTGCCAGAAGCTGCCCAAGACGCTCATAGGCGGAGTGCAGGTCCGAAATGACGATGGTGCGGAGCGGGGTTTGCTGGTCGGCTTCTGCCGGTAAATGCAGCAACGGCAGCATGGCAGTTCCGGCCATGAGCTTCAGTAAATTACGGCGTGTGCGTGAGAAAATCATCATATTGGCCCCGTCACTTCAGACTATGCCACTCGCCCCCGCGGCTGGCTGAACAGGCCCTATAGGGCGCTCATCACAGTCGCATGACAGGAGCGGCGCTTGTCCACAGCATCAGCCCGAAAATCGCACTCGATTTTCGGAAAGCACGATGCGCCGATGCAAAAAGAGGAAGCGTCCTTGTGCGTCCACATAGAACCCACGGCGCTTCAAGCAACAATAGGGAAGGAGGAGTGAGTGGATGTCAAGGCATGATGCCAGAGCATCTTGGATGCTCTGGCTGGACGACGATTGGACAGGTCAGTGGAAGACGCTGGCGCCCTGGTCGGCGGTTCCGGCATTGCGGCGGAAGGGGGCGAAAAGCTCACGGCCCATGCCCCATTCATTGGCAGAGAGATCGGCCTGCGCTGGCTCGCGCTTGGAAAGCTCCGCTGCCGATACGAGAACTTCCAGCGTGCCAGAGATTGCGTCGAGACGAATGATATCGCCATCGCGAATGAGCGAGATCGGCCCGCAGTCGGAGGCTTCCGGCGTCACGTGGATGGCCGCGGGTACCTTGCCGGACGCGCCGGACATGCGTCCGTCGGTCACGAGCGCCACCTTGAAGCCGCGATCCTGAAGCACGCCGAGCGGCGGGGTCAGCCGGTGCAGTTCCGGCATGCCGTTCGCTTTCGGTCCCTGGAAGCGCACGACGGCGACGAAGTCGCGGTTCAGCTTGCCATCCTTGAAGGCATCCTGAAGTTCCTGCTGGTCGTGGAAGACGATGGCAGGCGCCTCGATGATGTGCCGCTCCGGCTTCACAGCAGAAATCTTGATGACGGATTTGCCGAGATTGCCGGTCAGCATCTTCAGACCGCCTGTCGGCTGGAACGGCGTTTCGATGCGGGAGAGAACCTTCGGATCGTGGCTCTCTTCGGGGGCCGCGTCACGCTGAATGCCGCCGTTCTCGCCAAGCTTGGCATCGATCGTATAGGCCTCAAGCCCGTGACCGAAGACGGTGCGGACGTCATCATGCACGAAGCCCTGCTTCAGAAGCTGCTTGATGAGGAAGCCCATGCCGCCGGCGGCGTGGAAATGGTTCACATCGGCAAGACCATTCGGATAGACGCGTGCCAGAAGCGGCACGATGTCGGAGAGATCGGATATATCCTGCCAGGTGAGAATGATGCCTGCGGCTCGCGCCATGGCGATCAGGTGCATGGTGTGATTGGTGGAGCCGCCCGTCGCATGCAGGCCAACCACGCCATTGACCACGGAACGCTCGTCGATCATCTCGCCCGCAGGTGTAAACTCGTTGCCCTGTGCGGTGATCGCCAATGCGCGCTTCACAGCTTCCTTGGTCAGCGCATCGCGCAGCGGCGTATTCGGATTGATGAAGGAGGAGCCAGGCATATGGAAGCCCATGATCTCCATCAGCATCTGATTGGAGTTGGCGGTGCCGTAGAAGGTGCAGGTGCCGGGGCCGTGATAGGACTTGGATTCCGCTTCCAGCAGTTCCGCACGGCCGACCTTGCCTTCCGCATAAAGCTGTCGGATGCGCGACTTCTCGTCATTCGGTAGACCCGTCGTCATTGGTCCGGCCGGAATGAAGACGGCGGGCAGATGGCCGAAGGTCAGGGCTGCGATCACAAGGCCGGGTACGATCTTGTCGCAGACACCGAGATAGACGGCCGCATCGAACATGTTGTGCGACAGGCCGATGCCCGCTGCCATCGCGATCGCGTCGCGGGAAAAGAGCGAGAGCTCCATGCCGGGCTGGCCCTGCGTGACGCCGTCGCACATGGCAGGCACCGCACCTGCCACCTGCGCAATGCCACCGGCCTCTCTCGCCGCATCGCGAATGATCTGCGGGAAGACCTCGTAAGGCTGGTGGGCGGAAAGCATATCGTTATAGGCGGTGATGATACCGAGATTGGGTACCCGGTCGCCGGCAAGGATATCCTTGTCGGCGGGGGAACAGACGGCAAAGCCATGGGCGAGGTTGCCGCAGGAAAGGGTGGAGCGATGAACGCCCTTGGAGACCTGCAGCTGCAGCCGCTCAAGATAGATCTCGCGATAGGGTTTCGAACGTTCAACGATGCGGGCAGTAATCTCTTGAACGCGTGAGTCGGCAGCCATGGGCTTCATCCTGTCCTTCTGTTGAGCGTCGGCCACAGGCTCAGGAGACCGGGCCGACGATCATGTTTCATTCAAATGCCGGGCACCGCCGCCGCGTGAATGCGGATCGTCATGGCGCCCAGTAGATATTCACCGTCGAATCCGCACGGTTCAGGACGGAGCGGATCGGCATCTCATCCTCGTCGAGGTCGGACTGCGCTTTCTCCAGCGTCTCCTTCTTTGCCGCACCTTCGATGTGCAGCACCAGGAAACGTGCGTCGTGAAGGGCGGCGAGGTTGAAGGTCAGCCTTTCCTCGCCGGCATTTTCCGCAGCCATGGTCAGCACGGAGCGCGGCTCATCGAGATCGAGTGCTTCTTCGAGGTTGTCCCCGCCGGGGAAGAAGGACGCCGTATGTCCGTCGGTCCCCATGCCTAGAATGACGATATCGAACGGGTCGCAGATGTCGGCGGTTCTTGCTGTTGCCAGCGTTGCCGCATCTTCAGGTGAGGCGGCAGACTGATATAGCGGCACGAAATAGGCAGCCTTCGCCTCGTTCTGCAGAAGGTTCTCGGCCACCAGCTTGTGGTTGGAGCGATCATTGTCCGGCGGGACGAAACGTTCGTCCACCAAAGTGATGCTGACGCGCGGCCATTCCAGCTCATGCTTGGAGAGCGTCTGGAAGAACAGCTTTGGCGTGGAGCCACCGGAGACGGCCATGCTGGCCGCCCCACGCTCGTCTATGGCTGCTTTCAGATGCGCCGCAACATCGTCTGCGAGCTTCTCGGCCAGTTCTGGACCGTCCTTGAAGATGTGCATGTTCGGTTCCATCCGCATCTTCCTTAGTCGGCTTCGTGCCAGGTACGACCGTCTCGCTCGATCAGCGCGATTGCGCCACTTGGTCCCCAGGTGCCGGAGGTGTAACCTTGTACGCCCTGACCGACGGCTTCCCAGCTTTTCAGGATCGGATCGACCCAGTTCCACGCCGCTTCCACTTCGTCGCGGCGCATGAAAAGCGTCTGGTTCGAGCGGATCGTATCCATCAACAGACGCTCATAGGCATCCGGGTTGCGCACGTTGAAGGCCTCGGCAAAACTCATATCGAGCGATACCTGACGAAGACGCATGCCGCCCGGGCCCGGATCCTTGATGAGCAGAGACTGCTTGACGCCTTCATCCGGCTGCAGGCGGATCACCAGCTTGTTGGCTTCGATCTTGCCGGCAGCGTCATCGAAGATCGAATGCGGGATCTGCTTGAAGGTGACGACGATTTCCGACACGCGCGTGGCAAGGCGCTTGCCGGTACGGATGTAGAAAGGTACGCCCGCCCAGCGCCAGTTGCCGATTTCCGCCTTGAGGGCAACGAAGGTTTCCGTGTTGGAAACGCCGCCTTCCAGCTCTTCCAGATAACCCTTGACCGGGCCGCCTGCCGAAGCACCAGCGCGGTATTGTCCGCGCACGGTGTTCTTCTCGACATTGGATTGCGTGATCGGCTTCAGCGCGCGCAGCACTTTCAGCTTCTCGTCGCGCACCGCTTCGGCGTTCATCGACGATGGAGGCTCCATCGCGACAAGGCAAAGCAGCTGGAGAATATGGTTCTGCACCATATCGCGAAGCGCGCCCGCCTTGTCGTAGTAACCTGCGCGGCCCTCTAGTCCGACGGACTCGGCTACGGTGATCTGCACGTGGTCGATATGGGTGGAATTCCACAGCGGCTCGTAGAGCGCATTGGCAAAGCGCAGAACCATGAGGTTCTGAACCGTCTCCTTGCCCAGATAGTGGTCGATACGGAAGATCTGCTCTTCCTTGAAGACGTTACCAAGCGTGTCGTTCAGCTCCAGTGCGGAAGCCAAGTCCCGGCCAATCGGCTTTTCCACCACGATGCGGGTGGATTTGGTGATCAGCTTGTGGTCGCGGATCTTGGAGGCGATGTCGCCAAAAATTCCAGGCGCAACGGCAAGGTAGAAAGCGCGGATGCGATCCTTGCCTTCGTCGAGAAGTTTCTTCAGCTTGTCCCAGCCATCGTCGGACTTGGCATCGACAGGAACGTAGAAGAGGCGCGCACAAAACTTGGCGACCTGCTCCTCGTCATATTCGCCCGCCTTCAGATGCTCCTTCAGGGCATCCTGGGCAAACTTCCGATATTCCTCATGCGTCATGACAGAGCGGGAAGCGCCGATGATGCGGGTCGGTTCGGTCAACTGGCCTTCCACCTGACGGTGGTAAAGGGCGGGCAGAAGCTTGCGTTCTGCCAGATCGCCTGTGCCGCCAAAGACGACGCAATCAAAGGGGTCAACGGGAATAATTTGACTGCTCATGTCGATTCTCTCGATCTCTACACGTTAGGGGCATCCATAATCTAATCGATTTAAAAATGCCAGAGTTGATGTAAGAAATAATGAATTTTGCTGCTGGCCGGTCATGCCAGCGAGGGGTCCAATCGCTGCTTTTGCGTAATGCGAAGGCAGGCTCCTTCAAAACCTGTCCCGTAGAGCATACCATGTCAGCGCCAGGAACAGGAGCGGCGCCCGCAGCGATGTCCCGCCCGGGAAGGACGGCACGTCGAGTGCGGCAAACTGATCGAGCGCTTTGTCCTTGTTGATCACCATATCCGCATAAAGCTTGCCACAATAGTTGGACAGCATCACACCGTGGCCGGAATAACCGCCGATGGAAATCACCCCCGGCATGACTTCACGCACGAAAGGCTGGCGGGTCAGCGTGATACCGACAGAGCCGCCCCAGGCATGCGTCATGTCTACATCGGCAAGCGCGGGGTAGATTTCCGAAATCTGCTTGCGGATGTGCTTGGAAATGTCGCGTGGCGAATCCGCCGTATAGGCTTCTCGCCCGCCAAACAGCAGGCGGTTATCCAATGTCTTGCGGAAATAGCGCACGACGAAGCGTGAATCCGCCACGGCTTCCTTGTCCGGAATGATCGATGGAAACTGATCAAGCGGTGCCGTCGCCCCGATGAAGGAGCGGATCGGCATCACATGCGCTGCGGTGACAGGCTCCAGATTGCCGATATAGGCATTGGTCGCAATCAGCGCACGGTTGGCCGTGATCGTGCCCGAGGGCGTTTCGATCAGCGTCTTACCGCCGGACTGATGGATCGACTTGGCGGGCGTCATCTCGAAGATATCGGCGCCCGCCGCTTTCGCTGCTTTCGCCAGCCCGACCAACAGTTTCAGTGGATGAATATGGCCGGTGCCGGTATCGCGCACGCCGCAATGATAGTGAGACGATCCCAAGCGATCAGCGGTTTCGTCCTTCTGCATGAAGGAGATTTGCTCATAGCCATAGCGGCCGACCATGGCGTCGACGCTGTCTCGATAACTCTTCTCATAAGCGCGCTTGTGCGAGACGTTCAACTGCCCGGGCTGGAACTCCATGTCGATCTGATTGTCTCGGGCAAAGTCGAGCACATAGTGCTTGGCATTTTCCGCAAGGTCGAAAAGCGCCTTGGAGCGTTCGAAGCCGATCTTCTCTTCAAGCTCATCCGGCCAGGCGCGCTGGCCCGTGCCGAATTGCCCGCCATTGCGTCCCGAAGCGCCATCGCCAAAGCGATGCGCCTCGATGAGGGTGACGGAAATGCCCGCGCGCGCCAGATTGCAGGCCGCCTGCAAGCCGGTAAAGCCGCCGCCGATAATGGCGACGTCGGAAGTCCGCGACCCATCCATCGCCGGATAGTCGGGCCTGTCGGCAACCGTATCCTGATACCAGGAAATACCCGGCGCTATCGGGCTCTGCCATGTCATATATTTACCTCACACGTTCAGCAGGAGGAACTCGCGCTCCCAGGGGCTGATCACCTGCATGAAGGTTTCGAATTCGCCCCGTTTCAGGCCAGCATAAAGGCCGACGAATTCGTTTCCGAAGATGCGTTCGAACTGCTGCTCCTGCTCCAGAAGCGCGACTGCCTCCAGCAGGCCGCGTGGAAGCTCGATCGAGCCTTCATTGGCCGTCTCATAGGTCGGTTCGGTCGGCTCGATATTGTTCATGATGCCGAGCCAGCCACAGCCGAGCGACGCGGCAAGCGCGAGATACGGATTGGCATCGGAGCTCGGCAGGCGGTTTTCGACGCGCCGCGCCTGCGGGCCGGAAATCGGCACGCGAAAGGCCGTGGTGCGGTTGTCATAGCCCCAGGCATTGTTGACCGGGCAGGCCATATCCGGCGTTAGGCGGCGATAGGAATTCACATAGGGTGCAAGCATGACGAGCGCGTTCGGCACATAGCGCTGCATGCCACCAACGAAGGAGAAGAACTCCTTCGACGGGCTCCCATCCTTGTTGGAAAACACGTTCTCGCCGGTCTCGATATCGATGACGGACTGGTGGATGTGCATGGCCGAACCGGGCTGGGCCTGCATGGGCTTTGCCATGAAGGTGGCGTAGATACCGTGTTTCAGCGCAGCTTCGCGAATGGTGCGCTTGAAGAGGAACACCTGATCGGCAAGCTCGACCGGATCCCCATGGCGGAGATTGATTTCGAGCTGCGCGGGGCCTTCTTCATGGATAAGGGTGTCGATCTCGAGACCCTGCTTTTCCGAGAAGTGGTAGATGTCGTCGATCAACTCGTCGAACTCGTTGATACCTGCAATCGAATAGCTCTGGCCACCGACAATGGAGCGCCCTGAACGACCCTTCGGCGGATGCAGAGGGTAATCCGGGTCGTCGTTCATCGCCACGAGATAGAACTCGATTTCGGGCGCCACGACCGGCTTCCAGCCTTTTTCCCTATAAAGAGAGAGCACGTTCTTCAAAACGTTGCGAGGCGTATAGGAGACGGGTTTGCCTTCTTGATCCACGACATCGCAAATGACCTGCGCGGTCGGGTCGCTTTCCCACGGTACGACGGAAAGTGTCGAAAGATCAGGGACCAGCTTCAGGTCGCTGTCGCGGGGTTCATAGCGGAAATTCGCGGTCTCATCCGGATAATCGCCGGAAATCGTATGACGATAGAGTGCAGAGGGCAGCGCCAGCGAGGTATCGCCGGTAAACTTCGCCGTCGGCATCATCTTGCCGCGGGGAACGCCTGCCAGATCGGGAGTGATGCATTCGATGTCTTCGATCCCGCGTGCCTTCAGCCATTGAGCCGCTTCGCGCCAGGTGGAGACGCCGCGGGTAGAGGAGAGTTCAACGGGTGGTTTCTTCGCCATGGTTGCCGGTTTTTTCGGGCGGAGCATGGTTTTCTTCGGGGGCATAAATCACCGGGGTGTGTTTCGACTGGGGCCATAATAGTCAGACTTTGACAATTGGCGAGAGGGGAATGCGCATTGACAAGAAGCCGGACTTCGAAAAGAGGAAGTGCAACAAGGATAAGGAAAATCCATGACGGAAAAATGTGATGTGCTGATTTTGGGTGCCGGGGCCGCAGGCATGATGTGCGCCATCCGCGCCGGTCAGCGTGCTCGCTCCGTCATCATTCTCGACCATGCCAAAGCACCGGGAGAGAAAATCCGCATCTCCGGTGGCGGGCGCTGCAACTTCACCAATATCCATGCCGGGCCGAAGAACTATGTCTCGCAAAACCCGCATTTCGCCAAGTCGGCGCTTGCCCGCTACACGCCGCGCGATTTTCTCGATCTGGTCGAGAAGCACAAGATTGCATGGCACGAAAAGACGCTCGGCCAACTCTTCTGCGACGACAGCGCCAAGGACATCATCCGCATGCTGCTGACGGAGATGCAGGCGGTGGCTGCCAAGCTGCGGCTACAGACGGAGATTACGTTGGTCGAAGGCATGGCAACGGGCGGCTTTCGCGTGGCGACGTCGCAAGGGTCTATCGAGGCAAAGAGTCTGGTGATTGCCACCGGCGGAAAGTCGATCCCCAAGATGGGCTCCACCGGCTTCGCTTACAAACTTGCCGAGCAATTCGGACTCTCTTTGGTCGAGCCGCGCCCCGGTCTCGTGCCGCTGACGCTCGATCCGGCGCAGTTGGAGCGACTGTCGCCTCTCGCTGGCGTTGCAGTTCCGGCCGATGTCTCACACGGTAAAACGACGTTTCGCGAAGCGCTGCTTTTTACCCATCGCGGCTTGAGCGGCCCGTCCATTTTGCAGGTCTCCTCCTATTGGCGGGAAGGCGATTCCATTCGTCTGAAACTTGAGCCGGATCAGGATATTGCCGAGAAACTGAGGGCCGCCAAAAAGGCCAATGGCAAGCAGTCTGCCCAGACGGCGTTGGGCGAAATCTTGCCGAAGCGGCTTGCGCAATATCTGGTGGAGCAGTCGGGCCTCACCAGCCACCTCGCCGATCTGTCGGACAAGGCGCTGACGGCGCTTGCGGCCAGCGCGCAGGACTGGCAGATCAAGCCGTCCGGCTCCGAAGGATATCGCACCGCCGAAGTCACGCTGGGCGGTGTGGATACCACTCATTTGGACTCAAAAACCATGCAGGCAAAGTCGGTGCCGGGGCTCTATTTCATTGGCGAGGGCGTGGATGTCACAGGCTGGCTCGGCGGCTATAACTTCCAATGGGCCTGGGCATCCGGTTATGCTGCCGGAGATTCCGTTTAGTGCAATTCCGATAAAGATGTGCCCACCGAAATTCCGCCAATGCCCGCTCTCACGCGTTTCGGATGCAAAGCCGAAACAGTTTCACTGGAAATGCTGCAGCGCGGCGGTGCTTTAACATCTTGTTAAGGGGCCGGAGTCATGCTGACCTCTATGCCAGCACAACGCGAGTTGGAACATGAGGTCTCGCTGGACGCCGGAACCCGGCATTGGACGGTTATGTTTTTCGTTGGAAGCCGCTCATGATGATGTCCAGAAATCGCGCTCGCGCCGTCGCTATTGCCCGCACACGCAATGACAACCTCCTTTTTGCCTTTCGCCTGAGCCTGATTGCTGCCGGTGCTATCGCGGCTTTGCTCGCTATCGCGCTTTAAGCTTATAAGCCCGCGCCTGAGTGCCGCAAAAGCGCGCCGCATGATGCCTGGTGCGCAGGCTTCAGCATAAAATTTTTCCTCTGCTTCCCGCCTCGCCCTCGGGCCTTCAGGAGCGGGCACCCTTATGAAGCCAAAGGCTGCGTAAATCTCATGCATGGTGAACTCCCTTTTGTTGAGTGTCACCATCCTGCACGCCTGTTTTTGCTTTATCTGCATCCGGGAATGCCTTACGTTTTTCAATCATGAAAAACATCGGATGGGATGCCTTTCAGCTTTTTCTCGACGTCGCCAGAGGCGGCGGGCTCACGGGTGCGGCAAGCACCACGCGCCTCAGCCCGGCTACGATCGGTCGTAAGATGCTGGAGCTAGAGCAAAAGCTTGGTAAGGCACTCTTTGTCAGAAGCCAGACCGGATACGCGCTGACGGCTGACGGTCGTACCCTCTTCGATAACCTTCTTGCGATGGAAGAGGCCGCCGGAACGATCGACGGCTGGCGAAAATCAAGCGTCACCACATCTCTGGTCCGGATCGCGCTAGGCACATGGAATGCGCAGTTGATGATGAGCAATTTCTCAGCCATTTGCAGCGAACGCGACAGTTTCCGCATTGACCTCTTCATCGCCGAACAAAGAGCGACGCTGGCGCATCGCGAAAACGATATCGGCATCCGCGCTTTCGAGCCTGAAGAACGCAATCTGGCAGCGGTCAAGACCGGCGATGTTGCTTACGCGGCTTACCGGTTGCGCAATGCGCCTCAATCCGTCGCCGACCGCTGGATTGCGATCGACAAGGAAAATGCGATCTCCGCCTATCTGCGCTGGCCGCATGAGCTTGCTCCAGACAAGATAGCGGTAACGGTGAACCGTCCGTCAGTGTTACGGGAACTCATTCTCTCTGGCGCAGGCACGGCGGTATTGCCGTGCTTCATCGGCGATGCGGATGCGCGGCTCGTGCGGGAGGGCATGGAGATCGGTGAGCTTCGTCATCAGCAATGGATGGTGATGAACAACGAGGACCGCCACCGCCGTGATATACGGACGGTGGCAGACCGAATGATCAAGCTCATCAAACAGAACGCCGACCTTTACGCGGGGCGGACGTCTGCACGTTAGGCCGCAGCCTTGCTCTGCGCCACGATAACCGGGATCAGCAGATCGCCCCAGTTCCCGTCGCCGCCATGATGGCGGGCGGAGCGGACGAGTTCGACGGAGATGCCCGCCTCGACCGCATTCATGACCGCCTGGTTGAGGCGATGCAGATCATTTGCCAGCATACGGATGGCAGCCTGTTGATCCTGCGTCATGGCAGAGGACTGTTCTTCTGCCCGTTCTCTTACTCTCGAAATCGAAGCCATTGTCTTTCCTCCTCGAAGATCATGCCGCGCAAAGCTGTTGAGCGGTTTGCGAATAACGACATGCGTTAAAAAAAGTACCTGAAGCTTTTCACACTTCAGATGTTACTCTGCGGCCGGGCGGAACTGATCGTGCTCGGTCGATTCATTCATGGCGGTGGTGGACGATGTGCCGCCGGAAATTGCGACGGAGACCGCGTCGAAATAACCGGTGCCGACTTCGCGCTGGTGCTTGGTCGCGGTGTAGCCGTTGATCTCGGCTGCAAATTCCGCCTCCTGAAGCTCCGAATAGGCTGCCATCTGGCGATCCTTGTAGCCGCGTGCCAGTTCGAACATGCCGTAATTCAACTGGTGGAAACCGGCAAGCGTGATGAACTGGAACTTGTAGCCCATCGCTCCCAACTCGCGCTGGAACTTCGCAATCGTCGCATCGTCCAGGTTCTTCTTCCAGTTGAAGGACGGTGAGCAGTTGTATGCAAGCTTCTTGCCCGGATGAACCTTGTGGACGCCTTCGGCAAATTTGCGGGCCTGCTCCAGATCCGGCTTGGATGTTTCGCACCAGATCAGATCGCAATAGGGCGCGTAAGCATTGGCGCGGGCGATGCAGGGCTCAAGCCCGTTCTTCACCTGATAGAAACCTTCGACGGTGCGGCCGGCATCGTAATCGACAAAGGGACGATCCCGCTCGTCGATATCGGATGTCAGAAGCTTCGCCGCTTCCGCGTCGGTTCTGGCAATGACCAGCGTCGGAACACCCATGACGTCTGCTGCAAGACGCGCTGCCGTCAGGTTGCGGATATGCGCCGCCGTCGGGATCAGAACCTTGCCGCCGAGGTGGCCGCACTTCTTTTCCGATGCCAGCTGATCCTCATAGTGAACGCCGGCAGCACCCGCCTCAATGAAGGCCTTCATGATTTCGAAGGCGTTCAGCGGACCACCGAAGCCGGCTTCGGCATCGGCAACGATCGGGGCAAACCATGTGTCGACCGAAAGGCCATTGCCTTCGGCGGTTTCGATCTGGTCGGCGCGCTGAAGCGTGCGGTTGATGCGCTTGGCAAGTTCGGGTGCGGCATTTGCCGGATAGAGCGACTGGTCCGGATACATGGCCGAAGCCGTATTCGCATCGGCTGCAACCTGCCAGCCGGAGAGATAGATGGCCTTCAGACCGGCCCGGACCATCTGCATGGCCTGGCTGCCGGAAAGCGCACCCAGCGCATTGACGAAGTTCTCTTCGTTGATCAGTTGCCACAGGCGGTTGGCGCCCATTTCGGCAAGCGAATAGCGAATATCGACCGAGCCGCGCAGCTTCAAAACGTCTTCTGCCGTGTAGGTGCGCTCGATGCCGTCGAAGCGTCCCTTTGGAGCATTTGGAACAAGTTTGTAAAAATCAGTCACATCTCTCTCCCATGTCTATGTGCTGCCACTTCCCGCTGCTTCTGAATTGGATCGGTAGCAGCGATCTGATGTGACTGAATTTACATTTCTCGATTTTCTATGACTAGATGAAAAGGAAAAACAGTGACTTGAAACGGGTTATGCTGTATCGTCTTTGACAGAACCAACTTGTAAAAATGTAAATTTTGTAAAAGTGGCAAGTGCTCATATTGTGTTAGAGCCTTTGTCAAAGGGGAGGGGCGATGGCGGAAACAAAGATCTTTGCAGGGCCGCGCGTGCGCCGGGTGCGAAACGGCTTGGGCCTGACGCAGACCGCCATGGCGGAAGCGCTGTCCATCTCGCCATCCTATCTCAATCTCATCGAGCGCAATCAGCGGCCTTTGACGGTTCAACTGCTGCTGAAACTCGCTTCCGTCTACAAGGTCGATCTCGACGACCTGCAGGGCGAAAGTGGTGGCACCGCCAGCCAGTTGCGGGAGGTCTTCGCAGATCCATTGCTGGCAGGGGAGATTCCGTCACCGCAAGAACTCGTCGAGGTGGCGGAGGCAGCACCAAACGCCGCCATGGGCGTGGTTAAGCTCTACCGCGCCTATAGCGAACAGGCCAAGCGTCTTAGCGATCTCTCCGACCTTCTGGCACGCGAGGGCCATCAGACGACCCTGTCGGCGGCGCGGCTACCGATCGATGAGGTTAGGCAGGTGTTCGAAAGCAGGCCAGCGCATTTCGCCCTTCTCGATAGCGCGGCGGAGAGCTTTCACGCAGCACTTGGAGCCAGCGACGATCTGGCATCTGCCTTGAAATCCTGGCTGCAAAAAAAACATGGCATCATCGTTCGGAGCCTGCCGGTCCATGCCATGCCAAACCTTCGCCGCCGGTATGACCGGCACTCCATGCGCTTGTTTCTCTCCGAGCGTTTGTCGACGCATGATCAGCTTCGCGAACTGGCCATGGAGGTTTCGTTACTGGCGCTGACCGCGGAAATTTCGCAGGAACTGGAGGCGCTGGCGCTTTCAAACGAAGAGGCAAAGCGCATCGCTCGTTTTGAACTGGCGCGCTATGCCGCCCACGCTTTGATGATGCCCTATGCTGCTTACCTGGCTGCGGCGCAGCGCGCACGCTACGATATCGATGTGCTGCGCGCACGCTTCAACGTCTCCTTCGAACAGGCGGCCAATCGCCTCGTTTCGCTGGCAAAGCCGGGATCGTCCGCAGTCCCTTTCTTCATGATGGAGACAGACAGTGCCGGAAACCGCTTTCGCAAGGCCGGGGCGCTAGGCTTCCCGCAGGCAAAGTTCGGCGGGCTCTGTCCAAGGCTCAACATTCACGCGGCCTTCGCTCAGCCCGGGCAGGTGCTGGTGGAAAGCGCCGAAATGCCGGATGGCGCCGCCTACATCACAATCTCACGTACACTGGAAGGACCGCAGGCCGGGTTCGGAGAACGGGTGCGCCGTACAGCCCTGATGATCGTCACCGAAGCGGTCCACGCGAAGGATATGGTCTATGGCGAAGCGCTCACTGGCTCGGCCAGTGCGATTGCGATCGGCCCGTCCTGTCGACTGTGCGAAAGGCAGGGCTGTCTGTCACGGGCGGAGGCGCCGCTGACGCGTCCGCTGGGTCTCGACGAAATGGTGACAGGCCTCAGCGTCTTCGATTTTCAATAGCTTGGCTTGGAGATCTCGCGTCACCGGGGTTTCGCACAGGTCTCACGTCTCCTCGCCAAAATGTCATCTGCCTGAAATTTTCGCACTGCACATTTCTGCTTGCGGAGGCCGATTTTCCTTCTTAGTCTCTGCGAAAACAAAGGGGTTTGCGCAGTTTCTCGTCATGCGCCATATCAGGAGAAATCATGGGTTGCCGATCGCTTCGTTTCACTCTGGCTTTTGCCACGGCCGTTCTCTCTGCCGGCGCTGCCTTTGCACAGGAAAAGGTCGTCCACGTCTATAACTGGTCCGACTATATTGACCCCTCCATCCTTGAGGACTTCACCAAGGAAACGGGTATCAAGGTCGTCTACGACGTTTATGACGGCAACGAAGTTCTGGAAACCAAGCTTTTGGCGGGGAATTCCGGTTATGACGTGGTTGCGCCCACATCGCCCTTCCTTGCGCGCCAAATCAAGGCAGGTGTGTATCAGAAGCTCGACAAGTCCAAACTGCCCAATCTGAAGAACATGTGGCCGGAAATCACCACGCGTTTGTCGCAATATGACCCTGGCAACGAATACGCCGTCAATTACATGTGGGGAACCACCGGCATTGGCTACAATGTCGCCAAGGTTAAAGCCGCACTCGGTGACGTGAAGGTCGATAGCTGGGACATTCTGTTCAAGCCGGAAAACGCCAAGAAGCTGCAGTCTTGCGGCATCAATATTCTCGATGCCTCTGACGAGACCTTTGCAATTGCCATGAATTATGTCGGCAAGAACCCCGACAGCAAGGAAACAGCCGATCTTGAGGCTGGCGGCAAAGTCTACGAAGCCATTCGCCCCTATGTGAAGACGTTCAATTCCTCCGCCTACATCGATGAGCTTGCCAATGGCGACAGCTGCATCACCATCGGCTGGTCCGGTGACGTGCTGCAGGCCAAGACCCGTGCCGAGGAAGCCAAGAACGGCGTCGAGGTCAATTACGTCATTCCAAAGGAAGGCACCTATATCTGGATGGACTCCTTTGCCATTCCGGCTGACGCCAAGAATGTCGATGAGGCACACGCCTTCATCAATTACATGATGAAGCCGGAAGTGGCCGCCAAGGCTTCCGATTTTGTTCAATACGCCAATGGCAATCTCGCTTCCCAGGCGCTGATGAACCCGGCGGTTGCGAAAAATCCTTCCGTCTATCCCGACGAGGCGACAATGAAGAAGCTCTTCACCATCTCGCCCTATGGGCCGCGTGAACAGCGCGTTCTGAACCGCGTCTGGACCCAGATAAAAACCGGCAGCTGATCGGGCTTTAAAAAGGGGCGGGCAAAACACCTGCCCCTTTTACGTTCGGCACTTTCGCAAACAAACAGAGCAGGTCATGGCGAAATCACTCGGCCCGGTAAAACGCACATTCTCTCCCTGGACAGACCCTTCTTCAGTCCCTTTCATCAGGTTCGAAAACGTGACCAAGCGGTTTGGTGATTTCACCGCCGTCGACAATCTCACGCTGGATATTTACGAGCGCGAATTCTTTTCCCTGCTCGGGCCATCCGGTTGCGGCAAGACCACGCTGATGCGCATGCTGGCAGGCTTCGAGGAGCCGACCTCGGGCCGCATTCTGCTGCAGGGAAAAGACATTTCCGGCGTGCCGCCCTATAAGCGGCCGACCAATATGATGTTCCAGTCCTACGCACTGTTCCCCCATATGTCGGTGGAGAAGAACATCGCCTTTGGTCTGGAGCAGGACGGCCTGCCGAAAGCCGATATTGCAAACCGCGTCGCGGAGATGCTGCGCCTCGTCAAGCTCACCGAGTTTGCCAAGCGCAAGCCGAGCCAGCTTTCCGGTGGTCAGCGCCAGCGCGTGGCGCTTGCCCGTTCGCTTGCCAAACGGCCCAAGGTTTTGCTGCTGGACGAGCCGCTCGGTGCGCTCGACAAGAAGCTGCGCGAAGAAACCCAGTTCGAAATCATGGATCTGCAACAGACGCTGGGTCTCACCTTCCTGATCGTTACCCACGATCAGGAAGAGGCCATGACCGTCTCGGACCGTATCGCGGTGATGGACAGGGGCATCGTCGTGCAGGTGGCAACACCTGCCGAAATCTACGAAGCACCGAACAGCCGTTACGTGGCCGGCTTCATCGGCGATATTAATATTTTCGAAGCGAAGGTCGACAGCAAGACGCCTGCGGACGGCAAGCCTGCACAAGTTGTGCTCGATTGCGAGGGACTGAAGGTGACGGTGGAGCAGGAATGCCAAGCCGCTGTCGGTAGTCAGGTGGCCTTTGCCGTTCGACCGGAGAAGGTCCGCATTTCGCTCGATGCGCCTGCCGATGGAACGGTGAACGTCGCCCATGGCGAGGTTTGGGATATCGGCTATCTCGGGGATTTCTCCATCTTCATCGTCAAGCTCGATGACGGTCGCATCATGCGCGCCGCCCAAGCCAATGTCTCGCGCCTTGTCGATCGTCCCATCACCTTCGATGACAAGGTCTGGCTCACCTGGAAAGCCGATTCCGGCCTGGTTCTGACGCGATAGGAGAGCGACAAATGGCGATCCCTTCTCCTGAAAGCCGCCGAAGTCCATTGCAATGGCTGGTGGTGGCCGTTCCTTACTTTTGGCTGTTGCTGTTCTTCGCAGCCCCCTTCTTCATCATCGTCAAGATATCGCTCTCCGATACTGCGATCGCCATGCCGCCCTATGTGCCGGTCTTTGAGGGCTTCAGCCGGATCGGTGAGTTCTTCTCGCAGCTCGATTTCGACAATTACCTGTTCCTGACGGAAGACCCGCTTTACATCGAGGCTTATCTTTCTTCGCTGCGGATTGCCCTCATCTCCACGTTGCTGCTGCTTCTGATCGGATATCCGATGGCACTGGCCATGGCGCGAGCGCCGAACCACATTCGCCCGACCTTGGTGATGCTCGTCATCCTGCCGTTTTGGACGTCATTTCTCATCCGCGTCTACGCCTGGATCGGTATTCTAAAGCCGGAGGGGCTGTTGACCGTGCTGTTCCAGTCACTCGGCATTCTTGGGCCTGATGAGCAGGTGAACATCTTCCGCACCGAAATTTCCGTCTTCATCGGTATCGTCTATTCCTATCTTCCCTTCATGGTGCTGCCGCTTTATTCGGCGCTGGAAAAGCTCGACAACACGCTGCTGGAAGCTGCTGCCGATCTTGGCTGCCCGCCGTGGAAGGCCTTCTGGAAGATCACCTTCCCCCTGTCGCTTCCGGGTGTCATTGCGGGCTCGATGATCTGCTTTATCCCGATCACCGGCGAGTTCGTCATTCCCGATCTTCTCGGCGGCGCTCAGACGCTGATGATCGGCAAAACCCTTTGGACCGAGTTCTTCGGCAATCGTGACTGGCCGCTCGCCTCGGCTGTTGCCGTGCTGCTCTTGCTGTTGCTGGTGGTGCCGATCGCCATCTTCCAGAACCAGCAGAAGAAGGTGGGGTGAGCCATGAAACGCGGCAAGTTCGATACGACCATCCTCACCATCTGCTTTGCATTTCTCTATATCCCGATCCTGATTCTGGTGATCTACTCCTTCAACGCCTCCAAGCTGGTCACGGTCTGGGGCGGCTTTTCACTGCACTGGTATCAGTCCATGTGGTCCAACCAAGGACTGATGGATGCGGCCTGGATCACCGTGCGCGTTGCGGTGCTGAGCGCCACCATCGGCACGATCCTCGGAACGCTGGCAGCACTGTCACTGACACGCTTTGCCCGTTTCCCCGGACGCATGCTGTTTTCAGGCATGATCTACGCACCGCTGGTCATGCCGGAAGTCATCACCGGTCTGTCGCTGCTGCTGCTCTTTGTTTCTATCGGCGTCGACCGCGGCTTCTGGACAGTCGTCATTGCCCATACGACCTTCACAATGTGCTATGTGGCGATCGTCGTGCAATCCAGGCTGCTGACCTTCGACCGCAGCCTGGAAGAGGCGGCGCTCGATCTCGGTTGTCCGCCGGTCAAAACCTTCTTCCGCATCACCCTGCCTTTGATCCTTCCAGCGGTCGTCGCAGGCTGGATGCTGGCCTTTTCCCTGTCGCTGGACGATCTGGTGATTGCAAGCTTCACCACGGGACCGGGCGCCACCACGCTGCCGATCAAGATCTATTCCCAGGTGCGTCTTGGCGTTACGCCGGAAATCAACGCCATCTGCACCATTCTGATTGCGCTAGTGACCGTCGGCGTGATTTGCGCCTCGATCACCTCCAAGCGGACAGAGCTTCAGCGCATGAGGGATGAGCACGCGGCCGCCAAGGGCTAAAAACATTCGGGGCAGGAGGAGGCCACCGTGACTGACAACAAGCCGCTCTGGACGCCGTCGGCTGAGCGTGTCGCGCAATCGCCGATGACGCATTTCATCGACTGGTGTGCCAGCCGCTATGGCGTAACGTTTTCCGATTACGATGCCTTCCACCGCTGGTCGGTGAGTGCGCGCGAAGACTTCTGGAGTGCGATGTGGACCTATTGCGGTGTGATCGGAGAGCCGGGGGAACGCGTTCTTATCGACCGTGATGACATGCTCAATGCGAGGTTCTTCCCAGATGCCGAGTTGAATTTTGCCGAAAATCTGCTGAGCCGCAGTGGGCCGGATGATGCGATTATCTTCCGCGGTGAAGACAAGGTCGAGGCGCGCTGGTCCTGGAATAGGCTGCGTGAGGAGGTCTCTCGCTTGCAGCAGGCCTTTGCCGAGCGGGGCATCGAGCCTGGCGACCGCATCGCTGCGATGATGCCGAACATGCCGCAAACCGTGGCACTGATGCTGGCTGCCACATCGCTCGGTGCCGTCTGGTCCTCATGTTCACCGGACTTTGGCGAACAAGGCGTACTGGACCGTTTTGGGCAGATCGGGCCTAAACTCTTCATCGCCTGCGATGGCTATTGGTACAATGGCAAGCGGCAGGAGGTGGCGGATAAGGCCAAGGCGGTTGCCGAAAAGCTTGGCGTTCCGCTGCTGCTGGTGCCATACGCGGGAACAAGGGGAACCGATCAGGAGAGTGAAACTGGCATCGTTCACTACGATGATTTCATTCAGCCATTCCAGCAAAAACCGCTGCATTATGTCCGTCAACCATTCAGCCATCCGCTCTATATTCTCTTCTCGTCCGGCACCACCGGCGTGCCGAAATGCATCGTGCATTCGGCGGGCGGAACGCTGCTTCAGCATCTGAAGGAGCATCGCTTTCACTGTGAGCTGAAAGAGGGCGAGCGCTTCTTCTACTTCACCACCTGCGGCTGGATGATGTGGAACTGGCTGGTGACCGGCCTCGCTTCGGGCGCAACGCTCTGCCTGTATGACGGATCGCCATTCGCGCCGGATGGCAATGTGCTGTTCGACTATGCGGCAAAAGAAGGCTTCGCCGTTTTCGGCACCTCGGCCAAATATATCGATGCGGTCCGCAAGTCCGGTCTGGAACCGGGCAGGACCCATGATCTTTCGGCGCTGAGGCTCGTCACCTCCACCGGATCGCCGCTATCGCCGGAAGGTTTCTCCTTCGTCTATGATGGCATCAAGAGCGATGTCCAGCTGGCGTCCATTTCGGGGGGAACCGATATCGTCTCCTGCTTCGTGCTGGGCAATCCGGTGAAGCCGGTCTGGAAAGGCGAGATCCAAGGGCCGGGTCTTGGTCTTGCGGTGGACGTATGGGACGATGAAGGCAGGCCGGTGCGCGGCGAGAAAGGCGAACTTGTCTGCACGACACCCTTTCCATGCCAGCCGGTCATGTTCTGGAACGATGTGGACGGCGAAAAATATCGCGCCGCCTATTTCAGTCGCTTCGACAATGTCTGGTGCCACGGCGATTTTGCCGAATGGACGCCCCATGGCGGGCTGATTATTCACGGGCGCTCGGATGCCACCTTGAACCCTGGCGGCGTGCGCATCGGCACGGCAGAGATTTACAACCAGGTCGAGACGATCGACGAGGTGCTGGAGGCGCTTTGCATCGGGCAGGACTGGGACGGCGATGTGCGCGTCGTGCTGTTCGTGCGCCTGAAGGATGGTGCGAGCCTGGATGATGCGCTGATCTCACGCATCAAGGACCGGATCCGCAGGGGTGCATCGCCCCGCCACGTTCCGGCAAAAATCATCGCCGTCGCCGATATCCCGCGAACGAAATCCGGTAAGATCGTTGAACTTGCAGTTCGCGATGTCGTGCATGGGCGTGCGGTCAAGAACAAGGAGGCGCTGGCCAATCCGGAGGCTCTTGCCTTTTTCGAACGTCTGGCGGCGCTTCAGGAGTAACCGTTTCAAGCGTGGATGAGGCCAATGATTCCCACCTGCGATTCACCATCGCGTGATGTCCTATAGGAATTGTCGCCCGTCAAAGGTGGGAGGCGGTTTTAACCTTCTCTTAAAGTGAATTGTCCAAAAATGAATTCAACGCGGGTCCATTCAATGACCGGATGGAGAGCCGGTGGCTCCAAAAAGACATGATGTATTTTCGATCCTACTCTCGTTAAAAGCACAAATTTAGTGGCAGCGTCAGCTGCCTCTTTTTTTATGCGTTGTTGTCCAAGGAGTGGGAGACGAGGATGACCGGCACCAGCCCCGCCGCAATGATGACGAGCGCGGGAAGTGCTGCATCCTGCACGCGGGAGCGCGACGCACTTTCATAAACCATCGTTGAGAGCGTATTGAAGTTGAATGGCCGCAGCATGATCGTGGCCGGAAGTTCCTTCAGCGATTCGATGAACACCAGCAGCGATGCCGTAATGGCGGCGGGTCGGATATTGGGCAGCAACACGCCAACCAGCGTCTGAAGCCGGGTTCGGCCAAGTGTGCGCGAGGCCATGTCGAGATGGGGCGACAGCTTCTGGAAGCCGGCATCGACCGTGCCTTCCGCGAGCGTCATGAAGCGGACGCTGTGTGCGTAAATGATCGCGAAGGCCGTGCCTGACAAAAGAAGCCCGGTGGAGAGGCCAAGGTGCGTCCGCATCACGCCGTCGAAAGCATTGTCGAGACCGGCAAGCGGAAGCAACACGCCGATGGCAAGCACCGTGCCGGGAATACCGTAACCGAGCGATCCCACCCTGACCGCAAAACGCGTCGGCCATGAGGGGCGCTCCCGCTGCGCATAGGCCAGCAGAAAGCCGCCGAGTAGCGTGACGAGCGCGACAGGAAGGGACACTTCGAGACTGTGGAGTAGCGCTTTGAAGAGTTTCGGATCGGCAAGCCCATTCAGCCGTTTGAGAGCGTAGCTACCAAGGACGAGAACGGGAATGATAAAGCCGGAGAGAAAGGGGAGGGCGCAGGCGAGCGTCGCAAGCCATCCACGCGCTGAGGAAAGCGTCACTCTCGCCGATCGCTGATGCATCGCCGTTGCTTTACCGGCGGCAAAGCGCTGTCGTCTGCGGGCTCTCCGCTCGATGACGATCAGAGCCGCAACGATGAGGACGAGGCAAGCGGCGATCTGCGTGGCGCCAGCAAGATTGCCGCGGTTGAGCCATGTCTCGTAAATGGTGAAGGTCAGCGTATGAACGCCGAGATACTCCACCGCGCCGATATCGTTCAGCGTCTCCATCATCACCAGTGCAAGGCCGATGATGATTGCAGGACGCGCCATCGGCAGTTGGACGGAGAGGAACAGGCGAAGGGGCCCGACGCCGAGCGTCCTGGCTGCATCGGTGGCAAACCGGCCCTGCAACCCAAAGGCCGCGCGGGTGGAGAGATAGATGTAAGGGTAAAGAACCGAGCCTAGAACCAGCACGGCTCCCCCAAGCGAACGGATATCGGGAAACCAGTAATCGCGAATGGTCTGGTAGCCGAAGAGCGCGCGTAACGCGCTCTGCACCGGGCCGGCAAAATCCAGAAACTCGCCGAAAGCATAGGCTGCAAGATAGGATGGGATTGCCAGCGGTAGCACCAGAGCAAAGGACAGGAGCCGCCGGAACGGAAACTCGAACATGGTCACAAGCCAAGCCGTCGTCACACCGGTGATCGTGGTAAAGGCGCCGGTCATAACCAGCAGGAACAGCGTCTGTGCGCCGGAACGCGGCAGGACATTGACGATGAGATGCTGCCAGCCATTTGTGCCTCCCGTCAGAGCGATGGCGAAGATGGCAATCAGCGGCATGGCGACCAGTGCGGACAGCAGGATGGCCGCTATTGTCAGCGGGTTGACGCGCGATCCTGCCCGCATTGATGCGGCGGTTGGATGTTCGGCTGGATGCAAGGCGTTTATCCTTCCGTGACCGTTACGTGTCGGCCACGGATGTTGCTAACAGCTGAGCCGATCAGTTCGCAAGAACCCGCTGCGATGGAAAGCTGATTTCGACCAGCGTTCCTTCATTCGGCGTTGAGGTGATGGAGAAGTTGGCGCGGTTCGCATCCACCATCGCCTTCGTCAATGGTAGCCCGAGACCGGTCCCGTCACCACGCACCCGGCTGCTGGAAGCCGAGACCTGGCGGAATGGCTTCATTGCCTGCTCCAGCTCCGAACGCGTCATGCCGATGCCGGTATCGCGCACTCTCAGCACCACGCTGCCATTCGCCTCATAGGCGGTCGATACGACGATCTGGCCGCCGGATGGTGTGAACTTGATGGCGTTGGACAGGATGTTGAGCAGGATCTGCTTGATCGAACGTAGATCCGCAACGACCGGCGGAACCGATTGCGACAGCGCGGTGCGGATAATCACCCGCTGGTTGTTCGCCTGCGGCTGCACGAGCGAGACCGCTTCAGCGATGGTTTCATTCAGCACCACCGCCTTGAAATCCACATCCATCTGGCCGGCTTCGATCTTGGAAATATCCAAAAGATCGTTGACGATATCGAGGACATGGCGACCGGAGCGGACGATATCATTGGAATATTCGATGTAGCGCGGGTGCCCGATCGGCCCGAAGCGCTCCGTCGCCATCATATCGGCAAAGCCGATGATGGCGTTGAGCGGTGTGCGGATTTCGTGGCTGACGCGGGCCAGGAAGTCGGTCTTGTGAGCGTTGGCGGTTTCCGCCGCCCGCTTGGCATTGCGCAGATCTTCCTCGGTGCGCTTCCACTGCGTGATGTCGCGGATCACGGCGCAATAACCGTTGGTGGATTTCAACCGACCGATCGTCATGAACAGCGGCAGGAAGCCACCCGAGGCTTCACGACCGATCACCTCGCGCCCGTCATTGAGAACGCTCGCGACGCCATTATTGGCCAGGCCCGACAGATAATCCAGCACGGCGCGCTGGCTCTCATGCGCAAACAGCGTCACGAAGGGTTTGTTGGCGATCTCGGCATTGTCGTAGTTGAAAAGCGCGCTGGCCGAGCGGTTGAGCGAACGGATATTGCCGTCCTCATCCAACAGAACCACGCCGTCGGTCGCCGTCTCCAGAATGGAGTGAAGCTCCTCGATCTCGCCCTTCATCCGCGTGGCGTCTTCTGCGGCTTCAGTGGCCGGCTCTTCACTCGCGGTATCAGCCAAGTGAACAGGGCCAGCATCACGCGCCGGTTCCGTCGGGATAAGCGACAGCATCAGGGCGCTTGAGTCCTCCCAGCGAACCGACTGAAGCTTTGCCCGCACAGGAATGAGTTCGTTTTCGGCACTGACCGCGACCATGCCGCCGCTGCGCTCGGAAACATTCTCCAGTTCGTCGCGCTGCAACAGCGCATCTAGACCGCCAAGCGCTGCGAGTTCGTCGAGATCGGTATAGCCGGTCAGGCGCAGGAACTCAGGGTTCGCATGGATCAGACGATCGCCGCTGTGAATGAGAAGCGCAACCGGCATCTGGTCTACGGTTTCGGGCAACAATCCAGTTGAAAGACGCGGGGATGGCGCAAGTACAGCATCCTCAACCTTGATGGCGTGATCGCCATCCTCGTCCGGCCTAGCCGGTTCTTCGGCCGCAGCCGCGTCGTGCTCAACCTCATTTTCGTCTTCATCGTGGCCGCTTTCCATGCGGGTTCCGATGGGGGGGTGGGTGAAGGCAACCGGCTCGTCACCACGCGTATAGGCGTGGAATGCATCGTCATCGGTCGGTGCTGGAGCGTGGTCAGCACCCACGGCATCTGTGGCGACCACCGCGTCTTTGGCTTCGTCAACCTTTGGATAGTCTGTCTCAACTGCAGTCGCGACAGCGTCTTTGGCTTTTGCCTCGACAGAAATCACGTCGGCGCTATCGTCCAACGGCGCGTGCTCGGAAGCCACTGGCGTTGTCGCTTCTTCTTCGACCGGTTTCAGGGTTCGGCCGATTTCCCGGAACGCGGCCTGTTCACTGGCCGTCAGACCATCGCGACGACTGCGGTGTTCATCGATGTGAACGACCTTGTCGGAATAGGATTGAACCGGCTTCTCGGAAATCTTCAGCACCGGAACCTCATGTTCCGGCGGCTGGTGGAACCGCTGCAGCTGCGTCTCTTCTAGTGCGGGAGCGGTTTCGCGCTCTTGCATTTCGACCGCATCCGCCTCGTCCCCATCCTCGAAGGAAAATGGAACGGGTTCCTCAATGCTTGCCGGCTTGGCCTCGGCCAAAACCTCGGGTTCTATTGTCGCCGCGTCATCCCGTTGATCCTCCGCAACCCCTGGCTGATCGTCGGGATGGCTTTCGCCTGCCAGCGCAATACCGGCTGCGTGTGGGTCTTCCACCGCATCGGCGATCCGCACAATGCCGAAGCCTCGGAAGCCATCGAACTCACGCGCCCGGGTGTAGGTCGGAAGGGCTGCGAGATCGATCGGCACGGCGAGAGACGTGCCTTCGACAGGCCAGTAGATGGTCTTGCCCGACCATGTGTCGCGACGCTTCAAGAGTTCGGCGATCTTGCCTTCAGGATCGAGGTTGAAGAGAGCCGCCAAGTCGGAAAAGCTCATGCCTTCGACAGCGGCCGCTTTAGGCCCGACGGCTTCGGCAAATTCATGCGAAATTGAACTGAAGCATCCTGCGGCGTCGATCTTCCAGACAAAGCGGCTTGCCCGGCCATTCGGATTGAACACGAAACGGGACGGGGTTGGTGGCTCGTCGGCGGGCTCTTGCGTATCCGTCTTCAGGGCCTCGGGCTCGGCCCCCTCGGGGAAAGGCGCCTCCTGTGCTTCGGACGTATTGTCTTCCAGGCTTTGTGCGTCTTCGGTGTTGCGATCCGGGTCGCTATCGCTGGTGTCGTCATCCCGTCCCGTTGTCGGCTCTTCTTCTGCTTCTTCTGCTTCTGCTTCTGCCAAAGGAGAATCGTCCGCATGCGATAGCGCCTGAACGATTTCAAGCTCTTCGTCCGTGTCCTGCTTATAGGCTAGGAAAACGGACTGGCCGTCATTCGACATCGCCTCTGCAATGCCGTTACCGTCCGCTTCTTGCTGCTCGTCATCCGTCTCTTCGATCTGTGCGACCGCGTCGAGAACGCTTTCGAAGGCCAATTGCTGCGACGGCATTGATGCGGGTACGGCCTTCGGTTTTTCTTCGGTGACCGGGGCCTCAGTATCGGGACGGGCCTCGATGAAATCGGAGGAGGGGTCGAGTCTGCCAAGTGCCGTCTCGACCACGAAGACAAGATTCAGGATGGGCTCTTGCGTCAGTTGCGCCGTCGCGGCGGGGAGGTAGCCCTTGCCGGTTGGAACAGGACGCTTCACCAGCTTGCTGGCATGACGCGCCGCCATGGATATCAACGTTCTCGCAGTCTGCGGCGCAATGGCGAGATCGGCAAATTTTGCCGATGCGGCGATAATCGCGCCGCTATCATCCATCACGGCCATATGAATATCGGGATCGTCGAAGCCTTCGATCATCCGCCAGGCGCGTTCTTCCAGCGACAGGCCGGATTGATCCAGCATCGCGGAAAAGAGCAGCACCGGTTGCTGCCGCTCGACTTCGATCACTTCGAGTGAGGCAGAGACCGCAACACTGCGGAAGCCGGACAGAACGCGGATCATGAATTGCTGGCGGTCGCCGATATTGTGCAGGCGGCTTGCCGCACCCGCAACCTGACGGAATGTCACATCCTGCGCCTTCGGTCCATGCTCGATAAAATCATAAATCATCGGCGTACCGAAAAGAGCGGCACCGCGTCCATTTGCCCAGAGTGCGCTTTTGAGGTCCATGGAGAAAAGCGCCAGCGCTTCACCCCTGGCAAATTTTTCCCGAACACGCTCATGCACGGCGATATCGATAAACGGGTATTGAACGGCGGGCATGTCGGAACCTACTTTGGCACTACGTGACCTTCGCTGCCGCACGGCCTCCTCATGAGGCACCACACAGCCTGCATCGGCGTGACGTTAACAGAATCTTAAATAACTTCACAGGGCCGCCGGGTCCATAATCGCCTGAGGGAATTGGGAAATAGAGTTAATATCATGTGGACCGGAACGCCGCCGATCCGGATGCTGGATGAGCATGGGAAAACGCGCTTGCTTTCTATATGTTTTTTCGCAAAAATTAGAGAAGGACTTGCAAAAGGGAAAAACTCCCCGTATGTGAGCCCCGTGACGCGCAAGCGTCTCTTGTGCGGTTGTAGCTCAGTTGGTTAGAGCGCAGGTTTGTGGCACCTGAGGTCGGTGGTTCGACCCCACTCAACCGTACCATTCTCTTCTCCCCGTCAGTCATTTCGTCACACCGACTTGCGGGGAGAAGAGAAGTTTCTCTTTTCGATCCCCCTTAAAAACTGCCTATCCCCATCTGAAATGCCGTGTGCGATCCCTCGCGCGGTCAAAAATCTGTTGGCTAGAATGTCACATACTGGTAAGGTCACGCCAACGTAACCTTATGGACGCCAGCGGCATGCCTTCGGGCCTTTGCGCGGCGGAATGGAAAAAACAGTGATTGACCCCGGCAACGGCGTAAAGCCGTCGGAACCAGGGGCGTCGGTGGCAGAAAAAGGGAAAGCGAAGCGTTCCCGTCGTGGTAAGGGCAAGCGAGGCGGTAAGAACCGTTCCGCTCCTGCTTTGCCGCAACTGCTTGTTGCCGACTCCCGTCAGGAGCCTCCATCCACAGGCGGTATCGAGCCTGGAACGGAGCCGCGCAAACGCAAACGCCGCAGGCGTTCCGGCGGGCAGGGTGCCCCAAAAACGCCTCAAGGCATTGCGGCAGAAGCCCAGAAGCCGGATCTATCGGCGCGTACTGAGCAGCTCCCATCCAGCAAGAGAAAAGCGCGCAAGCGCAAGCGCCCGCACCGCGATCCGCAAGGCAGACCTTTGGTGCCAAGCCAGGCGCCACGGCCTGCCGCCAAGCAAAATGGCCAGGGAACAAATGGTGCAGCGGTCGTGGTGGAGCCTGCAGGCTTTGCACATTTACGGCATGCAGGCGGGCGAGAGGCTGTCGAGCCCGGTTCCGACATGTATGCGGCGCTGGACCTTGGCACCAACAATTGCCGCCTTCTGATCGCGCAGCCTACACGTCCCGGCCAGTTCCGGGTCGTCGATGCCTTTTCGCGCATCGTTCGTCTTGGGGAAGGTCTGGTATCGACCGGACGACTATCCGATGACGCGATGGATCGTGCTGTCGAAGCGTTGAAGGTCTGCGCGTCAAAGCTTGCCGGGCGGCCCATTCGCCGCATGCGGCTGATTGCGACCGAAGCCTGCCGTGCGGCCGCCAACGGCGAAGAGTTTCTCAAACGCGTCACGCGTGAGACCGGCCTTCATCTTGAAATTATCAGCCGTGAGACCGAGGCGCGCCTTGCTGTCTCCGGTTGCTCTTCCTTGGTGGGACGCGAGGCACGCTCCGTCGTGCTCTTCGATATCGGCGGAGGCTCGTCGGAGATTGCCGTCATTCGGCTGAACGAAAACCGTTCGAACCGGCTTGCCAACCACATCACCCATTGGACATCCCTGCCTGTTGGCGTCGTGACGCTCTCGGAGCGCCACGGCGGCCGTGATGTGACGCCGCAGATATTCGAGGCGATGGTGACGGAAGTCGAAGGACTGCTCGATGCATTCCATTGCCCGCCGCTATCGGACCAATCGGCCCTTGATGATTTTCATCTGATCGGTACCTCCGGCACTGTGACGACACTTGCGGGCGTCCACCTGGATTTGCCCCGCTACGATCGCCGCAAGGTCGATGGGCTATGGTTGTCGGATGCCGAGGTGACGGCCATGCAGAACAAGTTGCTCGCCTGGGATTTTGCCGGACGCGCCGCCAATGCCTGCATCGGCCCGGACCGCGCCGATCTGGTTCTGGCCGGTTGTGCCATTCTGGAAGCGATCCGAAGACGCTGGCCTGCACGGCGCATGCGCGTGGCAGACCGTGGGCTGCGCGAAGGCCTGTTGACCGATATGATGGCAGATGATGGCGCATGGCGCCGTAACAAGACACGCCGTGCCCAGACACAGGGCAAAATAGAGCGGAAGGGTTGATATGAGCAAGGCGCCCACGAGCACCAACCGTACCGGACGCAAGATCGGCCAGAAGGTGAAGAAGACCAAGCTGAAGGCATCGTCCCGCCGCTGGCTGGAGCGGCATATCAATGACCCTTACGTGCAGCGCGCCAAGCTGGAAGGTTACCGCGCCCGTGCGGCTTTCAAGCTTCTGGAAATCAACGACAAGCATCAGATTTTGAAAGATGCGCGTCGCATTATCGACCTTGGCGCCGCCCCCGGCAGCTGGTCGCAGATCGCCGCCAAGGTCACGGATTCGACCGAAGACGATATCCGCGTCGCAGCGATCGACTTCCTCGAACTCGACCCGATCCCAGGCGTGAAAATCCTGCAGCTCGATTTTCTCGATCCAAAGGCGCCTGAGCTTTTGATGGAAGCCGTTGGCGGCACGCCCGATCTCGTTCTCTCCGATATGGCGGCACCCACGACCGGGCACCAGAAGACCGACCATATCCGCACCATGCATCTGTGCGAAGTCGCAGCCGATTTTGCAGTTCAGGTTCTGGCGGAAGGCGGGCATTTCCTTGCCAAGACCTTCCAGGGCGGCACGGAGAAGCAGTTGCTCGACATGCTGAAGCAGAACTTCAAGCAGGTCATTCACATCAAGCCCGCTTCGTCGCGATCTGAATCGGTGGAAATGTTCCTGCTCGCCAAGCACTTCAAGGGCCGCAAGGCAGCCCCGGCTGAAGCAGCGGACGAATAGAACCCCCGAATAGGATTATTCGGCTGGCTGCGTGGTCTTGCCTCTGTGGCCGGAAACCGCAGCGCCGGCAGCCCTGTCCATCCCAATCAGCGGCAGGGTCGCGAACAGCGAGACCAACGCCACAACCACGAAGGCCAGATGGAAATCGGCAAGCTGGAGATGGCCGCCGGAAAAGTAGCTGCTGACCTCCAGCACCGTTGCCGCAAAGGCGACGCCGAGCGCCAGGCTGATCTGCTGCAGCACGGAGGCCATGGATGTGGCCTGGCTCGCCTGACGGTCATCGATATCGGAGTAGCTCAGCGCATTCGTGCCAGTGAAGAAGAACGACCGGGCAAAACCGGCGACAACCAGGCAGATCATGATCAGTGAATAGGGCGTGTCCGGCGTGAAGAAGCTGTTCGCGACCGTGGTGCAAGCACCGACCACGCCAGCGCTGATCAAAGTCGCTTTGAAGCCGGTTGCGGCAAAGACACGGCGCGCCATGAACTTGGTCGTGATGGCCCCGATGGCCCCTGCAAAGGTGATCATGCCCGATTGAAACGGGTTCAGTCCAAAGCCGATCTGCAACATCAACGGCATCAGGAAAGGAATGGCGCCCGTTGAGATGCGAAACACCGTTCCGCTGATCGAAGCGGTACGGAAGGTGGCATTCTGGAAAATCTTGAAATCCAGGATCGGTGCCGGATGAATTTTTGCGTGGCGGATATAAAGTGCACCACAGATGAAGCCGATGATGATGGCGGCAATGCCGACAAAGGGCGGTAGAGCGGGCAGGCTGACCACCGAAAAGCCGAAGACCACGCCGGATGCGGCAAGGCCGGACAGAACAAAGCCGATAAAATCCATGGGCGGTGGATTGGTGGTCTCGATCTCCGGAAGATAGATCGTAGAGAGCCAGATGCCGATCACTCCGATCGGGACGTTGATCAGGAAGATCCAGTGCCAGGAAAAATAGGTGGTGATGAAGCCGCCGATGGGTGGGCCTGTCAGCGGTCCGACGAGGGCCGGAATGGTCAGCAAGGCCATGGCGGAAACGAGATCGGTGCGCTTGGTGGTGCGAAGCAGAACGAGGCGACCGACGGGCGTCATCATCGCGCCGCCAATGCCCTGCAGGAAGCGTGATACGACGAATTCCACAACCGAGCCGGACACCGCACAGCAGATGGAGCCGACGACGAAGACCGCGATGGCAAAGCGGAAAATCTTCTTCGCGCCGAACTTGTCCGCCATCCAGCCGCTGATCGGGATGAAGATGGCAAGCGACACCATATAGGCGGTCAGCGCGAGCTTCAGGGTGATGGGGCCGACATTCAAATCCCTCGCGATTGTCGGCAGAGCCGTGGCGATGACGGTCGAGTCCATCTGCTCCATAAAGAGGGCGACGGCGAGGATAAGCGGAATAATTCTGTTCATGGCTTGACTGCGGCCCACCCCGCATCGACAAAAGTTCGGACCACTTACTACTCCCGCATCCAGGACTTGCCAACTAAACATTTGGCAAGAATGGAACTGTCTCTCACCTCACGACGCTGTGACGACTTGCTAATGAACCGAATGCTGCAGATGCTCGTTTAGCCCCTTGGTACCCCAACAAGCGGAGATATTCATGACGGACAGGATGAACATCAGCCGGCGCGTGCTGCTCGGCACGGCAGGCGCCGGAGCAGTGGCTCCCTTTGTGCTGAGCCGCACAGCAACGGCCCAGACAACCCAGCCCCAGACGTCCATGGAGATCAACCACGCAATGCCGCCCGAAACCAATCGTTTCAAGCTAGGAGACTTCGAGGTTCTGGTCGTCAAGGATGGCGCGCGTCCCTCCGGCAAGCCGGGTGAAACATTCGGCACGAACCAGAGCCCGGAAGCCGTTGGTGAATTGCTGCAGAAGAACTTTTTGCCCACCGACCAATTCGTCAACAGCTTCTCACCCGCGTTGATCAATACCGGGTCCGATTTGGTGTTGTTCGACACCGGCTTCGGCGAGCAGGGCCGTGAGGCCGGCAATGGGCGGCTCCTCGAGGGGTTGGCTGCTGCGGGATATACGCCGGACGACGTGACCGTCGTGGTTCTGACCCATATGCACGGCGATCATATTGGCGGCCTGATGGAGAAGGGCAAGCCGGCCTTTCCGAAGGCGCGCTACGTATTCGGTCAGAAGGAGTACGATTTCTGGACCGACGAAAAGCGCGTCGGCACGCCCGCCGAGAATGGTCACAAGGCGGTGCTTGCCAATGTGAAGCCACTGGCGGAAAAGGCGACCTTCATTGGTGATGGTGCAGAGGTCGTGCCGGGGATCAATGCGATGGCCGCTTTCGGTCACTCCCCGGGTCATATGATCTTCAATGTCGAGTCCAGCGGCAAGCGGCTGATCCTGACGGCCGATACGGCAAACCACTTCGTGCTGTCGCTGCAGCGACCGGACTGGGAAGTGCGTTTCGACATGGACAAGGCGGCAGCGGCTGCAACGCGCAAAAAGGTCTTCGATATGGTGTCGACCGACCGCGTTCCATTCCTCGGCTATCACATGCCTTTCCCGTCTGTCGGTTATGCCGAGAAGCTCGATACCGGATACAGGTTCGTGCCGAAATCCTACCAGTTCGATATCTGACCGAAGTTTCACATCACAAGACCGGCAAGTCGAGGTCGAGAAGACCGCGGCTTGTCGGCAACATGGTGCATTGCACAGCATTCAGGGTTTTTTCTATTCCCTTCCCGTCATAACCGTGTTACCAGCCCTCGCCAACTTCCAAGCAATCCTTTGCAGGACCGCCGGGGTGAACATTCGTTCCGGATCGGCCATGCATTTCATACTGAAGGAATTTGGTCATGGCACGCATCATTGAAACTCCCACTGGTCTCGACGCGCTGACGTTCGACGACGTTCTCCTCCAGCCGGGGCACTCCGAAGTCATGCCCGGCCAGACGAACATCGCGACCCGCATCGCGCGTGATATCGAGCTCAACCTTCCCATTCTCTCGTCCGCGATGGACACGGTCACTGAAAGCCGTCTGGCAATTGCCATGGCGCAGGCTGGGGGCATTGGTGTCATTCACCGTAATCTGACACCGATCGAGCAGGCCGAAGAGGTTCGCCAGGTCAAGAAGTTCGAAAGCGGCATGGTCGTCAATCCGGTTACGATCGGCCCGGATGCCACATTGGCCGAAGCCCAGTCGCTGATGAAGGCGCACGGCATTTCCGGCATTCCGGTTGTCGAAAACGGCGGCAGCGGCGGTCACAAAGTCGGTCGCCTCGTCGGCATTCTGACCAACCGCGATGTTCGTTTTGCATCCGATCCGGCGCAGAAGATTTACGAACTGATGACCCGCGAGAACCTTGTCACCGTCAAGGAAAGCAGCGTCGATCAACAGGAAGCCCGTCATCTTCTGCACAAGCATCGCATCGAAAAGCTGCTCGTGGTGGACGGCAAGGGCAACTGCGTTGGCCTCATCACCGTCAAGGACATCGAGAAGTCGCAGCTGAATCCCAACGCGACGAAGGATGCGCAGGGTCGCCTTCGTGCCGCAGCTGCCATCAGCGTGGGCGACGATGCTATCGAGCGCGCCGAGCGTCTGCTCGAGGTGGGTGTTGACGTTCTGGTGGTCGATACCGCGCATGGCCATTCGCAGCGTGTTCTCGATGCGGTAAGCCACGTCAAGAAGATGTCGAACTCGGTTCGCGTCATTGCCGGTAACGTCGCGACGTCGGCTGGCACGAAGGCGCTGATCGACGCCGGTGCGGATGCCGTCAAGGTTGGTATCGGCCCGGGCTCGATCTGCACGACGCGTATCGTCGCGGGCGTTGGCGTTCCGCAGCTGGCTGCCATCATGTCCGCTGTCGAAGCGGCGCAGGCGGCAGATATTCCCGTCATCGCCGATGGCGGCATCAAGTTCTCCGGCGACCTTGCCAAGGCGATTGCCGCCGGCGCATCCGCCGTCATGATCGGCTCGTTGCTGGCCGGTACGGACGAAAGCCCCGGTGAAGTGTTCCTTTATCAGGGCCGCTCGTTCAAGGCCTATCGCGGCATGGGCTCCGTTGGTGCCATGGCGCGTGGTTCGGCAGACCGCTACTTCCAGGCGGAAGTACGCGACACGCTGAAGCTTGTGCCTGAAGGCATCGAAGGCCAGGTTCCTTATAAGGGCCCGGTCTCCGGCGTGCTGCATCAGCTTGCCGGCGGTCTGAAAGCTGCCATGGGTTATGTTGGTGGCGGAACGATCAAGGATTTCCAGGAGCGTGCCACCTTCGTTCGCATCTCTGGTGCTGGCCTGCGTGAAAGCCACGCCCACGACGTGACGATTACCCGCGAGAGCCCGAACTATCCCGGCGCTGTTTGATATTCCGTTTCCTGCGAATAGACGATAAAGATGATTTCACGCTCTCCGAACCCGGTTCGGGGAGCGTCTTTTTGGAATAAGGAGAAACGCAGCATGTCCTCGACGAGTGCAATGTTCTGGCCGATGATCGCCCATGCCTTCCTCGTCTTTTGGCTGTATGGACTGCTGGCGTACCGCCGCCGAAAATACACGTTCCTTGATAGCGATGCGGTGCGTCGTTTTCGAGATGCGGGAGAAGAAGCGCCCGAGAGCAAGCTTGTCAACAAGAACATCGCCAACCAGTTCGAACTGCCGATGCTCTTCCACGCGGCGTGCCTACTGCTCTACATCACCGATGCGGACAATACCGTCACCATTGTGCTCGGCTGGATTTTCGTTCTCTCGCGGATTGTCCATTCCTATATTCACGTGACCAGCAACCGGCTGCGCTACCGTGGCCCGGCCTTCATCACGGGGTTCGTCGCGCTCGTCTTGATGTGGGGTTGGTTGTTCATCTGGCTCGCGCTGGAATAGGAACTTCAGATACTAACGGATACACTGCCTGATGGCATCTGCAAGGGCGGCGATGTCCCCTTTACGGCCGCTGGCCATGCGCCAGACAAGGCCGATCTCCCTTGCAGGGGCCGGATCGGCAAAAGGAACGATGCGAAGATTGTTGCGCATCGTTTCTGTCGGAATGGCGATCTCCGGGATCAGCGTCATTCCCATGTCGTGGGACACCATCTGCAAAAGCGTCGCCATCGAGGTCGCACCGTAGTTGACGAGGCTACGCTTGCCAGCCGTATCGCAGACTGCCAACGCCTGATCGCGAAGGCAATGCCCTTCTTCCAGAAGCAGCAGTCGATCCATGTCGACTTGCCCTTCATTGACAGGCGAGACAAGCACCTTGTCGTCGCTCTTGGCGGTCGCCATGAAGAAGCGATCGGTAAACAGGCGGCACGTCTCCAACCCTTCGCCTTCCACCGGGATTGCGGCAATTACCGCATCCAACTTGCGGGCTGCAAGATCGGCCAGGAGGCGGTCGGTCACGGTCTCCTTCAGTTCGATCTCGATCAGTGGATGGTGGGCGCGCAGATGCGGTACGAGCTTTGGAACGAGATAGGGCGCGACGGTGGGAATGATGCCGATCCGAACCAGCCCTTCAAGCGCGCCCGAGGTCTTGCGAGCGACTTCTTCCAGCCGCTCGACCTCTAGAAGAATCGTGCGCACATGTTGCAACACTTCCTCGCCCTTGGGTGTGATGGTGATGTCGCCACGGCTGCGCTCCACAAGCTTGACGCCGAGGTGCTCCTCCATGTCCATGATCTGCACGGAAAGTGCTGGCTGGCTGATATGGGCCTCTGCCGCAGCCTTGCCGAAATGCAGGGTGCGGGCCAGGGCATCGAAATATCGCATCTGTCGGAGTGTGAGCATGATAGGCTTTTCCTATCACTCATGGCTCATCTCGGAAAGATGAAATTATCGGCTAGGACCGGCTCAAGCGAATTACCAGCCCGGAGCGATATAATTGGCTTTGAGCTTCTGCATGCCAGGCAGCATCTTCACCCGCGAGTCCAGTTCCTCCGGAGGAGGGCTGAGCGTGATATTGTCGAGGCAGGCGGTGATATGATCGGTAATCGCATTGACGAGGGAAGGAGAAAGGCCAGGACGCTTCATCAGGCCGATCTGGACCGGGGGCAGAGGCGGGAAGCCGTCTGCCGACGTCAGCACCCGCATTCCTGTTCGAAGTGTGGATTCTGGCAGGACAGATACGGCCATGCCGGCAAGAACCGCAGCGGCAATCACGGTTGAGGACCAGCTGGTAAAAAGAACCTGATAGTCGCGACCGTCGGCATCGAGCGCCGAGCATGCAAGCTGTCGCCAGTGGCAGTCACGCCGTCCGACGGCGAGCGGCACGGGCGCATCATCACGCAACGGGTGGTTTGCCGAGGTGACCCAGCAGAGCGGCTCGGTGCGTACGATATCGGAGGTGCGCGCCCGCGGGTTATGGGTCACGAGAGCGATGTCCAGCTCGCCGCGTCCCATCTTCTCCGCAAGGCTGATCGAGGGTTCGCAAACGATGTAGAGTTCGACATTCGGATGCGTCTTGGCGAAGCGCCCGATGATCTCCGGCATATACCGGTCGGCATAATCATCGGGCGTGCCGATGCGTAATGTCCCTTCCAACCGGTTGTCGTCGAAGGCTGCAACTGCTTCGTTGTTGAGGCGAATGATCCGTCTGGCGTAATGCATCAGCTTCTCGCCTTCAGCCGTCAGCCTGTTGCCGCGCCCGTCCTTGGCGAAAAGCTGTTTGCCCAAACGCTCTTCCAGTCTGCGCATCTGCATGGACACGGCTGATTGAGTCTTGAACACGCGGTCTGCGGCCTTGGTGAAGCTGCCCGTATCAACGATGGCGATGAAAGTGTGAAGCTGATCGATATCGAGCGGAGCGGACATGGTAGATCATCCATAAGAGCTATTGATATCTGACATTAGAAACATTCGTTGGACTGATCAATAGACTTGCGACATTTTGACACTCGAGACATCCGATCAACACCGCCAACGCTTTCGGGCAGCGGCCTCAACCTCACCAATGTCTTCGTGCGGAAGCGCGAAGCAATATCCTCACGTGCCTCAAAGGAAGGACGTTGTCATGCGCACGGCAGAACGGAAAATGGAATTGCAGATTGTAGCCCCCGCGATCTCAATGGAGACGCGTTGGACCATGGCTCTCAATCGCATGGCGAAATTCGCGCGTTCCATCATGAACCGTCTGGCCGTGAATAAGCTGACGGAGATGACCGATCAGCAGCTTGCCGATATCGGACTGGTGCGCAGCGATGTTGTGAACGCGCTTGAGATCGGTCTTCTCGACGATCCGAGCCTGCTTCTGGCGCGCGCCGCCAAGACGCGTGCCGCATCCCGCTTCACGCATCTTCGCCGCCGCTGATCTCGACCACTGGGTTTTTGCCCAGCATCAAGTTTCCCCGCAGGGTGATTGCCAATAGCCCTGCCTTTGCCCGGTGTCAGGCCCTAAGCCGCACCGGGCTTTTTTGCGTTCAGATTATGGGTGCTGAGTTACTGCCCCTAGAGCGTTTCCATTTAACAAGGAAACGCTCTAGGGGCGCCGCTATCAATACTGGTACTCTTCGAATACGGGCAGAACCGATTGCTGCCAGCGGCCATGATAGAGCGCCAGCATGTCTTCTGCGAGCGTCGACTTCTTGGCGAGAACCTCTTCGAGCGGCGAGAGGAACACGCTCTCGTCCTGTCCATCACGGTTCAGTCGCGCCCGGCTTTGCAAGCCCTTGCGGGAGATCGCCACCACGTCACGCGCGACATCCAGCAGATCACGACCGGCGATCGTCGCCTTCAAGCCTTGTACCGGAACCGCATCGCGAAGCGCCATCACGTCTTCCACCGTCCAGTCAGCGGTGAACTGGTCGGCTGCCGCAAGCGCTTCGTCGTCGTAAAGCAGGCCCACCCAGAAGGCTGGAAGCGCACAGATGCGCCGCCACGGACCACCATCGGCGCCGCGCATTTCGAGGAAGCGTTTAAGCCGCACGTCCGGGAACAGTGTCGATAGATGGTTGGTCCAGTCACCGAGATTGGGCTCCCACTCGGCAATCTCACCCTTCAGAGCACCCGCCATGAACTGGCGGAAGGTGATGTTGGTACAGTCGCGATACTTGCCGTCGCGCACGATGAAGTACATCGGCACATCGAGCGCCCATTCGACATAATCCTTGAAACCGAAATCCGGATTGAAGGTGAAGGGAAGAACGCCGGAACGTTGATTGTCGGTATCGCGCCAGATATCGCCGCGCCAGGAAAGCAGCCCGTTTGGCTTCCCTTCGGTAAAGGGCGAGGAAGCAAAAAGGGCTGTGGCAAGGGATTGCAGCTTCATTGAAACGCGCATCTTGCGGCGCATGTCTTCTTCGGAAGAGAAGTCCAGATTAACCTGGATCGTGCAGGTCCGGTACATCATGTCCAGGCCCTTGGTGCCGACCTTGGGCATGTAATTTGTCATGATCGCATAGCGCGACTTCGGCATCCGCGGCGTTTCTTCCAACGTCCAGAGCGGGCTTCCACCAATGCCGAGGAAACGAATACCCATGGGCTCGGCGATCTCGCGCAGCATCGCCAGGTGCTGGTTGGATTCGCGGCAGGTCTCGTGCAGGTTTTCCAAAGGTGCGCCGGAAAGCTCGAACTGGCCGCCGGGCTCGATGGAAATCGCGCCCATACCGCTCGGCTCGCCAAGGCCGATGATATTGTCGCCGTCCATGATCGGGTCCCAGCCGAGCTTTTCCTGCATGCCCTTCAGCAGCGCAGAAATGCTGGCCTCACCGAAATAGGGAACCGGCTTGTTGCCATCGCGGAAGAAGGCGAACTTTTCGTGCTCCGTCCCGATCCTGAACTTGTCTTTCGGCTTGCAGCCTTCGGCCAGATAATCTGTCAGTTCCTGCACGGAGGAAATTGGCGTCTGGTCGGTGGTGTCGCGGGCCATGAAGTTACCTTGTTGTCGTAGCTGCCTGGGCAGCGATATTGTCATCGCTGATAGGGTGCCGTGCGTGCGCAAGCAAATGAATTTCTTTTAAGCATGAACTCGTGCCGCGAATTTGCGCGAGCGCGACATCAAACGCTGAATTATTTCCAGTCGCCGATGCTGGCCTGAATGACGGCAAGCGCTGCAACTGCTGCCGTATCGGCTCGCAGGATACGCGGTCCCAGGGGGATAGGTGTCACAAAGGCCTTGCTGCGCAGCAACTGTCGTTCTTCCTCCGAAAAGCCACCCTCCGGTCCGACAAGAAGAGCCAGTTGCCTTTCCTTGATCGCTTGAAGCGCGGGCAGGGGGTTCTGTCCTGCGTCGCCTTCGTCGCAATAGATGAGACGGCGTGAAGGAGACCAGTTCTCCAGCATGTCTTTCAGCCGCACCGGTTCGTCGACATCGGGAACGGCAAGAATACCGCATTGTTCCGCAGCTTCGACGACATTGGCCCGCAGCTTGTCGAGATTGGTGATCTTGCCCTGCACATGTTGGGTCAGCACCGGGCGCAGAACGCCGGCCCCCATCTCCACCGCCTTCTGCACCAGATAATCCAGGCGCCCGGTCTTCAGCGGTGCAAAGATATAGTGCAGGTCCGGCTTTTCCGGTTGAGAGCGTGTCTGCTCTACAGGCGTCAGCACGACCTTCTTGCGTGTCGGGAAGGAAAGGCTCGCCTTCCATTCACCATCGCGCCCGTTGAAGAGCAGGATTTCCGCGCCGTCGCCCATGCGCAACACATTGGCGAGATAGTTGAACTGGTCGCCGTCGGCTTCGACACTCTCTCCTGCTCGCAGGGACTGGTTGACGAAAAGCCGCTGCATTCTGAAATTGGCACGCATGTGAGTACTTCGATGAGTTGGTGATCTGTCCGCTCATATAAACAGAAGATGCATGATTGCGTAGAGCACGGCTGCAAGTGCCGCGCTTGCCGGAAGCGTAATGATCCAGGCGGCGATAATCGTCATGAAGTGCGAGCGGCGCACAAGATAGCGCCGCCGTGTTTCCGACGCGTTTTCATCCGGTTCGTCACTGGGAGTTTCGGCTAAAGCGATACTCTTGCGCAGTGCTTCCTGCTGCTTTCGGCCCTGCTGTGTGTACCACTCGCGAAAGAAGCCGACGCCGAAGACGGCGCCGATTGCTGTATGCGTCGTGCTGACCGGCATGCCGAAATGCGATGCGGTGAGAACGGTAAGCGCCGTCGAGGTGGAGACGCAAAAAGCGCGCATGGGGTTGAGTTTGGTGATCTGCTCGCCGACGAGCCTGATCAGGCGCGGCCCGAAGAGCAATATGCCGCAAGACAGGCCGAATGCGCCGATCAGCATGACCCATTGCGGCGCTGGCGCAAACACCTCGGTAAGGTTGCCGTAATCCGCACGCACGATGGCGACCACCGGCCCGATGGCATTGGACACATCATTGGCCCCGTGGCCGAAAGACATGAGGGCGGCCGCGAATATCAGCGGCCATTGAAACAGCGTGCGAAGCGACTGGTTGCGATTTTCCAGACCTTCGGACTGGTTGCGGATCAGTGGAATACAGAGCCGCCAGCCGATGAGGCCGACAGCCAGGCCCGCCGCCAGAGACGCCCACGCTGGAACATTCATGACCCGATGCAGACCGAAGCGCATCAGATAAGAGGTCATCACCCCGCCCATCACGCCCAGCAGCACTGGCACCCATTTGCGCGCGGCGGCGATCTTGTCATCGCGATAGATGATGAATTCCTTGATAAAGGCAAGCAGAGCGACCGCGAAGAAGGCGCTGATGAATGGCGTAAGTACCCAGGTGAGCGCAATACTGAGAAGCGACGTCCAGTCCACCGCGCCAACGCCGAAAGCGGCGGTGCCGGCACCCGCCACCGCACCGACGATGCTGTGGGTGGTGGAAATCGGCGCCTTGAGCAGATTGGAAAGATTGACAAGAAGAGCCGCCGCCAGGATGGCGCCGAGCATCGCCCAGGCGAAGACATGGGGGTCCGGCACTTTCCTGACATCAACGATGCCGCTGGCAATCGTCTCGACGACATTCCCGCCTGTGATGAGGGCGCCGAAGACTTCACAGATTGCAGCAATGATCAGTGCTGCCGTGAGAGGCAGAGCCTTTGAGCCGACGGCCGGTCCGACATTGTTGGCCACGTCCTTGGCGCCGATATTCATCGCCATATAGGCGCCGATGATGGCTGCGGCGAGCGTGATCACCGCGCCTGGCGTTCCCCCTGCATAGGAGCTGGCGACCAGAGCGGTGACCACCAGAAACAGAAGTGCAGCGCCCGGCGCCACGAACCGCTGGCCGAGATGGTTTACCGCTTCCTCGACGCGGGTCATCTTGTCGAGATCCTTGTCGAGCGTCGGCTTTTTGCGATTTTCGGGTAATTGCGCCATGGAAACGCTCTACAGCATCGGCCCGAAAATCGGAACCGGTTTTCGGAAAGCACGATGCATAGACCAGGCCAAGACAAAGCGTCCTTTATGCGTCCAATAGGAGGCGCAGCACTCTAAAATGACATAGGGTGCGTTTGGCCGGCGTATTCGCGACACGGCGTCGTTATGACGAATGGGCGGCCTTTTGCGGCAAGGGTGGCGCGGTTCTTGCCATGTGCTTTCTGAAAGCGACGAAAAGCTGCTTCAACTCGATCTCGTTCACCCGCTTTTCCGCTTCCTCGGGCGAAACCCATTCCAGCTTACGGCTCTCACGCTCAGGGAAATTTTTGGTCAGCTCCATCACTTCCAAAAGGTGAACCTGCACCAGACAGGTAACCTTCACGCCGTTCTTCAGCTTTTTCTCGTAGTGGAAAAAGCCAAAGGGCTCCTTTTGCGCGGTTCCCCGGACACCAGCCTCTTCGAAAGCCTCTTGTTCTGCGACTGCGTGGGCCTTCTTGCCTTCCATCGGCCAACCCTTGGGGATCACCCACCGTCCTGTATCCCGACTGGTCAGCAGCAGCACTTCCACATCGCCGTTCTTCTTATTACGGCGGTGGCATATGGCACCATATTGCTGACGAGGTGGACGACGTAGCATCAGGCTGACGTCTTTGGCCAGACGGCTCAGAAGGTTCAACGCGAGATATTCCTTTCGGGGTATAGGTATGCGAAAGCCCGAACAACAAGGTGTTCGGTGTGTTTCATTGTCTGCTTATGAAGAAAGCGGGTCAATGCAGATGTCCCGCTCTTACACCAATATTTCTGGGCTATTTTTGGGTCTCGGAAGAAGAGATCCAGTGCTTCAGCCCCAATATTACGCCGTCTGCTTCTTCTTCGGGCGCGATGAACAAATTGTGTTTATCGCTGGCGAAAGATCGCAGCTCTTCGAGCGCATTGGCGACAACCACGCCACGCACATCAGGCAGCTCGAACATGGCCCGGTCGTTGCCGGTGTCCCCCGCCACGACGATTTCATCGAGCCCGACCCTCAGGTGATCGCAGAGCCAGCGAATGGCCGCACCCTTATCCGCCGCGCGGGGAAGAACATCGAGGTCGCGTGCGCTGGAATAGACGATACGCGCGTCAACACCATTGTCGTTCAGCCGCCGCTCGATATCGGCCAGCACATCTTCATCGGCATTGTGAAGGTACCAGCTGGATTTCAGACCATGTTGGTATCGCTCCGGCTGAAGGCTGATGCCGGGCACATCCTTCATGACCGAGGCGATCCTCTCGGCGTCGAAGGCCGCGCCAAGCTGCGAGGCGTAAGCCTTCGAAAGCCCTGGTTCGTCCTGGCGTGATAGCATGGTCCCCACCCCGCCAATGATGTAATCGGGGCGAGGCAGGGGTACGGTATCCAGAAGTTCTAGCTGATCGTCGATCAGCCGTCCGCTGTTGAAGACCAAGAGCGGGCGTCTTTCTTCCGGAAGCGCGTTCCAGAAATCGCGGAAACGCGCCGTCGCCTCATGATTGCCGACGACGGTGCCATCCAGATCCGTGGAAAAAAGGCGAACCGGTTTCAATCGCCGTCATTCCATGGTTCGGCCCAATCGGATTCCTCCAGAACGGGCATCATCGTGCGGCCTTCGACAACGGAGAGAAGTTGTTGCGCAATGCCCGTCCAGGTAAACAGGCTACGCGCCTTATGGGCTCCCATGCGTGACAGCCGGCCATAGAGACGCTCGTGCTTGAACGGCTTCATCATCGTGATGCCAAGATCTTCCTTGTCGAAAGGATCGGCAAACAGTGCATGACGTCCATAGCTCACGGCACGGAAGAGGCCGCCATGAATGGTCACGACAGTTGGCGTGCCGCTTGCCATCGCCTCGATCGCCGTCATGCCGAAAGGCTCGTAACGGCTGGACAGGACAAAAAGATCGGCGGCGCGGTATATATCCGGCAGATCCTCATCCGAGACGTAACCGGAGAAGACCACCTTGTCTTCCAAACCCAACTCGCTCACCCGCTCTTTCAGCTGGTTGAGGATCGTCGTCTCCTGGGCATCCATATTCTCGCCGCCAACGGCAAGATGCAGGCGCGCTTCGGGCTCGCGCTCAGCCAGCACGGAGAAGCCATCGATCAGAAGGTCGTAGCCCTTGTTGGTGGCCAGGCGGCCAAGCGCAAGAACGGTTTTGCCTTCGAAGCCGAAACGCTGACGCAGCATCTGCCGCGACGCCTCCGACACGGGGAAGAAGCGGTTGTCATCATATCCCGGCGGGATCATATGGACCTGCTTGCGCTTCAGCCCATAATCTTCAAGCAGCACATCAAGCTGCACCGGCGTCGTCGCGATCACCATATCGCAGCTGCGATAGATGATCAGTTCGTGCTGAATGCGTTCCTTGAAGTTGAATTCCAGTTCGAACGTATCGGACTTTTCCGGATAGTCGGTTTCCATCTGGCGCTTTTTCCAGATGCCGAGAGAATGGGGCGTATGAAGGTGGGGAATTTTCAGTGCTTCGGAGAGCCGCTGTCCCGCAACTCCGGCGTCCCAGTAATGACTGTTGATGAAGGAATAGGTAAGGTCGTTTTTCTTGATGAACCGTAGCGCGTTTTCGCACCATTCCAGCAGATGGCGGTGAAGATATTCCTTCGGAATAAACTCCTTGCCGCCGCAAGGAATGCGAACGACGCGGACGCGATCGTCCACCTCATCGATTTCCGGCTGATCCTCAAAGCGACGGGTGTACAAATCGACCGTGTAACCGAGTTGGCCGAGTTTCTTTGCAAGTTCGAGGACATAGACCACCTGTCCTCCGGTGTCGGCTGCGCCAAGCGGCGGGTGTGCGGCTACATAGCCATGCGTCGATATGAGTGCTATCCTTGGATAGCGTTCAGTTTCGCTCGTGGTAGTCATCGCGTCCCATCTTGGTAGAAATTTCCAATAACCCGTCAAGAACGTCTTGAAGTTGATAAAGTTCCCGGGAAAATTGCCCGATCAGGATTTTTCTTTCTGCAGGAGTGCAAAGCCGCTGTCTTTGTGTATGGGTATTTTAGCAGTTGCCCTGCGTCAACTCGGCACCTGCCAATGCATCTTGTCATTTGATAAATAAGGATGATCGAGACGGAGAATGCCGGATGGCCAGGGGACGATTTGCATTTGCCAGCGCACCTGAAAGGGCGCTGGCGCTAGGGGAAATTCATGCAAGGCCGACCGTGCTGCTCGGTCCGTCGCGCATCATCGTCCAATTGGCCTTCATGATGGATGGCGGCGCCTCCGTCCATCACTCTGCGATTGCGGAAATGTCGCGTAGCCGCGGTGTCGCGCCACCTGAACGTGACGCACGACACCACACCATGCCTTGTGGGCTGGGAACGCTTCGGTGGGAGAGACACACAGAATTCTCGACCTGGTTCTGGGATGGGCCGGCACCGGAAAAGATCGGCGGCGATATCGTTGGCGATCCGTTCGGCGACGGCTTTTCGCCGCCCGGCTCGCTGATCTCGGCCGTCAGGCTGGAAATCCGCCCCGACGGGTTGGAGACGGTCGATGCGGAAAGTCATTTCGATCCGATCAGCCTCTGTCACTCGACGGTCCGCGAAGGGCAGGCTTCCATCCTCACCGATTTTCGCCAGGACCGCGACGGGCTGACGCAGTTTCTTCTGCTCGATCGTGGACTGACGGATTCGGGGCGCGGCGGTATCGTGCAGCGTCTGCTGGACATCGAAACCTATCGCACACTGGCGATGCTCGGCCTTCCGTTGGCACAGACTCTTTCTCCGGAAATCCGCCGGATCGAGGACGGTCTGACGGCGATTACGCAGCGGATGAAGAACGGTGCGCGCGAGGAGGCCGATGCGCTTCTGGCCGAAATGACGCGCCTTGCCGCAGAACTGGAAGCCAATGCGGCGCTCAGCCTCTACCGCTTCGGCGCGAGCCGCGCCTACGACGTGATCGTGCGCGAGCGCATCCGTACCCTGGCGGAAACGCCGATCCAAAGTCATGAAACCATGGCGACCTTTCTGGAGCGGCGCCTGGCCCCTGCCATGCGTACCTGTCAGTCGGTGGAAGAGCGTCAGGCAAACCTGTCGCGCAAGCTCTACCGCGCCACCGCTTTGGTCCGCAGCTGGATCGATGTCGAGCTGGAGCGACAGAATACCGTGCTTTTGAACAACATGAACAAGCGGGCCGCCATGCAGTTGCGCCTGCAGCAGACGGTTGAGGGTCTCTCGGTTGCCGCCATTTCCTATTATGTCGTTGGACTGATCGGATATCTCGTCAAGGCGGTCACCCATGACCTCCTGCCGATCGATCCGGCAGTGGTCACGGGCGCCTCGGTCCCGGTGGCCGTGCTCGGCGTCTGGTGGGTCGTGCGCAATATCCGCAAGCGCCATGCCGATGGCGCGCATTGAGGTCTACAGCAGGATGCGCCGACTCAAAGAGTGGGAGCGTCCTTGTCCCAATAGGGGAGCGGACCATAGAGGCCCGCGAGGTAATCGATGAACAGGCGAACCTTGGCGGGCAGGAAGCGGCGGCTGGAGTAGACTGCCGAAAGAGCGACGTTCTTCGATCCTTCATAGGCAGGCAGAACCTGAACCAGCGCGCCGGATTTCAATTCCGGCCCGATATCCCAGGTGGAACGCAGCGCAATGCCGAGCCCGGAAATCACGGCTTCACGGATCACCTCTGACGAGTTGGTCACAAGCAGACCTTCGGGCCGTAGATTGAACGCGCCCTCTGGTCCTTCCAAGCGCCAGAGATCGTTGTTATGTGCAGGCAGGCAGCGATGGTTCTTCAGATCCTCGATCGTTTGCGGTAGCCCATGCGCTTCGACATAGGTCCGAGACGCGCACAGCACGCGGCGGACCGGCGCCAGCCGCCGCGCAACGAGGCTCGAATCGGAGAGATCAGCGATGCGGATTGCGAGATCGTAGCCACCGGCAACGATGTCGATGAAGTCGTCGCTGAGCGTCAGGTTGATGGAGAGCGACGGATGCTGGTCCATGAAACCTTTTAGATGCGGCGCGACATGCATGCGTCCAAAGGAAGTGGAAGCGGAAACCTTCAGCGTTCCGGTGAGCGTGTTCGACCGGCCGGAAACGAAATCCTCCGCCTCTTCCAGCCCCTCCAGCACGGCAAGAATTCTCTGGTGAAATCCCTGTCCCGCTTCGGTCAGGGAGATTTGCCGTGTGGTACGCTGAAACAGACGCGCACCAAGCTTCTCCTCAAGCCGCTTGATTCGCTTGGAGATGACGGCCGGAGAATAGCCCAACTCCTTGGCTGCGACTGACATGCTGCCGGAGGCTGCGACGCTGGCAAAGACTTCGAGATCGCCAAGATTCGTCATTGGTCACCACTATTCTTTCCGGATTGGAAACAATCTCTAGCATTTGCGAGGGTTGCCACCAAGGCGCAAACGCCGCATAGGATTGTGTGGATGAGGGAGGCATCGGCAGACCATGTCGCAATCCATTCAATTCTTGAAACCGCGCGCCGGGGTGCTTTCCAATCGGGATCGGATCGTTTCCGACCTCGCAGACCTGCTTCCGCCGGACTGTCTTGTGCATGAGCCGCGAGAGCTCGTTCCATTTGAAACCGACGCCTTTGTCTCCTATCGCCGCCTGCCGCTTGCGGTCGCGCTACCGAAGACCACGGCGCAGGTCGCGGCCGTCCTGAAATATTGTCACCGCTATGGCATACCGGTGGTGCCGCGAGGAGCAGGAACGTCGCTCTCCGGCGGAGCGATCCCGCAGGAAGATGCCGTGGTGATCGGCCTGTCGAAGATGTCTTCCATTCTCGAACTGGATTTCTTCAACCGCACCGCCACCGTCCAGGCGGGCGTTACCAATCTCTCGATTTCCGATGCCGCTGGACCGCAGGGCTTTTTCTACGCGCCGGATCCCAGCTCGCAGCTCGCCTGCACCATCGGCGGCAATATCGGCATGAATTCCGGTGGGGCACATTGCTTAAAGTACGGTGTGACCACCAACAACCTTCTCGGCGTGAAGATGGTTCTGGTGGATGGCACAGTGTTGGAACTTGGCGGCAAGCACCTGGATGCGCCAGGCTATGATTTGCTCGGCCTCGTCTGCGGTTCGGAAGGCCAGCTCGGCATCGTCACGGAGGCGACCGTGCGACTGATCGCCAAGCCGGAAGGCGCGCGCCCTGTGCTGTTCGGTTTCGAAAGCTCGGAAGAGGCTGGCTCCTGCGTGGCCGATATTATCGGCTCCGGCATCATTCCCGTCGCGATCGAATTCATGGACAAACCGGCCATCGAGATTTGCGAGGCTTTTGCCAAGGCGGGTTATCCGCTCGATGTCGGCGCTCTCTTGATCGTTGAGGTCGAGGGCTCGGAAGACGAGATGGATGCGATGTTGGCCGATATTGTCGCGATTGCCCGCAAGCATGCGGTCAAGACGGTGCGCGAGTGCCAGTCCGCCATGGAAGCTGCGGCGATCTGGAAGGGCCGTAAATCCGCCTTCGGCGCCACAGGCCGGATTGCCGACTATATCTGCATGGATGGCACGGTACCGCTCAGCCAGCTTTCCTACGTGCTGAAAAAGACGAGCGAGATCACCGACGCGCTTGGCCTTCGCGTCGCCAACGTCTTTCATGCGGGCGATGGTAACATGCATCCGCTGATCCTGTTCAATGCCAACGACCCGGAGGATGCGGCGCGCGCCGAGGAGGCGGGCAACCAGATATTGAAGCTCTGCGTGGATGCGGGCGGCTGCCTGACCGGCGAGCACGGTGTCGGCATCGAAAAGCGCGACCTGATGCGTCACCAATATTCCGACGAAGATCTGGCACAGCAGATGGCAGTCCGTTCGGCCTTTGACGAGGGCTGGATCTTGAACCCGTCCAAGGTCTTTCCTCTGGAGGGGCGGTCGTGATGGACGCCGCATATCCGACCTTTACTCCGCTGACGGAAGCGGAGGCATCCGGTCTCATTCGCGACAGCGCAGAGGCAGGGCGCAAACTCGCCATTAGCGGCGGCAACACGCGCTCTGGCTTGGGCAATGCTGTAGAGGCGGATGCGACACTGTCGTCGCGGTGCCTGAGCGGCATCGTCTCCTACAATCCTGCCGAGATGGTCATGACGGTCAAGTCGGGAACGCCCGTCGCCGAAGTCGAGGCAGCATTGGCCGATGCTCGGCAGATGATGGCTTTCGAGCCCATGGATCATCGCGCGATCATGGGAACGGCAGGTAAGCCCACCATCGGTGGCGTTTTTGCTGCCAATGTCTCCGGCCCCCGGCGCTATGTGGCTGGTGCCGCGCGCGACAGCCTGCTCGGCATTCGCTTCGTCAATGGCCGGGGCGAGGCGATCAAGGCCGGTGGACGGGTGATGAAGAATGTCACCGGGCTCGATCTCGTCAAGCTTCTGGCAGGCTCTTACGGCACGCTGGGCTTCCTGACGGAAGTGACCTTCCGCGTGCTGCCGGTTCCGCCCGTAGAAGTGACGATGGTCATTTCGGGGCTGGAGGATGAGAGTGCCACCAACGCCATGGCGGCGGCGATGGCAACGAGCTTGGAAGTGTCCGGTGCGGCGCATCTGCCGGAAAGCGTCAAATCGCGTTTCTTGGGCGGGATGTTGCCTGAGGGTGCCGCCACCGTGTTGCGACTGGAAGGTCTCTCCGCCTCGGTCGAGGCCCGGTCGAAAAAAATCCAAGCGCTTTTGTCCGCATTCGGTCCCATGATCGTGCTTGCGCAAGACGAGAGTCGGGCACTGTGGCGAGACATCAAGGACGTAGCGCCCTATAGCGTCAATCCATCCAAGCCGCTCTGGCGTGTGTCGGTCGCGCCATCGCAGGGCCACAAGCTGGTTGCCGCACTCCGGTTGGAAGCGGGCATCGACGCTTTTTACGATTGGCAGGGCGGGCTTGTCTGGATGCAGATGGAGGCCGATCCGGACGCGCAGTTGCTGCGCGGTTGCATCCGCTCACTCGGCGGTGGTCACGCGATGCTTCTCCGTAAAGCAGATGCTGTGCGGGAGACGGTTCCGGCTTTCGAGCCGCTCAATGCGCTCGAGGCGGCTTTATCTCAACGCATCAAGGAAAAGCTCGATCCGGCGGGGCTCTTCAATCCGGGCAGAATGGGGATCTGACCATGCAAACCTCCTTCTCACCTGAGCAGCTGGCCGATCCACATGTCGCGGAGTCCGAAAAGATCCTGCGCAAATGCGTGCATTGCGGTTTCTGCACGGCCACCTGTCCGACCTATGTGACGCTCGGCAACGAACTCGATAGTCCGCGCGGTCGCATCTACCTCATCAAAGACATGCTGGAGAACGACCGTCCCGCCGACCGCGAGGTTGTGACCCATATCGACCGCTGTCTGTCCTGTCTTGCCTGCACCACCACCTGTCCGTCTGGGGTGGATTATATGCACCTGGTGGATCATGCGCGCATCCATATCGAGAAGACCTATCGCCGCCCATTGATGGACCGGCTGATCCGTAGCCTGCTGGCGGCCGTTTTGCCATATCCCGCACGCTTCCGGCTTGCATTGAAACTCGCGAGGATCGGTCGCCCACTCGCACCGCTCTTGCGCAAGGCTGCTCCGTTGAAGCCGCTGGCTGCCATGCTCGAGCTTGCGCCGAGCGACGTTGTGCCGGCGGTAAACCGACCTGCGGTTCATGCTCCCGTCACAGAGAGGCGGGGTCGTGTCGCAATCCTCAGCGGTTGTGCGCAGCCGGTTCTCGATCCGGCCATCAACGACGCGACGATCAGGCTTTTGACGCGCCTCGGGATCGAGGTCGTTGCGCCGAAAGGCGAGGGCTGTTGCGGCGCGCTCGTTCATCACATGGGCCGTGAAGAGCAGGCCCTCGCCTTTGCCCGCCGCAATGTCGATGTCTGGATGGGCGCAGTGGAAGAGGGCGGGCTCGACGCCATCATCATCACCGCATCCGGCTGCGGCACGACAGTCAAGGATTACAGCCATATGCTGCGGCTCGATCCGGCCTATGCGGAAAAGGCAGCGAAAATCTCCGGGCTGGCCAAGGATATCACCGAATATCTGGCGACGCTGGAACTGCCCGCGCTGGAACACAACGGCCTTTCGGTCGCCTATCATTCCGCCTGTTCCATGCAGCATGGTCAAAAGATAACCATGGCGCCGAAGACGCTGTTGAAGGCAGCCGGTTTCGTGGTGCGCGATCCGGCTGAGGGACATCTCTGCTGTGGTTCGGCCGGGACTTACAATATCATGCAACCGGAGATTTCGGATCAGTTAAAGGCGCGCAAGGTCAGGAACATCGAAGCGACCAGGGCCGATATCATCGCCACCGGCAATATCGGCTGCATGACGCAGATCGCTACCGGCACGACGATGCCGATACTGCATACGGTTGAATTGTTGGAGTGGGTTTACGGCGGTGAACAACCGGCGAAGTTACGCCAGAAACAAAAAACGAGCGGCTGAGCCGCTCGTTTTTCATCGGTTGCTGCTAAAAGCGCTTCACCGTGCCCCCTGGCATCCCCCGCCAAAGTTGATGGATTGCAATCTAGCGTTTCCGGCAAGGGCCGCAAGTATTCGTATGAAAAAGGACAGTGTCCGGTATCAAACTTATAGTCCGGCGTTGCTATCAGATCACAATAACCCTCGTGCCAACTTTCACGCGCTCGTAAAGGTCGGTGACATCTTCGTTACGCATGCGAATGCAGCCCGACGAATTGTTGCTGCCGATAGTCCAAGGCTGGTTGGTGCCGTGGATGCGGTAGAGCGTCGAGCCCAGATACATGGCGCGAGCACCCATTGGGTTTTCCGGTCCGCCTTCCATGAAGGCCGGAAGATAATGACCCTTCGCGGCTTCGCGGGTGATCATTTCCTTTGGCGGCGTCCAGGTCGGCCATTCCGTCTTGCGGGTGATGGAATGTGTGCCCGCCCATTCGAAGCCAGGCTTGCCGACGCCCACACCGTAACGGCGTGCCTTGCCACCTTCCATCACCAGATAGAGCAGCCGGGCAGGCGTATCGATGACGATCGTACCGGGCGCTTCTTTTGTGTCGTAGTCGACGATCTGGGGTAGGAACTGCGGGTCTATTCCCACTCTTGGGGCATTGGGTCGCGCAGCCACGGCCTGAGGGCGCTGCTGCACGGCGCGACGCTGGAAGAGTGGCTGGCGCTGTGGCGGCTGCGGATAGACGACGGGTTGCACATTGCCACGACCCAGTTGCGTCACCCAGGGCGCCGTCAGATCGGGGCTGACGACGATCGGCGGACGTTCGCGATAGCGGTCATTGGCCATTGCCGGATTGAGAGCGGCACAAACGGCGCTCAAAGCTAGGAAGACGGTTTTCATCGACATCGGGTGGACTCTTTTACATGACACCGGAAACTGATCGTCACGTTCGCATGCGCAGACCAGCGAATGGTAAAGAGGCTTCGGTGAAATATGCGATTTTGCTGAAACCTTTCGATAAGGTTAGCAGGCGGTTTTAAAACAGGGTGAATCAATGGTAAGAACCGTGCTGAAAGAGACGGTGGCGCATGAGTGAAGACGGGTTGTTGACGGGTGGGGATGGCAAGGTCCGCTGCTTCTGGCAGCAGGGGCTGGAGGATTACCGCCGCTACCATGATGACGAGTGGGGGCACCCTGTCACCGACGACAAGCGGCTGTTCGAGAAGATCTGCCTCGAAGGGTTCCAGTCAGGTCTGTCCTGGCTGACGATCCTGCGCAAACGTGAGGGCTTCCGTGCCGCCTTTGCCGGCTTCGATTTCGACAAGGTCGCTGCCTTCGATGATAACGATATTGAGCGGTGCCTGGCTGACAAGGGCATAGTCCGTCATCGCGGCAAGATCGTTTCCACCATCAACAATGCCAGGCGTGCAGTCGCTCTTCGCGAGGAGTTTGGTACACTGGCGCGCTACTTCTGGAGCTTCGAGCCGAAGCAGGACGAGCGCCCGGAAGTCTTCGATTACGCCACCCTGCGCGCCAATCCAACGACGCCCGCCTCCATTCGCCTGTCCAAGGATCTGAAGAAGCGGGGCTGGAGTTTTGTCGGCCCCACCACCGTTTATGCTTTCATGCAGGCCATGGGCATGGTCAACGACCACATCGAGGGCTGCCATTGTCGCTCTCGTATCGAAACGATGCGGCAGGGGTTCATACGGCCGTGAAGACATTTTTGAGATGTGCTCTTGCCTGCTTGCTGATCGCGACCGTTTCCGTGCCGGCCGTTGCCGAACAGCGCAATGTGGACGGCATGTGGCTCGACGATGGGGAACAGTTGAAGGCTGTAGAAATGCCAGCCTCTGGCAATCTGAAACTGAATGGCTGGACTCGTCAGGGCAGGGGAGATGTCTATCGCCTGAAGGTGAAGGCCGGTGAAACGCTGAAGGTTTCGCTCGTGAGCCGTAGCGAGTTCGTCGTCATGGCGATTTTTGATTTCGCCAAACCGGACGACGATGCGATCTTCTTCAGCGATACCGGCAACAACACCACGACGCTGACGCCTGCGGCAGACACCGACTGGCTGATCCGGCCTATCCTGGTGCTGAGTTCGTCGCGCCGGGGTCTTGGTGCCAATTACACCATCACCGTTGAGCGCCAACCCTAAGCGGATCAGCCTGCAATCGCGATCAGCCCGGCCGACAGCGCGCAAAGCAGCATCAGCGACGCTGTGGCAGCCACGATCACCTTGCCGCCTGCATGCCGCAGCGAGCGGATGTTCACGGAAAGACCGAGGGCTGCCATGGACATGATGGTGAGCACATTGGCAAGGCTGCTGATGGGCGCCAACGCACCATTCGGGATCAAGCCGAAGGAACGCGCCATGATCATCAGTACGAAGCCGAGGATGAACCAGGGCACCATGCGCTGTAGATCGAGACGACCGCTCGCACCCCGGCCATGAATGATCGACAGCGTGGTGACGACGGGACCGAGCATCAGCACGCGGATGAGTTTGACCACCGTACCGGTTTGAACGGCAACCGCGCCCGCCGGTGCCGTTGCCGCCAGAACCTGCGGCACGGCATAAACAGTCATGCCGGCAAACATGCCGTAATGGACGGCATTCATGGAAAAGAGGCCCGGCAGTGCCGGCATGATGATGACGGCTGCGACACCAAGGACGGCGGTAAAGGCAATGGCTGCGGTCACATCCTGCGCCTTCGCACCGACGGCAGGTGCCGCCGCAGCAATGGCGGAGTTGCCGCAGATCGAGTTGCCGCAGGCAACGAGAATGGCAAGTTTTGGCTCAAGGCCGATTACACGGCTGATGGCGTAGCTGCCGGCAAGCGACAGGGCGACGATGATGGCGATGCCGAAGATCAACAAGCCACCTGCGCCCTTCAGAATGGAAAGGCTGACCGACGCACCGAGAAGCACCACCGCAACCTCCAGCAGCGTCTTGGCGCTGAATTTGATGCCGGCCGTGGTTGCTTCCGGAAGCCGGGAAAAGCTTCTGAGAAGAACGCCGAAGACAATCGCGATCACCAGATCGCCAAGCCAGGCATGACCGGCCAACCGTATCTGAGCGCTTTCAACGACAATGGCGGCAAAACTGATGGTGCCGCATAGAAGGATGCCCGGAAGCATGCGCAATGCCGGGAAGCGCGATAGGGACAGAGACGATGTCAATGAACGATGATGAGCCATACATGTATCATCTTCCGAATATCCGTTCCATTCCATCAAATAATATGGCATGTTTCGTTCGATAAAATCGAATGATTGGCGATGACGTTCGAACAGTTGAGAATATTCGTTGCTGTCGCAGAAAGACAGCATTTGACCCGCGCCGCCGAGGCTTTGGGCCTGACAGCCTCTGCCGTCAGTTCCGCGATCAAGACGCTGGAGGCCTATTATAATGTCGAGCTGTTTCACCGCGTCGGCCGCGGCATCGAGTTGACGGAAAGCGGTCGCGTCTTCCTCGACGAGGCGCGCTCTACCTTGAACCGGGTGCGTAGCGCCGAACTGATCCTCTCGGAAATGGGCGGCCTGACGCGTGGTGAAATTCGCGTCTTTGCCAGCCAGACCATTGCCAGCTACTGGCTGCCGTCCATCCTGATGCAGTTCAAGCAATTATATCCTGGCGTGACGGTGACGCTTGAGGTGGGCAACACTCGTACCGTGACGGAGGCGGTGCTGAAGGGCGTCGCGGAGATCGGCTTCATTGAAGGTGATATCGATGAGCCGGCGCTCTCGGTTCGACCCATCGTGTCGGATAAGCTGCTCGTCGTGGTAGGCCCGCTGCATCCTTTCTCGGACGGCCGACAATTGAAGGCGCAGGACATTCGCTCGACGACATGGGTGCTGCGCGAACAGGGCTCTGGCACGCGTTCCGCCTTCGAAGCCGCATTGAGGGCCATGGGCATGTCCCTGGCCGATTTGCAAGTGACGCTGGAGCTGCCATCCAATGAGGCTGTCGTCGCGGCAGCGCGCGCGGGCGGTGCGGCTGCGGTGGTGTCGGCATCCGTTGCGGCCTTGATGCTGCGTCAGGGGCTGCTTACCCGCGTCGGCATCGACTTGCCTGCTCGGCAATTTTCACTTCTCATGCACAAGGAAAGGCATCCGAGCCGCGCCTCGCTCGAACTGGAGCGACTAAGCCGGGAATTCGCTGGTAGCTACAAAGCAGGGCTCACCGGGCTTTGATGCGGGTCTTTAAGGGAAGCGCCCTGGAGCGCTTCCCAAGGCGTGGACTAGTAGCCCTTTGACTTCAGCCACTCTTTCATCATGGCGATTTCCGCTTCCTGTGCCTTGATTACCTCTTCGGCCAGTTTGCGGATTTCCGGGTCCTTGCCATATTGCAACTGCACCTTGGCCATATCGATCGCGCCCTGATGATGTGGGATCATGCCACGGACGAAATCGACATCGGCATTGCCGGTATAGTCCTGCTGCATGGCGGTGTGCATTTTTTTGGAAGCCTCCATGAAGGCCTTGGTCGAGGCGCTGTCCGTCGCTTCCTGCTTGGGCATGGTGTGGCCGGCATGGCCCATTGCGTCCTGCGCAAGCGTTGGCATGGTAAGAAACGCGCTGATTGCTGCAGCGATGGAGATGGTCTTGATAGACATGGGATATCCTTCCTCTGTCGGAAATTTCGATTGAGCCTGAACGTCGAAATAATCAGATGCGGGGAGGAGGAAGAGGTGGCACGGGAGCATCGCCAACGAGACTTGCTTGCAAGCCCGGCATGGGAGCGGCGTCAGGCGATCGGCCTTTTTCCGCAAAGATAAGGTCGGGTAGAAGAACGAGGCAAGCAGCGCAGAAGGGCGCGTGCGTCATGCTCTTTCCATGCGGGCACGGAGCGCTATGTCCGCCCGTCTCTTCGGAGGCATCCGTCATACCGTGGCCGGTCGGATGAGTCTTCGCCATGCCATGTGCGTGGCTCTCGCTTGCAGGCATCGATGCATCCATTGCCGCCGTACCCGGCATGGCGCCGTACAGCAGGCAGGCAAGAAACATCAATGTGCGAACCAAAAAGCGCATGTCGTCACTCTAGCGCATCAATCGCGGTTATAAAATGGCGCTCATCTCACTTCGCTGGCAACGACCTTGTGGATGATCTGATAGTCTCTGCTCTCCTCGCCGAAGGGCGCGACCGGCCAGTCCCATTGCTGTACGACCTTCGGAACAAGCACCCCATGCAGCAGGTCTTCCTGCTGGTGCACTTTCCCGATTTTGTCGATGATGTCGAAACGTGTATCTGTGAGAAGGCAGACCTTGCAGGGCAGACCCGAAAGACCATCGACATGGGCCTGGATCAACCGGTGGAGCGTATCCTCCAGCGAACCGCTTGCTCCCTCCTGTTCCATTCTGTGGCGCGCGCCTGTGCCGATCTGGGACAGCAGATTGGCGGAAATGACGAGATCGAGATAAGGAACCTGCCTGAGGAAACTCAACGGCTCGAATGCGCCGCCCGTCTTCAATGCATCATAGCCGGAAAGATCGCGGCTATTGAGAACGACATTGCGGTACTTCCGTCCGTAGAGCATCATCCGCATGCTGGACAGATGCACCAGATCGACCAGCACCAGCGTGTCGAACACTGCGGCGAGCTGCCGCCATGGTACATCCCGCAGTAGGCCCGAGCCGAGGATAACGGCTGTGCGTCGTTGCTTCAATTTCGACGCCGTTGAGAGAATGAAGCGCTTGCAGTTCTCTTCATGCTCTTCCCATGCTTTCGCACATCGGTTGGCCCGTGCCCACAGATTGACGGAGTAGCGGATATGCGGGCGAAATTCCGGCGCTGTTTTCCAATATGTTCCGGCGTAATTCAGGGCTTCGAGGATCATTGCGTCTTCATTCTGAAGGGGAATATGGGACCTGTGCAGGCTTAACCCGCCTGCACAGCTCAACGCAGTATCAACTGCGCTGCGGTTCGACCAGAGCATTGACGATCCGCCGCACCAGCGGCAATACAAGAAGCAGCGTCGGGAACGCCACAAACCATGAGAGACCCCAGGCGGGCAGCCACCGGATCACAAAATCCTCCGTAAAGCCGATGGCGCGGACCGTCGCGATGAGCGAAACGACAAACGTCATCAGGATGGAAAGCACCATAGGCATGAGAATGGCGCCGTAGCGCGCGGGTAAGCGTGAGAATGTCATGAAACATGTCTTTCTAAACGTCGTCTTCAAAAGCGCACCTCGTTCGCGCCCTCAAAGAGCGAGGGGGTAAGGCGCGTTGCTTGACGTTAGACGCTTACGGTCGAAATCAACGACGAAGACGAGCTAACACGGGCGCAGAGAGCTTTCAAGCGTTCTTGCGTTGCGCCTGCGATCTCAAGCGCGATCGTTAGCGATAGACGTCTCGGCGATGACCGATTTCGATGACGACAAGCTTGTGATCCTGGCTGTCGCAGATGATGCGATAATCGCCAACACAGTAGCGCCAGAAATTGCCGAGTTCCGAGCCTTGTAGCGACGATCCCGTTTGCCTCGGATTGCCCAACTGTAGCAGCCTGTCTCGCAGAAAGGAGCGGATGCGATGTCTTGTCTGTGGGTCGAGTTTTTTGATCTGTTTATGAAAGAGAATGTCGTATTCAATTGTGCAGGTCACGCCAGAACGCCTCGGCGCTTATAACCTTGGATTCACCGCGTTGGATGCGCCGCGTCGCCTCTTCCGCCAGATACAAATCCTCCATATTTTCAATATGTTTTTCTATCGCTTCACGGATGTAAAATGCGGAGGTGCGGCCGGTGCGCTCGGAAAGTGCTTTCAGGCGTTCATAGGTCTCATCCGGCAGGCGGATGGCGGTTTGCTTGCTGATGAGGTTCTCTCCGGAAGAGATTGGGATGCATGTATCCCATCTGGCAGTTTTCGCATCAAACGCCAGCAAATGCGCTGGCCTCCGGCCTTGCCGCATGGGGCGTCATCCTCTAAGACACCGGCTTGATTTCAAGAGACAATCGGACTGGCATCATGAGCGAAAAAGCAAAAAAGCCTCAGAAACTGAAAGCCCGCCTGCCGCGCGGCTTCGTGGACCGTTCGGCTGCCGATATCCATGCCACCAATGAGATGATCGAAAAGATCCGCAAGGTCTATGAGCTTTACGGTTTCGATCCCGTCGAGACCCCGCTGTTCGAATATACAGATGCGCTGGGCAAGTTCTTGCCAGATAGCGACCGGCCGAATGAAGGCGTCTTTTCGCTTCAAGACGATGACGATCAGTGGATGAGCCTGCGCTACGATCTGACGGCGCCGCTTGCCCGTCACGTGGCGGAAAACTTCAACGAAATCCAGCTGCCTTACCGCACCTATCGAGCGGGCTACGTCTTCCGCAATGAAAAGCCCGGCCCCGGCCGTTTCCGTCAGTTCATGCAATTCGATGCCGATACTGTCGGTGCTGCAGGCGTTCAGGCGGATGCGGAAATGTGCATGATGATGGCCGATACGCTGGAAGCGCTCGGCATCAAGCGCGGCGATTACGTCATTCGCGTCAACAACCGGAAGGTTCTGGATGGCGTGATGGAAGCCATCGGTCTCGGCGGTCAAGAGAATGCCGGCCGTCGTCTCAACGTGTTGCGCGCCATCGATAAGCTCGACAAGTTTGGCCCGGAAGGCGTGAAGCTCTTGCTCGGTCCCGGTCGCAAGGATGAATCCGGCGACTTTACCAAGGGTGCTGGGCTGGACGAGGCGCAGATCGACAAGGTTCTCTTCTTCGTCGGCATCAAGGATTATGCGGCGAGTGCGCACGATCTGGCAAAGCTCGTCACCGGCACCTCCAAGGGCGAAGAGGGCGTCGAGGAACTCAATGTCATCGGCGCGCTTGTTGCAGGCGCCGGTTACGAGGCAGATCGCATCAAGATCGATCCGTCGGTGGTTCGCGGCCTCGAATATTATACCGGCCCGGTTTACGAGGCCGAGCTGACATTCGATGTCACCAACGAGAAGGGCGAGAAGGTCGTTTTCGGCTCGGTCGGCGGCGGTGGGCGCTACGATGGTCTCGTGTCGCGGTTCATGGGCCAGCCGGTTCCGGCAACCGGTTTTTCCATCGGTGTCTCGCGCCTGATGACGGCGCTGAAGAACCTTGGCAAACTCGGTCAGGCAAAGCCGCTTGCTCCTGTGCTCATCACCGTCATGGATGGTGATGTGGACAGCATGGGACGTTACCAGCGCTTCACTCAGGCTTTGCGCGCTGAGGGCATTCGCGCCGAGATGTATCAGGGCAACTGGAAGAAGTTCGGCAACCAGCTGAAATATGCCGACCGCATGGGCGCACCGATTGCCATCATTCAGGGTGGCGACGAGCGTGCAGAAGGCGTGGTGCAGATCAAGGACCTGATCGAAGGCAAGCGCCTCTCCGGCGAGATCGAGGACAATGCGACATGGCGCGAAGCGCGTGTGGCGCAGGAAGTGGTGCCCGAAGCCGATCTGGTCGCGAAGGTGAAGGAAATCCTCGAGGCACAGGCTGAAGACCGGCGCCGGGCAGAAGGCTGAGTGCCATGACCATTCTCCGTCTGGATCACATCCAGCTGGCAATGCCTGAAGGCGGGGAGCAAAGGGCGCGCGCATTCTATGGGGATCTTCTCGGTCTCGAAGAGGTTGAGAAGCCTGCCAATCTGGCAGGGCGCGGTGGATGCTGGTTTGCGCTTGGCGATGTCCGCGTGCATCTCGGCGTCGCGGCGGATTTCGTTGCCGCCGCCAAGGCCCATCCTGCTTTTGTCGTCGATGATCTTGCAGAGCTTGGAAAAAGACTTGAAACCGCAGGCTGCCATGTGGTTGAGGATGAGCCGCTGGAAGGGTATCACCGCTTCTACGTGTATGATCCCTTTGGAAACCGCATCGAGATGATGCAACCGCTCGAACCGTGACGAAAAGTACTGCTTCATGCCCTTGATCGACATGCCGGAATTTTCCGGAGAGTTGCTGGACGAGTTTGCGGCGCGCAAGACGATGCGGGTCAACACGCCTGTCATCCAGCCTGCCGCGCCGTTCCTTGATATGGCTGGCGAGGATTTACGCCGTCGTATTTTCCTGACCGAAAGCGAGACTGGCGAGAGCCTGTGCCTCCGGCCGGAATTCACCATTCCTGTCTGCCTTCGCCATATCGAAACGGCAACCGGCACGCCGAAGCGTTACGCCTATCTGGGCGAAGTGTTTCGTCAACGCCGCGAGGGCGGAAACGAGTTCTATCAGGCCGGTATCGAAGATCTGGGCGATGGCGATGTCGCCGCTGCCGATGCGCGCGCGATTGGCGACGCTTTTGGCATTTTGAACCGGTTATTGCCGGGATGCGCACTTTCTGCTCGTTTGGGCGATCAGAAGGTCTTCGAGGCTGTGATTGCCGCACTCGGCCTGCCGCTTGGCTGGCAGAAGCGACTGGTGCAAGCCTTTGGCGATATGGCGCAGCTCGATGCGCTGCTGGAAAGCCTTGTCAGCCCCAAGCCGATGACCGGGCTCGATGCCCGCGTGGCCGGGTTGCTCGCCAGCGGTGAGGAAAAGGTTCTGGTCGATTACATCGACAGCGTCATGCAGGAGACCGGCTACTCCACCAATGCCAGCCGCTCCCCGCAGGAAATTGCGCGCCGTCTTCGCGAGAAGCTGGCACTTGCCGCCACCCGTCTGCCGGATGACAGTTTCCAATTGCTGAAGCAGTTTCTCAGCCTCCAGGCACCCTTGTCCGAGGCATCGAAAACGCTTTCCGACTTTGCCGAAAAAGCAAAGCTGAAGCTTGGGCGCGCCATTTCCGATTTCGACGCCCGCGTAGCGGCCCTTGGCAATGGTGGTGTTGATCTTAGCACTGTCACCTATGGTGCTGCTTTTGGCCGTCCGCTGGATTACTATACCGGCCTCGTCTTCGAGATCACCCAAAAGGGGCAGACGGCAGTGCTCGCGGGCGGCGGACGTTTCGACCGTCTGATGACGCTGCTTGGTGCCACCGACACCATTCCTGCAGTCGGCTTCTCGCTCTGGCTGGACCGTATCGAAGCTGCGAGGGCCGCTGCATGACCATCACCATAGCGCTGCCCTCCAAGGGTCGTATGAAAGATGATTCATCCGCCATTCTCGAGCGTGCCGGGCTGAAGATCACCGCGATCGGCAGCGATCGCTCCTATCGCGGCCGGGTCGAGGGGCGAGACGATATCGAGATTGCTTATCTGTCGGCGTCCGAGATCGCACGCGAGATCGGTAATGGCACTGTCGACTTCGGCGTGACAGGTGAAGATCTCGTGCGCGAAGATCTGAGCAATGTCGATACACGCGTGGAGTTCTGCGCCCGCCTCGGCTTCGGCCATGCGGATGTGGTGGTGGCCGTGCCGGAAATCTGGCTCGATGTCGACAGCATGGCCGATCTTGGCGATGTCGCTTCGGAGTTTCGCGCCCGCCACGGTCGGCGGCTGGCCATTGCCACCAAGTACTGGCGGCTGACACAGCAGTTCTTCTCTCGCCAGCACGGCATTCAACTCTATCGCATCGTCGAAAGCCTCGGCGCGACAGAGGGCGCTCCGGCGGCGGGTCAGGCAGATATCATTGTCGATATCACCTCCACCGGTTCGACGCTGAAGGCCAACCACCTGAAAATCCTGACGGACGGCATCATTTTGAAATCTGAAGCCTGCTTCGTGCGGGCCCGCAAGGCAGAGCATGAGGGCGACGCTGTCGTTGAAGAGATCGTCTCGCGCGTCAAGTCGGCGCTTGGCTGAAGCCGTATTTTGTCTATGCTGCGCTCCTAATAGAGGAGGGTGTCATGCGCATCACAGGCCAGTGCCATTGCGGCAACGTTCAATATGAAGCAGAAGCCGATCCGGAACAGGTGGTGATCTGCCACTGCACGGATTGCCAGCGTTTGACCGGCTCGCCCTACCGCGTGACGTTGCGGGCGAAGCGTCAGGACATTCGCCTTGCCGGTGCGAAGCCGACGCTTTATCGAAAGAAGGCGGAGAACGGGAATATCCGTTTGATGCATTTCTGCGGTGACTGTGGCACGCCGCTCTTCAGCAGTGCCGAGCAGGAGACTGGCACCTGGGGCATCCGTTGGGGCTCGATCAATGAACGGGCCGCGTTGGAGCCGCGTGCACAGATCTGGGCGCGCTCCAAGGCCACGTGGGTCGATCATATCGACGCCATCCCCTCCTATCCCAAAGAACGCACATGAAGAAAAAGCCGCCGGATCGCTCCGACGGCTTTTTTGGATCGGCTTAACTCAAGCGTGGGCGAGCTTCGGGCCGCGCATCGCGTCGACCGAGTACGCACCGGCGCCAAAGGCTCCAAGGAGGATGTAGGCGCCAGCCAGCGTGATGTTCTTCATCAGCATGATGCCGTTCAGCGTGTTGATCCAGCCGAGAGCCGCATCCGGCCAGCCAGGAACGGCAACGGTGCCACTATGGAAGACAAGGCCGGTAAACACGCAGAAGGCAGCGAGCGCAAAGGCAGCAATCTTCGTCTGGAAGCCGACGAGAACGGCAAGGCCGGTGACCAGTTCGAACAGGCCAGCGAGATAGGCAAGCGCAGTGGCAGCCGGGAAGCCTGCGCCGGTGATCATGCCAGCGGTGCCGGCAGGGTCCATCAGCTTGCCAAAGCCGGAATAGACGAAGATGAAGGAAAGAAGGATACGTGCGACGAGCACGAGAGCGTTCTGACTGCTGGACATTCGATGTCTCCGTTAAAGGCTTTCGTTCAAGCCGTTGAGTGAACTCTGGAGACAGTTCTGGCGGATTTTTTAAATTGACGAAAGATAAACGCACGAAGACTGTTCGTCTTCAAAAAGTGAACAATTGGAAGTGGATCTGAAGCGCTAAAGACGTTTGCTTAAGCGTGGAGCGAGGCGAGAACACAACAGGATAAGGGGAAAGAAGATGAGGATCGTCAGAGGCACTATCGACCATGTCGATCCATGGGCGCGTTTGCGCACAGCGCTCTGGCCGGATGGCTCCGTCGAGCGACATCGCGAGGATGTCGTTCAGACCTTTCTAAAGGGAGCCGATAAGACCGTCGCCTTTCTCAGTGAAAGCGAGGGGGATGAGATCGTCGGTTTTGCCGAAGGCAGTTTGCGCAGCGATTATGTCAACGGCTGCAAGTCTTCGCCTGTCGTCTTCCTCGAAGGCATCTATGTCTTGTCCTCGCACAGGCAGAAGGGGATCGCCAGGCTGCTCTGCGACGCGATCGGTATATGGGGCAGGTCCCGCGGATGTTCGGAGTTCGCCTCCGACGCCCCGCTTGATAATGAGGTGAGCCGAAAGTTTCACGCCGCTCTCGGTTTTGCGGAGACACAACGCGTGGTCTTTTTTCGCAAGGATATTGAGGCCTGATGCAGCCGAAGTTAAACGATCAATCGGAGCCCTTTATTGCTGAGCTTTATGGGTAAAATCACAAGATTCTCGGTTTTCCGATCTTGAACCACGCCTTGGCGATCTTGCCGTGAGCGACCCGGTAGAGACACACAACATCGACTTCACCACGTCCTTCCGGAAAATTCCGCGTCACCGTCTCGTGGTCGATGACCATGTCTTCAAGAACGATACGCGCGAGCAGTCGCCCATGAAGATCTGGCTCTTTGAAGCGCTCGACGTGGCGCTCCCGAATTTCTTGAGAATTGCTCGCCAAGAGCGTTGATGGGAAAGCAAAGTACTGACAGTCGTCAGCCCACCACCGCATGAATTCATCAATGTCCCGGGCGTTATAGGCCTCGAGCTGTTTCTGCACCGGAAGTTCGACGGCACTGTTCAAGGGACACCTGTTCCACATGCTCGCATCGGAGGCGACGCTTTATTCGACCTCTTTGTTTAGCGGTAAGCACGTTCCAAGATCAAGCAGACTTAGAATGTTGCTGCCGATGGACGGCTTGCGATGCTTGGAATGAGCTGAGGGCACGACTGTGGACGCCCCAAACAAAAAGGGCGATCCGAAGACCGCCCTTTCGTATTCCAGAGGGGAATGGACTGATTAGAAGTCCATGCCACCCATGCCGCCGCCTGGCATTGCAGGCATTGCGGATTCCTTCTTTGGCAGCTCGGCGATCATGGCTTCCGTGGTGATCAGCAGCGAAGCAACCGAAGCTGCGTTCTGCAGAGCCGTACGGACAACCTTGACCGGGTCGACGATACCCATGGCGATCATGTCGCCATATTCGCCGGTCTGAGCGT